>Ga0137401_10000702_pt1 | contig 13637 bp, 12 predicted proteins | sample CZOMad1_1_16fung_FD_108286 | JGI IMG/M metagenome (GOLD analysis project Ga0137401, IMG submission 108286) | Vadose zone soil fungal communities from Angelo Coast Range Reserve, California, USA - CZOMad1_1_16fungal (Illumina Assembly) | ecosystem: Environmental > Terrestrial > Soil > Vadose...
GAAATTGAAGGTCTCGTTGCGCGGCAATTCGTCGAGCACCTTGCCCGAGCGCTGCCGGATCAGCGCGGCCAGTTCATCCAGATGCGCCGGCGTGAACATCGGCGACACCGTCTTGCGCTGCGCCGCATGCTTCGGCTGGTCCATCGTGATGAAGCTCGGCCAGTCGTAGCCCGTCGGCAAGTCACGGATGGTGATGCCGCCGAGGCCGGCCTCGGAGGAGAAGATGCCGTGGTTGGTGTCGACATGCATGATGTCGTCATATCTGGTGACCGACCAATACGGCTCGATCGGCGCATTGGTGCAGTAATGCACCGGTTCTTCCTTGCGCAGCCGTTCGAACCAGGGCCACAGCGTATCGTCCTGGAACAGCCTCGGCGCACCGGGATGAAAGTCCCGCAGCGGCGTCGCGTAAGCCTCCTCCCGTGCCTGGCGCAGGAGTTCGGTCTTGTCGGGGCGAATGGGCGCTTGTACGTTCATGGTCGATGGTTCCCGGAAACAAGGGGTACGGCGTTTCGAGGAATCGGCGCTTGACGCGCGCTAGCCGGCGATACGGACCGGCAGATTCTCGTAACCCTTGACGAAGCTCGAATACACCCGCTTGGGTGGTCCTGCTACCTCAATGTTGTCGAAACGCTTTAAGATTTCCTCCCAGATAATCTTCAACTGCAATTCGGCAAGCCTGATGCCGACGCAGCGGTGAATGCCGAAGCCGAATGACAGATGCGTGCGCGGCCGCTCCCGGTCGATGATGAACTCATAAGGGCGCTCGATGATCTCGTCGTCGCGGTTTCCCGAGACATACCACATCACGACCTTGTCACCTTTTTTGATCTGCTTGCCGCGAAGCTCGATATCCCGAAGCGCGGTGCGGCGCATATGCGCCAGCGGCGTCTGCCAGCGGATCACTTCCGGCACGAAGCTGTCGATCAGTGCCGGATTTTTTTTAAGCTTGGCGTACTGCTCCGGATGCTGGCTCAACGCGTAAATGCTGCCCGACATGGTGTTGCGGGTGGTGTCGTTGCCGCCGACGATCAGAAGGATCAGATTGCCGAGGAAGTTCCTCGGGTCCATGTCGCGCGTGGCCGCGCTGTGCGCCATCATCGACAACAGGTCGCTCTTCGGCGGCTGATTGATGCGCTCGTTCCACAGCCTGCCGAAATAGGTCGCGCATTCCAGAAGCTCGGCCTGCCGCTCGTCTTCGGTCGCCACCACGCCGTCCGGACCCGGAATGGTGGTCGCGACATCGGACCAGCGGGTCAGCTTGCGGCGATCCTCCCAGGGGAAATCGAACAGCACGGCGAGCATCTGCGTGGTCAGTTCGATCGAGACCTCGTCGACCCAGTCGAACACGGCGTTCCTCGGCAGATGATCGAGGCATTCGGCGGCGCGTTCGCGGATGTTGACGGCCAACTGGTCGAGATGGGTCGGCGTGAACATCGGCGCCACCGTCTTGCGCTGCGCGCTGTGGCGCGGCTGGTCCATGGCGATGAAGCTCTCGCGCCGCAGGTCGGGTGACATGTCGCGAATGGTGATGCCGCCGAGCGAGGCGGCCGATGAGAACGCCGAATGATTGGTTTCGACCTCCATGATGTCGTTGTATTTGGTCACCGACCAATAAGGCCCGAACATGCTGTCTTTGGTGTAGTGGACCGGGTCTTCCTTGCGCAGCCGGTCGAAATAGGGCCAATGGGTATCGGAGCGGAACAGGTCGGGATGGCCGGGATCGAAATCCTCAAGCGGCAGCGCGGCGGCGCGCTCGCGGGCGGCGGTATGGATGCTGTCGTCAGCGAGATCGAGTGTCCCGTGCATGGCCGGCTCCCTGTCGATCAATCCGGTTGTGCCCGGAAAAACCTTATTGGGGCGAATTACATCTGGTTGTGTGCGACGGGGCAAGGGTGCGAGTCTCCGTGAGGGGCGGAACCCCTGTCAACCGGTATTGGTTGACCGGCCATGCGCGTGATAGGTGTATTTTGAACGAAAATGTCTTGGTACGAGAAGGCGCCGGAGGTTCCCCATCATGATTGCGAATGCGAACCGCATGTTCAACTTCGATCTCGGCGAAACGGCGGACGCGATTCGCGACACCGTGCACGACTTTGCCAGCAACGAGATCGCACCGCGCGCTGCCGAGATCGACAGGAGCAACCAGTTTCCGCGCGATCTATGGCCGAAACTCGGCGCGCTCGGCCTGCACGGCATCACGGTCGAGGAGGATTATGGCGGATCGGGGCTCGGCTATCTCGAACATTGCATCGCGGTCGAGGAGATTTCGCGCGCTTCGGCGTCGGTCGGGCTATCCTACGGCGCGCATTCCAACCTCTGCGTCAATCAGATCCGCCGCAATGGCAGCGAGGCGCAGAAGCGCAAATATCTGCCCAAGCTGATCTCCGGCGAGCATGTCGGATCGCTGGCGATGTCCGAGCCCAATGCCGGTTCCGACGTGGTGTCGATGATGACCCGCGCCGACAAGAAGGGCGATCGTTACGTCCTCAACGGCAGCAAGATGTGGATCACCAACGGGCCGATCGCGGAAACGCTGGTGGTCTATGCCAAGACCGATCCGGCCGGTGGCGCACGCGGCATCACCGCCTTCGTCATCGAAAAGGGCATGAAGGGATTTTCCACCGCGCAGAAGCTCGACAAGCTCGGCATGCGCGGCTCCGACACCGGCGAACTGGTGTTCGAGAATTGCGAAGTGCCGGAAGAGAACGTGCTCGGCGCGGTCGGCCGCGGCGTCAACGTGCTGATGTCAGGGCTCGACTACGAGCGTTCGGTGCTCGCGGCGGGTCCGCTCGGCATCATGCAGGCCTGCATGGACGTGGTGATGCCCTATGTGCATGAGCGCAAGCAGTTCGGCCAGCCGATCGGCGGCTTCCAGCTCGTGCAAGGCAAGATCGCCGACATGTACACCTCGATGAATGCCTCGCGGGCTTATGTGTATGCAGTGGCCAAGGCCTGCGACCGGGGCGAGACGACCCGCGAGGATGCCGCCGGCGCCATTCTCTACGCTTCCGAAAAGGCCACGCAATGCGCGCTCGACGCGATCCAGCTCCTGGGCGGCAACGGCTACATCAACGATTATCCTGCCGGGCGGCTGCTGCGCGACGCCAAACTCTATGAGATCGGCGCCGGCACCAGTGAAATCCGCCGCATGCTGATCGGGCGCGAATTGTTCGAGAAATCGGCGTAAGTAATAGGGGATCGAACCTGGAACGCCTTTCTACCGACAAACCTCCCAGGTAACATTTGACGGCAATTTTTTTGCTCAAGGAGATTGTCCGGTGAACCAGGCGAGTTTTGTTCCCCAGCATCCGCCGGCGCTGCCGCCCGTGCCAGTCGCCTTTTCCGGCAACCGCGGAGATTTTTTCCGGCTGGCGGCACGCGGCGCGGCGCTCGAGCTCGTCACGGTCGGTTTCTATCGATTCTGGCTCGTGACCGATATCCGCCGGCATCTGTGGTCGCACACCGTCGTCGACGGCGACGCCGCCGAATATACCGGGCGGGCCAAGGAGTTGCTGATCGGATTTCTGTTCGCGCTGGCGATCCTGGTGCCGATTTATCTGGCCTATTTCCTGATCAGCGTCGAAGCCGAGCGCTACAAGGCCTTCGCCAGCTTCCCGCTGGTGGTCGGGTTCTACGCTTTCGGACAATTCGCGATCTATCGCGCCCGCCGCTACCGCCTGACCCGTACGGTCTGGCGCGGCGTCCGCTTCTGGATGGACGGCTCCGGCTGGGCTTATGCCTGGCGCGCGATGCTGTGGGGGCTGTTGGCTTTTCTGACGATCGGATTGGCGTTGCCGTGGCGCGAGGCCGCGCTGGAGCGCTACAAGATGCGGCACTCCTATTACGGCGACCTGCAGGGTAGCTTCGAGGGGAGCGGCTGGGAGCTGTTCAAGCGGTGCTGGTGGCTCTGGCTGCTGAGTCCGCTCGCCATCGTGCTGTTTCCCTTGGCGCCGTTCTTCTATGCGGAGTTCAAGGCGCGGGAATGGCGCTGGTGGCTCTCGGGCATCCGGTTTGGCGGTGTCAGTCTTGAATCGGCCCTGCCGCGGACCGCGTTCTACGGGCTGTACTGGAAGCTGATCGGCTGGTTCATGCTGCTGTCCACGGCGATGGGCATTTTTATCGCCGTGTTGGGATTTCTCCTCACGAAGATGACCGGGGCCGATCTCGCGGACAGTGCGACGCCGGTCACGCTTTCGCAGAGCCTTCCGCTCGTGATTGTGGGCGCTATCGGCTATCTCGCCTTGATCCTATCGCTCAATGTGGTGATGCGGCTTTATCTCCAGCGTGACGTCTGGGCGAGGGTGTCGGAGACCACCCAGCTGCATGGCATCGAGGCCGCCGCCAATGTCGCGGCCAGGGGCGATCCGGCGAGCGCGCTCGGCGAGGGATTCGCTGACGGTCTCGATGTGGCTGGATTTTGAGGATTTGAGCAACCGGTTCGATGGATAGCGTGGCCGCAGATGCTGCGATGGCCGGCCCGGGTGCGGGGCCGGCGATCTATTTTGACGGCCTGTCGAGCCGGCGGCAGGCGGTCGTCGTCACTTTCAAGGAGCAGCTCGAGATCAGCGGGGAAGGGCTATCCCCTGTAGCTCTTTCGCCGGTATCTCTTGCCCCGGTATCTCTTGCCCCGGTATCTTGGGCCTATTCCGATATTCGTCGCGTGGATGGCGGCCCCGGCATTCTGCGCGTGGCGTGCCTGTCGGCGCCTTCGCTGGCGCGGCTCGAGATCCGCGATGCTGCGCTTGCCACCGAGTTGGTGTCACGCTGTACCCAACTCGGCGAAAGCCATCTGGGCGGGCGCGGCGTCGCCAAGATCGTCGGCTGGTCCTTGGCGGCGACGATCTCCATCGTCGCGGTCGTCCTGTTCGCCATTCCGCTCGTGGCCGACCGGCTTGCGCCGCTGGTGCCCGAGTCCTTTGAAAGGCGCCTGGGCGATGCCGCCGATCTGCAGGTGAAGACGATATTCGGCGATCGAATCTGCAATGATCCCGCAGGGAAGGCGGCCTTCAGCAAGCTGGTCGATACGCTGCGAAAGTCGGTGGATCTGGACATCAACGTCGAATCGTCTGTGCTTTCGACGCCGATCCCCAACGCCTTCGCGCTCCCCGGCGGCAGGGTCTATCTGCTCAACGGGTTGTTGGCCAAGGCGGACAACCCCGATGAAATCGCCGGCGTTCTGGCGCACGAACTCGGCCACCTGAAGCACCGCGATAGCGTCCGCGAGATGATCTACAACGGCGGCACCTCGTTTCTGATCGGGCTGCTGTTTGGCGACGTCACGGGCTCCAGCGCCGTCATCTTTGCATCGCGATCGCTTGTAACCTCCTCCTATTCGCGCGACGCGGAGCAGAACGCCGATAGCTTCGCGATCGACGTGATGGAGAAGCTCGGCCGCTCCCCAAAGCCAATGGGCGAGCTGTTGTTCCGCGTCACCGGAAAAGAAGGCAACAAGGCGCTCTCGATCCTGGCGAGCCACCCGCTCACGGAAGACCGCCTGAAGCGAATGAGCGATGCGGACCGGCCGGCAGGCGGTCAACCGCTTTTGACCGCTACCGAATGGGCCGCGTTGAAATCGATCTGCGGCTCAGGCGCCAAGACTTGAGCAAGACTTGAGCAAGACTTGACCTGGGCAAGGGTCTGAGTAGGGTTCGACGGTCGGTTCAACTCGCCGCAGGCGCCGAAGCGAGGGCCGGATTGACCGGTGTCAAATCCCACACCGCGCGCATCGCCGCGAAGGCGCGCGAAATCGCCGGTTCCTGGCGTCGTGAGGCGAGGCAGGCAAAGCTCAAGTCGCAGGTCAGCGAAACCTTGTCGGCGATCACGAAATTCCGCTTGCGCGTGATGCGGGCGAGAACGCCGTCGCGGGCAAGACTGAGGCAGACGCCGGATTCCACGAAATCGATCATGGCTTCTTCCTGATCGGTGAAACCGACCCGTTTCGGCAGCGGACCAAGCGGCCGGAATACGTCGTCGAGCAGACGCCGGTGCGCCGATGGCGACGGCGTCGCAAGCCATGGCAGGGTCGCGAGATCCGCCCAGTCCTTGCCCATCACCTTGTCGCTCCATTCGGCCGGTGCGACCACGCGGTAGGTGTAGCTCAGAAGCGGTACGAGCTGGAATTTGCCGCCCTCGATGCTGCGTTCGGAACGCAGCCGCGGCGGCACCGTCGCCTCCGGGGCCACATCGATGTAATATCCGACGTCGAGTTCGCCCTTGCCGATCTGGATCAGCACATCGTCGCTCATGCCATGCCGCAGGAAGGCTTCGGTCTTCTGCGAGGAGGCGGTCAGGCTTCTGACGAACGGCCCGAGCCGGGTGAATTCGGGGTCGAGGATGGTGCCGACGCGCAGTGTGCTGCGTTGCGACTGCTTCAATGCGTTGGCCGCCGCCCGGAAATCCAGCGCCGCGGAAACCGCCTTGTGCGCCAGCGGCAGCAGGCTTGCCCCCGCTTCCGTCAGGGTGAAACCGCCGGGCGTCCGGTTGAAGAGCTGCAGGCCGGTGTCTTCTTCCAGGCCCTTCAACTGCAGGCTGACCGCGGGCTGGGTCAGATGCAGCAAGGATGCGGCCCGGGACACGCTCCCCTCACGCGCGACCATGATGAAACAACGCAACGCCTGGGAACGCGGGAGGTCCGTCATTTGAAAAGCTTATACCACCTTTCTAAAACTTCATTAGACAGGAATCACGCTTTTAAATGACAATTTCTAACGAGCTAAACTTTCCGTTGCCGGCCGGCGATCGTTGGACAACAGCGGTTCTGGCTGTCCCTGGCAGGCGGAGAGGGCTCGCCTGGTGATGCGCTGCCCGAGCCCTTGTGAAAGGCCCGACACGGCAGCGTCGTTTTATTTGCTACCCTCATGGCGTGGCTACCGTCATGGCCCGTGGCGCGCGGCCCTCAATTCTGAACTTTTGCTGCGCGTGAACGACGAACTTGCTGAGCGCGACTGAGTTTCCGTTGAAACGGTGCTTGAAACCCCTATCTGGATGTCCATGACAAAACCCACCGATCCGCCGATCTCATTTCCGGATGCCGATCTGGCCAAGACCCATCGGCAACTTCGTTTTGTCAGGGCCCTGTTCCAGATCGACGACCCGGAGCTCGAGCGGGCTTTGGCCGTGATCATGGATCGCCTCGCCAAGGCGAACGCGTTTCCGGACGGACCATTTCCGATGTCGGAGAATCCACGGCCCAAATTACCGGGCGAATGACGCTGGCGCGGCGTCAGCCGACGGCGTGGACCAAGTCTGCTGCGGCAGATGAAGGTCTATTGCGGCAGATGATTGATCTTGCGAACCCAGGCGCGGACGTCGGGAATCACGCTCGGCAGCACCGCGTTGACTTCGCTGACGGTCATGCCGGCCTTGATGCGCGGGTCGTAGAGCAGGTTGAGGATATACTGGTCGTAGACGTCGAAAAATCCCATCGAGACCTTGTCGTTGAACATGGTCCACGGCACCGAACTGGTGTCGTTGATGGGTCCGAGCGACTGCAATAGCTCCTCATAGGCACAGTCCAGGAAGACGAAATCGCCGCTGTCGACGGTGAGGATCACGTCGGAATGTTCGATCTCGAACTTGTCGTTCTTGCGGAATCCGGACAGGCATTGCGGATCGAGCGAGCTTCTGATCTCGCGCGCCCGTTCCTTGCCGTAGGAAGCCGCGATGGCGCGATAGAGGTCGCGGTCGCGCACCAGCTTGACGTGGACATTGGCGTCCTCGCTGTTTTCCGCCATGGCGATATCGAGATGCGCAACGCGCTGACCGATGTCGGCGATGACCTTGGCCAGTTGCGCCTTGCGGTCGGCCCGGTTGCCGTCGGCGAACACGCGCACCGGCATGTCGTATTTTCGGATGCGGTCGACGCGGCCGGCCAGGTGATATTCGGCGCCGAACGCGGTCTTCAGAAACCCTTCGACGATCTCGGCGTCGGTGAAAATCGTCTTTTCCGCGCGCTGACGCGCGACCACGGCGGGGATCTCGGCCGTCACCGGCCCCGACCAGACGAGGGCGCAGACGATCGCGGCCAGGCCGGCCGCGACGACCCCCGAGAGCGGCGAAAATCCGTGAAAAGCGCGCATGGCATCCCGACGCTGCAGCAACCGGCATCCAGGGCAGAAGCGGCGGGGCCGCCGCGGCTCGTCGCGCGTGGCGCGGCTTCGGCCTAGTTCTTGACCACCACCGTCGCCCCGACGGGAACGCGGTTATAGAGATCGGTGACGTCCTCATTGGTCATGCGGAAGCAGCCGGAGGAGACCGCTTGGCCGATCGTCTCCGGCTCGTTCGAGCCGTGAATCCGATAGAGCGTCGAGCCGAGATAGAGCGCGCGGGCGCCGAGCGGGTTGTCGATACCGCCCTGCATATGGCGTGGCAGATCGGGGCGCCGTGCCAGCATCTGCGACGGCGGCGTCCAGCTCGGCCACTCCTTCTTCGCGCTGACACGGTGCACGCCGCCCCAGCGAAAACCATCGCGGCCGACCCCGATGCCGTAGCGCAGCGCCTGGCCGTCGGAGAGCACGAGATAGAGCCGGCGCTCGGCGGTATTAACCACGACCGTGCCCGGCGCATAATTGCTCGGGTACAAGACCGTCTCGCGCGGAATCGGGCTTGCCCCGGTTCCGAAGAAATTCGGGCCGCCGCCCATGACATCCCGCGAGTCGAAGCTCTGGGCGCGCGCGTGGCCGCCGCCCGCAAACAGCGCAGCCGCCGCAACCAGCGCAACAAAGGTCCGGGTCATTTCCACGTCCTCGCAAAAAAGGAGAATACGCTCCGAGAAAGGCCATAGTCGGCGCAATTTCGCAAGCCACTCCCGCGTGAGATCGGGTGCTCGCGTTCGCCAACCCCTTTGACGAATAGCGCGAACAATGGTTGATCGTCACCAGATCGCGATACCTGAGATCGCGATACCTGCCGGCGCGCGATGTCTTGGGACGATCGGCTATCGCGCTCTAGCTTGTTGTTTGAGAATGATCTTTTTCGTAAACCTGCCTCGGCTTGCGATCCAAGGTTTGCGATCCAAGCCTTGGACTTGCGATCCAAGTGCAGGGCAGGCTTTTTCCGCATGATGCGGCTGGCGAACGGGAGTGGAACGAATGAACGGTGCGGAAAGTCTGGTGCGGACCCTGGTGGCGGGCGGTGTTGACGTATGCTTCACCAATCCCGGCACGTCGGAGATGCATTTTGTCGCCGCACTCGATCGGGTGGAGGGCATGCGCTGCGTTCTGGGCCTGTTCGAGGGCGTGGTGACGGGAGCGGCCGACGGCTATTTCCGCATGAAGGGCACACCCGCCTCGACCTTGCTGCATCTCGGCCCCGGGCTCGCCAACGGCCTTGCCAATCTGCACAACGCCAAGAAGGCACATTCCGGCATCGTCAACATCGTAGGCCAGCACGCCACCTACCATATCGGCTACAATGCGCCGCTGACCTCCGATATCGAGGGCCTGGCGCGGCCGATGTCGGAATGGGTGCGCACCTCGCCGAATGCGAAATCGGTTTCCGCCGACGGCATGGCTGCGATCGCAGCAGCGAAAAGTACGCCGCCGCAGATCGCCACCCTGATCCTGCCCGCCGACACCGCATGGAACGAGGCCGACGGCATCGCGCCGGCGCCGGCCGAAACGCAAGCCGCGGGCTTTTCGACCGACGCCGTCGAGAAAGCGGCCAAGGTGCTGCACGATGGCGGCGCGCAGAACCTGCTGCTGATCACCGGCAAGGCCTTGACCGAGCAGGGCCTGGCGCTGGCGCAGCAGATCGCGGGCAAGACCGGCTGCAAGGTGATGGGCCAGACCTATCATCCGCGCATGGCGCGCGGCCGCGGGCGCTTCTCGATCGACCGAATTCCCTATGTGATCGAGCTGGCGCTGCCGATCCTGAAGGATTTCAAGAATATCGTGCTGGTCGAGGCCAACGAGCCGATCGCGTTCTTCGCCTATCCGAACAAGCCGAGCATCCTCAAGCCGGAGGGCTGCGAGGTGCACCGCATGACCGCCTGGGGCGAAAATTCGGTCGCTGCACTTGAGGCGCTGGCGGACGCGCTCGGCGCCAAGCCCGCCGATGTCAAGCCGCAAAAGCTGATCGAGCTCAACAAGCCGACGGGGGCGCTCAACCATGCCTCGATCGCGCAGGCGATCGCCTGCGCGATTCCTGAAAACGCGATCATCGTCGATGAATCGATCACCACGGGCCGCGGCTTCTTCCCGCCGACGGCCGCCGCCGCCCCGCATGACTGGCTGCAGAACATGGGCGGCTCGATCGGCTTTTCCACGCCGGTCGCCACTGGCGCGGCGGTCGCCTGTCCCGACCGCAAGGTGATCTGCATGGTCGGCGACGGCAGCGCGATGTACACCATTCAGTCGCTGTGGACGCAGGCGCGCGAGGGCCTCAATGTCGTGACCATCGTGTTCGCCAACCGCATCTACCAGATCCTGCGCGGCGAGTTCGACGGTGTCGGCGCCGGCGAGCCCGGCAAGCGCGCGCAGGACATGCTGAAGATCGACCGGCCGACCATCGATTTCGAGGCGCTCGCCAAGGGCATGGGCGTCGAAGGCCGGGCCGTGACCACGGCGGACGAGTTCAACAAGGCGCTCGCCGAAGCGATCGCAGCTCCGGGACCGCGACTGATCGAAGTGCAGATGTAAGGCGCCGTACCGGCGCCGCTTGCATCTGCGGCTACGTGCATATGTAGTTCCTGGTTCTGTCCTGGTCGGAGGCGTCGTGCACGCCGAGCTGAACAAACTCGTCGCCGCGCTGCGGGAATTCTACGCGTGCGAGTCCTATCTGTTCGAGAGGGACCTTGGCGAGCGTGCGCTGACGCACCGGCTGGCGGTACAGATCGAAGGGCAGTTTTCCGGGTGGGACGTCGATTGCGACTATAACCGGTTGGGCGAACGCACCTTGCGGTTGCCCAAGGGCACCATCGTCTCGACCGACGACGCGCTCGGCAAATCGATCTATCCCGATATCGTCGTGCACAAGCGCGCCGTTCCCAATCATCTCCTTGCGGTCGAAGTCCGGAAGGCGGCCAACCATCAGCCGGTGGAGCACGATCGGCACAAGCTCAAGGCCTTGACCGATCCGCATCTGTGGTTCGCCTACGGAATCGGCGTGCTTGTCACGCTCGCCAAAGGCCGCGTCATCAATCCGGAAGTCTATGTCGGCGGCGCGATCGATCGCGGTTTGACGACGTGGTTTGCGGAACGGCTGAAAGAGGCGGGGCTGTCTTCGGGATAGATCAAGGGAGGGCTCACATGAACAAGAACACCAGTACAAAGATCAGGCTTGCGCGCGCCGCGTTTGCGGCTGCGCTTGCCGTGATCGCGACGCAGGCCCGAGCGGAAACGCCTTCGAGCGGATCGGGCATGGACGCCGCCACGCAGGCCTTGCTCGCCAGCGCCACGGTGATGAAGACACTTGCCGATATCAAGGCCGACGACGACACGGCCTTCGCCGAGCAGAAGCGCATCACGGAGATTCCGGCGCCGCCCTACAAGGAGAACGTCCGGGCCGAATATTATCTGAAGCGCTTTCAGGAATTGGGTTTCAAGGACGCCGCGATCGACGGCGAGGGCAATGTGATCGGCTTGCGCAAGGGCAGCGGCGGCGGGCGGCCGAAGCTCGTGGTCTCGGCGCATCTCGACACGGTGTTTCCTGAAGGCACCGACGTTGCGGTGAGGGAAAGCGAGGGCGCGGTCCGCGCGCCGGGCATCGGCGACGATGCGCGCGGGCTCGCCGCGATGCTGTCGCTGATCAAGTCGATGAACGCGAACGGCGTCGCGACCATGGGCGACGTGATGTTCGTCGGCACCGTCGGCGAGGAAGAGCTTGGCAATCTGCGCGGCGTCAAGGCGTTGTTCCGCGACCATGCCGACATCGACGGGTTCATCTCGATCGACGGGCTCGGCATCACCCGGGTCGTCAACCAGGCCACCGGCAGCCATCGCTATGAGATGATCTTCAGAGGCCCTGGCGGACACTCGTTCCAGGAGTTCGGCCTGCCGAGCGCGATCCACGCCATGGGCCGCGCGGTCGCCAAGATCGCGGATCTGCAGACGCCCTCCGATCCCAAGACCACCTTCACGGTCGGCACCGTGAGCGGCGGCACCTCGGTCAACGCCATTGCCTCGGAGGCGCGGATGGCGGTCGACATGCGCTCGAACTCGACCGAAGAGCTGTTGAAGCTCGAGGCGCGCCTGCTCGACCTGGTCAAGCAGGCAGTCGCGGAAGAAAACGCGCGCTGGACGTCGGACCAGCTCTCGGTCGAGATCAAGCTGATCGGCGACCGGCCCGCCGGGATCGTCGCGATGGATTCGCCGATCGTGCAGGCGACCCAGCGCGCGGTCACGGCGATCACCCGCGGCCCGCGTGTGACCTTTGCCGGCTCGTCCACCGATTCCAATCTTGCGATGTCGCTCGGCATTCCGGCGGTGACGATCGGCGGCGGCGGCGAGGGCGGCAACTGGCATTCACGCAACGAATGGTACAAGCCGGTCGACGCCTATCTCGGCCCGCAGAACGCGCTGCTGACGATCCTGATGCTGACCGGACTGGACGGCGTCACCAAGCCCGCGCTTTTGGTGCGGCCGGCAGCCAAATGATGGGAAGTGGCGCCGAGCAGCACCGGGTGACGTAGCGGCTTTGACAGCCCATCCCAAAACAAAAGGCCGCCCCGTGGGGCGGCCAAGTGATTTAACCAAGTGAATGACGAAGTCGCTGGGCAAAGTCGTTTAACCAAGCCGTCCGCGCGTACTCGTCTTATTGCTTGGTGGTGTCGTCGCTGGATTTCTTCGACTTCTTGCTCTTCTTGGCCATCTTGTCTTTGGACATGTCGCCCTTGCTCATGCTGTCGCCGCTGGCCGCGGGCGCGGCCGTGCTCTTGTCTTGTGCGAATGCCGCGAATCCCGTCGAAGACAGAAAGGCGATGGCAGTCGTGGCGATGATCAGTTTGCGCATGCGAGAACCTCCGTTTTGCTTGCCGGCGCACCATAACGGAACCGGCGGATAGGGGTTCCGTTTTTGCAATCAGTTATTTGTGAGAACGCGAGTCATCTTGTTGTCTCTTTTAGATGACGCGAACAGCGCGTCGCCACACTCGCTGCATTGTGTGGGCAGGCCTTTGGCGGACCATGGGCGGCTACGGCGAGATCAGGTCTTGACGCAACGCGTCACGCGCCACGACGATTGTCTCTTACACAGCCGGCTGGCTTCAGGGGGGCGCGATGCTTGCCAGCACGGTCGCGGTCCGGATGCTTGCGAGAAGGGGGATGGTGGGCGCACAAGGGATCGAACCTTGGACCTCTCCCGTGTGAAGGAAGAACCACGGCTCCAAAGCAGGGGCCATAGCAGACCATACGCGGAATCCAAAAAGACCTTGCAGTGCAAGGATTTCCTGCAATATTTAACCTCAATCGGCCACACGTGGCCATAGGTCAAAATCTGTGCCCCTGCTGTGCCCCGAGGCTAATTCTCCCTTGGGGCACAGATCGGGGCACAGAAACGCGGGAAAGGTCTCATGTCTCACCCCGACAAGGAAAAAGGTCTCAGGTCCGAATCGCGGCAGCGATTCGTCAAGCTCACCGACGCCGCCGTTGAGCGCGTCGAGCTGCCGGCCGGCAAATCGCAGGTCTATCTCTACGACA
>Ga0137401_10000703_pt1 | contig 13635 bp, 9 predicted proteins | sample CZOMad1_1_16fung_FD_108286 | JGI IMG/M metagenome (GOLD analysis project Ga0137401, IMG submission 108286) | Vadose zone soil fungal communities from Angelo Coast Range Reserve, California, USA - CZOMad1_1_16fungal (Illumina Assembly) | ecosystem: Environmental > Terrestrial > Soil > Vadose zone...
AAGTGGACCGTGCGAGCATGGCCGTCTCCCTTGAAGTGCGCGCACCAATCCTGGATCACCGCTTCATGGAACTCATAGCGCGGATCCCGTCTTCGCTGAAACTGCGGGGCCGCGAGACAAAACATATTTTCAAAAAGGCGCTCTCGCCGACCTTGCCAATCGACGTTCTCCATCGGCCAAAGCAGGGCTTTGCAATCCCTCTGGACCGCTGGTTTCGCAACGAACTGAAGGAGATGGCCCACGCCGCGATTTTCGATTCTTCCGACGCCATACTTGATTTGCGCTTCATCCGGAAGATCTGGGATCAACATCAGAAGAAAGTCTATGACCGTTCGGCGCATCTATGGTCTATTTTGATGTACCGCAAGTGGCAGCAAGCATTCCTGAACGGGAACGACCTATGAGCGGAATATGTGGCATCTGCGCACCGGGGACACCTGCGAGCCGTATGAATCTCGCATCTTTGTACCCTGGCTTGAAGCTCGCCGGGGATAGAAACGCAAGTTGCGTCACAGGCCTATCCGCATCGATGGGCGTTGTCCCTCGGTGGGCGGGTCAGCAGGTTGGCGAGGTTCCTGGAGTACGGCTGGCCGTTGATGCCGACCTCCTCCGCGTTGGGCGCTGGGTTGCCAGTCTGAAGAGGGAAGGGGCGCCGATTGAAGGATTGTCACTGGCTCAACAGCTTTGCTGGCTTTACCGGCTGCGCGGTACGGATTTCTTGAAAGATCTCGAAGGTTCGTTCGCCGTGGCGGTATGGGACGAATCTTTGCAACAGCTACTTTTGGCAATTGACGGCATCGGGATAGGCAGCCTCTATTGGACTCAAGAGAAAAGCGGCTTCATCTTCGCAACGCGACCAAGTGCCATTCGTGCGGCACAACAGGAACCAGCCGGCGCAAACCATCGTGCACTCATGCAGTATTTGCTGTTTAGCGTAGTGCCGGCTCCGTTGACAGCCTATGAAGGCATAGCCAAGCTACGTCCTGGACATCTTCTGAGATTTGTAAACGGCACAGTCCATCAGGAATGCTATTGGGATGTCGCCTACACCGAGGATCGTTCGCTGGATGAGGCTGGCTGGGTGCGCGAGGTTCGTCAAGGCCTGCGCTCGGCTGTGAATCGCCAGCTCGAGGGTTGCGATCCAGAGTCGACGGGCGCCTACCTCAGTGGAGGAACGGACAGTTCCAGCGTCGTGGCTTTCATGTCTGAACGCTTTTCGTCTGCGAACACGTTTTCAGTTCACTTCAGCGAGGAACGCTATAGCGAGATTGGCTACGCGCGTATCACTGCGGATCGCTTTCACACCACTCACCATGAGCGGCGCCTTGTCCCGGGCGATGCCGCAGCTGCATTACAGGAGATACTCGCTTACTATGACGAACCATTCGCAAATTCGTCTGCGTTCGGTGCGTTTGCCTGCGCCCGGATGGCGAGCGAGGCCGGCGTCCATACATTGCTCGCCGGTGATGGTGGCGATGAGATTTTTGCGGGGAATGAGCGCTATGCAGGCGACAAGTACTTCTCGATCTACCATTCCTTGCCCGCTTGGTTGCGACTGAAGTTAATCGAGCCGCTTGCGTCCTTGCTGCCGGACGGTGAGAGTTCCTTGGGGCTTCCCAAGCGCTATCTCCGGCGGGCCAATATCCCCAACCCGCAGCGCATTTTCTCTTACGGGCCTTATTTCAGCTTTCGTCCCGAGGAGGTATTCGATCCGGCTTTCCTCCAGCAGGCTCCGGCCGAAGTGTGGATGGATGTCGCTAACGAGCATTTTCATAGGCCGAAATCGGCCAGCGAGCTCAACCGTCTGATGTACCTAGATCTGAAATTGATCCTCGCCGACAACGATTTACGAAAGGTTTCGGGAACCGCTGAGCTTAGCGGTGTACGCGTTCGCTATCCCATGCTGGACGCTGAACTCGTTCAGTTGGCCGCCAGAATTCCCTCATCGCTCAAGTTGCGGGGGTTCAAGAAACGCTACATCTTCAAAAAGGCCATGTATGGAATCCTCCCCGACCAGGTGCTAAATAAGAAGAAGCACGGTTTCGGCGTGCCGTTGAGCCACTGGTTCTTGAAAGAGCCACAGCTTGAATCCTTGTTGCGGGATGTCCTGCATGATTCCCGGACCCGGAGCAGAGGCTACTTTCGGCCTGAATTCCTGGACCGGATCGCGAGACTCCACCGAGAAGAAAACACGGCCTACTACGGTGAAGCCCTTTGGTACATCGTGGCACTGGAGCTCTGGCATCGTCAGCACCTCGAAAGAGTGCAGGAAAGTGTCCTTGGACGCTGAACAGAAACCCGAATCTCGCAGCAAAGGACTGACCCGGCGGGAGAAACTGGCCAGCGGAATCTACCATTCCGGCCTCCTGGCTACACTTCGCGGGGTTGCTCGTGGCTGGGAGTTGTGTGGATCTGCAGCGCCGTTCCTCACACCGCGACCTGCTGAACCCCGCTTCGCAATTCTCTGTTACCACCGCGTGGGTATCGAGGGGGTTCCGCTCTATTCCACACTTGAGCCGCGGATCTTCGAATCGCAAATGCAATACCTCCGGCGGCACTACCGCGTGTTGTCTCTAACGCAAATGCTCGAAGAATTGGAGAGCCCGGCCTCGGCGAAGCCGGCTGTATCCGTCACTTTTGATGACGGCTATCGAGATCTTTTTGTCCATGCATTTCCAATCCTTCGAAAATATGAAATTCCCGCCACGATCTTTGCGATTGTGGATGCGATCGAGACGGAGAAGGCCCCGTGGTACGATCGCATTTTCCTGGGCCTGTATGTGTACTCCGGGCGAGCCATCACTGTCGATCTCGATGTGCTCACTGAGTTCCGTCTCGAGAACGCAACAGCCCGGCTGGTGGCCGCGGAGACCATTGTGCGCTGGCTGCGCATGCAACCTGACTCCAAGCGCCGCGATTTCTGCTCAGACTTGAGCGGGCGCCTGTTGGTTCCTGAGGCGGAGCTACAGAGGCGCATGCTGACGTGGGAGCAATTGCGGATCATGCAGGCGGGCGGAATCGCGTGCGGTTCACATACCTTGACTCACCCGGTTCTTTCGCAGGTTAACCATGAAGATCGAATTCGAGAATTGCGTGAATCTCGCGAGATTCTTGAAATGCGACTGGGGCAGCCCATCCCGTACTTTGCTTTCCCATTCGGACAACCTGCCGACTGTGCCGGAGTTACGGAGATGGATCTTGCCGCCTGCGGCTACCGGGCCGCCCTGACCATGACGGCGGGTATCAATCGACAGGGAATAAATTGCTATGCCTTGCGGCGTGTCTCCATCGGTGAGCAAAGTCATCTACCGCTTTTTGCCTACTGGCTCAACATGCTCTTCTTAAGGGCGGAGAGTAGCACGTCCGCACCGACCCCGCTATCCGCATCATCAATGGAAGTCACCGCCGTCACCCGCGGAGAGGGAAGATAGGCATGCGGGATTATATTGTCCTCGCCATAATCCTTGGTTCCGTGCCCGCCGCATTTATTAATCCGTTTTTCGGGGTCCTGATGTGGACTTGGGTAGCCTACTTCAATCCTCACCGTTTCACATGGGGTGTGGCCTACAACTTTCCAGTCGCACTGGTTCTGGCCGTTCCGACGCTTGCCGGCACCCTTTTTACGAGGAAACGGAACAGCAACGTTTTCACGCGGGAAACTGTGCTCCTTTTACTCTTGTGGGTATGGTTTGGGGTCACACTGTTCCATGCCACACTCGTCCCCATTTTGAGTATGCACGTGGAGGACGGCAAGGCCCAGCTCATAGTCATCACGAAAATACTCTTGATGACCGGCTTCACCGTGTTGTTGACTAACTCCCAGCAACGGCTGCGGCTGCTTATGTTAGTGACCGTATTCAGTTTTGGGGCTTTGGCTGTCAAAGGAGCGCTCTTTGGGATGCGTACCGCAGGAGACTTCCGCGTTTGGGGACCTCCAGATTCATTTGTGGCGGACAACAACGATCTTGGGCTGGCGATGAATATCGCGCTTCCGCTCATGTTCTTCATGGCCAGCCAGGAATCGAACCGGAAGATTCGCTTCCTACTTCGAGTTTGCTTCTTTGCGTCAGTCCTGGTCGTACTCCTAACCTACTCAAGAGGAGCGCTACTCGGTTTAACCACCGTTCTGGTTGTCATTGTCGTTAAGGCACGTCACAAGTTTCTAGGTGGGGCCGTCTTGTTGCTCGCGGGAATGCTTGTTCTGGCCTACGCCCCGGTGCGGTGGCAAGATCGTATGGACACTCTGGTGGCCGGTAAAGTCGACGAGTCAGGCCAACAGCGGCTGGTTAGCTGGAAATTTGCGTGGAACGTTGCTCAAGCCTTTCCCTTGACTGGGGGCGGCTTAGGGTGCTTCACGCCCGAGATGTTCGCGCGGTATTCGAAAGAGGAGCTCCCGGGCGGGGCCCTCAGTTCAGGCCCTCACAGCATCTACTTCCAGATCATAGGGGAACAAGGATTTGTTGGTTTTTTCATATTTCTATCACTAGTCGGGGCGTGTGTGCTCTCTCTCCGAAAAATGCGCAAGCTCGTGCAGAATTCACCTCCCCTCCAATGGATAGCTCCATACGCGGATGGGTTGGAAGGGGGCTTTTACGCCTTTCTAGTTAGCGGGGCCTTTCTCGGGCGTGCGTACTTTGACCTTTTCTATCAGCTGGTGGCTTGCACGATCATCTTGAAAATCTTGTACCGGACTGAGCTCGGAAAGTGGATGACGCAGCCACGAGAGGAAGCGTCCGCGGAGCCGGTTGAGATGGAGGAAGTGCCGGCATATTAAGGTTGTCACGAGGTCGGGATGCTGGCGAGAAGGGCTGGGATTCGAGGTGGGAAATATGGGATTGGTTGAGCAAAGAGTGCGCTTATTCTTGGTAGGACTGGCCTTTGCCGCGCTGGGGCTGCTATTCGCGAAAACTTCGGTAGCGCAAGGACAAACATGGAGTTGGCGTACGGAGGAGGTCGATTCTGTTGGGAAATTTCCTGCTGTCTCCATAGATAAACAAGATAGTATACATGTAAGTTATATTCATGAGGGTAAAGGTTTGATGTACGCGTTTCGGTCTTCGGGGTCCCCGAAGTGGTACACCATGCTGGTCGACGCAGGTGGAGGGCCTGGCAACCAGACGACAGGGATGGCTTTGGACTCCGCGGGCTATCCGCATATCTGCTTTACTCCCGGACCGCTCAAGTACAGTTCCTTTGATGGGCATGAATGGAAGACGGAATGGATCGGCACGAACACCAGCCTCTTGGAATACACCTGCTCGATCGCGATCGCCTCGAACGGCACGCCGCATCTGATCTGGTATCAAACCCATAACCAGGACGGGTCGCCCTTCAACCACATTCGGTACGCCGTCAAGCGGGACGGAGTGTGGCTGACCCAGACGATTGATTTTGACTTTGAAACTGGCAAGTGGAACTCGCTTGCACTCGACGGAGCCGGTACTCCGCGCCTCAGCTATTCTTCACTGGCCGGTGGAGAACTTCGTTTCGCTGCCCTGGCATCGAATCGCTGGGACATCGGCGTGATTGATTCGCGGAATTTCAAAGACAATGGGTCCTTCAACCGGGGGTTTGGCAGTTCTCTCATTCTCGATAGCGATGGAAATCCTGTCATCAGCTACTACAACGATAGCCTGCTCAAGATTGCCAGAAAGCGGGAAGGCAAATGGAAAATCGAGATAGTGGATCACATTGCCCAGTCCAATGCTTGGAGCGCCTATCGAAGCACGCTGCTGATCGATAGCCAGGGCTTTCTGCACATCTGCTATGAAGACTCCGGCGCCATCAAGCACGCCGTGTGGGATGGCTCGGGATGGCGTATCCAGCTGATTACCGCGGGTGGCCTGCAGCCGCGTTGGCCCTCCATGGCGATCGACTCTGCCGGTACTCTTTATGTCGTCTACCGCGAGCCGGTGGACAATACTTTGAAAATGGCTGTGGGCGTTGCCGCGGCATCGGGCATGAAATCCGCAGCCGGGAGCAAGGAGAATTTCTAGGGCTACGTGTAATTCGATCACTTAGCAGCTCATAGTGAAAGGAATCTCCGCTGTCTTCGACTAGTCTTCCATGAAGATCCTTTATCATCATCGCATTCGCTCTAAAGACGGCCAGTACGTGCATCTGGAGGAATTGACGGGAGCCTTTGCGCGCCTTGGGCATCAGGTCATTTTGGTTGGACCGGGAGCGGTCGAAAGAGAGGAATTCGGTGCCGGGGCGGGCATAGTTGCGACATTAAAGAAATATCTCCCGAAATTCACTTACGAGATTCTGGAATTCGGGTACGCCATTCCAGCTTTTCTGCGCTTGTGGAGGGCCGCGCGACGGCATCGCCCCGATGGAGTATATGAAAGGTACAGTCTCTTCTTCCCGGCAGGTACTTGGGTTGCCAAGATATTGCAAATTCCATTCTTGTTAGAGGTGAACGCCCCGCTGTTCGAGGAGCGCAGCCGGTACGGGGGTATTCAACTCAACTGGCTCGCAAGTTGGAGCGAGGGATACGTCTGGCGCGGAGCGGACTTCGCCCTTCCCGTCACCCAGGTTTTGGCGGATCACCTGAGACGAGCTGGCGTGCCGGATTCCCGGATTGTTGTGATCCCGAATGGTGTTGACCTGAAGAAATTCCCGGCCAACCTGGATCGTCAGAAAGCCAAGGAGCGCTTGGGTCTCGGAGGAAAACTGATTTTGGGATTTACGGGTTTCGTGCGCGACTGGCATGGACTCGACCGCGTCATTGACTGGCTCGCATCTCATCCGGGACCTACGGCGCGACATTTGCTGATTGCGGGAGACGGTCCCGCACGGGCCAGTCTGGAGCAACGTGCCCGCGAGCGCGGTGTGAGCGATTCGGTTACTATCACTGGCGTCGTCAAAAGGTCTGAGGTCAGCCGATACGTTGCGGCGTATGACGTGGCTCTGCAGCCTGCCGTAGTGGAATACGCCTCACCGCTCAAACTCTTCGAGTACCTTGCCCTGGGCTGCGCAATCATCGCCCCCTCGATGCCCAACATCCGCGAAATCCTGGTGGACGGCCAGAACGCTGTTCTATTCGATCCCGTTGTGCCTGAATCTCTCGGGCGTGCCGTCGAACGCGTCTGCGACGACGAAGCCTTTCGCGTGCGCATCAGTCATGGGGCTCAGCGGACAATTGAGGATCGGCAATTCACATGGGATCACAACGCCGAACGCATCCTCCAACTCTTCCAACAGCTCATTGCGGGCTATTCGGTTCGATCCGCCAGAACCGAGATCAAAGATCCTATCCACGACTAGCGGGATGGAGACACGAGGATATACATTGTTCCACCTCTTCCGCGACCACATCCCAGGTCCGCAGACGGGCGTGTCCGATCAGCATCTCCCGGCTCCACGTGCGTTGCATCGCTGTCGTCAGTCCTTGCGCGATCGAATCCACGGTCTGGTCAACCAAGACGCCCAATTCTGGGGAGACGATCACTTCCGGGACGCCCCAGATACGCGTCGCAACGACAGGCGTGCCGCAAGCCAGAGACTCCAGGAGAACATTGGGCCAACCCTCCCGCGAACTAACAAGGCAACTAAGGTCCGCTGCGCTGTACCAATAACGAAGATCTTCGTTTTTCCTTGCTCCGACAAGAAAAACTCGCTCTCCGACTGCGTGTTGGGCGACGAGGCTGTGCAACTCGTTCCTCTGATCACCTTCGCCGACGATATAGAGCCGAACGTCTCCGCGCGTTCGCGCAATACGGGCAAACGCCTCGATCAGCAAATGAAATCCTTTGCGCGGAATGAGGGCGCCGACCGCCACCAGCATCACGACATCTTCCGGGATGTCCAGGTGCCGGCGGGCTTCGCACTTATCCACAGATTGGAATCTGAGGAGGTCAATACCGTTTCCGATCACACTTGCGCGCTCCGGTGGGAGCCCGAACTTGCACAGCTCATCTCGCAGCGGAGCACAGACTCCTATGCCTGCCACGACTTGGCTCAGCGTCCATTTGATCAGCGGGCGAATCAATCGAAATTGCGGAAACAAGTTCATGTCCGTGCCGCGAGCGGAAACCACGACGGGCAGGCCCAGGAGACGCCCAAGCAATGCGGCCGCAAACCCGTCAGGATAGATGTAGTGTGCATCGATAGCCGCAAAACGATGCTCGCGTTGCAGCTTGCGGGCCAGGCCGTAACTACCGAGAAACATCAACAGTCCGTGGAGTGGCATCGAAATTCTCGGCATCAGAGGATACCGTGGATGATAGACCGTGAGTCCGCCAATTTTCTCTTCCTTGGGAATCTCTCGGATAGTGCGATAACTCGGAGAGGAAATCCATCTCGGCACCCAGGGAACAGGCGCGATGACAACCACGCTGTTGCCCTGCCGGCGCGCAAAGTGAACCATTCGTTGGTAGACGAAAACTCCGTGTGCCGGCTGAATCTCGTTTGGAAAAAGGCTGGTGTAAGTAAGAATCTTCATCGGAAATGGAACTTGCCAAACAAGCGCAGCACTGGTGTCGCGAGCAAGCCACTGGCCGATCAGACTTTCTCTCGCGGTTGTTATCTATACCTACTTCAATTTACTAGAAATCCCGCATTCAAGCACCCAGGCAGTTCCTTTGGATTGCTTCCGGAACTGGAGCCTGCCCCGGCTGTGTGTGCTTCTGCCCGGACGATTGAAAAACTGCGCCCGCAATACGAAAGCCTGAAATGAAACTTCGGACGATCAGAGGCATTCTCTCGAATTGGTTGTCACTGGCGCTCACCTATGTGGTGGGCTTCCTGCTTGCGCCGTTTGTCGTCCACCATCTTGGGAGCGTTGCCTATGGGGTCTGGACGATTGTCCTCTCTTTGACGTCGTACATGAGTCTGCTGGATCTGGGATTGCGGTCGGCGGTCGTGCGATTCGTCTCGCGCGATCACGCCCTCCGTGAGCACCGCCGCGCCAGTGAAACACTGTCTGCTACATTTTGGCTCCGGTTATGGATCGCGCTCTTGATTGTCTTCTTCAGTCTGAGCATTTCGGCATTCCTCCTGCGTTTCTTTCATTTGCCCGCGGAAATGCAGAATGAGGCGCGCGTTGCGGTGGTTCTCACTGGCCTGAGTCTGGCCATTACGCTTCTAGCTGGAGTATTTGGCGGAGTACTCACAGCGCTGCATCGGTTTGATCTGCTCAGCCTCGTGAGCGTAGGGCAGGCCATTCTCCGCGCGAGCGGATTCGTCTGGTTATTGAAAACTGGCCATCACATTCCGGCGCTCGCCGCTTGGGAGTTACTATGTTCGCTGGCTGGTGGCGTGGCTCTCTGGCGGTTTGCACGGTGGAGCTATCCTGAACTGCATATCTCCTTTACTCAGCCTCGCCGCGAGACTATCAAGAACATTTGGAGTTACAGCTCCTATGTTTTCCTCATGCATATTTTCGGACAAGTAATCTATTACACAGATAATCTAGTTGTAGGAGCCTTTGTCTCCGTCTCGGCTGTCACGTTTTATGCCATCGGAGGGTCCCTCAGCGAATACTTGCGGCAGATTGTGGCGTCGATGACCAGCACCTTCATGCCTCTTGCAGGACGCTTCGAAGCCACTGGCGAACGTGACTCTCTTCGCAAACTTTTGAGTTACGGCACACGCACAGCTCTGGTGGTGGCGTTACCTATCGCCATGACGCTCTTTTTTCGGGGCCAGACGTTTATTCAAGTTTGGGTGGGCGAACAGTTTGCTCCAGTTTCGGGGCGAGTCCTGCAGATTCTTCTGCTGTCCCAAATTTTTGCTATCGCGAATTCAGCCAGCATCAACATCGCTCTGGGACTTGGCCAGCACCGTCGTTGTGCATTCTGGGCAGCCGGGGAAGCCGTCGCGAACCTTTCTTTGAGCATACTCTTGATCCGCTGGGTGGGTATTTATGGAGTGGCCATCGGCACAGTCATACCAAACTTAGTGATTAACGTGTTTTTGTGGCCGCCGTTCATCTGCCGCCTTCTAGGCGCACCAGTCTTCCGGCATCTCTTCCAGAACTGGGTCAAACCTATCCTCTTAAGCGTGCCATACGGTTTCCTGTGTTTTTGGACGGACCGGCACTGGACCGTCCGCGGCGTATTCCCGTTCTTTCTGCAAATCGGGGCGATTCTTCCGATTTATCTCATCTTCGTGGTGATCGGTTTTCATCGAGAGATTCGCGAATTGATTCGCCTTCGCAAACTGCCGGCTCTTGCGGTGGATTCAAAGGTCGGCCTCTCCTCAGCAGAGACGGGTACGGGCGGGTGAGAGCCCCAACAATGCGGGGTGTGAACTTCCTTGCCGGGATGGATCCTGGCGCATGCAGAAACGTATTGAGTATCCTAGACTAGAGGCGATTCGAACATGAGCATGCTCGCCGGCATTGTCAGCCGGAGTCTGCAAACACCCGTCCCCGACGACGCGAAACGACGTCTGCGACAGTTAATATCCCGGCATACGGCCGAGCCGTTGGAAACCTACGAAGACCAGCATGCCCTGCTGCTCAAGGCCGATTTTGGCGCTTTTGGGCATCCGGGCTTCGAGCGCAGCCTCTGCGGCAGTATCGCAATCGTCGCCGGTGAGCCGAATCTCTACGGACAGGGGAACTCGGGCACGTCGAACCGCGCACGTGACCTCACCATCCTCCACGAGTCTTGGGATCGTGAGGACTGGAAGCCGCTCGAGTCTGTGCGTGGAGTCTTTGCGGCTGTCTACTATCGTCCCGCGACGCGAACAATTTGCCTCATTGCCGACAAACTTGGCGTTCGCCCCATTTTCTACTGGATGGATGATTCAGTTTTGGTTTTTGCATCCGCGCTTCGTGTCCTCGAAGAAATGCTCGAAGTGCGAAAACGAATTGACATGGTTGGCGCGACACAAATAGCCAGCTTCGGATTCGCGCTCGGGGACCGCACTGCTTATGAAGGCGTGCGGCGCATCAAGTCTGCGGAGGTGATCGAGATATCCCCTACAAGAAGCAAGAAGCGCCAATATTGGCGGTGGGATGAGATCGCCCCGGCGAACTGCACTGAATCGGAAGGGCTTGAGGAAGCTCATCGCCGCTTTCTAACGGCAGTACGACTCCGAGTCGGAGCTGATTCCACCGTGCTGGCGATGCTCAGCGGAGGATTGGATTCGAGGTGTGTCGTTGCCGGCCTGAGGGCTCTTCAAATCCAGGTCCATACGTTCAACATTTCCCCACGGGGCTGCCAGGATGAAGTATTTGGCGGAGCCTTTGCTCAGCTGATTGGAAGCACCCATCATCAGATCGACAAGATAATCAATCATCCCGAGGTCAGAAGCCTCTTCAATGAGGTGCGTGAATCGTCTTCGTCGCTTCGGCGCTCGCCCCCTGAACGCCCGCGAGTGGTATGGTCTGGCGATGGCGGGAGCGTGGGCTTTGGTCATGTCTATATGAGTCCGGCTGTTGTAGCGCTGCTGCGAGAGAGGAAACTCAATCAAGCTATCGACGCTTTCTTGAGGGAGCGGAAATGCAGTGTTTTGACCAGGTTACTTCATCCTCGGCTCAGCATGGAGCTTGCCGGGTGCCTGCACGACTCCATGCTAGCTGAATTCACGCAATTGCACGCTACTGATCCCGGCCGCGATCTCTACGTTTTTCTCCTGATGAACGACCAGCGGCACCATCTTAGTCTGCATTTCGAGAACATCGATCTACTGCGCGAGGAAATCCAGGCTCCGTTTTATGATAGCGATTTTCTCGCTTGGATCGCCGCACTTCCCCTCGACCTTTGTCTACTGCATCGCGCTTACACAAAATGGTTGAGGTATTTTGACCCGGCGGTGTTCTCCGTTCCGTGGCAAGCTTACCCAGGACACGAGGGATGCACGCTGCCCGTCCCGAACGGTCTGCCACAGCAGTGGCAGCGCGGAGCATTCTCGGGGTGGGAAGCATTTCTGCGGAGTGAATTGCTTAGGGAAAGTGCGAATATGCTAGCCAGAGGAAACTTTCCGGATGCGATCCTCAACAAGCAATACGTGCGACTAACGTATTGGCTTGAGAAGTTTCGTCTTCGCGATTATGGATATGTTCTCGACAAGGCTCTAATTTACAGCAAGTACTGGAACAGGACCGGGCGATCTTTGTTGCCCCTTTCGCCTCCAGCATTTTCCGCAAAGCATTGAGAAACCATACATAAGGACACCTCTCAGCCAGGAAAATACACTCCTGAGACGGGAAAAACTCGTCCTAGTGCGGCGTGACCTTCGACTCCCATAGACTTAAGGGCCACGTAGAATATAACTCCTTAATTTAGTTAGAGTTACGAGGTAGATGATTAGGCTCGGGTCTGTCACTGGCAGACGGATTGCTCGAGTTTCACCTGAGATGAACTCCACCAGACTGACAGAGCTTGCCCCTAGTCCCAAAGCTAAGCCGCCCATCGCCGAAGAAGGTCACTTCCCTGGAAGGCCCATGTGGGCTGAAGTTAACTTGGCGGCGATTACGCGAAATTTGGGTTCTATTCGAAGGCATCTTCGCCAGTTAGGCGCCCCTCGCAGCATTCCATTTTCTATTCCAAAGATCCTGTGTGTGGTCAAGGCCAATGCCTATGGACTCGGCGCGGTCCCCGTAGCAAGGGCTTTGGCTGCTGCCGGCGCCGACTGGTTTGGAGTCACGTGCCCCGCAGAAGGCGCGGAGCTGCGAGAATCGGGGATCGAGGTTCCTATCCTTGTGATGACCGGATTTTGGCCGGGTGAGGAGAAGGAACTCTTAGAATATGACCTCACACCCGCAATCAACAGCATGTCCCAGCTTCGAGATCTCAAACGTGCCGCATTAGCGTCGAGCCGGCGTCGCCGAATCGGATTCCATCTGAAAATTGACACAGGAATGAATCGCCTGGGAGTGCCGTGCAAAATGCTCGCCGAGTTGGTTCAGGGAATCTCCGAATCCAAGGGTCTCAGACTCACGGGTACTTTCACTCACCTCGCCTCTTCGGAAGACGGCAGTTCACTTCAGAGCGAGGAGCAACAACGTCTCTTCTCCGATGCGCTTGGAGTCCTGAAGCGCGGGCGGATTCACCCCGGGCTGGTTCACATTGCAAACAGTGCCGCAGTTGCTGCACGTCCTGCCACTTGGGCAGACATGGTGCGGCCTGGCGCGGCCCTATTTGGCCATCACAATCTCTCTGCAGAATCCGCAGCGAATTTGAAGACGACCGTGAGAAACCTCAGTCTTGAGCCTGTCCTGAGTTTGCGCTCCAGAATAATTTCATTGCGAGACATCCCCCCGGGCCAGGGGATCGGATACAACTCTAGGTTTGTCACGCAACGCCCATCGCGTATTGCGGTTATCGCCGCTGGCTATGCCGATGGGGTACTCCGGAGTCTGAGCAACTGCGGTCGAGTAATTGTGCGCGGTACCTTCGCACCGATTGTCGGCACCCTCTCGATGGACTTGACCACCATCGATGTGTCCGATATCCCTCAGGTCCAACTGGGTGACATCGTGACAATCTACGGAAGGGACGGAGTTTCAGAGCAGTCTCCGGCAGATGTCGCGAAGTTGGTGGGCACGGTGACACAGGATGTCTTCTGCGCTGTTGGCCGCCGAGTCCCACGGTTCTACTACTCCTGAAGTCTCCAGTTCGTGACTTGACTGACCATGTGTAGCACCAAGCTGGGGTCTGCCCGTATTTACGTTTAGTGGGT
>Ga0137401_10000704_pt1 | contig 13631 bp, 8 predicted proteins | sample CZOMad1_1_16fung_FD_108286 | JGI IMG/M metagenome (GOLD analysis project Ga0137401, IMG submission 108286) | Vadose zone soil fungal communities from Angelo Coast Range Reserve, California, USA - CZOMad1_1_16fungal (Illumina Assembly) | ecosystem: Environmental > Terrestrial > Soil > Vadose zone...
ACTTGCATCGAGCACCTATCAACGGTTGATTCGGTTAAGCCACGAAGCCGAGCGGGATGGGGCGTATCGCGTGGCCAAGCGTTTACAAGCCGTGGTGTTGCACTCACAAGGGCGGACCAGCGGAGACTTGGCCGCGATTCTGCGAGCTCCACGTTCCAAGGTCTCCGAGTGGCTGGCTCGCTATCAAGCTCATGGCGTGGAAGGCTTATTAGCAGGGAAAAAACTGCTTGACAAAATAGCACCCAAATTTGCAATATGTCTAGCTTAAATGTCTATACAACTAGCAAAACAGGTGGGACAGGAGGATACACTGGTGGCTATGGCAACTCAAACCACCACACCCTTCTCCTCCATTCGAATTGACAAAGATGGGCCCACGCCCATTTATCTGCAGATCGCAGAGGCTATCACTTCCTTGCTTGCTAGGGGAGTTTTGCCTCCCGGCTACGTTCTGCCGCCGGAGCGCGTGCTGTGCGAGCGCTTTGGAATAAGCCGCATGACGTTGCGTCAAGCGATGAGCTTGCTTGATCGCGAAGGTCTAATCCATTCGCGCCGGGGCATGGGAACCGTGGTCAAGCACAGCCGGCTGCGGATGCAACATCAGGACTTCCGGAGTTTCAGCGAAGAAATTCGAGAGCGGGGCGGACGCCCGGAATCACGTTTGATCTCGCTACAGGAGGCGATTCCGACGCCATCCGTACGAGAGTTCTTTGAACTCCCTGAGCGCCAAAACGTATATGAAATTCAGCGTGTGCGCTTGAACGATGGTGAGCCGTTGGCGTTCGAACTGGCTCGCATTCCTGAAAGGTTATGTCCAGGACTGGAACGATTCGACTTGGCAAGAAATTCGCTGTACCAGATCCTGGAGCAATCGTACGGACTTAGGCCGGAAACCTGTACTGAAGAAATCTCGGCGCAGATTCCGAGTTCAGAACAGCGAAAACTCCTGAGCTTACCGACACGCACGGCCGTTCTTGTCGTCAATCGAAAGACATATCTGGATGACGGGCGCCCTTTTGAACTGACGTGTTCGATCTACCGTGGTGATCGTTACAGCTCAATCGTACATTCGGTCCGCAACAAGAAGTCAATATTAAAGGCGCCGAGTTCTTGAGAGTGAGGAGATCACGTGAATGCGCTTCATGGGTTACCAGTTGGTTATCTAGTCTTCGCAAAATGGGTGCTCCTTCGGTCAAATGCCCAGATCGGGAGCGCCGGCTTGGATTTCCGCAAGTGGTTTTGATACGCCCTTTAAGTCGCATCTTCACGAAACAGTTGGATGCGTGGGCCAGGGGGGACAATTGACGCAACAGGTGAGGTATTCCGAACCCAACCGTGGCCGTCCGGAATCAATGGGTGGTGTTTATGAACCGCTGTTGACCTCGGGCAACATGAGCGGCCACTATAACGTACCAACAAAGTCGTACAAGAACCTCTTCACACTTTTTGAACCTCATACTAGCCCCGAGGGAGTACACGTTTGGCCCCTTAATGCATCCTGTCCGATCGATGTTCTCTTTCTTGCAGAAGATGGGCGGCACGATGTCCGACTGCATCGCCACGAGTACTTCGAGGTTCTGTATCTCTGCTCTGGCTCAGCGGTCTTTCACGTGCGTGACAGGAGTTTTCCGCTTGAAAAAGGAGATCTGGCAGTCATTGGAACCACGCCACACCACGGTATCGAATGCAGAAGGTCGAAACCCTGCAGGCTCGTCGGTCTGTTCTTTGATCCGGCTCTGATCCGCTGTGATGGCGGCAACGAAGGCGCCGAATATTTGGCTCCTTTTCTTCTGCAGGATTCTGAATTTCCGCACGTTGTGTGTGCGAAAACCGGCGTCCCCAATCAGGTTTTGGATCTCATGCTTCGCGTCCGGTCGGAGTTGCCCCCTTGTTCACCCAGGGCGTGTCTGGCAGTGCGAACCTACTTGAAAATGCTACTCATGCTGCTAGTGAATCAATATTCAGCTTATGTGAAGACCGCGGAGATTCTCCATCAGCAGCAACGAGTTGTCGAGCGGGTTCGCCCAGTATTCCAGTGCTTGTGGACAAACTGCGGCGGTGCGATTCGAGTAGGCGACGCAGCAAGAATGTGCGGCATGAGCGAGTCGCATTTCATGAGCTCTTTCAAGCAGGTTACAGGATTGTCATTCATGAAGTATCTCAACCAGCACCGCATTCAGCGAGCCCAAGCGCTACTTGCAAAGACGGATCGGTCGATCGCCGACATCAGTTTGGATACAGGTTTTTGCGACCAAAGCTATTTCGGTGCTGTGTTCCGCAGGCTTGCAGGCATTACTCCTGCGGCTTACCGTCGCCGTTACCACAGGCAGCAAATATTTGAAGAACAGCAGAGCAACCAAACTCGTGCTGTGCCCGCATTGAGTTCACTAGGTTTGCATCGGCCATCAACGGAGAGATCAGTCTCCAGCGCTTGTCTTGCTTTGGGTTCTGCATCGCATGCGCTGCCGTTCGCGGCGCATTTCGCACCCGAAAACGTTGCAAACTCAGAAGCTGAGGGCATTGTGCGCGTCATCGCTGGTGCGCGTGCCAGGTAATGCAACGCTGGGGATGTACGACCTTCCAACAAACAATAATGGAAATCTACTAGAACCATCTGGGGGCATCGGATAAAAAAACATCTCGCGCAGCATGCGCGATTCTAGGGGGGTGAGATGAACTCACGCCGAGATCGCAAGAATTCCCGCCTTTTCTGCCAGGAAAAACTTAGAACCGCTTTGAGTGCCGTCGGCTCTCTTTGCGTTTTCTTTGCTTTATTGTCCGTGCCTGCCTACGCCCAAGATGCCGACGTCGGCGGCGCGGTGCGGGACACGAGCGGCGCAGCGATACCGCGCGCGTCTGTGAAACTAACCAGCGAGGCGACAGGCGTAACCCTTACAACTCAGGCAAACGACAAGGGCCTCTACTCTTTCCCGCACGTCCAAGCGACTGTTTACGATCTCGCCGTCAGCGCCCCCGGATTCCAGTCGCAGACGAGAACGGGAATAATCGTGAACGTGACTGAGCGCACACAGATTAATGTCGATTTGAAAGTTGGCGTCGTCAACGAGAGCATCACAGTCTCGGGTGAACAGCAATTGATCGATACGGCGGATGCGGTGACCGGCCAGACCATCAACCGGACTTTCATTAATGACTTGCCGCTTATTGGCCGCTCGGCGCTGGACTTGGCGTTTCTGGCTCCAGGTGTCAACCAGCCTCCCGGCTTTGTCTATGGCCAGACCGCGACCAATGTTCCATATCTTACCGGCAACAACTTTGTTTCTAACGGCGGTCGCAACGCCACTTCCGACATCCAGATTGACGGTATCACGACGAGTGAAACGATCTCGGGAGGTCTCTCTAATTTCGCCAGCTACACTCCGTCGGTTGACGCGGTGCAAGAGTTCAAGGTGCAGCAGACGAACTTCAGCGCCGAATACGGATTCACCGGCTCAAGCGTAACCAACCTGATAACGCGTTCCGGCACCAACGCCTTTCACGGCAGCCTCTACGAGTTCCTGCGCAACGACAAGCTGGACGCCAACTCCTACTTCAACGACCAGAGCAAAGTGCCGCTGCCGCCATTGCGATATAACCTTTTTGGCGTGACCTTGGGCGGGCCGGTATTCAAGAATAAAACGTTCTTCTTTTTCGACTACGAAGGCACGCGCTCACACTCCCTAGCCAGCAGCGCGATTTTGGGTGTGCCGAGCGCGCTCGAGAGGACGGGAGATTTCGGCGAGCTCTGCGCCGACAATGGCGGTTCATTCGACAATACTGGTACGTGCTCCAATCCAAACGGCCAGATCTGGGACCCGTACACCGGAGTCTTCGATCCAAGTAACGGAGGCCCTGTGCGCTCGAACTTTATTCCATTCAACAATATGATCACGTACACGAGCCCCGGCAATCCAAAGCTCACTGGCGCGAACGCCCTGCCATCCGGGCCGGGAAACCTTATTGACCCAGTGGCGTTTAAGCTCATGCAGTACTACCCTCTTCCCAATAGAAACGTCGGAACCCCTGCTTATAACCGCTTCAATAACTGGATCGGGTCGGGCATCAACGTCCTCAATAATGATCAATGGGACCTGAAGATTGATCATCACTTCAATGACCGCAATGTGCTCAACGCCAAATATGCTCAGAGGGCAACGTTTCGAGACAGCGCGAAGTGCTTCCCCAATATAGCCGATCCCTGCTCACAGGGTCCCGACAATTCCAGCGCCCATCTGTTCAGCTTGAATTTTAACCATATCTTCAGCGGCAGCACGGTCTTGAGCTTGACTTACGGGCTGACTCGCACGGCGCGTACTCCTCAGACGGTCCAAGGTCTCGATCCGGTAAAGACGCTGGGGATGCCTTCCTACATCGAGACCTCGGGTATTCCGCAACTTCCGGCAGCCTTGGTCAGTGGTAACGACGGTGCATATGCTGCGGCCGTCCCGGGATCGGTGAGCATCGGGACCCAGCCCTGGTCCTATCTGAAGGATGGGCAGGATACGCATGATCTTTTGGCTGCGCTCAGCCGTCTGAAGGGCCGCCACGAGATTAAGGTCGGCGCCGAGTTCCGTGTGCATCAGTTCAATAACGGGCAACCCGGAGTCCCGGCTGGTCTCTTCACTTACGACCTCATCGGCACCTCGCAAAAAGGCTGGGGTGGCGGCGGTGGCGACGCGATGGCGAGCTTTCTGACTGGAACGTCAGTCGGAGGAAGTTGGGGCCAGTACGAGGTTCCGGTATTTCTCGCCACACAGAACTACGATTGGGGCGGTTATGTGCAGGACAACTTTCACGCGAGCAAGAAGTTGACCGTCAACGTCGGGCTGCGCTACGACTTGACCATGCCGGCCACCGAGAGACACAACCGATTGAACTGGATTGACCCCAATGCCCCTTTTCCTATCCAGGTTCCTGGGCTTCCGCCGTTAAAAGGCGGGGACATGTTCGCCAACTCCAGCAATCGGAACAACACTGAACCCGACTACAAGGACTTTCAGCCACGCTTCGGACTCGCTTACAGCCCGAATGACAAGACGGTAGTGCGCGCCGGCTACGGAATCTATTTCGATCCCTCGCGGGCGGCCGCGAATGCAGATGCGATAAGTCCTGACTCTCAGGGCTTTGACCAGACAACTCCATGGCTGACTACATTCCAGGGCGACCTTGCTACGCCTTTTGGCCGGCTCAGCAACCCTTTTCCAAACGGTGTGCAGCTTCCACCAGGGAGATCCTTGGGGCTGTTAACCAATCTTGGGGCCCAGCCGGCGGGACTAGATCGATTTCTGAATTCCACGCCTTACGTGCAGTCCTGGAGCTTTGGCCTCCAGCGATCCATACCCTGGAATGTTGTGATTGAGGCGAACTACATCGGCAGCAAGGGAACCCACCTGTACTTTGGCGGGACCGCTTTTCTCAACCATCTGGGAGAGCAAGCGCTGCATTATTCCACAGCCCAGATCACGGCGCTGAATACGTTCGTACCCAATCCTTTCTTTGGGATCATCCCTCCTGGCAGCTCGATTGGGGGTCCCACGGTACAGGAAATCCAGCTTCAATACCCCTATCCTCAGTTCACAAACCTTTTCGTTAGTTCTCCGCCCTGGGCCAATTCGATCTATCACGCTTTTCAATTGCGAGTACAGAAGAACTTTTCCAATGGGCTTCAGTTTCTGTTCACGTATGTGAACTCGAAATCAATCGACGACGCCTCCACCCCGAACAATGGCGGTAGTTTCCTGGGCGGAAGCAGCAGCGGGATTCTCGATCCCAACAACCTCAGGCTGCAGCGGGGGCTCTCCGCATTTGATATACCGCAAACATGGCAGTTCAGTTATGTGTACCAGTTGCCGATCGGTCGCGGCAAGGCCTTCGGAGGAGGGATGAACCCCGTTCTCAACGCTATCATCGGAGGCTGGCAGACCAATGGCATCTTGCGTTTTGATAATGGGCAGCCGCTCGCACTGGGGCTCGCAGGAGGTCTGCCTCTACCCGGTGGCTTCGGTCAAAGACCGGATCTGACTGGCGTGCCGCGACGGAATCACGGATCGACTGCTTCTGTTCTCACCCAGTACTTTGCCGACCCGACCGTGTTCTCGGTTCCCGCGCCGTATACTCTGGGTAACACAGGTCGAACACTCTCTTTGCGTGCACCCGGAACGGCGAATACGAGCCTCTCCGTATTCAAAGAGTTCCCCATTCGCGAAAGGATGCGCCTCGAATACCGTTTTGAATCGTTCAATGCCTTCAATCACCCACAGTTCTGTCCGCCCAACACCACAGTCAGCTACAACCCAGCGAATGGATCGCCGGTCGGCAGCTTTGGAACAACGACTTGCCAGGCCAACTCGCCGCGCGAGGTGCAGATGGCGCTGAAGTTGTACTTTTAGCGCTCTCGCCCATTGCACGCGGGCATAACGTTTGTCAATATTGCATGCTGTGATTCGCTCTCGCGTAAGGAGACGGCAAGTTCGCTGGACGACGGCGTTCTGGGCCGTCCTCATATTTGTTGCCGCCGCGCTTGTTGCTGCTGGCCAGGAACCGAATTCCGTCTATCAGAAGGCAGCGAAGGATTTTCAAGAAGGCCGAGTTGCTGATGCCGAGAGCGCGCTGAAATCGGTGTTGCGCGGTCATCCTCGTGACCTTTCGGCGCTGAGTCTAATGGCTGTTATCCTCGACTCCGAGCGCAATTATTCCGAAGCCGAAGAGTTCTACCGCAGTGCTCTACAGATCGCACCGAGGTCTTCCGCTATATTGAACAATCTCGGGAACCACTACCTTGCCACCGACAATCTCAAGAAAGCAAAGGAAAGTTTTTGGCGGGTGGTGACGATTGACCCGCATCATGTGAACGCGAACCGGCAACTCGCCGATATGAGTGTGCAACGGAAAGACGGTGCTGGAGCCCTGGCATACCTGAACCATCTGCCAACGACCGATCAAAGCGAACCCGTTGCGCAAATGCTGAAGGCCCAAGCCCTCATCCTCATGGGCAGCTGCAAACCCGCTATCCATGTGCTTAGCGCGCTCGAGGAGAAAACGGAGAAAGGCTCACAGTTTAGTTTTTCTGTCGGCCTTGGCTATGCCAAATGCCAATTTTACGATCGAGCGGAGAAATCCTTCAGCGAGGCCCTGAGAGCCGACCCCACGAACTTCGACGTTCTCTACAACCTCGGGCTCGCTGCGCGCCGTGCTGGGCATCTAGAGCGAGCACAAGAAGTGTTCGAGGTCGCTCTGCGGTCAAAGCCGGAAGATACAGACATTCTTTATGCCGATGGTGATCTGTTACTTGCAACCAAGGATTTTTTGGCGGCGACTGTTGTCCTATACCGAGCAGCGCGCTTGGCGCCGGCTCGCGCCGATGTGCTGTTACTCTTGGCTCACGCCACTGAGGAACTCAGGTACTACGAGGAGACCGCGAGCACGTATGAAAAATACCTGAAATTGCGACCCGGTGACGAGATTGCGCGACGTGAGCGTGGCTTTTCGTTGATTCGAGCAGGCCGGTTCAGGGATGGTATTCCCGAAGTTCAGCAATTTGTGCGTAGCCATCCCAAGGACGTGAGAGGCCTGTATGAGCTCGCCATAGGGGAAATATCGGATAGCCCGGTGAAGGCTCTGGCACATTTGGATGAAGCGCTAAAGCTCGATCCGACAATGTCACAGGCTCGCTACGCCCGTGCGGTACTCAATTACCAGGAAGACAGGCTTGATCAGTCACTCAATGACTTCCTGGCGGTTCGGAAAATCGACCCTAACAGTCCCCGGCTTATGGATTGGCAGGCCCAGATCTATTTAAGGCACGATCAAGCGCAAGAAGCAGCGACGCTGTTACAGCAGGCGGTCGAGTTAGCTCCGCAGGATCCGGCAATTTTGATTCATTACAGCAAGGCGTTGCGAAAACTGGGTCGTACAGCTGAGCTCAGTGCAGTGCTTGCGGAATTCAAGAAGGCCGCTGCCGAGGACAGCCAGCGCCACGCACGCAAGGGTCTGTTTGATTTTCTCGATCTCTTCCCGGCGCAGCAGGGCGCGAGGTATCTCCAATCGCTGCAATCAGCAGTCGATGCGAACCCCAACGATGTTGCTCTCAAAGCTCGTCTTGCTGAAACGCTACTGGACCATGGAGAAACACAGCGTGCTGAGGCGGCATTTCAGCAAGTGCTGGTGGCAGGAACTGACGCAGCCATCCTGGCCGATTGCGGGAGAGCGCTACTGCAGCGTGAGGAGTATGGTTTGGCTGCGGAATTTCTTCAGAAACTACCAAATCCGGGGCTCGAACTTGCAATTGCAGTGTTTCATTCCATCAGTGCAGAAGCTGGCCTGGCTCAGCTCGACGAAATTCCCGTGGACCAACGCTCCGGCGACTACTTTCTTCTTCGCGCCGAAATCTTGGACTCCATGGGCAAGACCGGGGAGGCTGCGGACTCGCTCAATCGAGGTATTCGCGAGGCACCAAGGCGTGCGGATATGTATTTCCAGGCCACCGAATTTCTGATTAAGCATCACCAACGACAGCAGGCTGCAGCCTTGCTGGAAAGCGCAACACGCCTGCTCCCGGATTCAGCTGACTTGTGGATGGCGCGTGCTATCGTGCTTGAGTTGTTGAAGCGGAGCGATGAAACCCTGAAGGTGCTGGCACAAATTCAGTCCCACTGGCCGGAGTGGGATCTCCCTTACCTGGTGAACGGCATTATTTTGCAGAACGAGTTGAAACCGGCGGAAGCGAAGCAAATGCTCGATTTGGCGATTGCCCTCGGAACTCGGGAAGCCGATGCTTATTACTATGAAGCTCTAGCAATCACGGAAATGACGCCGAACAACTTGGAGGAGGCGCACAAGGCCATCTTTCAGGCATTGGCCCTGAATCCTGAAGATGCCGCTATTCGAGCACTCGCGGGAAAGGTCCTTCTTGACCAGGGAGATTACAAGGCGGCCGTTGAACAACTCCTCACTGCCGTGCAGCTTCAGCCGACGCTAGTTCGCGCGCATTACCTCTTGCGTACCGCCTACCGCAACTTGGACGAGAGTGATAAAGCTGCTGAAGAGCTGAATCAGATCGAGCGCATCACGCAAGGAAATTCCGAGCCTGACCAGGTCACTTCGTCTATGGAGCGTCTATTGTTCACCGTGCGTACGCCGGCTGCCAGTGCGGCTGCAGAATGACGGTTCTGGTCAACTGACCGCTCCGCGAAAGGGACTCATTCTTTGTTTACTGCTTCCACAGAGCGGTTGATTTCCCCGACTGAGAGCGCCCAACGGGTTAGGGCCCGAGAAATCCAAGTCGTGACAACCGCTTTTATCGTAATGTTTTGCACGGTCGGTCTAGCCCTCTGGGGCCTTCCTTATTACTACGACTTCATGGTGCGGCAATTCGGATGGACGCGCTCGCAGGTCACCTCCGGAAACGCCATCAGCAAACTCTTAATCGGTCCGGCATTCGGCTTTCTGGCGGGCTGGATGATCGATCGGTTCGGTCCGCGCCGCGTCATGATGGCTGGGATTCTAATGGCGTCCATAGCACTAGTCGGGCTCGGCACAGTTTCGAGTTTAAGAATGTTTTACTTCTTCTACATCCTGAACGCTCTGGGGTTTGTCTGCGGCGGCCCGTTACCCAACCAGGTTTTGCTCTCGGAGTGTTTCGAGAAGTCCCGCGGAAAAGCTATGGGCTTTGCATACTTGAGGATCGGCATCGGCGGGGCAATGGTGCCATGGATTTCGAATTTCTTGGTGCAGCATCTCGGATGGCAGGCCGCTGTGCGTAGCGTAGGCTTGTCCATCCTCGCGCTTGCTTTCCCTGCTGCCTATTTTGTGAAAGAGCCCCCGGCTTCACGGATCTCGGAACTCCCGCGTTCGCAGTCGACTCGTCCGCCAGTTTCGATATTAAAGGTCTTTACGACTCTCCCCTTCTATCTGTTGGTAATCGGAAGTATGTGCTCAGTTGCAGCCATCAGCGGGGTGCAACAGAACTTAAAATTGTTTCTGGTTCTGGACCATCAATATGCCCAGAGCCTTGCAGCGCGGTTCTTGTCGCTCGTTTTGACCTTCAGCATCGTCGGTCGCTTGACCATGGGATGGCTCTCCGACCGCTTCCACCCCAAGGACGTGATGGTTTTGATCTATTCGCTTGTCGGAATCGCGATTCCCATCGTGATATTGAGTCAGTCGCGCCCGTCTCTGCAGAAATCTTCAGCATGAAAATGTTGGGACGACTATTGGGCGTGATCCTGACCGCGCAAGGTGTGGCCGAATCGGTTTCGCCCTGGTTGATGGCCACATGAGCGATGCCTACGGCACCTACTTTGCTGGATTTCTTGCGCTAGACGCTTTGGCGTTTCTGGCAGTCCTCGCAGCCTGCGCATTGCCAAAGCAAACGAACGTGGCATGAGCCGTTCGAGGATCTTGCGTTTTGCGCTGCCGGAACTTCAGCACTTTTTCAACAGCACTTCCGGGGCTTGCGTGGAAATACCTTGTCATACCGGAATTGGTCAGTCGAGAAAACTCGCCCCGGGTCTACATTGAGCGGCCGGTTAATCTTCACTTCGCCCTATTTGAACTCGGCACCCTCCCCGAGAGTGCTGGAATTGGCGCGGCAGGGAGCCATTCCTGCTCACCCGCTGGGCGATGGACAACAAAAGGTGTGGCGCTTCCGCCTTTCGGAAATTGCGGCGGCAATGGGTTCCCGCGGGGTAAACCACGTTCGGCGGTCTCCCGCGCCAAAGGAGATTTGAAGATGGCGTGCGAGCCGAAAACGAAAGTGTGGCACGGCGGGGCAAGCTGGTCTCAAGGCTTCACTCCCAGGCTCCTCTCCACCAGGTACCGATCCATCCATTTCAGAATCGTTTTGCGCATCTCTGGTAACTCCACATGTGCACAGTCGTACAACTCTATTTGGCAATCTCGCTCATTGCCGTGCTGGCGGTATAGCGGCTGCAGGTAATCACGAATCTTCTGCACACCTAGGGGCGGGGTCAAGGGATCTTGGCGCCCGTTCACGCTCAGGTGAGGCCGGGGGACAATCAGCTCATTTATCTGCGCCGTCTGGAAGTGTTTGAGCAGCGACGGCACGTAGTAGAAGATGCCATGTCCTTTGAGGCCGTGGGTTTTGATCAGCTCGTCGAAATCAGTGAGGCAACACACATCCATGCAAACCTTGACACGAGGTTAAAACGCCGCCAGCCACCACGCCTTGGTCGAGCCCATTGACATGCCGAAGACGCCCAGCCGTTCTGGGTCGACCTCGGGACGGCTTGCCAGGTAATCGAACGCGCGGAACTCATCAAACATCATCATGCCGAATAGCACTTGGCCTTGCCAGAGCATGAGCTTGAAGGCATCCTCTTCGCCTGTGTGACCGTCGGCGCTGTGCTGGCGCTCGCCAAAGCACCAGCTGTCGATTGCCAGCGTCACCAGGCCTTTCTCGGCACACACTGGGGCGTAGGCGGGCTGCACCGCAACTCCCTTGAGCAATTGCTCTTTGCCGAGCTCATACATTCCGGCGTGCCAATGAATGTAGAGTAGCCCCGGGGCCGGCGTTTGTCGCTTGTCCGGGATCAGCAGCAAGGCGGGAACGGGTTCCTGGCCGTTGAGATCGAGAACCAGGTGCTCCAGTTTGTACCCATCATGCTCTTCGGTCTTAACAAGCTTGGCTGGACTAGAACGATGCTGCCAGGGAAGGTCCCCCAGCAAGCTCCAAAGCTCTTTTCTGCGATGGCTCTGACCCGCGGCGAATCCTTTAAGTGGCTGTTTTGGCAGATCGGAACCACCAATAGAGCCTACTCTTGCCATTGTTCCCGAGGCCAGCACGGTGGCAGAGGTTTGCAGAAATGCGCGTCTGTTGGAAAACATGGTTTGTACCTTCACATCGCCTCCGCGGCTAGGATTCCACCATTTGCACTGGACAGCGACGCTTGTGCTGCGTCAGAGCCAACCTCATGGACAAAGCTGCTGAAGAACTAAAGCAGATCGAGCGCATCACGCAAGGCAATTCTGAACCTGACCATGTAACTTCGTCTATGGAGCGGCTCTTGTTTGCGGTGCGCCCGCTGAGCGTCAATACGGCGACAGAATGACGATTCTTTGTGACGGAACTCACCCGCTGAAAAGGGGCTCATTCTTTGCCTCGTACATTATTTCAGCCCAGTACCTTCGACAAGTGTGACGTAACGGTCGACGCCGACATCTGTGAAGGTATCCACTCGTCGGCTCGGCAGGGGCCAGCGGATTTCGAGTTTATCGATTTTGCCGTGTACGCCCAACCCGAGTACTTCACGCGGATCGTGAGCGGAAAGATAGCTGCCTCCGCCGGTTTTCAAACGGCTGCGCTGAAGGTCGCCTGCTTGCCACACCAGGCGCGCCCCGATCGCATCGGGATTACATGTTTTACCCACCAATCGTAGACCAAGCCAGTGATTGCCGCTCGCAGCCGCATTCTTTAGCAGTACGGGCGCGCCGTTGTTTACGGCTACCAGCACGTCGATCGCGCCATCGTTGTCGAAGTCTCCGAGTGCCAACCCTCGCGCGGCAAATGCCTGTTTGAACGCCGGACCGGCCCTGAAACTCACGTCATCGAAGCCCTTTCCATTATTGTGCAGGAGTAGAAATGGCTCTTTGTACTTGACATTCGTCGAATGTTCCTCGACTTTATCGTCGGGGTGGCCGTTAGCAAGAAACAGATCGAGGTTCCCATCGTTATCGTAATCAAAGAACTTGACACCCCAGCCGCTCATGAGTCGGGTGAGGCGTCCGATACCGAGAGGAATGGCCATATCGTCGAATGTGAGGTCGTGGTTATTGTGGTAAAGCGAATACATCTCTTGGTCCACATTGGCTACAAACAGATCCTGCCAGCCGTCCTGGTCATAGTCAACGGAATCGACACCCATGCCTGAGCGGGCTACACCCTGCTCACTGTAGGCAATATCGGCGCTCAGGCCGACTTCATCGAACTTGCCATTCCGGTTTACAAAAAGGAAATTGGAGACGGTGTCATTGGCGACGAACAAGTCCATCCAGCCATCGTTGTTGACATCAGTTGCGACAACCCCCCATGCTTTTCCCAAAACTCTGCTAATGCCCGATTCCTGCGACACATCACGGAATGTGCCATCACCGTTGTTATGAAACAACCAGCTTGGCATGGGATCGTACACCCTAGGAATGCAGTAGTACCGCTCACGCGTGTGTTCACCCCCGCAGAATTTGTTCTTCGACTTGTCGAAATCGACAAACCGGCAAACGAAAAGATCGAGCTTGCCGTCGTTGTCATAGTCAAACCAAACGGCGCTGGAAGACCAGCCGGGAGTTGCAACCCCGGCTTTCTCCGTTACGTCAGTAAACGTCCCGTCGCCGTTGTTCCGGTAAAGGATGCTCCGTCCGTACTGAGAAACATAAAGATCAGGGAATCCGTCTCCGTTGTAATCGCCCACCGCAACGCCCATTCCGTAGCCACCGCCCCCGACTCCCGCTTTCTCCGTGACATCAGTGAACGTACCATCGCGGTTATTGCGGTAGAGTGCGTTGCGGAGTGGCGGATGTGGATCGAAAAAATCACAGCGTCCGCTGTTCACTAAATAGATGTCCATCCAGCCGTCATTGTCGTAGTCGATAAACGCACAACCCGCACCTGTGGTTTC
>Ga0137401_10000705_pt1 | contig 13629 bp, 12 predicted proteins | sample CZOMad1_1_16fung_FD_108286 | JGI IMG/M metagenome (GOLD analysis project Ga0137401, IMG submission 108286) | Vadose zone soil fungal communities from Angelo Coast Range Reserve, California, USA - CZOMad1_1_16fungal (Illumina Assembly) | ecosystem: Environmental > Terrestrial > Soil > Vadose...
AAAATAATCTGCGCCTTGCGCGCAAACGCGTCAATATCCGTGGAATACGAGAGCCGCCCCGAACGCACGTTGCGGCGAATCATGTCGGCGAGGTTCTTCTCGTGGAACGGAACCTTGCCTTGCGACATCTCAACCATGCGCGAGCTGTCTTCGTGGCAGCAGGAGACAGGTGAGCCAAAATCCGCCAGGCAAGCGGAAACCACCGTACCCAAGTAGCCGGAGCCGTAGACTCCGATTTGCATTCGAACCATCCTCCCGGGGACAGGCAACGTTAAACGGAAACGTTGAACGCGCTGCGTCCAAGTTCTATTTGGCGCCCGAATTAGCGCAGGCGCAATATGGAGAACGTCCATGCACTTTGGTGCGAACAGGGCTCTGAAAGGCTCGCTACTCACGGCTTTTGGGCCAAGGTGCCTCTTGTGAGAGGTTTACGGCAGAGCCAGCGAAGCAGACAAAGGGAAATTACCCAAATCGACCCAGGTCAGGTCTTCCTGTTCCCGAACAAAAGCCAACTGGGTAACCTCGATACGACGTGTACCTTCGTAACCCTGCCAGCGAGAGCGCGCCACGGGCGTCACCTGGAGCGCCAACTCGGGCGTATCCATGCGGACGATGGTCAGGTGGGGTGTGTATGGCCAAGTCTCCGCAGAGACCAGCGGGCCCGCGTTCAAGGCGTGATGCAAAGCTCCCATCCGATCGGCGCCCTGTCCCAAGCCCACAAACACGGTGGGAGTGCCGGGGAGAAACGTTCCCACCGCGCCGAGCTCGACGAAAAAGGGAGTGCTGTTCTGGCAAACCTGCCGCAGAGCTGCCAGCGCCTCAGCTTCGCTGCCGCGTAGAAGGCGCGGTGGAAGGATGGTTAAGTGGGCGGCAGCACGCGGCGAAGCAGGACACAGCTCCCGGCGAAGAACCTCCACAAACTGGCCAACAGGGTTCGTGACATAGGCCACGACTCCATAACGTTGCGACATGAGAAGGATTGATTATACCGCCAGCGCTTAGGAGCGAGGCCTTGTGGAGCCTCCAGATGTGAACCGGAAGAAAACCCATGGCCGCCCTTTAGCAAGGCGCGCCTCTTCTCGTTGGGATCCACGAGCATAGCCTGCAATCGCCGTGCGCCAAAAGGCCGAGGCTGGCTCGTTGGCTTCCAGCACTCTCACCAGCCATTCGCCGCGATATTCGTTCCAAATATGGGTCGCCAGGTGTTGCCCGATGCCACTGCGACGAAATTCGCGAAGTATGAAGAACTCGTGCACATCATGAGCTTCACGAGGGATGCTACTCTCGCCAAGCCATTCGTCCGCTGACCCGACAAGGGCAAACCCAGCGACCGAATCACCAACCTTCGCGAGGTAAGCTTGGTAGCCTTTCTCCCAGATCGCCGCAATGTCGTAGGCGTAGCTGCCATCGGGATTGCTTTCGACGTCGAACCATTCCGCCATTTCGCGCAGGTAGTGTTGGAACAAACTCCGAAGGACGTCTTCCGACTCGGCTCCGATCTTTAAGAATGAGAGGCTAGGCGGCATGGAAGGCAAAGCGGGAGTATACGTTGGCGCGAAGAAGCCTGCGAGAGAAACCGCGGTCAGATTCAACGCGGGGCGTGCGTCGCCGGGATATTGTTCCACGTCGTTTATAATTGCAACACACCAGGGACGTCGGGGCGTAGCGCAGCCTGGTAGCGCACCTGCCTTGGGCGCAGGGGGTCGTAGGTTCAAATCCTATCGCCCCGACCATTTCAAAATCGATCCTATGTTCCCGAGTCTTTGCAATCCTAACCGATCGAAATTCTTGAGCCTGCGCGATTCGGGCCAGTTGGTGTAGTCGCCTGTTAGCGACAGTTAAGTAATGAGGGACTTCCTTTTGTCGGCCCGGTGTTGCACGCTCAGCAGCGCCACCAGGTACACAGCCGGCCAGCTCACGACGAGAAGCGGGACGAACCGTTCTTGCCAAGAAGGTCCTCCAGGGTTCCATTTCCCCTCGCTCCACTGCTCCAGTGCAATCTGTCGCCACCCCCCAGTCCAAGTAACCAGCACGTTTAGCGTGGCGACCGCAGAGGCCAACAGAATCGTGCGTCGTACCCCTAGTCTGCGACCGAGTCGGGCCTGTCGTATCCCGGCGAGAGCGGGAACCAAGAAGAGGAGCGTTTCCAGCATCAGTGGGAGTACCGCGAAGAAAATGAATTCGCTGAGGTTGTGGGGCAGTGCTCTGTAGGGCATGAGATGCAGCGCATTTAGAAGGAGCCGCGCCGAATAAACCAGCATTCCAAGCGGGCCACACAGATAGAACCAGACCAAACAAAATACCGTTCCGTTAACATAAAGAGCGTCGCCCGACAACGTCCCGAGAACGAAGCCCCCTACCCAAGACCAACAAATAACGGCTAGCGAGACGTAAACCAGAGTTTCGATCTCTTGAGCCTCAGTCAACCCGTTGCTGTACGGCACTCCATACTTCCAATACACAAGCGCTTGTATAGAAAAGTTGGTCACAGCCCCAGCAGAAATCCGGCTGAGAAGCACACCGACCGGGCCCACAATTCCAACCAGAGCCAGCCAAGGTTGCCAGGTCTTCCACGCCAGGGCCTGTCGCCTTAAGACCAAACCCAGCAGTTCGCAGACTGCCCGTCTGTCGGACATCTTGAGTTCTGCCACGTCTCCGACAACTGCGTCTTGTAGCTCGGTCTCTAACGTGCGGGTGATTCTATTGATCAACCATTTGTAAATCACGGACGGCCTCCCGCTCGATTCGTTTCCCATGGAGCACCGCTGCTTGACCGATTCACAACCCGATAAAATTCTGTCGCTGCTTTAATGCCTCGGGCGGTTATCCGAACCATACGCTTGGAGCGTCCGCCACGGTGTCGTGTGGCGCTTCCCATCCATGTCTCAATGAGGCCCTTCTCTTCCAGACGATCCAAGGTCGTGTAAAGCGCTCCAATGGAGCAGTTCTGCCGCGTGGAATTCTCGATTTCCAATCGGATCGCAGCGCCATACGCCTCTGCGTCCAATCGCACAGTTGCAGCGAGAAGGAGGTATTCGAATTCGCCAAGCATGATTAGTAATACATTGTGATTATAATAAGAGTTCTTGTCAACAAATACGTAGGCTGAAGGTTACAAGCGCTAGGCAAGGCGTAACTGTTGCAACATCGCAATTTCACTCGCCATCCGAGTTGAGCGCATACGCCTGACTACACACAACTCTTTCGGGGTTGCGTGTCGTTCGAGGAGCACGCGGTTCGGCACTTCGAACAATGCTTGTGAGGGTCGGGCTAACGGGCGTTCGATTATACTTCTCGAACTATGCCAAGGCTCCTCTTCCAGTCTCGGTGGTTGCTCCTAGGTCTCTGTCTGGCACGGACGCCCGCGAGCCTCAGTGGTCAGAGTTTACTGGTGGTCAACCAGGGCGACAGCGATGTCAGCATCGTCGATCCTGTATCTGGGCGAGCGATTTCGACTGTTGCCGAGAAGACCGCTGGCGTTCACGGCCACGAAATCGCCGTCTCCGCGGATGGACGCACCGCTTTTCTGCCCATCTATGGCAGTTCCGGAGTCGGAAGCCCCGGTATCGATGGACACGAGATGCTGGTCATCGATCTCCCCACCAAGGCAATCGTCGGCAACATCGATTTTGGTCATGGCGTGCGCCCGCACTGCGCAGTCCTAGACCCCGCCAGCGGCTTGCTCTATGTCACAACGGAGTTAGACAAAACCGTGACGGTAATCGATCCGAAAAACAGAAAAATAGTTGGCGCGGTTCCCACCGGGCAGGAAGAGTCGCACATGCTGGCCATATCGCATGACGGCCGCCTTGGCTATACAGCGAACGTAAGCCCGGGCACCGTTTCGGTTCTCGATCTGGTGGGCCGCAAAACCGTGGCGGTCATTCCGGTCTCCGGAAAAGTCCAGCGGATTTCCATCTCCGTGGACGACAAGCTGGTGTTTACGGCGGATCAAACAAAACCGCAACTGGCTGTGATCGACACGGCGACGCCGAAGGTGAAAACGTGGATCGCGCTTCCCGGATTGGGGTACGGGACGGCGGCAGCCCAAGACGGCCGTCGGCTCCTCGTCGCGATCCCCTCCACGAACCAGGTGGCGGTTGTGGACTTGCGAAGCATGCAAGTCGTTCGTCGCATAGAAGTCGACCCTAGGCCACAGGAAATCCTGATTCGTCCCGACGGCAAGGTGGCGTATGTGTCATGCGCGGGCGGGAAGGTAGCAGCGATTGACCTGGAGAAATGGAACGTAGAGAAGCTGATCCCTGCCGGGAACTATCCGGACGGGCTGGCGTGGGCGAAGTGACAGGGAGAGGGAGGGAAATAGCAGTCACCTGTCCCAGCGCCAACCCAGGCGTGCCGGAGCGGAACTCGCAGGTCTCATCATCGCGCCGAGGCTGAGAACGCGTCGTCGCCCTCGGAATACGAAGCATCCACAAGCTGCCCCTCCGCTTCGCCGGGAAGGAACGGGCCGTTGGCCCAATGCCACGGTTCCGACGGTGGCCCGTCATACTGCCGGTCATCGTATTGCGCCTGGTCGGCGGCCCGACTCACTTTGAATTTCCCCACCATCGCCTGCAAATCCATCGCAAGCGTAGAGAGTTCATGCACCGCCTTGGCCGATTCCTTGGCACCTGCTGCCGTGCCTTGCGTAATGGCTGCAATTTGCTCGATGTTCGCGCTAATTTCCTCAGTAGCGCCCCGCTGCGCGGCGGCTGCACTGGCAATTGCCGTTACCATGGCGCCCGCAGCCTCGGAAGTCTGGATGATCTCGCGCAGCGAAGCTCCCGCGCGAGTGGTCGATTCCACGCCTAGCTTTACCTGCTGCGTGCCCGCTTGCATCACTTCCACAGCACCGTGGGTTTCTGTCTGGATGCTCTGAATCATCTCAGCAATTTCCTTCGTCGCACGGCGCGTGCGCTCGGCCAGCTTACGCACCTCATCGGCGACCACGGCGAACCCACGGCCTTGCTCCCCTGCCCGCGCAGCTTCGATAGCAGCGTTCAAGGCCAGTAGGTTGGTCTGGTCGGCGATATCGTCGATGGTGCCAATGATCTCGCCAATCTGATTGCTCCGTTGTCCCAGCCCCTCCACTCTCTTCGCCGTCTCGGCCACGGAATCGGCAATCCCGCGCATCTTCACCAAAGCATCTTCGACGATCACGCCGCCCTGCCGCGCCGTGTCCGCCGCTTTCCGCGACGCTTCCGAAGCGTGGTTCGAGTTTTCCGCAACTTCAGCCACAGTTGACGACATCCCCTGCATGGCTTCGGCAACCTGATCCGCCGCTCTTTCTGCGTGTCGGCGCCCTGCGCCTGCGAGGCAGCGTTGGCCGAAAGCTCTTCGCTCGCCGTGGCAATTCTCTCGATGCTGGCGGAGACCGATCCAATCATCTCCCGGAGATTGCCCTGCATCTCGTTGATGCTGCGGGCCAGGTCTCCAATCTCATCCTCGGCCTGTACCACCAAGTCCTCGTGGGTGAGGTCCCAGGCGGCAACCCGCTGCGCTACCAATACAACCTGCTGCACCGGCCCCGCGATAAGGCGGCTTGTGAATACCGCCAGGAAAAGGCCCAGCCCGATGGTGAAAAGACTCATGCCCACGACCCACCATTGCGAGGTTCTATAGATATGCGCGCTCGCCTCGCTGGCATCAGTCGCACCCTTGACTTTAAGGTCGAGCGTGGCCTGAATGTCGTCCATAGCCTGCGTGAAGTTTCCCTGAGCGGTTCCCAGCACTTCGGAAATCGCGTCGGGAGTCTTCTTGTCACGGATCATGGCCAGGATCGTTTGCGTTTCCGACTTGCATTGCTCAATGTCATGCTGGATGGTTTCCAGCAATTTGCGCTCTTCGGGCGACGTAATCTGCGGCTCCAGTTCCCCTATCGCTTTCTGAACCGCTTTCATCCCTGTCTCCATGTTGGCCGTCCGCAGGTCTCGTTCGTCCGGATCTTCCGTAAAAACGTATGACATCTCCGAAATGCGGTATTGAAAAAGCCCTGCTCTGAGTTCCGACAGGCTTTGCATTGCCGGAATGCGGTGTTCGGTAATGTCGACCGTAGCTGCGCGCACCGCCGCCAGCTTAACCACGGCGAACACGGCCAGCAAGACCGTCAACGTCAGCACACTGACGAAGGAAAGGAGTTGTTTGGCGCCCAATTTTCGGTTCAGAAACCACTTCACGTTAGTCCTCCCCGAGGTATCCCCAACCACCTTCGAAGTCAGCAGATTCTTGGCAGACCACCACGACGTAATCTATCGGCAAGGATTCTGGGTTACAGGAGTTGGGAGGAAGCTTGAATCTTCGCCCGCGAATTCCAGGAACGACAGGGCAGGGCGCACCACGACCGCTGAAGAAGTGGTTCGAGAAAAACGAATCAATGGCGCTGGCCACTCACCGAGAAGGCATTGCTCCAGGCAAAAAATTACGTCAGAGGAGGGGACCCTCTTCGCGTGTGTTGGTTACTTGCTGCGGTGAGGCTGCTTATCCCCTGCCGACGCAGGCTGCTTGGCCTGTGCTGCTGGACTGATGGTGACTTTGTCTTGCGGCAGCGCCGAAGAATGGCGTTGCGGATTCGGATTGCGGAGCGCGTTCTCGACAGCTTCAATACTCTGTGCAACCGGGCTTGAATGTACTGCGTTGACGGCATCGATGGCCATAAGGCACCTCTGCTGATGATCATCGGCCAAATGGGGCGGAACTTTAGGCGGAGGGTCTCGTTAGGTGCAGGCTCCCACACTATGCTGACAGGCTGACCGGCCCAGAGGCTGGAGCGACACCGCCGTCCAAGGCGCTCCCAGCCGCTGCCTTCTGGAACTGCTGCACCAGCGTGGCATAGCTCTGCTGCGCGGCCGAGATGTTGCTGGACTGCAGCGCCTGCCCCAATTGGCTCAACACCTGGGCGATGCCGTTCGGGTTGGCAGTGGCATCCTCGCCATGGCGAGGATGCCGGTGCGGACGGATCGCGGGTCCGGTGCCCTGCGGCAAGTCCTGCCGCAGATTCGCGAAGTCCGCTTGTGCGGCCGCCAGGTTCCCCGTGTGGAGATCATTGGACAACTGCTGGAATCCCCGACCGGCCGCGACGCTGTCTTTCTGTGCCGCACCAGGGATTGCCCCCTGGGCCCCCGGAAAGTCTTTCTGCAGTGCCGCCAAATCCGCCTGCGCCTGCCCTAGATTCCCTGCTCGCAGATCTTGGCCCAACTGCTGAAATTCCTGCTGAGCCTGTTTGAACTTGGTCTGCGTGCTCTGCGCAATCGCGCCTGAGAAAAAACTGCTGGCTGCAATACCGGCGATGGACATTCTTCCGACTCCCGTCCGCGAAATGACTTTCTACGACGGAAGGAACTTGCATGCCGGCGACCAAACGACTTCCGCGAAACACGGCCTTCAAAGTTCTAATTCCGAACGAGTTAGCGCCACGCGGCCACCTTTCCGCCGCCGACCGGAACTCTCAACTGGGCAAGCACTGCCGCCGGCAGCGCGTGGTTCGCTCGGCACTCTTTGCCGCCCTAGTGCCCGGGCAGGTGGAACGTGATCCGCCCGATGAACTCACGCGGCCGGCCGATGTGCGTGCCCGAAAAAATACTCAAGTAGTTGAATAGATAGAGCCGGTCAGTGAGATTGTTTACGCCGAATTGCAGAGATATCGGGTGCGACGATTCCTTCATCAACTCGTACCCGGTCGCCACATTGAACAGCGCACGAGGCTTGATGCGGCCGCGGTTGAAATCCAGTTCCGCTGCGATGCGAGGATCGATTTCACCACTGGTAGCGTCGCTGGGGTCAATCTCCGAAGGCACGCCGCTGTCGAAGCGGCCAGTGAACGTAGCCCACAGGCCAGACTTCCGCGCGTAAGTCACGCCGAACTGGCCCTCGTTACGCTCGTCCTGATCTCCTGGAAACTTCAGATTCGGAGTGAGCTGATTACCCGAGCCGATGGGCAGGCCGCCGGTAATAGGAGTCGTCCCGACCGCCTTGGAATTGGCGTAGCTTAAGTAACCGCCCAGCCCGTGGTAGGCCCGGACATCGAGGCGCGCCTCCAGGCCTCGGACATCGCCGCGCGCAATCGTTAGCGGGAAGACAACTCCCGTCTCCAGGAACTGTTCGTCGTCGGAAAAATTCCGGGCGTTCTTGATGTACCGCGTGAGGTCCAAACGGATGTGCTTGGTAATCTGCTGCTGCAATCCGATCTCGTATACGTTCTGCCACTCCGGCGGCACCGGACCATACTGGAGTCCTGGAACAAAAACTGCCGCCTGTGGAGCAGACGCCAGCAGCAGGTTCTCAATCGGTGGGGTCTGGAACATCCGGTTGTAGGACGCGCGCAGCACCGTGCCCGTCCTCTCCACGTAATAGGCCACGCCCACACGCGGACTAGCGGCTGCATTCTTCGCTAGCAAGCTGTATTTGTCCAGCCGCAAACCCAAGTCGAGCGTCAAATGCCGAATGCGAATGCGATCCTGCCCAAATCCACCGACCTCCCAGCCATTGCGTTTGTCCCGAAAACGGAATGGATTGTCAATGGGAAACTGCGATGCTGGATTGGTGGGATCGTTAAGCACTTCATCGCCCGTCGCCGCGAGCGCAAAGTTCTCGCTCAACCCCAAACGATGTCCTTGCACTCCGAACTTGAACGAATGCCGTCCCCACTCATGGCTGAGGCTGGCATGAAACCCTTCGGTTTCCGTGCGGTCATGCAAGCCCACGAAGTACGGTGCGCCCGTCTGGTCGGGGTCGAGCAGGCGCCCAATGCTCGCGCGCCGGTACATCAGAACCTCGCCGACGGTGGAGTTGTTGAACAGGTGGGTCCAGCCCAAAGACTCAGAGTCATCGCGCCGCTCCTGGCGCTGCTTCTGCCCGGCATCCTGCTGGTCCTGCGTGTTCGCCACCTGGTAGTCCGTGCCGTTGGTAGAGAGATTCAAGTGCAGAGAGTCATGCTCGGTCGGTGCAAAGTCGAAGCGCGTAAAAAGCTGCGCCGCTCCGCCAGCATTGTGCAGGCTTTCGATTTCGGGCGGATCAAGATAGCGCCGGGTGCGGTTCGTCTGCGAGCTCAGAAACACCCCGACCTTCTTGTGCAGATTTCCGCTGACCTCGAGATTCGCGCCGCCGCTGTCGAACGAGCCGCCGAACAGCGAGAGCGAACCATTCCACGGGGCGTTCAGGCCAGACTTCGTATCCACCGTCACCACTGCCGAGGTACGCCCGGCAAACTCCGCCGGCAGGTTGCCCGTCACGATATCGGAAGAATGCAGGTCGTCTTCGTCCAGCGCCGTCGAGAAGACTCCCGACATGTTCTCGAAAATGGGCACGCCATCGACCACGTATTGCACTTGCCCCTCGGAACCGCGCACATGCAAGCGACCATTCTCCTCGGGGATGACGCCAGGAACAGACTCCAGCAGACTCGACAGCGCCACCTGCGGCTGCGTGCTGGGACTGCGCTCGATCTCTTCCTCTTCGATGTCGTGATGCGTCGTCGTCGAGGCGGTTTCCAGCAGAGGGGCGCGCTCAGTGACGGTCACCGATTCCTTGGTCTGTGAGAGCGCCAATTGCAGATTGAGCGTCAGTGGAACGCTCGACTTCAGGTGGTCGGTCCGCATCGCCGCCTGGAAGCCTTGCGCTTCGGCAGTTAGCGTGAACTGGGCAAAAGGTACGCTGTTGAAAACAAAGCGGCCCTGCTCGTCCGCCACCGTGGTCACGGAATACCCCGAAAGCTGGCTGCCCAGCCGCACAATCGCGTGGGGGACAACAGCACCGGTAGGGTCGGTCACCGCGCCCTTTACCGTGCCAACCGCCGCCCAACTCGCGTCGGATAGACACCAACAAAGCCCGAAGGCCAAAGCAAAAGAACGAATGGAAATCCAAGAAGTACACATAAAGAGCCCTCACCGGCCAGCCGGATCCTTAAGTTGATTTAAACCAGAAGTTGATTTAAGCCAGGAATTTTATAAGACCATGTGCCCTAGCCGACAGACTCCACAGCCTAAAGGACACTTGATAGACGAAACGTTGCAGTATCTTGAAAATTCGATGAATTCCCGGAAGCGGTCCTCCGCTGCACACTTTTCGCAGCACTTCCCTTCTACCCTGCGCCCCGGTTCGCTCTGTACTTGGACTGCCCCGCCATTGCATTCTAGAGATGGCGATGATTCAACTCACAGGCGCGGGCAAGCGGTTCGGGCACAAGCTCTTGTTCGAAAGTGCGGATTGGCAAATCAACCCGCGCGACCGAGTGGGCCTCGTCGGCGCCAATGGCACCGGCAAGACCACGATGCTGCGCGTCCTAGCTGGCCTCGAAACTCTGGACTACGGCAGCTGCCAGGGAATGAAGAGCATTTCCGCCGGCTATCTACCACAGGACGGCCTCGCTCTGAGTGGAGGCACGGTCTTCGCCGAGTGCATGAAGGTTTTCAATGACTTACGAGACATGGAGCAGGAAATGGAAACCCTGTCCCACAGCTTAGCCGAACTCGACCCAAACGGAGCCGACTACGCTCAGGCTTCTGAGCGCCTCCACCGCCTTCAGGACGAGTTTCGGCTGCGCGATGGCTATGCCCTGGAAGCCAAGGCTGGCGCCGTCCTTGGCGGCCTGGGCTTCCGGAAGGAAGACTGGACGCGCCGCACCGAGGAGTTTTCCGGGGGCTGGCAAATGCGCATCGCCCTGGCAAAATTGCTGCTCCAGCAGCCCAATCTTCTACTGCTCGACGAACCCACCAACCACCTCGACCTCGAAGCCCGCAACTGGCTCGAAGACTATCTCCACAACTACCCCCACGCCTTCGTGCTCATTTCTCACGACCGCTTCTTTCTCGATGCCACAGTCGATCAAATCGCAGAAATCTGGAACAAGCGCATCTATTTCTACAGTGGCAATTATGCCAAGTATCTTGACCAGAAGACGCAACGCTTCGAACAACTCACCGCAGCCGCAAAGAATCAGCGCGACCGCATCGAGCAACTCGAAATCTTCATCAACCGCTTTCGCTACCAGGCGACCAAAGCGAAACAGGTGCAGAGCCGCATCAAAGAGCTGGAAAAAATCGAGCGCATCGAACTCCCGCCAGAAGAAAAAACCATCCACTTCACCTTCCCGCAGCCCAAACCCAGCGGCAGGAGTGTGGTGGAACTGGTGGGTGCAAGCAAAAATTACGGGCCGAAAGAAGTTCTCCTGGGCGTCGATTTGGTCATCGAGCGCGGCGACCGCGTGGCGTTAGTAGGAGTGAACGGGGCGGGCAAATCTACCCTGATTCGGCTCTTAGCGGGCAACGACGCCTTAACCGAAGGCGAGTACAAGCTCGGCCACAACGCCGAGCCCGGCTACTTCGCCCAGGATCAATACAAGGAACTCGACACCGAAGCCCGCGTCCTCGACGACCTCGGCCAGTTCTCCCCGGTCTCAACCCAAACCGACCTGCGCAATCTCCTCGGCTGTTTTCTCTTCCGCGACGACGATGTCTTCAAACCCATCGGCGTCCTATCCGGCGGGGAGCGCAATCGCTATGCGCTGCTGCGAATGCTTCTGCGCCCCACAAACTTTCTTCTCCTCGACGAACCCACCAACCACCTCGACATGCGCGCCAAGGACGTCCTCCTCGACGCCCTGCTGAAGTACATGGGCACCGTCGTATTCGTTTCCCACGACCGCTACTTCATCGACAAGCTAGCCACGCGAGTGTTCGAAGTGGCCGACGGGCACGTCCACGTCTACCCCGGAAACTACGAAGACTATTTGTGGCGCAAGCAGCAGACCACGAATAGCGCGCCCGCCGCAGCTCCGGCACCGAGTCCAATACCGGCAACGACGCTATCGGCCAACGGCCACGGAAGTGATGCCATCGCGGCAGGCACAGACACAAAAACCAAACGCCTGAACCCAATCAAGCGAAAACAAATGGAGGAACGCTCGAGAGAGATTGAGGAAGACATCGCCCGCGTCGAGGCCGCTATCGCCATTTGCGAGACCGGCCTGCTGAACTACGTCAGCGCGGAGCAAATGAAGCAGCAGAATCTCGATCTCGAAAAGCACCGAGAGGAACTAGCGCAACTTATGAAGGAATGGGAAGAGGTCGGGCAAGCGTTAGAGGCAGATTAATGGAGCGCGGGCGTCCCCGCTCTTGCTCTAAACCCATCGCAATCTCTTGATTTTTCGTGAAACCGGTTTGCGGACGGCTTAGCCGGTCACACTGCCAAAAGACGCTTCGGGGCAAAAACAGCACTTGCAACGGTCTCCTCTTGCTTTTTCCGAAGAACCGCCGATTTTCTTTCCGCCTGCACGCTTTGCCCCGCGCCTCTCCACAGGTACATCGCCGCGTAACCCCGCCAAGGCCGCCAGGCTTCGGCGCGTTGTTCCAGTTCACGCGGCGTCTCCAGCGCCAGAGCGCGCAGGAGTCCAAGGTCGCCCGAGGGCAATGCATCGGGTTCACCTAGCGCCCGCATCGCAACATACTGCGCGGTCCACTGTCCAATGCCGGGAATCTCACAGAGCCGCTTCAGAAACTGTTCAGAATCACCGCTTCCCCCAAAGTTGATCTTGCCGGCGCAGATTGCGCGAGCCAGCACCCGAACAGTTTCGGCTCGCGCCCCGGTCAGCCCAATTTCGCCGAGTCTTGCATCCGCAAGAACTTCAGGAGTAGGAAAAAGATGAGTGAGTCCCATTGGTCCGCGGAAGGACCTACCGAAACGGCTTGCCATGCGCCCGGCTAAGGTCGTTGCACCCTTCACTGTGACCTGCTGACCAAGAATCGCGCGAACGGCAAGCTCGAAGCCATTCCAACAGCCCGGCAGGCGAATTCCCGGGTCAGCTTCCAGCCGTGCAGCCAGCACGGGATCCTCTCTCAAACTCTGCGCGACCGCGGTCCAGTCCGCGTTCAGGTCGAACATCCCGCGAACCCGTTCCACAATAACAAAGAGCGCCTGGGGATCGCCGAAGGCGATACGCAAGTGCAACGCATCCTGCAGCTCGGCAAGCGAAACTTCGAAATATCCCTCGCGCCCATGCAACGAGATCGTCCGCCGATAGCTTCCCGATTCGACGACTTCAACGCCAGGCGTGGCGCGCGGAGCGAGAAAATCCAGCATGCCTTGCCAATGGTACGGCGGTCGGAAATGCAGCAAAAAGAGATACTCATTCTCCGGCTGGACCTCAGTTTGCCGGGCGAGGCGGCGAATTTGCGTGGGGGTTCGATGGTAGACCTTCCGGATGCTCGCGTTGAATCGGCGAACGCAGCCGAATCCCGACGCCAGGGCAACTTGATGCAACGGCAATGTCGTCTCGTCGATTAGCTTCTTAGCGAAGTGCAGACGCCGCGTTTGCGCGATGGCCACCGGTGTCGCTCCTAAGTGTTTCAAAAACAATCGCCGCAAGTGACGAGATCCGACTCCCAGTCGCTCCGCCAACATCTCTACTCCGCCGTCATCCATTCCTCCCTCGCCGATCAGACGCAGCCCTCTCGACACTGTGTTTGAAGTGCCAAACCAAGCCGGAGTCCCGGGCGAGCTCTCCGGGCGACAACGCAGGCAAGGGCGAAACCCCGCCTCGGCCGCCGCTGCAGCAGTCGGGTAATAACGTACGCTGCTCTCCTTCAGCGTTCGTACTGGGCAGATCGGCCGACAGTATATTCCAGTGCTCCGCACAGC
>Ga0137401_10000709_pt1 | contig 13583 bp, 14 predicted proteins | sample CZOMad1_1_16fung_FD_108286 | JGI IMG/M metagenome (GOLD analysis project Ga0137401, IMG submission 108286) | Vadose zone soil fungal communities from Angelo Coast Range Reserve, California, USA - CZOMad1_1_16fungal (Illumina Assembly) | ecosystem: Environmental > Terrestrial > Soil > Vadose...
ACGCTTCAAAACCAATCATCAGCGCCAGAACGGATCGAGCCAATGGCGTTCGTAGAGGGTCTATGGCCCGGACCCTCTCGCGACAAGCTGCGAACAGACAGCCGACAGCCCATCCAAGGGCCGATCGATCGGAATCGATGTAATCAATCTCCTGCCGCATCCCTCTCGCCCAAGATGAGCGATCAGGCGGCACGACGCGCATGGCGTACCCGATGATCGCCAGAGCGATGCGCCTCAAAAGGCTGCCATGCTTGCTCATGCAGGAACCTCCCCCGTCCGCATTGGCCTTGGCGTCGTGGTGATCAGAGCTGTTTCCCGAGCGAAAGCGAGGCCCGTCCCGGTCAGGCGGTATGCATGACGTGGTGGGCGACCGGGCTTTTCCGGTTCTTCCCAGTGGCATTCGAGTAAGCTCGAATCGCTCAATCGCATCAGAAGGGGATAGAGCGTCCCGGACTTCAGCCCGGTATGCTTGGACAGCTCATAGCCATGCCGCCATGTATGCGGCTGGTCTAACAGCGCAGCGAATAGGGCTCTTGCCTGGGGCGAGGTGTTTGAACGACGGGGCATACCCATACTCTACATATGTAGAGTATAATGTCCAGTCGCTGCCCTTGTCATCGGCTGGGCACCTCGTGTCTCCAATCTCCAAACCGCCAGGGTTTTCTGAATTCCCCTGCGGGCCGACCGTCGGCGCATTCGTTCAATCCCCGTAGCTCATCGATCGAAAACTGATCAGAGTACTATAGCGTAGACATAGTGCTCGTCTTCATCGGTCATGGCCCGCCATTCCAAGTGTTCACTTGTTGGGGGCGAGGGCGCGTTTCGGAAGTCTAATTGCAATCTCCGTAAACGTGGAGCCATCGCTCGTAGCCGAGATTTCGCCCTTCACCTGTGCGAGTTCGCCACGTGCCCGAAACAGTCCTAAGCCGAATGCTTCAGCAAATTTTCGGGTAGTAAAAAAGGGATCGAAAATGCGAGGCAAAACCTCTTTCTTAACGCCTTTGCCGTTATCTCGGAACCGAAAAAGGTATCCGCCGTTTTGCTCGTCGATCTGATACTCAATTTGGGTGGCACCCGCAGTTCGGGCATTGCGGAAAATTTCTTCCAATACCTGGCGCAACTTCTTCGGGTCCGCCTCAATCGTGCCAGTGATCGGACCATTCTTCGCAAAAACCTTGAGGTCGGGCGGTACGGCGCATCCCTGAAACAAGGCCTCCAGATCCACCGTTTGTAAACGGTGTGGGGTCGATTTCGCCACGATCGCGGCTTCGTCAATAATCTGCGATAGGAGCTGGCTTGCTTTGGCCATATGCTCGACCGGATCCCGAATTTCGCGCGGCAAATTTGAATCCATCAGGATCAAACCGCTGTGACCAGACAAGACAGTCGTGACATTGTTTAGTTTGTGGACCAAACCCGCTATTAGGCTGGAATAATATTCTGGCGAATATAATGCTCGCTCTTGGCTGTGGGTGTCTTCGGTCCTGGGCACGACGTACTCCTGAACAAGTAACTTAGTTTGTCGCGCAAACTACAGCAACTCGAGCGAGAAATCGATCGCACTGGCGGAATGAGTCAGTTGACCGACCGAAATCAAGTCGACACCGGTCTCGGCGATAGAGCGAACAGTCTGCAAATTTACGCCTCCGCTAGCCTCAAACTTGAGATCCGAACGCCGGAGCGCCACGCAGGCCCGCATCTCGGCCGCGTTCATATTATCGAGGAGGATGACGTTTACCCCAGGAAGCTGCACGAATTCACGGACCTGCTCTAACGAATCAGCTTCAAGTTCTATCAGAATGCCAGGGTGCTCTTTTCTTACGGTTTGGATCACCGCAGCTAGATCCGGTTTAGCCAGCAAATGATTATCCTTGACCATAACTGCATCGAAAAGCCCCATGCGATGATTGGTTCCTCCACCCGCCGCTACCGCCTCCTTTTCCAGTCTTCTCAAACCCGGCGTGGTCTTGCGGGTGTCGAGGATTTGCGCGCCGGTGCCTTTGACTGCCTCGACGAACGCTCGAGTTAATGTGGCGATACCGGAAAGTCGCTGCAGAAAATTCAAGGCAACACGTTCGCCAGTTAGAATTGAGCGAGTACGTCCCGAAATCAAGAGAACGGTATCGCCGGGATGAACCGATGCGCCGTCCGATGCGGTGATCTCAACCATAAGATCGCCATCGACCTGTTGAAAAGTTGATTTGGCCGGCCCGGTTCCAGCAACGATCGCAGTTTGCTTTGCCAGAATGCGTGCCCGCGACTGGTGAGTTTCCGGGATAAAAAATCGGGAAGTGAGATCGCCGGCGCCCACGTCTTCGGCTAGAGCAACGGCTACAGGATCAATCAAAGCCACGGCTGGGAGAGTAGCCAGTATTCTTCAAATCTCAAACCAGCGGGTGATCCCGTTCTTTTATCTGACGGAAATCCAAAATAACAAACGCACAAGTTTTTTGTTGCTAAATGAACATAACACTATATATAAGAGTTTCGTAATGAAAACGCTTCCTCATCAAACAAGGAATCTGCTGCTCCGTGCTTGGATGAAACTCTTTGCCGTCCTATTGGTTATCTCGACCATGGCGACGCCCGCCTACGCCGATGGGCTGTCCGTGTTTATTGATCCGCTCAAGCAGGGGTTGAATCTAATCGTGGTTTTCGGATTTATCGCCGGCTGCGTGATGGTCATCGGCGGCTTCCTTAATGCGCGGCGGGATGAGAATTGGAAAATGACCGTTATCTACGGAATCGGGGTCGCAGGCGCGGTGGCCTTAATGAAGGCATTGTTCTCGATTTTCGGCGGTAACGCTGCCACTACCGTAGCCGGCTTCTAATCTGCCAACGTCAATCCGATCCTCCGATGGACGAGAGCCTTATTTACACCGACAGCCGCCCCCGAGCGAAGTCGACCGGTCACGCGTTTGGTTTTGAGGGGAATCTTGGGATGGGAGTTATCGTCGCCGGGATGGTCTCGGTTTTCATTCTCACCATCTTGCTGCAAACCGGAAATCCGATGCCTCTCCCTTGGGAATTTGCGATCGCTTCATTGCCAACCCTGGCAACAACTGGGTACATCCGCCTGTTTCGAAATAAGAAGCCGCCAAGATTCGACCTCGATCTCCTAATCTCCTATGTCAATGGCCCGGCATTTCAACCCGCGCTGGTGCAACCGCGCCATCCTTTCCTCCCGCTCAAATGATCTCTCAGCTCCTTAGCGCGTGCGAATCGATAGCTGGTTTCGCGATCCGCACAGGTAACGGTCCCGCCACTCGGATTTCACGAATCGGCATGCCCAACGGATTCTTTCTCAATGATCTTCTCTGGTTTGGCGACGGGGCGACGAAAAGAACAGCGGTTTCCAGAGGCTTCATGATTGAGCCCGGCGAGATGACAGCATTCAGCGTTGGGCAGCTAAACGATCTGCATGAGCGGTTACGCGTTCTCCTTGGAATGCTGGGCCAGGAGTACCAATTACAAGTCCAGTGGAGCATCGACAGCGATTATCGGCACGAGTTGGAGGAATACCATCGAGAGACTCTCGAACTGCGCCGGCGAGACCCGGTGTACGGCCAGTTTGGGGTGTTAGTTCGCGCCGAACGCTATGAAAGATATAAGGCGGCCATGCAAGAGGGAAGACTCCGCCGAGAGCGTCTCACGCTTTTCTTTACGCGAGTAATCGATACGAAAGTGCCCGCCTTTGGCCAGTTAGCAATCGCTGAGTACTTCGACACTCTATCTCGGAAGGAAACCCTTGGTCTGCAAGAGTTCGTGTTGAGTGCGCTTTCCCGTCTTTTTCCAGACTGTCGAATCACTCCGATGCGTGATGAGGATCATTTCCTCTTTTACTACCGATTTCTGAATACGAATCTCGGAATGACCGAAGCCGATCCGCTGGAAGTGTTCGATCCAGCTTACTCGATTCAGCAAAATTGCCTGCACGCCGAAGGTATCGGCACTCCAAAAATCCCCGGTGTATCATTCTCACTCGACTGTTACCATCATGCCATTTTCGCGGTGCGCCAATGGCCCCGGCGAACGTTCCCCGGGATTATCTCTGCGCTCACAAGTATGGGGTTTCAGGAATATGGCGTCACCATGAACATCTATCCAAAACGGATCGATAAAGTAATCGAAAGCGAGGAGCGCAACATTCAGCGATTACAGATCGACGCGATGTCGGAGCGGAAGCAATCACTTGCTACCGATATGGCGGCTAAACAGGATAAAGTGAACGATCTGCAGCAAGGGCGTGTTATTCCGCTCGACTGTCTCTATGTCGTCCGGCTCTGGCATCGTGATCCAGAGGTGTTGGCGGCGCGTTGCGCCTCCCTGAAGAACGCATTCATCTCGATGGGAGGGGCAGCAATTCACCACGCGACCATTCCGGAAAATGCTCGTCAGCTATTCTATCAAACCTGGCCGGGATGGACCTACGGGATTTACCGGGCCTTTGATCTATCTGCTGAAGACTCTTATCTCGCGGATTTGATTCCTTGGTCGGCTACGTTCACTGGCCATCTGAACAAAGCGGAAGCCATTTTTAATGGCGCGCGAGGTAATCTGGTCGGGATTAGAACACGGATCGGCAATACTCCGCAACATGGCGTTCTATTCGGCATGACCGGTGCCGGTAAGTCGGTCATTATCGCTGATCTCTTGGCTCAAATCGGGCACCGGTTCGGTTTCAGGCTGATTGTTGAGGAAGGCCTCTCGCACGGTGTTTTAACCCAAACCCAAGGCTGTGAACCTATCATTGTAAATCCTAACGGGAACCTTACGATCAACTACCTCGATACGGGTGGTACCCCCTTGTCTCCTTTGCACCTGGCCTTCAGTGCTGGTCTGGGCATGCTGTTTTGCGGCAATGAAGGTCTAGACGGTGAACGCAGGGCTTTGCGCCACGCGATGCTGGTCGAGAATTTGCAGCAACTGTACACCGATGTCTTTAACGACTGGATCGTTGCTAATGAACCTGCGGCGGAAGAACTCCGATGGTTAGCCTGCGCCATCGATCGATATCTGCGCACCCGGTCAAAGAGTTCGCAACTCAATTTCGTTGATGCGTTTGCACTTTTCCGCGACTGGGAAGCGCGGCGCCCCGATGAAGCGCAGTCCTTCATTCAAGGACTGGGGGAACAGGCAGTGGCAGAGTTCGCGAAGAACCCTGCCACTGCTAACCTAGTGCGCGACCTGGCGTTTGCATATTTTCGCCCAGAACAATTCCCCACTCATAGTGGGTTTGTTGAACAGCTACTATATAGTCCACGCAGTGGACTCCGGGAACGAGAGGAGAGCGATCGAGTTGGTAAACTGCTCAAAGCGTGGGGTCGCAATGGTGAACGTGGCAAACTCTTTGATGGCGTCAGCAACGTGCGAATCGACGGAAGAGTCGCTCATTTTGAACTTGGCCAAATACCGGAACACGCCACCGAAATGAGAGCGGCTGCTAACTTCCTTGTCGCCAACTATGGTCGTCAAAAGATCATATCGATGCCGCGAGCCGTCCCAAAGATAGCGATTTTCGAAGAGGCGGCTCGAACGCTGGATATTCCGGGCGGAGTCAAAATGATCCAGGAGTATTATCGTCAGATGCGAAAGTTTGGTTGTAATATTCTGGCGGTCGTGCAGCAGTACGACGTCATCAAAGACTCGCCCGTTCGTGGTGCCATGATCGGGAACTCGAAGATGTTCCTCATTACAGCACAGCAGAGCCGGGACGATGCCTGCGATATTGGGGAAGCGGTAAGCCTTTCGCAAAAGACGGTCGACACGATTCACAACTATCCACTTCCTGAGTTAATGGATCCGTCCAATCGATTCAGTGCTTTCACGTATATAGCTAACGACCAGGTCAGACGTTTAGTCGGTACGGTTAAGAACGTTGCATCACGCGAACTGCTCTACGCGGCTTCGAGCGACAATGAGACCTTCGACGAACGCACGGTTCGCCTTGCGACGTACAAGAATATCGTTACCGGCATCATCCAGGAGTCTGAGAAGCTTGCGTGTGCGACCGAGTCGTCGGCAACTGAACCAATCTTATGAAAGGATCGGGAGTTTTCCTTTGCGTCCTGGTTGCGGGCTGTACGGTCGGTCCAGCTGTCCCTAAAGGGCAAGTCACCGTGCAGGGTCGTGGCTCAGAAGCTTTGACCAACCAAGGTGACCCACTAATGGCAACAGGATCCGATGAACGGAAGGTTCCGATCGATTTCGCCAAAGGCTACGCCAAAGGCATCTCGGATCAAGTGAAACGGAATTACTGGGCGCAGCAAGAAAACCAACGAATGCCTCAGGACGATAACCAGGGCAAGATTCGCTATTACAATGCAACGATACCACAGCATGAGGATCCAAATGGAGTTATTCGGGTGCAGCGCGAGGTAGTTATCCCAATTGTCGAATGAGAACCGAAAAGCTAAAGTGGGGTTTGGCAGCTTTGATCCTAACGACGGTCTGTCCGAACGGCAAAGCGTACATTGTTCATGATCCGATTCACACAGTGCTGAACATTTTACAACAAGTAATCGGACAGGTCAGACAAGAACTGCAACACGCCGAGGATGTTGCCAAATACGCGGACATGATCCGGAAGCAGATGCAACAAATCCAACAGTTAACTACGCTGATCAACCAAAACGTGGAGCAGTTGCGGCGGATCGGTGATCCGAACACATACGTAAACATGTTAGGACTGGATACCCTCTTCAATGAAATGAGTCGAATCAAGAACGGGGTCGGTACTACGTTGGCCGAGTTTCAACAGACCGCCGATGGAGTCGCTGCGCTCAAGGAGACAGCCAATGGTCTTTATCAGGATGTCAGCACATTGCCGGATCGGTTCGGTAAAACCGTCCAGTACGACATAAACACCTTCAAAAGGTTCGGCGCAGTACAAGATATGTACAAGTCGTTTAATACGGAGATGGAGCAGGCCAATCGTTCGCTGGCGGTTTTGCAACAGGAAAAGCAGAACGCCTTGCAACAGTTGAACTCGGCTGGTTCGCTGATCGAAGTGCAGAAACTAACGGGTAAACTACACGCCATCGAATCCAGTATTCAGGACACGACTACGCGGATAAATATGGCGGCCCAGAAGACGCTAGTACAACACGCGGCCAATCAAAATGATGAGGCGAGGATGCGACAGACGCTTCTGCAACAGCGTTTGCAAGAAATGGCCGAAGAAGATGCGCAAATGCAACAAAACGCGAGCCGAATGATTCAATCGTTAAAATAGCGGACCTATGTTTTTGCTGGCTGCTGTCGACGGAACCTCCATTAATCTGCACCTGCAGGAGATCCTTGCGGCTATGCAGTATATCGAACGTCAATTGCAACCGCTCACCCTCGTCGTGGCGTTTGTTCTTCTTGTGTTTGGGACTATGCGCGGATTCTTGGAACCGGAACCACGAAAATTTATGCTCAACCTTTTGAGGGCGATCATTATTGTTTGTCTGGTCGGACACTGGTTCCAAATCGAACAGTGGCTCGGCTACGCTGCCGACGGCCTGGCGCAATACCGAGTCGACGTCAATCTAACGGCAATTGGCCAGGGCTCTCACCAAATCACGATTGGGGAAAACGTGGACCAAATTCGGAGCATTATTAACGCTAAAATCACGCAGAAGGGCGATGGTCAAAATCAACTTGACGGTTGGGATGGGTTCAACCCGTTGCAGGCAGCTCAGAAAATATTTAATGCCAATGTCGCCCACTTTTTGTCGCTGGTGCTTTGGCATATCTACATGGGAACTCTCTTTATCTGCGAGTGGATTTTGGTCATGATGAATTTCTTGCAACGGGCCATCGTTATTTTTCTCGACCTTTATGTTCCGATTGCTTTGGCAGAGTTTTCTGTCCGCGGTTTGCAAAACCAAGGGCAGACATTCTTCAAGAACTATGTCGGGGTTCATGCTTGGCCGGTCGGTTGGGTGTTCGCCAATCTAGTCACGCTTGCTTTTCTGCAGGCGTTGCCTGCTCCCCATGCGAACAATCCGGTAGAGATATTGGGAGCAATCGTTTGGACGGTTCCGATTCTGTTGTGGGTAGTTATTGGTCACGTGATTGGCCCTTTCTATGCCCAAAAGGTTGTTGTGCGGGGTGGCGCTGAATTGCAGGCGTTTACGGGCGCAATGGTAGCTGCGGTTGGCGGGACCACGGGATCTGCGTATGCCGGAGCGTTGCGATTCGGCGCGGCGAAATTTCGCGGTTTCGGCCAGTCCGTCCTAAATCCAAACAAGAATAATGAGGCAGAAGGTAGTGGAAGCCAGGAGCCCGCAACCGGTTGGGCGAGTATATCCGACTTTGCCGGATCCAGTGCGGTTTCCGGCGTTGGCGGCCGTCCGGCAAGATCCATTGGTTGGTCGCGTGGTCTGCTCGGTTTTGGGGCTGAAAAGAGTGCGCAGGCTTCTGACCTCGCTGCGGATATTGCAGAAACGGGCGGAAACTTTGCCAGCACCATGGGTTCAATGATTGCGAACGCCAGTATGAACCGCATCGGACCGGAAGCCCAGTTTCGCTTTGCTGCTTTCAGGAGATCGGAGCCTGAAGGCAACCGCTCCTCTAGGCGGGCAAGGGGCTATTTGAATTAACTTGCGGGTTGTGGGATGAGCCGAGAAAGCAATGGTCAGGGAGCAGAGGTAGGCCAGCCTGCGATCGAATCGGATACAGTTCATTCCGATACGGGATGCCCGCCGGGCGACCCTACCGACGAATCAAGGTATCCAGGATGGATCGCTTCCGAACAGTTGGAGGAAACTGAGGTCGAACGAAACCCGCTCCGGGAAGCGACACAACGAACGAACTGCGCGGCAAACAGCCTGGCCTCAGGCCGGAGGACCGTCCGACTGCTCTGGATAGCGCTGATTGTTTCGCTTTGCGCTCACTGCGTCGTCCCTGCTTACATCGTGACCGCAATGGCTCATCCTGAAAAAGTGGCGCTTATGGATGGAACCCAGTCGCTGATTATTGCCCCTCTAGTACCAATCGAACAGAGCCGCGAGATTCTCGAAGCTATTTCTTATTGGGCGGCCAAATCGTTCCTGGATCGAGGCCCTCAAGGATTCGACGCGGGTGATACCATAGACCGAGTTTTTCTGCCGACTGCTGCCGAAAAAGCGAAAATCGAATTCAAGGGCGTGGCCGAAGAATTTGCTAAAAAAAGCATCCATCAAAAACTTGAAATCGCACGGATTGATCTTCAACGACTCGACGACGGAGTTATTCTAAGCCGGGTAGTAGGTCAGATCTTGACCCAAGCCCAAGTGGGCGACGAGCAGGTTAATCAGCCTCTGCCGATCACGCTCAATCTAAAACTAGTGCGAAATCCCTATCTAGGGCGCAATCAGCGCTATCCATATGCGGTTATGGATTATGCGTTCGGACAACCCGAACAGTTGACTACTCTTACCCGGGAACAAAATAAATGAGGTGCCTACTAACTATTGTTGTTTGCGTCACTCCAATTTTCGCTATTGGTCAGGAAAATCTGAAAGCGAAGGTTGTTCGGCTTCCGCTCAGTCAGGAGCAGCCATCCGTTATTAAGCTTGGCGTTCGCGGAATTACTACGATTGAATTTCCGGCGAAAATCGAAGCACTCGATGGGTATGGATTCAGTCTAAATCCTGCACCAGATGGCCAGGATCTTTTTCAGATATCCTTCAATAAAGGGACCAATTTTATATCCTTGAAAGCGGTTAGAGCCGGGGTAGAAGGGAATCTCAGTGTGGTCCTGGACGGAAAAGTCTATGCGTTGTTTTGCCAGGAAGCGCCTGATCCAGGCTTCGTAGTGATCTTCGAAGACGGAGCAAGTAAGCGAGTCACAGAGCAGTCACCAACGTCAAGGCATCCAGAAGTCTCGCCTGGCCGGCTGCTTGGCTTTCTCGACAAGATAAAAGGGTTTCCTACTCTCAAAGTGAGTGCGCCGGAAATTTATCAGAACATGGATATCGCCGAGCCCAACTCTCACGCCGATTTCGAAAAGTTAGATATTTCATTAAAGCGAGTCGCCCGAGACGACGCTCTGGACGCTGTAGGATTCGAAGTCCTCCTGGCGAATAAGTCGGACAAAGATTTTATCTATGACCCGGAGAGTTTTGGAGTCCGGGTCGGTGAGGAAGTCTATCAACAAACCGTTTCTGATGCCAGCGGTTTGGTTCCTGCGGGCAAAAGCCAGACTGCATTCTTTGCTGTCAGCGGCGGCAGCAATGGTGGTCGTAACGATTTGGCAGTCACAAACAAATTCGAAATCATGTTGCGTCAGATTCAAGGAGAAATGGATCCTCAGCGAAGAGTCTCGGCCGAATGGCAAGAACCTCCCGATAGTGTCCCGACCGTGCAAGCCGGCGGAAAGGAGCCGGAGCTACCGCAAAGTGATCAAGAACCGGCCACGGCTAAGTCGGGTTTGCCTAAGAAGAATCCAAAACGAGCTCGAGCCGACCTAAAGGCCTCGACCAAAGTGGGTGCGGGCGCTTCGACAACGCAAAAGAAGATTGTAGCGCACAATGAATAGACGAACTTTGATGATTGGCGCGGCCGGAATTCTGTCCGTTGCCGGAACGTTTCTTTATGCGCTAATGCAAAAGGGCGGACCGCAAAAGATCGCTGAAAGGCAGAGCGAGGTGGTGCGAGATGCGGGGAAGGTGACCGAACCGATGACTTCCTCGATCCGCAATTTCAATCCGGTTCTGAGCAAACCGACCAAATCGAACGGCACACGTAGACAGGTTTCTCTAGCGCGAGTTCCTGATCCCGGAGCTACTCCGAACGTTCCTGTCACAACTTCAATCAGTATTTTCGCGGCGGAACCACAAGGTGAAAGGCCGTTACCGCGAGGACCAAAGGGCGACTATGCTCCGGCGTTTCGCCTCGTCAAGTGTCAGCTCGTAAACACAGTGGACTCGAGCAATCTAACGACACCGATTATTGGCCTGGTTGCAGAAGATCTTTGCTGGAATGGCAAAGTCATCCTACGGGCGGACTCTGAGGTGCACGGAATCGCTAGTGTCGACCGGGTTCGTGAACGAATCGCTAGTGAAGGAGAATTTACTTTTGTACTGAACGAACCTGACCGGCGAGGTCGCGAATTGGTTATCAAAGGATTGGTTTTGGATATGGAACGCGATCCTGAGTATGACACCTATGGGATCACTGACGGGAGCGCAGGGCTGCGAGGAGACGTGATTCGTACTGCCAACAATGATGTGATCAAGCTTTATGCAGCCTCCTTGATCAGTGGCATGTCGGGTGCAGTTTCGAGCGGGAGCTCCGGGATTTTAGGTAACCGGGTTTACACTAATAATAGTTCACTCGGTCTAAGTGCGCTGCAGGGAGGAGTCATCAACCCGGTCGCCGGCGGAACTCAAGGTGTACTCGACCGATATTCAGACCAAATTTTGAAATCGATCGAACGGGATGGCTTTTTTGTGCGAGTCCCGGCCGGAAAGCAATTTTATGTGTATTGCAGTGAAGCGATCGATCTGAGTCGTGCAAAGGTTGGAGCCGATGATGAACGCGATGCTCGCGCCCAAGCTGATCTCGAAAAGAAGGCGCGCGATCAGGTTCGAAGAGCACTTCCTGTAGATACTGCCAGTTTACTGAACCCGTTATTACCTGCTTTGAATTCGATAGATCAGAACAGAAATTAGTTATGTATATAAATGCTTTACGATTCACTACTTGGTTAGAATTTGCACTACTGTTCGGATGTGCGCAGTCGAAACCGCAGGCGGTAATCCACCCAGTTCGCACGATGGCACCAGCTGCTAAATCGGAGCAAAGCAGTTCTTTGCCAACCTCTCCAATTGGCACGATCCGAAATGTGCGTGAGAACGAATCGCTGAAGGTCTACGGCATGAATCGTTACGTCGATCCGTCGGACCCGAGAGTTCTCCATGAAAGACACGCGATATATCGAGTCGAGCAACAACCGCGTTGGGTTACACAAAGCGATCGAAACGAGAACGGGATCCTCTTGGGGCCAATCTTAGGGCTTCGAAATCCACAATATGCGCCTGAACCGCTTCCAGGCGAAGCGGCGCGGGATATCGTCCAAACCAAGCGGGGCTTGCAAGAGGCGAATCTAGATATCCATGCGATTCAACAGAACCAAGAGAAGTTGGCGACTACGGTTCAGTCTTTGGCGGAGCAGACCTTGGATGCTCAGCGCAAACTAGCGAATGTTGTTTCAACAATGAACGGACGGCTGCAAAAGCTCGAGGGAGGCAGCGAAGAGACGGCCGATGGTTCCGGTGCAAGCGAAAACAAAGTTCCAGCCGGAGGTGTCGTCATTCGAAAAGGGGAATGACAGCTAATTCGGTTTTGGCCGGTTCGCGTTTCAAATTAAGCTGGGTCGGCCCCAATCCGTCGGGTTTGCGAAATCGTTCGAGATCAGACAAATGAAGATTAAAAGCGCGACCGAAGAGTGAAGACAAATGGTCGAGACAGAGGACGATTCAGGTAACGGATTGGAGCTTGGGTTGGAGTGGTGCTCGCACTTGAGCGGCTTGGCTCCGGCTCTGGAAAGCAAGATAATTGGCCAAAAAGGCGCTATTACTCGCGTGGCCCGAGCGGTTCAAGCCGCTGAGCTCGGATTGAACGAGCGAAGATCCCAACCTAAAGCAAGTTTCTTATTCCTGGGCCCAACTGGTGTCGGGAAGACGGAAACCGCCAAGTGTTTCTCGGAGTACATATTTGGCTCTCCTACCGGACTGGAAATGGTGTTCATGAACGAATACTCGCCAGATAGCCGTTTTCAGGAGTTTTTGGAACGAACCGAAGCTGCGATCCGACGGCATCCAAATGGATCGACATTGCTTTTTGACGAAATCGAAAAAGCGCATCCGAGATTAGTCGACGTTTTTCTATCGCTCTTGGAGGAGGGTATCTTGACTACATTAACCGGCGATCGCGTCAAAGTCGGGCAATTTTATCTGGTTATGACCAGCAATCTTGGAAGTGGCGATCTCTCAAAAATGGAGAACGCACCATATTCAACAATGGAAAGGGTCGCGCTGGATGTGGCGAGTCAATCTCTGCGGCCGGAGCTTTTTGCCCGCATCACCGAACGGATCGTTTTCCGGCCACTCGATCTTGAGACTCAAAAAATGATCCTTGCCGCTCTAATCAAGAAAAAGCTTGCAGTGCTCTCTCAATTCTTTGGGCGGCCGCTGACGATTGATCCGGGTCCGGTAATGGCCTTTTTGCTACGAGTCGGCTACAACAAGGCTCAGGGTGCACGTATGCTACGACAGGAGGTGGATCGACAATTAAACTCTGCCAGCTTGGTTTGGGCTTTAAATAATCAGCCACCCAAACATGGAGTATTTTTCTATGATCCGGCGGCCGGAGGTCTAATCCTCCGATAGAGATTGCGCCTGCCAGTCAAGAGAAGCACCGAACACTGCAGAAACTGATTTGTCGAAAGCCGAGTTAAGTGTGAGATGATCCTGTATTGTCCTTATGCCTTCCAGAGCTTCTTACCCGGTTTGTTTTGATCATTGCGTCATCCATGTTTCGGATTGGGAAAGATCCAATCGCTTCTATTCCGAAGTTCTGGGCGCCGAGCTAATCTCGGTAAACGGCCGAAC
>Ga0137401_10000710_pt1 | contig 13576 bp, 13 predicted proteins | sample CZOMad1_1_16fung_FD_108286 | JGI IMG/M metagenome (GOLD analysis project Ga0137401, IMG submission 108286) | Vadose zone soil fungal communities from Angelo Coast Range Reserve, California, USA - CZOMad1_1_16fungal (Illumina Assembly) | ecosystem: Environmental > Terrestrial > Soil > Vadose...
AAGGATCGGCGGTCCGCCGACTCACTGGGGGCCACGCAGGTCGATCTCTCCTGTGGCTACGTGAGCATGCAGCCGATACTCTCCCGGACCGGTTTGTTCGAAGGAACGGAACAGGCCTCCCTTGGAGACGTCGAAGGCCGAGGCTTCGATGCTGCCCGCCCGGACCGACGCATCGCGATGTCCGTAGTCCTGCGGTTTGGGGATCTTCACTTCGATTCGGCCGAAGTCGACTTCCACGTCTTTGCTGCCTTCGACTCCGTCGATGACGATCTCGCCAGCGACCATACGGGCTCGTAGATCGGAGCGCGGGGGGACTTCAATGGTGGCCTGAAAGTTGTTGTGCGGCGTGTCGGAGACGTAGACGTCGGCAGTCGACGCATCCGCCCGAATCTTCACCTTGACTCGCTTCAGATCGTCCGAATTTCGAGCTGTGTAATTAATGATGATGGCGTTCGCGTCGCCGCTCGTGACCTTGTAGCCGCCGGGACTCAAATGCAAACGAATGAATCCGCCCGGCGCGAACTTTTCCTGTACTTGTGCTTCGAACGGCTTTTGCTGTCCGGCGGCCAGCCCGGAGCTGAGAAAAAGAAGAAGCAGCACAATCGGTCTCATACGATTTCTCCCTAGTCTGATACGGCTCGCGCGCGGTAGAAGTTCCCGAGGACCGCGCGCTCGGCCAGAGGACCGGTTCGCGCCAGTCGATTTTGTCTCTTTCATGCCAGACGCTTGCACATCTGCACGAAGTGGAAGGGGACTTTGACTCTCGTTTGGTCGGGCAGCAGTTCGGTTACGCCCGTTTCGGCATACCCCATCCGCTGGTAGAAACGCGCCAGCTCGGTGCGGTGGTTGATAAAACGTAGCTCCATCTCGCGATATCCCGCAGCGCGGCAGTAGACTTCAACGGCGGCCATCAGTTGTGATCCCAGTCCCTTGCCTTGCATGGCAGGGTCGACCGACACCAATCCGAGATGCGCCCGTTCCCCTTCCGGGTTGACGAATACGCAGGCCACGAGAATGTCGTCTCGCCCAGCCAGCAGAAAGGTTCCCCTCGCCAACATTTCGCGCACACCGTCGGCGTTGATGCGCTCGCCTTCAATGAACGGGCGCTCGGCCAAAAAGGCCAGGTTGACCAGGCGCACGATGGCTTCAACGTCTTTGGCTTCAGCCGGACGCAATGGGAGTGGGTTCATCCCGGCTATTGTAACGAGCACGGTTCGGAGCCGGGAGGAAAGGCTTACCGGGGAGAGCGCGGAATCCTGCCGCAGAGGACGCAAGAGGCCGCTTGCGACACGGCGAGCCGCGAACCCGAGCCAGCAGAAGGCCTAGTCATCCATCTATAACCACGAGCGTGGATGTCTCAGAAAGCTGTGATGTGGGTCACGCAGGGGGGGTGCGAACGTTAGGGCTCAAGTGGACAGGATCGCAGGGAATCTTGAGGATGGATCAGAGAGATTAGACGGGGATAGCGACGCCTGAGACCTGTCACCTAAGACCCCAGCCTGACACCTTACCCCCAGACCTAAGCCCCGCTCTTCTCATCCCGAGTTCGCAGCCAATCGATGAACAGCTGTTCAATCGGCTTGTCGTAAGCCATCAGGACGTGCCGCACTGTGTGCCCGCTCACGAAGTGGCAGACTTCTTCGGCGAGGTTTTTCGTATGGTCGCCAGCACGTTCGAGAGACTGCGTCATGAAGATGACTTGCAGGCTGGCCTGGCGCGCGATGTTCTCGGGATTCTCGATGTGCCGGAGGAAGACCAGGTTGCGCATGCGGTCCATTTCCGCGTCGGCCCGCAGTACGTCGATGGCTTTCTTGACATCACGGCTGGAAAAGGACTCGCCCACATCCGTCAGCATTTTTTCAAGCACCGTGGCCATCTGTGTGAGATCGCGAACATCTTGCGGATCCAGCCGTCCGCCGCACGACTGCGCGCTGTTCGCGAAGCTCAGCAGCAGGTCGCCGATACGTTCGAGTCCGATCATGAACTTCATACAGGCCAGCAATTCGCGGGCCTGGAGTGCGCTGACCTGGGTGATGGCCTCGGTCACGCCATCGTCGATTTCCATATCCAGCTTGTCGAGTTCCTTTTCACGCTGGCGGATGGAGTTGAGCAGCGCGGTCGAACCGGTGGCGATCCCCTCGGCCGCGGCGCCCGCAGCCTCTTTCGCCACCTGGCAGGCCTGTACCGTGAGACGCACCAGATGTCCGTAGCCGGGTTCTGGCGGAAGACTCTTGACGGTCGCGGTACTCATGCGGGGACTCCTCCGGGGCGGGGAAGCGGCTTCCGAACTGCCACCATTGCGGCCCTTGCGGCGATTATATAGATGGATGGCCAAGGCGGAAGCATAGGTGATTTCGCCGAGACTTTGGTTAAAAGGGTGTGAATTCTGCCGCAAAAACGGTGCAGCGGCCGCAATGTAGGGCAGAACCCTCCTCCAAGGTCGCAGACCCGGGACGACGCTCCTGGTGGTCGACGAAGCCGAATTTACGCGCCTTTCGCGGCGGGCAGGGTGAAGAGAAATGTCGAGCCGTGATTCAGTTCGCTCTCCGCGCGAATAGCCCCCGCATGAGCCAACATAATGTGCTTGGCGATGGCGAGGCCGAGGCCGGTGCCGCCCGATTCGCGGGAGCGTGCCTTGTCCACCCGATAGAAGCGCTCGAAAAGTCGCGGAAGGTGCTCGGAGGCGATGCCCGGGCCGAAGTCGCGCACGTAGAACTCGACTCCGCGATCCGCCGCTCGCGCTCCGAGCACGATACGGCGGCCCGAGCCGGCATACTTCATCGCATTCTCGATCAAATTGGAAAAGACCTGGTGGATGGCCTCGCGGTCAGCAGTTACAGGCGTGGCGACGACCGCTTCGACGGTCAGTTCGATTCCCTGCGCGCGGCCGATTTCACAAAAGCTTTCCACGGCGTCGTCCAGCAGTTCGGTGGGAGTGGTCGGCTGGAGTTCGAAGCGCTGCTCGCCGGATTCCACGCGGGCCAGGGTTAGCAGATCCTCCGTCAGGCGAGACATGCGGGCGGCGTTCTTGCGCACAATCTCCAGGAACTCGCGAGCGTGGCCGTTGTCGGTGGTGCTGTCGAGCAAGGTCTCGGTGTATCCCTGAATCGAGGTCAGGGGCGTGCGCAGTTCGTGCGAGACGTTGGCGATGAAGTCGCGGCGAGTCTTTTCGATGCGCTCGGTCTCGGTGAGATCGCGAAGCACGGCCACTACGCCTCCACCGGGAAGCGGGGCCGCGGTCACGTCGAAACTTCGACCCGGCACGATGGAAACGGCTCGGGCCGAAGCAAACCTTTGGCCCTCGGTCGCGCTACGCACGGCTGCCAGAAATTGCGGATCTCGCACCGTCTCCACCACCGGAGCGTTCAGCCGGGCGTGTTGCGGCACTAGGCGATCCATGCCGCGATTGGCCCACTGCACGCGGCCATCCGCGCCCACGGCGATAACCGCGTCCCGCATAGAGTTGAGTAAGGTTTCCAGTTGATGCTGGCTGGTTTGCACGGCGACAAAACTTTGTTCCAGCTTGCGGGCAGTCTTGTCGAGCGCCACCGCGACCTGACCAATTTCGTCCACCGAGCGGGCGGCGATCCGCGCTGTGAGATCGCCGGCGGCGATGCGTTCCGCGAACTTCACGATGCGTTGCAGGCGTCTCGCGGTGTACTGGGCGGCCATCGCCGCGGCGATCATGACGATCACAAAAGCGACCAGCGACCCGCGCAACAGGGCGCGGTGAACACGCTGGGAGGAGGATTCCACATCGGAGAGCGGATAAGCGAGCCGAACTGCACCACCAGACACGGGAGCCGCGACGTACAAGAACGGGATTCCGATCGTACGACTGCGACGTTCGTCGACGCCGATATTGCCGGCAAGAGCGGCCTTCAGTTCTTTGCTTTGCGCGTGGTTTTCCATCGACGCAGGGTCCGCCTCCGAATCGGCTAAAACCTTTCCAGTCGGATCGATGACCGTGGCGCGCGCTCCGGCTGCCTGACCTTCCTGCATGATGATGTCCTGCAGCGAGTGTTGCCGATCGATTTCTACGCGGTGAGCCAGCAGCAGAGTTTTTTGTATCAGGTTGCGCTGGATTTCGTCGCGTAGTGACGTTTCCCAAGCTCGGCGGATGGAAGTATCGAGTGTGAAGGCCGTGACCAGCACCACCAGCGCGAAGACCGCCAGCAGCTTGAAGAAGATCCGATTCCTCACTTGGGCGCCTCGAAGCGGTAACCGGCCCCGCGCACGGTTTTGAGATAGCGAGGATTCTCCGGGTCCGGCTCAATTTTCTCGCGAATTCGGCGAACATAGACGTCCACCGAGCGCGGCGTCACGTAGGAGGTATCGCGCCACACCGAATCAAGCAGCTGATCGCGCGTGAAGACGCGCCCCAGATGGCGGGCGAAATAGTCGAGCAGCCGGAATTCGGTTGCGGTGGTCGTGACCAGATTGCCGTTGACGACTAGTGTCATGGCCACCGGATCGATTTCGATTTCGCCCACGCGCACCGGACCGGGCGCCAGCGGCCGCTCAAAACGGCGCAGTACCGCTTTTACCCGGGCGACCAGTTCTCTCGGACTGAACGGTTTCGGAATGTAGTCGTCGGCGCCCAGTTCGAGCCCGAGGACGCGATCGGCCTCGCTGCTCTTGGCCGTGAGAAAGATTACGGGAATCATAGCGAGGGATTGGGTCTGCCGAATCTGGCGGCAAAGTTCGAGCCCGTCCTTGCCGGGTACCATGATGTCGAGAATGAAGAGCGTCGGCCGCTGGCGCTCGGACTCGGCCAGGATGGCATTGCCGGTGGGGTAAAGTTTGACGGCGAATCCGGCGCCTTCGAGATGATGGCGCACCAGGCGCGAAATATCCGGATCGTCTTCCACGACGGAGATGTGAGGTTTCACGGGAACATTGTAGCCGCAGCGATGCCCGGAAACCGCGTCTTTAACACGTTTGTAACAATCCGGCGAGGTCGATCTCAGCGAACTTGGATCACCAGGTTGTCGGCGCGGTCTACCCAAAATCGCATTCGCGGAGGGACGATGGTGGTGGCGCTGTACTCCGTGATGACTGCGGGGCCGGCGTATTTCTTGCCGGGCACAAGTTGGTCGCGCTCGTAGATCGCAGTGCGATGCTTCTTGCCGTCGAAGATGATGGGTGACTTCTCCGCCGCGGCGCGCGAACCCTTTCCACTTTCTCTTGCCCGATCGCCGACGATGATCTTCGCCTGCGGGGATCTCACCACCGCTCGCAAGCGTACGGTGACCAACTCGATCTCCCGTTCCGGATGGCTGTAGCCGTAGCGCTTTGCATGAGCCCGGTGGAATTCGGCGATTAAGTTGGCCGTGAACGGGACGTTCAGTTCGTATCCCTGACCACGATAGCGAACGTCGACGGTGCGTTGCTCGTGGATCGTTCCCGCCCAGCCTTCGGCGCGAAAGCCCTGTTTCGCCGAGCGCGAGAGCCGAGCGAATTCTTGTTGCAATTGGGTGACAGGTAGCGCTGACGTAACGCGCGACAATATGGTGCGGGAATAGTCCTTCACCACATCACTCACCAGAATGCCGAAGGCTGACAGGGCACCGGGCATCGCCGGCACAATCAGGCGGGGAATGCCAAGCGCCTGGGCCAGTTCACAAGCGTGCAACCCGCCGGCGCCGCCGAATGCGACCAGTGCGAAACCGCGCGGGTCATGACCCCGCTCAATCGAAACAACACGCATCGCTTTTTCCATCGTGGAATTTACGACACGGATCATGCCGGCGGCGAATTGTTCGAGAGACAGATTGGATTTTTGTTTCTTGAGCCACTCGCTCACCATTTGCCGTGTTCGGTCCAGATCGAGTTGAAAGCTGCCACCCAGGAAACGGTGCGGCTGCAACCGGCCGAGCAGGAGGTTGGCATCGGTGACCGTGGGTAGCGTGCCTTTTCCGTAGCAGATCGGGCCTGGATCTGCGCCCGCCGATTCGGGACCTACTCTCAGGGCTCCGGCTGCGTCGAAGCGGGCCAGCGATCCGCCGCCCGCCCCGACGGTGTGAATGTCGAGCATCGGCACTCCGATGGGAAGTCCAGCGATTTCGGATTGGCTGCTGGCTTGGGGTTCATGATCGATGAGGGCTACATCCGTCGACGTCCCACCCATGTCGAACGAAATGATCCGCTCAAGGCCGCTGCGCCGCGCAATGGCCGCCGCACCGACTACACCGCCCGCTGGTCCCGACAGCACGGTGCGCACAGGTTCGCGCGCCGCCATGGCCAGCGCCGTGATGCCTCCGCTCGACTGCATGACAAAAATGGTGCTTTTGGTCGATTCAGCAGCCGGCCGCTGCAACCTCCGGTGCAGGCTCTGCAGATAGCGTTGCATCACCGGTTGCAGATAGGCGTTCATCACGACCGTACTGGTGCGCTCGTACTCGCGGAACTCTGGCAGGATGTGGTGTGAAACAGAAATCGGTGTGCCCAATGTGGTGAGCTCTTCCGCGATCGACTGTTCATTGGCGGGATTCGCGAAAGAAAAAAGCAAAGAGATCGCGATGGCTTCCGGCTGTTTGTCTGCGACTCGGGAAACAAGTTCTTTCAACTCCTGCTCCGAGGGCTGTTGGAGAATCTGTCCCCGCGCATCGGTGCGTTCATTCAGACCGAAGCGAAGATCCCTCGGCACCAGCGGCTCCACGCGATCGAAGAAGAAGTCGTAAAGCTTCGGACGCGCCTGCCGCCCGATCTCGATCGCGTCTTCGAAGCCCGCGGTCATGATCAGGGCGACGCGCGCGCCTTTACGTTGCAGAAGTGTGTTGGTGCCGACGGTTGTGCCGTGCAGGAGCACGATCGGTTTGCCTCCGCTAATCTGTGCGACGGCGTCCGCAATCGCCTGCGAAGGGTCCGAGGGAGTGGAGAAAATCTTGAGCATGTGCACACGTCCGCGCTCCACCCAAACACAGTCGGTGAAGGTTCCACCGGTGTCGATGGCGATGCGAAGAGTGGATGGGCGCAACGGCATGGTTTCGACGGAGTGCTAGGGTAGCATTTGGAAGGGCGTGGCGGAGATTCGCGAGGTGGAATAACCAGGAGGGGGCTTCGCGCCCGACGGGCGGGGAGGTCCGTCGCTCCACAACTACTCCGTGTCGTGCGAAAACGCCAGCGCCAACAGTGTTTTCTGTTCGACTTCATGCGCACCCGCCGAACCCGTCGAGGGACTCGGGCTGGCCGACCGCTTGACGGACAGCACCGAGCGCTCCCCGGCAATATGTCGCAAACGCGGCAAAGTGTAGAACAACGCTCCCATGTTGGCCGGCTCTTCCTGCACCCACACGATCTCGCGCGCCTCAGCGTGCTGGTCAATCGCCGAATGCAACTCCGCCTCCGGGAACGGATAGAGCTGGTCAAGGAAGATGACGGCCGTGTTCTCGTCTTTCCGTCTCTTCCGTTCCATGCGCAGTTCGTGCCCAATCTTTCCCGTGCAGACCAGGATCCGGTTCACGTCGACCGCCTCATTGTCCGGCACCACCGGCAGAAAACGCATATGAGTGAAATCTTCAATGGACGAGCAAGCATCAGGATGGCGCAGCATGCTCTTGGGTGTGAATACCACCAGCGGCTTGCGCCAGTGCCGCAGTGCCTGGCGCCGCAGCAAGTGGAAATACTGCCCGGCGTTGGACGGCTGGCAAATCTGAAAATTATCGCGTGCCGCCAGTTGCAGAAAGCGTTCGATGCGAGCACTGGAGTGCTCGGGTCCCTGTCCTTCGTAGCCGTGCGGCAGCAGCAAGACGAGGCCGGAGAGCAGTCCCCACTTGTCTTCGCCTGCAACCATGAACTGGTCGATCACGGCCTGCGCGACATTCGCGAAATCGCCGAACTGCGCCTCCCACAAAACCAGCGCTTCCGGATAGTCGCGGCTGTAGCCATACTCAAATCCCATCACGCCCGCTTCGGAAAGCGTCGAGTTGTAGATTTCGCAGCGTGCCTGCCCGTCCGCGATGTTTTGCAGCGGCACAAACTCCTGCTCGTTCTCAATGTCGAGCAGCACGGAATGCCGCTGGTTGAACGTGCCCCGGCGCGAATCCTGCCCGCTCAGGCGGATCGGAATTCCTTGCTTCACCAGACTGCCGAACGCCAGCGCTTCGGCCATTCCGTAGTCGACATCGCGCTTGCCAGCGCCCATCTCCGCGCGCTGTTCCAGCAACTTCTTCACCTTGGGATGAATGTGGAAGCCGGCGGGAAAGCTCGTGAGCTTACCGCTCAATTCGGTCAATTCCTCGCTCGACAGCCCGGTCTCTTTTTCGTACTCAGCCTTGTACCGTCCGCCGAAATAGCCACCCCAGTAGTTGGGAAGATCGCGCATAGTTGGCTTTTTGGTGATTGATCCCGCGCGCTTCTGTCCGGCCTCGTAGTCGGCTTTTATCTCGGCTGCCTTGGCTCGTGCTTCCTCGTCCAGATCCGCGTCTTCCGCATAAACCTCCCACAGTGGCGGATGATCCTTGATCGCCTTGTAAAGCAGAGGCTGCGTCACCGTGGGATCGTCGACTTCGCTATGCCCGTGACGACGGTACCCGATCATGTCGATCACCACGTCGGTGCCAAACGTGTAGCGATATTCCAGCGCCATGCGTCCCACCCGGGCGACGGCATCGACGTCCTCGGCATTCACATGGAAAATGGGAATCGACTGCCGCCGTGCCAAATCTGCCGAGAAGCGTTCGGAGTGCTCCTCGCTGTAGCTGGTAGTGAAGCCCACCAGATTATTCACGACAATGTGCACGGTGCCGCCGACGGTGTATCCCGGAAGATCGGCGTAGTTCATCGTCTCGGCAAAAATGCCTTGGCCCGCGAAGGCCGCATCCCCATGCACCAACACCGGAAGAAATTTTTCACGGCCGCCTTCGCCCGCACGGTCCTGCTTGGCGCGGGTACGCCCCACCGTTACCGGGTCCACCGCTTCCAGGTGGCTGGGATTCGACACCAGGTGGATATGCACTTTGCCGCCGCTGCGGGTGGTGTACTCGCCGGTGGCGCCGAGATGGTATTTCACGTCGCCGGAGCCGAGAACGCTGCGCGGGTCGACATCCTCAAAGCTTGCGAAGAGTTCTTCGATGGTGCGCTTGGCCACGTGCAGAATCACGTTCAAGCGTCCGCGGTGGCTCATGCCCATGACCATTTCCACCGCACCACGCTGAGCCGCGCCATCCAGAATTTCATCGAGCAGCGGGAGAAGGGCAGTGTTGCCCTCGAGCGAAAAGCGCTTGGTGCCCAGGTAGCGCTGCTGCAAAACCTGTTCGAACACGTCCGCACGGATCAGTAGTTCCAGAATCCGTTGCTGATCCACTGCGACGGGGGTACCTTCCATCCACTCTTGAATCCACCGCCGGCGATCGCCGTCGGTGATGTGCATGAACTCCACGCCCACGGTCCCGCAATACAGGTTGCGCGCCTCGCGCGCGAATTCGCTTTCGATCTGCAACTCTGGCTGCGGCTGCGGTCGCAGAAAGCCCAGGGGATCAAGGTCGGCCTCCAGGTATCCCCAGTGCCGAAACAAATCAAACACCCGCTCGCGCTCGGAGTTGGGCGCCTCCAGGACTGCGGTCGAAGCAGGCTGGACGGAAGTCTTAGGATTTCGAGTGACCATAGATGTGACTACTAGGATAACGGATGCCGAGCCCCCTGTGCCGGATTCAGCACCAGCTACAGGCCGTCCGCGCCTGACCAAAGTAATCGTTAGCTTGCTGGACTTGCGCTTTCGGGGCTTTCCTCGGCCGGCTGCTGGGGGACCAACCGGATCAGCAGCTCGTTGATCAGGATCGTTACGATCGAGGCGGCCAGGGTGGCGTTATACATGTCGTCGCTCACGATATGCGCGTCGCGCGCCACCCGCACCAGCACGTAGGAAAATTCCCCGATTTGGGTGAGCCCGATTCCCACCTTCAGCGCAGTGCGAACGGGGTAGCAAAACAGCTTCACCACCACCGTCCACACCACCAACTTGCCCACAACCACTAATCCCACAATCACCAGAAGAAGAGACGGCCGAGAAATCAGGATCCGAGGATTCACCAGGATGCCCATGGTCACGAAGAACAGGGCCACAAACGCATCGCGCAGTGGAAGCAGATGCTGCATGGTCTGGTGGGCAGCGTCGGACTCGCTCACCAGCAAACCGGCGAGAAAGGCGCCCAGCGCCAGAGACAATCCCACTGCATGCGTGAGCGCGGCCGTCAGGAAGCCGAGCGCCAGCGCGACGAGCACGAAAAATTCCGGATTGGCCGCCTTCAACACGCGTTGCATGAGTGGAGGGACGAGCTTGTGCGCAATGAAGGTCACGGGCGTAAGGATCAAGACCGCTTTCCCCATCGCGATGGCAAGAACCAGAAGTTTGCCGGCGCTCAGGTTGCCCAGGGAGGGCAGCAGAATGGTAAGCATCACTACCGCCAGATCCTCGACCAGCGTGATCCCGATCATGATCTGGCCATGTTCCGACCGGAGTTGTCCGCACTCGACCAGGAAGCGTGACAACACCATGGTGCTGGCCACGGAAATGATCGCGCCCACTGCGACGCCCTGTTGCCAGCTCCACCCCAGCAGAGAGCCTACCCCCAGCCCAAGCGCCACCGACAGCAGGATGCCCAGCGGGCCACCGACGATGGCCACCCATTTCACGCGCAGCAAATCGCGGAACGAGAACTCCAGTCCCAGGGAATACATCAATAAGATGACGCCGATTTCCGCCAGCAACTCAAACTTATGGACGTCCGACACCGTCGGCCCGGGAGTGAACGGTCCAACCAGGATGCCTCCCAGCACATAACCGAGAATCATCGGTTGCCGCAGAGCGCGAGCTAAAGCGCCCCCCACGACGGCGGCTCCGAACACATAGGCGAGATCCTGGTAAAAGGACGCTTCCGCGGTCATAATTAGTTGGCGGCCAGTCTACCTGAGGACTGGAAACACTGGCGATTCTTCTCTTCAATTTCCCTCAGAACGAGCATGTCGTCCCACGATGTATCGCCCGCGTTTTTCATCGCTGGCAAGAAATTCATCGGGGCGAACTGCGGCCTAATACCGCTGACCGTCCGCTGCAGACCCGGGCAGGGAAGGTGTAAGGTAATGGGGCGTTCGAGGTCGCCCATGTCCAGCACGGAACGAAAACTGCCGTGGGGAGCGCCCACCTTATTAGGGGTTCCCTTTGATAAGAATTCGTCCTTCCGCCGTGGTTCTGCCGCCGCTCCCCCACTCATTCGCGATGCGCTGCGCTGTGGTTCTTCGAACATGTGTACGGAACTGGGTGTAGATGTGGGTGCGGAAGGTGCGTACGCGGATGCCGGCGATCTGCGCCTGGGCGAAGGCGATCCTTTCCCCACGATCGAGCAGGCAGTGGAGGAGCTGCTGGAGAAACGCAAGCGCCCGGTCTGCCTGGGCGGCGATCACTCCATAACTTATCCCATCCTGCGTGCTTTCGGGCGCAGGTTTAAAGACCTGACTCTCATCCATTTCGACGCGCACCCCGATCTCTATGACGAGTTTCAAGGCAGCCGCAATTCGCATGCCTCTCCCTTCGCGCGCATCATGGAAGAAAAACTGACCAGGCGTTTGATCCAGGTCGGCATCCGCACCATGAACGCCGCGCAGGAGAAGCAAGCCAAGCGTTTCGGCGTCGAGGTCTACAAGATTGGCCACCAGCGCGCACTGGAAGAGGTGAAGACCTGGTGCCCAGTGTACGTTTCCTTCGACATGGACGTGCTCGATCCCGCATTCGCCCCCGGCGTCTCGCACCGCGAGCCCGGTGGAATGTCGGTGCGCGAAGTACTGGAGCACTTGCATTCGATCACCGCGACAATCGTCGGCGCCGACATCGTGGAGTACAACCCTGCCCGCGATGTCTCCGAACTCACCGCTACGGTTGCAGGCAAGATCCTGAAGGAAGTGATGGGGAAGATGATGACGTCTTGCACGTGTCCGTAAAGGACAGTAACGAAATCCCTTTTGCCATATTCCTGGAGGGCGTTACAGAGCGAAAGTTCGGAGCGCTCGAGAGGCCGTGGAAAACCTGGAATGCAGTCAATGACTGGAACGGGGATTTAGCAACAAGCTCAACCCAGTTGGCACTGCATGGTGTTTAGCACAAACGCACGGGATGCTTCGTAACGCCCAAAAAAGATCGTGCGCCTTGCTTTTTCCGTATACCGTTCAAACATGAACAGTCCTCTGCGGAGCATCACATTTTAGTCTGACGTGATAAGTGCGAAAACGGGCGGTTTCATCAACTACGGGATGAGCGTAATGGGAGTGTTTCGCCAGCCCCGCTTAGTCGGGTCGCTATGTTCCAGTTTTACCGCGATCAGCTTGGCCTGAATCGTTTTCACCCCGGGGGCTTTGGTGGAAGGCGGTTTGACCTGCCTCGGCTTGGAGCAACCAGCAACTCTCGCAGCCATTCTCATCTCAAAGATCGCCTCAGCAATTCAACCGTGTATTATCTACGTCTTCGACGGGCACTGTCTCCGCCCGCACCTCCGGTAGCGAGAAAGAAGGAGTCATGAACCGCATCACTCTCATCTTGATCGTTCTATTCACGCAGGCTGTTTGGGCCCAAGACTGGGCGCGAACTCAGTTGGAAAAATCGCCTCGGCATCGAGAATGGGTCACGGTGAAGCACGATGGCCGCTCAGTGGAGACCTTCGTCGTGTATCCCGAGTCCAAAGACAAGAAGCCGATAGTTCTTCTCATTCACGAGATCTTTGGTATGTCGGACTGGGTACAGGATCTTGCCGATCAGGTGGCCGCAGCAGGTTACATTGCCGTTGCCCCAGACTTGCTCTCCGGAATGGCCCCCCATGGCGGACGCACCTCTGACATCGCGCAGGATAAGGTTACGGAAGCGGTGAGCCATCTCAGTCCGGACCAGGTCACCGCTGATCTCAACGGTGTAGCCGACTACGTCAAAAAACTTCCTGCGTCTAACGGCAAGTTGTTTGTAGCAGGCTTCTGCTGGGGCGGTGGGCAAACCTTCCGCTTCGTGACCAATCGTTCCGATCTTGCGGGCGCTTTTGTGTTCTATGGCCCTCCTCCCGAGAAGGATGCCATGACCCGAATCAACGCTCCGGTTTATGGATTCTACGCGGGCAATGATGCGCGAATTGATGCCACGTTGCCCGATACCACGGCGCAGATGAAAGCCGCAGGCAAAACCTTCGAGCCGGTGGTCTACGACGATGCCGGACATGGTTTCATGCGTGCCGGCGAAGCTCCTGACGCCAATAATGCTAACAAGAAGGCCCGCCAGGCCTCGTGGGTTCGATGGAAGGATCTCTTGGGAAAATGACTTCTGGTTGGCGTTTCGATGGATGAGGACGGCTGGAAATCGGTTAAGCGATTCCTCGAAGAGAAAAAGGTGAACTACGCTGTAGTGATTGGCGATGAAGACCTGGCAAGGCTGTATGCCGTCGACGCGCTACCAGTGACATTGCTGATCGACCGCGACGGTAAGATCGCCGCCTCGTACCCAGGTATGGTAGACAAAGACAACTTCGAGAACGAGATTCGAGTACTCCTTCAGGAGAGGGCCAAGAACGCCGCGAAGTAGTGGGGATTGATTGTTTGACGT
>Ga0137401_10000715_pt1 | contig 13548 bp, 10 predicted proteins | sample CZOMad1_1_16fung_FD_108286 | JGI IMG/M metagenome (GOLD analysis project Ga0137401, IMG submission 108286) | Vadose zone soil fungal communities from Angelo Coast Range Reserve, California, USA - CZOMad1_1_16fungal (Illumina Assembly) | ecosystem: Environmental > Terrestrial > Soil > Vadose...
CGATCCGAAGAAGTTCGATGCCAAGAGTTTTGTCGACATCCAGGCCGATCACGTCATCATTCCCCCGAATAGTTTTGCGCTCGCGCGCACGGTGGAATACTTTCGCATTCCCCGCAACGTCATGACGATCTGCCTCGGAAAGAGCACGTACGCCAGATGTGGGATCATCGTCAACGTGACTCCGTTTGAGCCGGAATGGGAAGGGTACGTAACGCTGGAATTCTCAAACACGACGCCGATGCCCGCGAAGATTTACGCCAACGAAGGCGTGGCCCAGGTGCTATTTTTCGAGGCCGATGAAGTCTGTGAAGTCTCTTACAAGGACCGCGGCGGAAAATATCAGGGCCAACTAGGAGTCACGCCTCCGAAGTTGTAGCGAGCGAACGATGACAGCTGTGATGATGATGAAGAAGATGATGATGAGTTGTAGGAGAACATAGAAAAGGAGGGATGATCATGGGAGGCAACGATTTGTTGCGAAAGTTGCGTGGAAATATGTTGACTTTCATAGTGGGCCAGTAATATCCTTCGCTTCGTTCAATCAAGGCTGAATTTCTCCCGAGCCCCTGCTGCTTTTGCACACTCGTCAAATCCAGCCTTCAAGCGGACGTTAAGAGACATCTGGATCACTTCGAGTACAAAGAGCCGAACTCAAAGTAGCGGCTGGGTTTTGAACAGGTATCTGGCTTGCGTCGGACGGGATCGCGACCTGCTGGTTCGACGTTAACTGATTTTCGGTCATCGGCAAGGAGGAAGCCCTCATGAAACGGTCCACGATTTTCCTTGTTCAGATTGCGTGGCTTATCGGACTCGGTGCCCTCGCCGTGATCTACTTCTTGCAGCGTTGGCCGACCAAGCTGATAAGCCTCGGACCGATACCGATTGGTGTCGTCTGGTTCGGCGCACTCGGGGCAGTTCTTATCTCACTCACTGGAGTCGTCGAGCACGCCGACGACTGGGATCCAAAACTGTACCTGTGGCACCTTTCCAGGCCGCTCATGGGCGCCGCGCTTGGGGTGGTGGGTGTCCTCATACTGCAAGCTGGTGTTCTGGCCGCCGGCACGCAGCCAACCGTTCCGATTCCGGGAACACCGAAGAACCTCCTTTACTTTCTGGTTGCCTTCCTTGTCGGCTACCGGGAGGAGACGTTCCGCGAACTCATCAAGCGACTCGTTGACCTCATTTTCACGCCTGCTGCGCCGCCGCCAAAGCCCACTATTGCCTCGCTGAACCCTAACACTGGTCCAATTGCGGGTGGCGGGTCAGTGAAGATACTCGGTTCCGGTTTCGTGGGTACACTCACGGTCACGTTTGGTTCGGCGTCTGCGAAGTTCAACGCCGACTCTGACGGCCAGATTTCGGCGGAGCTTCCCTCGGCTACGGCAGCAGGCCCGGTCAGCGTCACGGTGAAGACGAAGGGTGGGTCCGCGACGGCGTCCTTCACCTACGTCTGAGGATCTTTTCCATGGATGACATTGGATAGACGGAAAACAAAAGGTCTAGCACCTCAAACGGTTTATCGGAGAATTTTCGATAACGGTTAGATTCTGTCTGGAAAAACACTAACAACTGTGAGAACTCAATTTCACTAACTCGGATACAATTCGTCTAAGTCATTGCAAGAGCGTCCCGATAATTTCAATAACTCTGAGAACCCAGAGATGAACCAGCCCCAAACCTAATTTAAGTCTCACTAAGCGGCCGTGGCTCATTCATGCCTTTGATTAGAAGCCAAAGCATTGTCGCGGGGGAGCCGAAAGCATTAAGGATCATAGTTAATTGCATGATCAATGCTGGATGGAATTGCGGAATGAGTATCTTCGTAAAAGTATTGATTGGAAACGCGCAAGCTCCGATCATCAACAGGATGCCTAGAATTCGCGGAAGATATCCTGATCTTTTGATGAGCAGGCCAAGTGAAAACAGGTAGAGCGCCGTAAATATTTCCATCAGTCCGATGCCAAAATTGTTCACTCTGAGAAACATCATTGCCAGGGCATTGAGCTGCTCCCGCGGAAACGCTTTCAGATAATCGGCGTCGCCCAAGACTACCAAGGCTCCAAGATTATTAAGCGAATTAACGATCCCAACGCCCACGCCCACCGATAGCGTCGTCAAAAAAAACATCGCTAGTTTGTCATTCACGCTCTTGAACAATCTGAATATCGTCAGCCCGAAAAAGAGCGTGAATATCTGCCCGAGAATGCCGCTCGCGATCGCGGCTCGGAACAGCGACTCGCAAGCGAGAATATTATTGGCCGTCGCCGCGGCATCCGCGAACACGATCAGCTTGGGCCGAACATAGACCAGGCTGAAACCGGTTGTAACCGCGATCAAAACCCAAAGTAGGCCTGCGAGTCTTGCCGTGTTTTTGCTTGAATTCATGTTCTCTCTCCAGGTGGTCATGCCTTCGCTGCTTGCCGTGTCCTTTCCCCTTCTTGCTTACGGGCGATCATGATGTTCAATGGATTGCCATGCGGAACGGGCGGCCAGACTTAGGATTTATTATCTCAAGCTTGATCCCACCATGCTTGGATGAGCGAGGCCCCGTCATTTAATAGCCGCGACCGCAAGGTCGTGGTTAAGGGGTTGGAAATAATTGAGGAGGTCCGAAGGACCGGCATGAATGTCATGCATGTCGGCCCTTCGGGCCTCGTTGGTGTTGCTGCTGATCGTCACCCCGACCTGACGGTCGAGCTATTTCATAACGGCGCTTCGCGCCTGGTCTGACTCAATCGAATGTGGATCAATCGAATCCAATGGTTTTGCGGCGGTGGTGCCGAGGTTCAGCCGAAGCCTCGAATCCGGACCAACGAGTTGCGATACGCAGAGTAGTTTAAGAACGATTCTTCATTTTGATGTTCGCTCGGGGTAGCTCGGGTCAAACGCGCGGGTAGTGTGCTCGGTCACGCTCGGCATGGGTTCTGGCAGCACTCGCGCCTGGGCTGTGTCGAGCTCTTTTGTTGCTTGCCCCTTCAATTGCGCACTGTCGCCTACTTGCTCAGCACCACGCTTGCGACGAAATAACAGTCGAATGAACACGCCTTCGAGTGAAATCATTATGAGAAAGCTCAGCAGCGTGAAAGCGAGAATCTGCCCGAGCTCCAAGTGGAGTACGGCTTTCATCACTCCCATGAGAACCGTGATGGCTCCAAGGCCGAAGACGAAGGTAAATACCATCGCCTCCAGGAGGCTCTCAGGTTTCACTTCCGGCGATTTGATAATCTTATCGCTCTTAGCACCACTCAACTTTTCGCCGCAATAATTACAGAAGCTCAAGCCCGGCGTGACAGCTACGCCGCAAGACGAACAATACATTCTCCTTCACCTCCCCTTTCACTTCTTAGCGCCCTACGATATTCAGAGATGCTAAGTTCACGCGCTGGTATTCGAATCCACTGGCGTCGTGCGCCGGATGCCGGCAATCGTGAGTCAGAAGACGTGACCTCGGTAACGCCCATTGGGCAGCTTCACCTCGTTCTATGTTTGCCCGCAAGCTCATTAAGTCGCAGGCGTGGCGACGCCCTTGATGAGCAACCACAACGCGATCGTCACCTCGAACGCGAGCATCGGTAACCATATCAGCCCGAAAACCGGGCGCGTGAAGAATCCAACGAGCTGCCCAGGAAGGCCCACGACGAGTAGCACCGACGCGAGCACCCCGAGCCATGCCAGTGCCACGAGGATCATTCGGCCGCGCAGCATAAGGTAGGAGAAGAGCATACTGCCAACGGCGAAGAAGGTTGCGCCGATCATCGTGCTCCAGCCCTGCACCTTAAGAAGGAACGCGCCGAGCGCCTGCGCCGCGTCCGGGGCATTTGATCCGGCAGCCGTTCCGAGCCACAGCAGTCCCAGTGTCGCCAGCACGAAGATCGCACTGAGCACGCCCTCGCCGACGCGACAGGTCAGGGCCAGCATTGCGAGGTCGGGGTCCTGGTCGCGCGTGATCCCATACAGCGTCACGGCCAGCACGAGGGCCGTGAAACAGGTGAGCAACGAGAGCACGATTGAGACTCGCACGTCTGTCACGTGCTGCGCGATGCTCGCGAGCTTCGCCGCGATCCCCTCTCCGCTGGTAGCCCGGCCGAACAGGACCATGCCGGCGACGCCGGCAGCGATGTAGAGCAGGAATGCGAAGCCGGCGATCCTTGCGTTCGTTGTGCGAGTCATGTGTGTCTCCTGGATAAATTCGCGAACCTCTTAGTGAGTCAACGAAACTGCGCGTTGTGAGGCGAGACGGGTGTCATTGCAAACTGCGTCAGGCGAGCTGACGCCAACGATGCCCCGATTCCAAGGTTATTAGTACTTTTCCCTGGGCGGGTCCTTCTTCCAGATACCGGATAGCCTCAGGGACCTCACTCAAGGTGTAGCGCCTATCGGTGACAGGTTCTAACCTGCCGGTCGCGATGAGTTCGGCTACCAGGGTCAGATCCTCCTGACTTGGTTTCGAAATGAACGGGACGGCCTTCCGATTACCGAAGAGTGACAACCAGAGCGCTTCAATCATTGGAGCCAGAAGACCCATCACCGTCATGTCATGCGGCCCCCCGATCATGACGAATCTTCCCCTGGCAGTTAAGACGCGCCTGCATTCTGAAAACGGATGGTTACCAACGCAGTCAAGAATCAAGTCGTAGCGCTGGTTGCTCGTAGTGAAATCGTCTCCAGTGTAGTCAATGACTTCGTCTGCGCCGATTGATCGAACCATGTCGATATTCCTGGTGCTGCAAACGCCGGTCACTTCCGCGCCGAACGACTTAGCTATCTGCACCGCGAACGTGCCCACGCCTCCCGCCGCGCCATTAATCAAGACCTTGCTGTCCGGCTGAATCTTCCCCTTGTCGCGAAGGCCCTGCAACGCCGTTAGCCCCGCGACATTTACCGAAGCGGCTTGATCAAACGTAACCTTGTCCGGCTTCAACGCAATGTTTGATGTGCGTGTGCATGCGTACTCGGCGAAAGCCCCACGGCACGTGCCGAACACCTCGTCGCCGGGTTTGAACTGCGTGACGTTCCGGCCAACCGCTTCAATTTCGCCGGCCACATCCACGCCGGGTCGGCCCGATCTTGGTTTGCGCAGACCGAAAAATAGCCGAAGGAACCACGGTTCGCCTTTCATAAGGCGCCAGTCAAGTGGATTGAGGGAAGCCGCGTGCACTTTGATCAAAACTTCATCGTCCCTGGGAACGGGCTTCTCGACATCCGTGATCCGCACAACATCCGGAGGTCCGTAGCTCGTATAGATGGCAGCTTTCATGTTCGGATGGTCCTCTCCCGCCGCGTCGTTGGCCACGATTAGTGGAGACCCAGCGATGAAGCCGCCGACGCTCGCTACGATGCAGAGCAACCACAAACCGCCGGCAACCCGGGCCTTCAGCCGTGGCGACGTGTCTGCGATCCGTTCCGACATTAGAGATGTGCTCATACTCGTTCCTCTCTATCCGTACGATCTAATCAAGCGTTCATGCCAGGCAGACGTGCCGCGATCAGTCGCGGGAATTCGAATCCAGCGGCGCCGTTTGCCTCGAGCGATCATTAAGTCCCTGACGGATTCTCTCCCGTTCCTCCGGCGTCATCGGCTTACAGCGCTCGGCCATTCGTCCCCGCATTCCTCGCGAATTGGAGCGATGACCGCCGCCACCAAAGCCAAAGCCTCCAAACAGAATCCGGCAGAGAGCCAACAGTCCGAAAGCCTGCAAGAAGGTAATTTGCGGCAATCCGAACAACGCCGGCGCCAGCCAATTCCACAAAAGCTTTACTACTTCGCCGCCAACCGTGGTGAAGACAACTATCCCCACGATTGCCGCTGGAGCCATCCAAATCAGTCTCTTTCTCATGTTGTGTTTCCTCACTTCTTCATAAACTAATTTCGGTTTTCTCTGCGACCTCTGCGAAATCCTCCGCTTCCTCTGCGGTTAAGATCTAGAAGAGCACTCAACCGCAGAGGGCGCAGAGGTCTTCGCAGAGGATTTCAAAATTAGGGAGCACTCAAAAACTCGTCGTAAATCTTCTGCAATCGTTCGCGCAGATACAGCACCGCGTGGTGCTTGCGCGAGAGTAGAGTGTTTAGGTTTACGCCGCTTTCTGCCGACAACTCTTTGAAGCTGCGCCCTTCAAGTTCGTGAGCGATGAATACCTCACGCTGACTCATTGGTTGATCATTGGGCAGTTCGTCCAGCGCAAGTTCCAACTCATTAAGCAGCATTCTGCGGACGTAGAGCGCGTCCGGCCCGGCATCGGGCGATGGCAACAGATCTTCGAGCTGGGGCACGTCGCCCTCTTCGTTCTCTACGCCCTCTATGCTTCGGTCGTTGAAGGCCTCGACCTTCTTCTTGCGGAAGAGGTCCGTGATGCGATTACGCGCGACGCGAAAAAGCCAGCCAGTCACGTGATCAATCGGCATTAGCAGGCGGTTCGCTTCCACCAGCTTGTAAAAGACGTCCTGCATAATGTCCTCAGCGTCGCGCGGGTCGGCCACCCGCCGGCGGATGAAATTGCGCAGCCGGGATCGTTCTGCCGCGATGACTTCAGAGATTTGCCGATCTTGGTCGAAGCCTTGCTCGTTCATCTGGTGTGTGCTCGGCGGCTCATCCATCCATTACTGTAGACGAACGTGAGCGGCAAATATTGTAAGGCTGTGAATGGACTATTGACGTCAAGTAATACGGTAGTCGGGCCGGAGTGGTTCGTTTTCGGTTATGAGGTCGATACCGGGAGCGGTTTGTGCCGGATCGAGATAAGGCGCGAAGCGCCGTCATGAAATAGCCCCGACCGTCAGGTCGGGGATTCAATTCCAGTTTAAAAACAACGAGGCCCGAAGGGCCGATATGGTACAACGTCTCGTGCCGATCCTTCGGACCTCCTGATCATTTCCAAGACCGTAACCACGACCTGAGGGTAGTGGCTATTGCATGACGGCCTTTCGGGCCTCGTGAGCCTGCGATGAAGAATCGCAGGCCTAACCCCGATCTTCGCCGACAACCGACGCCTTGACGCTCCGGTTTGCCGGCGGACTGCTATACTCACCGAGCACGCCCCCTAACAATTAATTTGGCAAGACGAAAGGATCGCCTACGTGACACCATCGTACCAATCAAGACAGAAGCTGCGAGGGCAGGACTATCTGGTCCGGGTCGAGCGGATCATTGGCGGTTGCGTTGTGTTCTTGCTAGCCGCAATGGTGCTCGGCAACGCCGGTTGCTCAAAACTGAGAAATGAAAACAGCGCGGGTGGAGGTGGCCACACAAGTACTTCTCCAGACAACTCAAAGACTGGCCCGTCTTCGCCTCCTGCGCCGCCATCTTCAAACGGTGCAGGAACACCAACGACCTGGGACGCGAACGCATCGTCGCTAAACGGCGCAGACGGACAGACGTTCACGCTCGCGTGTTCGCCGGGAGGCACAGCGCATGCGGTTTGGGGCAGCGATATCTATACGGCTGATTCATCAATCTGCACGGCCGGCGTTCATAGCGGATTGACAACCTATCAACAGGGCGGCACCGTCACCATCGAATTGCGCCCCGGCCGGACTATCTATGGCTGCAGTGAAAGAAACGGCGTGACGACCAGCCCTTTTGGTTCATATCAGCACAGCTTCGTTTTCAAAACTCCAAACACCGAGGCGGTCGTGCGGGAAGCCGAGGACCAGACACCTGTGCTTTGGAATACTTCGGCTTCAGCGCTCAGCGTTGAAACGGGCAAGACCTACAAAATCAAATGTCCATCTGGTGGCAAAGAAAGCTCGGTGTGGGGCACAGACATTTACACCCTCGATTCGTCGATCTGTAATGCCGCGGTCCATGCCGGCAAGTTAGCGTCGGAGAGCGGCGGTTCGGTAACGATTGAGCTGCGGCCCGGAGAGTCTTCGTACAAGGGCAGCACCCGAAACGGAATCAAGTCCAATGACTTCGGACAGTACGGCAGCAGCTTCGTGGTGAAGTGAAGCCGGGCGGCAACGAGGTCAGAACCGAACTAACCAGGAGATTTTTATCTCCCTCTCCCTTTGGGAGAGGGATGGATGAGGTACGGCGGCGTCGGCCCCAATTGATGTTTTTGTCTTTCGTGGCTAGCGGCCCCTCGGGCACCTCGCCGCTCTAAGCCTTCCCCCAAATCCTCCACGCGAGGAATGCGCCGAACATCAAGATTAACGCCGAGACTATGCGCGCCAAGATTCCGTGAACAACTAACGTGCCTCCTCTACCCCACAGATAGAGATGTCCGGTGAGAAGTCCAACCGCAGCGCAAATGAAAGTAATGAGGAAATAAAGAGCAAACATCACGACAATGAACAGCAGGCAACCATTGAAAATGTACGCCGCGGGTTTGTTCGCCGCCAACACGAGCGGATTCGTAGACTCGTCATGACTGCCGGTGAGCTTTTGATGAAGCGACCATTGAACACCATCGAGCCACTTTCGAATTTGAATGTTGTAGTAACCGCCCACGTCGAACAACATGAATCCTCGCCAACCAGCGCGCTCGACCAATAGTTCGACGACTACCTTTGTTCCGCCCCCGGCGGATTGAATATGAAGGTTCGCGATTCCCCGGTGTGAAAAACTGTAGCCCTCTGCCGTAAACCCATCCGGCGTATCCGTGATCTGCCATCCGAGCGATTCGGTCATAAACGCGCGCGCTGATTCATAGACAACATCGCGCGGCGCGAGGAAGACTCTCTCTTGATGAAAGTGCTTGTACTTCCAATCCATCGGTCTAATGCGCGAAGTATAATGACCAGCTGAGACTTGTCAAAGATTTTATCTGGAAATGGTTTGGCGAAAATGACGTCAGAACGGAAGCGGTAACGACCGGGTTAGTCCGCGGGCTCGATCGTTCGACAGAAGTCGGATGATCATAGCCACAGAACTGTGTGTGGCGACCCATCCTGCAAAATCACACTATCCGAGATCTTTCGCTTAGCCTTTACAGCAACCGAATAAGTTCAGCGTGCCATCAGTCTGACGACTGAAAGCAAACCCGAAACCGGGGTCCTGCGATTCTCCGATTTTCAATACCTTTCCCCAAAGGGAGAAGGGAGATTATCGCAACGCTTCTTGCTGGAATGAAACGCACCCAAGCTCAGTCTACTCGCGCTGAGGTCAGTAGGTATTCCACGCGCAAGCCAGAATGCAGTGCGAACAATTCCCCGTTAAATCAGATAATTCGCTATTGACTAAAACCGAAAGGCGGGTTAGATTCTCCTCGCCTGAATCGTTCCTATCCGGGGTAACCCCTTTAAGGTGACTTTACCGGACTGTTATTAGCCTTCTCATTTTCTTGTACGCCCGGAAGCTATCCATTTCTTTTATCGAACACGGAGGTCCCCCATGTCTCGTTCCGTACGCCGTAATGTCCCCTCAACTACATCCACACTTACAAGAGTTCAGCGAATCCTGATTATTACGCTCGGATTCGGCCTCGCTTTGAGCGGGGTTGCACTCTCAAAGTCAGTTGCTCTGAGAGAGAAGCTTGGGTTGTCAGCCGGCAGCACACCGGCGCCTGTGCAGCAGCCTCCACCGGCGGCTGCCGTGCATAATGAGGTTAATCTCCTTCGCAGGTTGGGCGTGAGTCGCACGCCGAAGCAACACTTCAGTTTGCTTAGTCCTGTCGCTCCCAGTGTTTCGGCGACCAAAACTGATTCGTTGTTCACAGACGTTGATGGTGATAATCAGGCCGATCCCGGCGACACGGTGAAATATACAGTTAATATCAATTCGAGTGGGGCAGACGCCACGGGAGTGACTTTCACCGACACGGTCGATCCAAATACTGCATTCGTGCCAGGAAGTCTTAGAGCCACACCTGTGGCCGTAGACGATACTTATTCAGCGACGGGGAACGTTCGGATTTCCGTGGCTGCGCCGGGTGTGCTGGGGAACGACTTTACCGGTCTACCCAGCGCCACAATCACCGCACCTCCAAGCACGAGTACCAACGGCGGCAACGTCACACTCAACGCAAACGGCAGTTTTACTTACAACCCGCCCGCCGGCTTCGAGGGCACCGATACGTTCAGCTACACGTTGACAAACTCCGAGGGCAGTAACTCCGCTACCGTGACGATTAACGTCAGCGGAATGATCTGGTTCATCAATAACACCGCGTCATGCCCTTGCGACGGGCGTCTGACTAATCCTTTCAATACGCTGGCATCATTTCAGGCCGTTAACAATGGCGCGGGAAATCATCCTGCGGCCAATGACAATATCTTTCTGTATGAAAGCGCCACCGACTACGTTGGTCCGGTGACTCTTCTCAATGGCCAACGCTTTATCGGGCAGGATGCCACGGCAAGTCTATCGTCCATTACGGGTCTAACTCCGCCGCCATATAGCGATCCTTTACCGGTCACCAATAGTGGTAACGCTACAATCGTCAACCTCGCCAGCGCTTCAACCGCAATTACGGTTGCCTCGGGCAACACGCTGGTTGGGTTCACCGGCGGAGATGCCGTAACCGACATTAGCGGTAGCGGCTTCGGCACGCTCACCATCTCCGATGTCACGCTAAATGGCACAGGCCAGGCCCTCAACCTAACAACGGGCACACTCGCCGCGACCTTCGGCAGCATTTCGTCAACCAACAGCACCACCACCGGCATTGGCCTGACCGGTGTCGCCGGCATCCTGACGACGCCTACCACCACCATCACCAATCCGACGGGCAATGGCATCAATGTCAGCACATCCAGCGCCACGCTCAGCTTTGGGAACACGACGGTGAATGCTTCGGGAAATACGGGCGTGCTTTTGGGTGGGAGCGGGACCGGCAATACCGGGACGATCAGCTTTGGAGCGCTCAACATCGCGCCTGATGCGGGGATCGCCGGACTGGTAGCCACTGACAATACCAACACGATCACGACAACAAGCGGGACAATAAGCTCGGGCACTGCGACTGCAGTAAATATCAACAGGACCGCAGGCACGACACCGCTCAACATGACTTTCACGAGCCTCTCATCGAGCGGAGGAACCGCCCTCGGGGTGATGATCCAGAATACGTCCGGGAGTTTCACGGTTGTGGGGGACGGCGTGAACACAACGGTCGGGGGGAACGGCAGTGGCGGCACGATAGCGAACAAGAGCGGCACGACCGGGAGCACTACTACAGGAATCGGGATTTATCTTAACAACGCGACGAACATCACGCTCCGTAGAATGACGATCAACGGCACGAATCAAAACTACGGCGTTCGCGGAACCGGCGTCACAGGTTGCACCCTTGAATACAGCACGGTTAACGGTGCGAATGGAGATAGCGCGGCCGCTGATGAGGGCAGCATCATTTTCGATGGGCTGTTCGGGACGTCTACTTTCACCAACGATGTTGTCGGCGGCAGTGTCGAGGACAACTTTAGAATCAGGAATTCAAGCGGGAGCGCGGACGTGACCGTAACTGGCTCGACGTTTACTAACGCGCCCAACGACAACCTGATTATCGAGCCGAGCGGCACATCAGCCGTGACCGCGCATGTAACGAACAACACTTTCAACGGGGCCGGGGGTGACCACTTCCAAACCTCAACAACCAATAGCGCCAACTTGACCGTTGTCTTCACCGGCAACCTTTACAGTAACGGCTTTCCCGGCTCCCTGGGCGGGGGCGTTACCATCTCCGGCGGCAATGCGGGCAGCACCGAATCAGTGAATTTCAACATCTCGAACAACGGCAGCGCCGGTAGTCCGCTGGTCGGCAACGTGCAGGGCGGCGCTATTAACATTAATCAAGGCACTGGCGCAGGCACGTGGCAGGGACAGGTGTCGAACAACTTCATCGGCAATGCCGGTATCGCCGACTCCGGGTCCACTCAGTCTTCCGGCATCCGCGTGGAGAACCACAGTGTGAGCGGGACGATGAAGGCCATCGTCAGCAATAACACCGTCAAGCAGTGGAGTAGCGGTGCGGGAATTAATTTTCAGGTTGGCGATACGGGTAACGTCAACGCGGCAATCGAGCTTACGGTCACGAATAACAGCTTAAGCAATCCGGGCGCGAGCTCGCTACACGGCGTCCAGGGAAATTTTGGCGCCGTTGCTACCGGCACCAATGCCGTCTGCTTTGATTTTAAAACTAATACGGTCAATCTGGGCGCGACACCTCCCAATGGAGGTTCTGACCTGCGTTTACGCCAGCGCAACGGCTCAACCGTGAAGCTCCCCGGATACGGTGGCGCAGCGGGTGATGCCACCGCAGTACAAAATTTCGAGATTGGGCAGAATACTCTGACGGCGGCAACAGCTGCGACGCAAGCCTCGATTGGGGTGGCGTTTCCAGGATCGGGTGGCGGCTACGTCGGCGGCGCAGCCTGCGGGTCTCCCGTGGTTCCCATGCTTATGGCCGAACCTCAAGAGTCAGCCTCAATCAATAGCAAATCTCAAGAATCAGCCTCAATCATTTACGACGATGGCTCACAGAGTGGTGTCCGCGAATCGGTTGACACTTTGCGTGCAGCCCGTGGTGAAGTCCGCGATGGACCCGATGAACAAAAGCTGAGACAAGCGGAGCTTATCGGGACAGTCCAGGCGGCGATTGAAAGATGGCGCGATGCCGGCATCTCAGGTGAAGACCTCATGCGTTTGCAATCGGTGACGTTCGAGATCGCAGACCTTCCTGACGGTCTGCTTGCCACCGCCAACTCGACGAGCGTCAAGATCGACGAGACCGCAGCCGGATACGGCTGGTTCGTCGACTCCGCGCCACTGGAAGATTCGGAGTTTGACGTACCTGTTCCAGGCCGTGAGCTTCAGACCACAGAGCAAAGCGCCGCCTTCGGGCGCATGGATCTGCTGACCGTGGTCATGCGTGAGCTGGGTGTGGCATACCGGCAGGGCAAGAAGAGCCTGCCCGAACAACTGCGACCGCTGATGCAGAACACTCTGTCACCGGCTGTCAGGCGCTTGCCGGACTCTCGGACCATACAATCACCAAGCTCTACAGGTCGAGTTTCAGGCAAGGCCCAATCCGGTCGCGAAACGAACCTTGTTTCGCAAATAAGCAAAGGTTCCTCGTTGCGGCAAAAGACGGGTGTTTCGATCAACAAAGCCGAATCCAATCCAGGATTAGCTAAGGCTGATGGTCAACGCAGCAGACTAATGAACCATGCCCCAGGGAACAGGACAACGGCTGCGACTGTCAGCAGCATTCTTGCCGACGTCATGCTTAGCATCGGCACGCTGCCGGCCGGGGAAAGTGTCACTATCACTTTCAACGTCACCGTCGACGATCCGTTCACTGGCGCGTTACCCCAGGTCTCCAACCAGGGTACGGTGTCCGGCACTAATTTCTCGAACGTGCTTACAGACGATCCGAGCGTTGGTGGGACGGCTGACCCGACGGTGACACCAATCGATTTGCCGCAAGTTACACTGGCGGTGTCACCTGCCTCGGTTTTGGAAGACGGTGCCACTAATCTGGTCTACACCTTTACTCGGACCGGCTCGACCGCTAGCGCCATGACGGTGAACTTCAGCGTGGCGGGCACGGCTTCATTTACGCAGCCCGACTACACGCAAAGTGGTGCGGCTACTTTTACCGCCACTAGCG
>Ga0137401_10000719_pt1 | contig 13494 bp, 9 predicted proteins | sample CZOMad1_1_16fung_FD_108286 | JGI IMG/M metagenome (GOLD analysis project Ga0137401, IMG submission 108286) | Vadose zone soil fungal communities from Angelo Coast Range Reserve, California, USA - CZOMad1_1_16fungal (Illumina Assembly) | ecosystem: Environmental > Terrestrial > Soil > Vadose zone...
CCACCACCGCCACCTGCGCCACCACCGCCACCTGCGCCACCACCGCCACCTGCGCCGCCACCGCCACCTGCGCCGCCACCACCGCCTCCATGGGCCCAGACTGGATTCGGCAGGACTATCGCGATCGTGAGAGACAGCAAGAAGACAAGGCTGGTTTTCATGGTATCCTCGGAGGAATGAAGTTGACGAAATATCAGCTCAGCGCCTGATGACTTCGCTTCCAGGCTCAAGGCCAGATTCACCTTCTTTGCGCCGAGTATTCGGCTTGCCCTTACGGTGATTTCAACGGCCTTTAACTTGGCTAGCAATTCACCGTTTTTCAGTGCTCGCGTAGCCTATGTGCATGAACCGTTGTAACAGATCACTACGTTCATGCACTAATTATCGTAGGAGAATACGAGTGTTGCTTGCGGGTTTGAGCCAACAGCTCGGGGGTCGGAAAACGCTGCAAAAACAACCAGGCCGAGACCAAAGTCCAATCTTCAAAGGTCTCTAAGGCAGTGGGGTAATATTCTCCCAGTGCTTGGCGCAGCTGGTTGATAAAGGCCGTGCTTTGTTCGATCAGGCTGACTTCATCCTCGACCAAAGAAAGTGAACAGCTCCATCATTTTCTGCACCCTTCGCCGAATCTCCTTTTATTCAACGGAGACGAGCCCCGGGCGGCGGTCCGGGCTCGCCAAACAAAAAACCTTGCGCAAAGTCGACGCCGATTTCACGCAGCTTTCCCAGCGTCGTCTCCATCTCCACGAATTCCGCTATGCTCTTGATTTTCAACCGATGCGCGATGTCGTTCATCATCTCCACAAAGATCCATTTGCCGTGATCGTTCTCGGCGTCCCGAATAAAACTCCCGTCGATTTTCAGGTAATTCGGGATGAGATCTCTTAAATGACTGAACGATGAAAAGCCGGCTCCGAAATCGTCAAGCGCAAAATGGAAACCCGCGCCGCGAAGCTGATGCATCATGGTCCGGGCTGCAGACAGGTTCGAGATCATCGCGGTTTCCGTGATCTCGAAAATCACGCGACTAGGTTTTACATCAGCAGCCTCGAAAGAATCCTCGATGAAGTCTGCCAAGGTTTGATCCGCAAAAGATTGTCCCGAAAGGTTAATAGTGAGACACAACGTACCGTTCCCACTCAGGTGTGGCAAAGCCTTAGTGATCACCTGACGATCGATTTCTGGAATCAATTGAAAGCGTTCTGCTGCTGGGAGGAAGGCGCCAGGTAATAGAAGCTTCCCGTTGCTCGGAAGGCGTACCAGCACCTCGTAAAAGGTAGGGGCGAGCGTCTGAAGATCGACGATCGGCTGAAACAGAATTTCGAACCGCTGGCTGGCAATAGCTTCTTTGATCTCGGCCGCTCGCGGGGCTTGGCTACGAAACTCCAACATCGATTCGTCGCCAATATCGTACACTTCCACCCGGCTTCGTCCGTGCACCTTAGCGCTGTAACAGGCGGCGTCCGCAAACGCCATCACTTCCTCGCCCGCTACTGTGCCGTCGACGGTGGTAATCCCGATCGAGGCGCGGACTATGAATGTCTTTGTCGAATCGGAAAAAGCGAAATCCTTTATCCGGGAAAGAATCCGCGCTGAGATCTCTTTGGCTTTCTCCAAATCGACATCTCGCAGCAGAATAGCAAATTCATCACCGCCCAGCCGGAACGGTACATCTTCACTGCGTATTGATTTTTGCAGAACTGTGGCTACCTCAGCCAGGACTTTATCGCCGACCGTATGACCCAGAGAATCGTTGATCAACTTAAAGTTATCCAGGTCAATGTAAATCAGCGCGCTACGATCTCCTTCCTGAGCTGCTCGGACCGCGCCCTGAAGCGTTTCCATCAACATTGCTCGATTCAACAGCTTGGTGTGAGGATCATGCGTCGCCAGATAGCGCAGACGCTCTCGTTCCTCACGTAGATTTGCTTCTAACGTTGTTCGCGTTTGGATGTTCCTTACTCTCTGTTGGGCAATGACCAATCGCACTTCCAGCACATCGGCTTGATATGGCTTGGCAATGTAATCATCCGCCCCCGCATCGAGGATCTTTTGCAAATCTGCTTTCCGGTCGCTGGCGGTCCCGACAAGAATGAGGTGTTGATCTCCGTCCGGCTGGCTTCGGATCCACTGACAAAGGGAGAACCCATCCATGCCCGGCAGAAACAGATCCAGGAACAATAGCGGGTAAAAAGCGGTGTTATAGGCTTTGATTGCTTCCTCAGCAGTTGCGCAAGCGACTACCTCATAGCCGCGATTGGTTAGCATGCGGCCGAGGATCAAGCGCGTACCCGGATCGTCTTCAACAATGAGAGCTTTCATGAGAGGGTCCTGCAAATAGCTGGCCGGACTGGCCGTAATATGATTCTACTGAGTGCAATAATATCATATAGTTATGACAATTCATGAGACTGGGCGCGATTGAAAGAAAGATCCTGGCTGGCTTTTTGCTCGCACTGGTCATCTCGTTGATTGTTGGCTTCGTTCTCTATCAGAATGCGACCCGGATCATTTCAACCGAACAATGGGTCAGACATACGGACGAAGTACTCGATGAACTCGATCAACTGCTGGATTCTCTGGTCGATCTGGATTCCGGCCAGCGTGCCTATCTCCTGACCACCAATGAAACTTTCCTTACTCGAATCGGCGCCGCCGAGCAAAGAATTCCAGATCAATTGGACAAGCTCCGCCAATTAACCGCCGACAATCCCCTCCAAAAGCAGCAGATCCCTTTACTGCAGTCTGCGCTGAAGACCAGGCTGGAATCTGTAAATCAGGTGATCGATCTGCGACGGACCGTCGGGTTTGATGCCGCGCAAGCCAAACTTGCAGACCAATTGGCCAAGGGATACCTGGACGAAAGCCGCAACATTTTGAATCGGATGAAGGCCGAAGAGCGACAGCTTCACGCGAGCCGGAGCGCCGCTGACCGCCAGAGCATACGCCGCACCGCGAGAACGACCGGAATCGCATTTGGGATCCAATTCGCTATTTTAGGCTTACTCTATTGGTTGACGCACCTCGATGTTTTAGAGCGCCGGCGAGCTGAAGCGGCTCTGCGAAAGAGTAGTGAGGATCTGAAAGATGCTCGTGACGCCGCTCTGTCGGCGGCAAAATTGAAGTCCCAATTTCTGGCCAACATGAGCCACGAGATACGTACGCCGATGAACGGGGTTTTAGGAATGACTGAAATCCTGCTTAACACTCAGCTGGCTTCCAGACAGCGCGAGTTTGCCGAAACGATTCAGTCGAGCGCAAATGCGCTCCTTGCGATCATCAATGACATCCTCGATTTCTCGAAAATCGAAGCTGGCATGCTCCGCTTTGAGAACTCTCCGTTCAACCTTCACCGATCAGTGGAAAACGTCATCGATTTGTTTGCTCAACCGGCTCGGAAGAAGGATCTCGAACTTGCTCTCCTTATTGAGGAAGGGGTGCCGGTTTCCGTGAAAGGTGACCCGTTTCGCTTGCGACAGGTTTTAACTAATCTTCTGAGCAACGCTATCAAATTCACCGACCAAGGAGAAGTGGTCCTGCGTTGTCGAAGGGTTTCCGAAATTGAGGGCGCTATCGGCGTACGCTTCGAGGTCTCGGATAGCGGAATCGGTATCGCACCGGAGGATCAGAGGCTCCTGTTCAGCCCGTTCGTGCAGGCGGACGGCTCAACAACGCGGCGTTTCGGGGGCACCGGACTAGGGCTAGCCATATGTAAAGAACTGGTGACGGGCATGGGCGGCGAGATCGGCATGGAGAGCACTCCCAGCATTGGTTCTAAATTCTGGTTCACCGCGAAATTTGCACCAACCGAGACGCTGGTGCCCGCGGTGACGGTAGCGGGAGACCTTCGCAATGCGCGTGTACTTCTGGTGGACGACAATGCAACTAACAGAAAGATTCTCCATTATCAGGTTACTTCCTGGGGCATGCGGGACAGCATGGCCTCGAGTGGTCCCGGCGCTCTCAATTCCTTACGCCGGGGCGCCGCCGCTGAAGATCCTTTCGCCATTGTGATTCTCGATACGCACATGCCGGAACTGAGCGGTATTCAGGTTGTCGAACTTATCCGGGCCGATCCTTCAATAGCATCGGTGAAAGTAGTCTTACTCACATCAATGGAACCAGGCGAGTTGAGCGAGTCCGTACGCGGCGAAGTGGACGCCTTCATAACCAAGCCAGTGAAGCAGTCCCAGCTGTTCGAAACTCTGTGCGCTGTCCTTGGTATCAAGGCTGATGTGGCCGAAACGCTACCGCCCGAGGCAGATTCGGTATCGTCGCCGGTTTCTGACCGGCGATTGCGTATTCTTCTCGCTGAGGATAACGAGGTCAACCAGCGGGTCGCCTTATATCAACTTCGCATGCTTGATCACCAAGTAGATCTTGCTCGCAACGGAGTCGAGGCTCTGAAGCTATTCGATGAGAACGAATACGATGCGGTCTTGATGGATATTCACATGCCAGAACTGGATGGCTATGCGGCGACCGCCGAAATTCGGCGGCGTGAAGGAGACCGGAAGCACACCCCGATCATAGCGATGACTGCTAATGCTCTGCCGGAAGACCGCGAGAAGTGCTTGGCTGTAGGAATGGATGAGCACCTAGCCAAGCCGGTTCAAGCTTCCGCGCTGGTTCGGGTCTTAGAGCAATGTGTAGCAAACACAGAGCCTGCGAACAGAGAGCCACTTCCGCGAGCGACAGATCTCCAGCCACTCATCAATTCGGGTATGGGCGACATTATACCGCGGCTGATCGAGATCTTCTTGGATACCGCTCCCCACGACATTGAGAAGGCGGTCGCCGCGTTGCGCAGCTCTCAGGCCACTGATCTCGAAGAGGCGGCTCACAAACTGAAGGGGAGTTGTAGCAACCTGGGAGCTGCGCGATTGCGCGATCTTTGCCAGCAGCTCGAAAAGCTCGGACGGGACGGATCTTTGCAGACCGCGCCTGAACTGCTAGCGTCGGTGGAGGAGGAATTCGGTCGAGTGCGTACGGAACTCGTCGATGCGCTCGATCGCCACCGAGTCAAGGAGGAAACGAAGCCATAAGTGTGAGTGACTCGGTAACTGCGGAGGTCCGGTAGTCTGGCTGATCAGCAACTGTCCGGGACAAAGAAAGAATGAATAGCTCTCAATCAGATTCCGAGGATTGGCGTCGGTCCGAACCACGTATCCCGATCGATCTGGGCTCCGCTCCATTTCTAGGTTCACGAGAAAACGGACAGCCAAGTTTCGCTTATCTTCTGCGAGACGTGAGTTCCAGCGGAGTTGGCGTGATCGTCCCGCTCTGGGCTGGAATGGCGCCTTTGGAGATCGGTGAATCAATTAACTTTCACCTGCCATTTCAGCTGAACAGAAAATTCTACAATCAGGGGGTGATTCGATGGCAAAAGATGACGCCGGAGGGGCAGATGTGCGGGGCCCATCTGGAAAAGCGAGTCCCACTCCGTTACCCGATCTATGTGGCTTTCGAAACCGGAGATATTCGCTTCGCGGCGGAAGAGTTCGGAATCCCCAGCGTGAAAGACTTGATCAAGCAGATTCTCGAAGATGCTTTTTATTTGAAGAAGGGCGTTGGTATTTACTTTGAGCACCTTGCGCCCTACTTCACCCGGCACGGCCGTCTGCGAGTAGAAACGGAGTCAGGAGCGAATGAAGATCTAGTGGCCCGTATTCGCCGACAAATTCAAGAGAACATTCATACGGTTGAGGCTTTGCAAAACAGAGCGACCGAGCGAACCGCGGAGCAGCCGTTCCCGAGCGCGGCAGATCTGGAGTCACTTCGGGCTGCAATCGCATTGGAACTTAACCTCAAGGTTTTAAGTAAAAGATTCAATGCTTTGACGGTCCTACCCTATCTGCGCTCTGTCCGTTTGCTTGAGCATCAGCTTTACACAAGTTTCAACACGCTGGTCCTTTTGCATTTGCAAACCTCCGGACGCCGGGTGGTGGGTTCACTAGCGGCTTGAAGCGTAAGGAATCCGCTAAACAATCAGTTGGAGGGGACAGCCTGCGTCCTTTCCTTTGAATGGTGCAGGAACTTGGATACTAACAGAGCCGGAGCGCTCGCGCGGTCAATGGCAGATCGAATCGCAACGGAGACGTCAGTTTCCAAGCGCCAATCAACTTCCTTATTCAACTCAAACCAGACCAGGGCGGTCAAACCAAGCGACTTCGCCGAATCAAGCGCCGCCATCACCCACTCCTCCTTGTTTCCACCTGCGGAAGCCGAACTGGTTTCAAAAACTGCGGCCGGTTTCCCGGATGCGACCTGCTTCAGCTCCCGCAGCGGTGCCGCAAAGATAGATTCAAAACTACGCCACTCGCTATCCCATCCGTTTGCAGCACGAGTTTGCGATGTACCCCAGTTATAGCCATCAAGCCCAACGATGTCGACTACATCATTTCCTGGATAGTACGAGGCGATTTGATTCCAGGGTTGCGCTGGGACAGAATCGGCGTTCGGACAGAAGACCCAACCAACGTTATCGGCCTGTTGAGCACGGAAAACTTCGACGACATGGCGAAACATTACGCGATACTTTTCGGCGCTCTCCGGTCCGAAGTCCTGGCTACTGCCGCCCCAATGATAGCGCGCGAGGTTCATTTCGTGCGCAAACCGAATGAGGTAAGGCTTCCCAAATTGACGGCTTTGGCGAGCAAAACGTTGTAAATAACTATCGTATTTCCCTTCGATAATTGAGTCCGCAGCGATCATGTGTTCGCGGCCTTCGGAATCGAGAAACATCGGTTCCCAGGTCACGATTGGAAGAGCTCCACTGCCCTCGATCGACCGCAGTGCTCCGCCCGGAAAAACTCCGTTTTCCGGCTCAGATGGCCACTGCAAGTAGAACATGACTAACCTCGGCCGGATGCCGGTTGCTCTCTCGAGGGCATGAACGTCGGACGCGGAAGGCATCCCCTCGGTCGCGAACCCAAACGCTGGTTGACTCGGCCCGTCAGCTGCCAAATTGGGAAACCTAGCAAGCTCGAGGATCATCGCTATAAAGAGGATACGGACCAGAGAGCGCATCCAAATTCGTTTGGCTAGTTTTCCGGAACTGCTTCTTCTGCCCGGTTGAAGTAAAACACCTTGGAAATCAACCAAGAGTTGTATAAACACCAAAAAATGTTCACCAGAAGAGCGATGGCTGGTTCCCGAATATAGAAAAGCCGGTTCAAACCCCAGACCGCCGCAGCGAGCGTCACCGTCATCACAAGAACTTGCGCCCAGAGCGAGCGAAGCGGGAGGGAACTACTGCCGGACTTTGGCGTCACACCAAAGCGGCCGCGAATGCCAATAAGCCCCAGCAGTGATGCCTTCATATAAATCGGAAACGCGACATTGGCGAGGAGTAGGCCGTTATAGATGTCGCGTCGCCGGTAACTCCGGTCCCTAAGCGTATTCAGGAAGGCGGTCATCGTCATTACCATGTATGGCGCAAAAAAAAGAAAAAAGATCCCAGGGTGAGCAAAGTAACGGGGAGTATTAAAAAACAGATAAATCACCGGACACATAAGCAAAATCAAAAAGGCCCAACCGACGAAGTAATAAGTAGCCGAAAGCATATATTCGAACCAACTGGTCAGCGGCATCGCACGGGGATTGCGCAGAAAGTTTCGCAAGATCTTCCGGGAGGCCCCGGCTGTACCAAGCGCCCACCGAAATTGTTGCTTGAAGTAACCGCCCAGATCCTGCGGACCCATTCCAAATGCACAGATGCGATTGAGATAAGCGGAGCTCCAGCCATTTGAATGCAACTTGATCGAAGTGGCAAAATCTTCGGTGACCGACGACTCATCAAATCCTCCGACCTGCACGAGCGCTTGACGCCGAAACATTACGTTCGTGCCGCAGCAGAACATGGCGTCCTGAGACCCCTTCCCTTCACAAATATACTCGTAGAAGATGACTTGCTGCAGTCCGGCGGCGCGCGCGACTCGATTGTTTTCGAAATTGCTGTAGTACTGGGGCCTCTGAACGAAGGCTATCTTCTCATTCGCTTCCATGATCTGGACTAAACCTTCGACAAAATCGGGCAATGGATTCATGTCCGCGTCAAAAATAGCGATATACTTTTCATTGCCGGGACTGCCCGTTTTCTGAAACTGGCTAAACTCGTAACCGGTTGGAGGACGTCCCTCGATAAAGTCCAGAAAATCGTTGATCATACCGGCCTTGGCTCCATGCCAGCGCCGCCGGAAAAGGTTAACTCCGATCCTGCGACAGAGCTCATCAATAGCAGCGCGGTATTGCTGCGTCTCTTGCTCATTGCCTTGCGCGAGCTCGTATCGGGTATCGTCAAGGAAGTAAATGCATTTGTTTGGATAAGTAAGGTTGCGGAAACAGATGAGATTGGCCTCCACGACTTCGAGGGGCTCACGATAAGAGGACACGACGATTGCTATCGGAGGATATTCGTCCAATTCCGGGATCTCTTCCGATGCGGTTATCGGTCGATTACGCCCGATCAAGACGCGCCAAACGTTTCCGAAATAGCCCAGACAGTTAATCAGGAAGAAAGCCTCCGCGAAAAGCAAGGCCGCCGAGATCAAGCGCTCGTACCAGAAACCCCCACCGATGATGAATAGAATTAATCTGACCACCAGGTAAGTACACGCTGCCAGCATTGCGATTACTACCACTGCGATTAACCGGGAGTTTGTGACCGAGGCTTTCGTTCGTTCACTCATGTTAAAATCGGTAGATTAGAGACACAGAGGCGGCAGCTCCGTTCCAGGCCGGGGAGCGATCCAGCGTTCCGCGTGCTTCGAGGGCCCAACGCTGGAGAAAGTCGTAGTGCCACTCAGCTTCGAAGAGAACATTCTTGTTTCCCGTCGAATCGATACCGCCACCGAGCCGTAGCGCGTAATAATGTTGTTGCCCACCGGCATAGAAGTCGCGAGACAAATCGTGACGCCACTCCAAGATCACGCTGCCTCGGGTGTATTCTTGTGGCGTCCAGTAAGGATGGATGATGTTGCCGAGTTGTGATCCCGCGAATTCAAACACCGATGCGGCCTCGGTATCTCGGTAATCGCCGCGCAGGATGACCCTCAACATATGCGGGTCATCATGGAGAATGAACGACGGTGCTAAGGTAATCCAGATGCCATGATTATTATCGGTGTAGTGGGTCCACACGACGCCACTGGTCACTTCTACGTAGTGGTTCAGATCGGAATCGACCAAGAAGCCCAGATTGTCGGACTGTACCCCTTGTTGTAATCCGAATTGATTATGAAGCTCATCGACACGAGCGTATTGCAGCGTCAAATGAGCATAGTCCCAGGCGTTGAAAGTCAGATCGCCGTGGCCGGTATCAGTATCATTGTACCGGGAATCCAAGTACGTCTTGTGCGACCATTCCGCGGATGCTCGCCAATATTCATTGAAGACTGTCCGGATACTGATCGTGGCGCCGGTTGCGTCAGCCTGGCTACCAGATCCGGGCGATTCAATCCAGTAATCGCCACTCAACCGCAGTTGGGTCTGGCTGTTCCAGACAAATTCAGCGCCCGATTGAAACTGTTGCCGTTCAATGTCGGAGGCGCGGCCGATGCCTTTCTCGTGCCAGTAGGTGTACTTGCCAAAGAGGGCGGGACTTTGCAAAATGCTTTCATCGCGCTCCAGCGCTTGGCTCGCGAGGTTGTGCAACGGGTCAAGCTCCAGTAATTCGTGGTAGCTCGCCGCACTCTCAAGCGAAAGGCCCTGGGCCGCCTCGGCTTGAGCAAGATCGAACCGAGCTTCTTCATTGCCGGGTTGGAGAGCCAACAGTTCGCGGTAGGTATGGGCTGATCGAAGGTATTTCTTGTTCCAATCCAGCCATTTGGCGCTGCTCTCAAGCCAGATTGCTTTCTGCAGGCGATAGACCGGCTCTAAATCAGCTAGCGCATTTTCAACGGCCGGACGGGAAGCGGCGGGCAACTGACCTGAATCAAGAAGCTGACGCACCTGCTCGTACTTTTCGTACGGTGATTTCCCATTGTCTGAGACGCGGTTGAGCGTCCCCAGTACAACTTGGTCTTGACGATCGCGCTGCAAAGCTTCAATCAGCTGCTGGTCGACGGGAGTCCCATAAATTTCCGCGTAGACGTCACGAGCCAATCTCATCTGTTTGCTCCAGGTAGCCACTCGCGCCATTTCCTTTCGAGGTACCGTGTCCGCAGGATTCAGCGCAGTGAGCTCGCGATAAGTGCGGATCGCGTCATCATATCGACGTGACCAACTCAGGACCCGGGCCAAGGAAAGAACGATCTTTGCATCATCAGGAAATTCGTCACGCAATCGGGTGAGAAGGTCGATCGACTCACCGTAGCGATGGTCAGTCGCGAGCACTTGCGCGAGCGCAATGCGAGCCGGGAAATATTCCGGATCCTTCGTTAGCGCTGCCTGGTAGATCGTAATGGCGGAATCCAGGCGCCCATCTTCCGCGTAAAGTCCCGCCAGAGTATTCAGATCCGCCGCTGTCACACCGCGGGAGGCGACCACTCTCCGGACGAAGGTGGGCTCCGTCGCGTTTTCACCGGCGAGCAAATAGCGTGTTCTGATGTCCCCCGAGTCTGATTCTTGAACCCGCCGAAAATATGTTTCAGCGCTCGCTTCGTCTCTTTGAGCGCGAGCCAAGCGACCCAGTCCAATCCAACCGGATGCGCGACTTTTCGGAAGCAAACTTAAGCGGCGGAAATCTTCTTTCGCCTCGTCATAACGATGAAGCCCCAAAAGAGCCTGGGCCCGCAAGGTTAACGCCTCGATTTGTTCGGGATTGGTGCTAAGCACTACGTCTGCGTACGGAAGCACCGCTTGGAAGTCCTTTTCGAGCAAACGACCAGTCGCCAACCCAATAAAAGCTCTTTGTCGAGCTCCTGGCTTTTTGGTTAGGGGCCGATATTCGGCCTCCGCCATTTCGTACTGTTGCTCGGCAATGAGCACCCCGGCTAAATCCATTCTGGCTTCAGTGTCCTGCGGATGTTCCCGGAGATAGGCGCGAAGAACCTTTTCAGCCAAATAAAAGTCGCCCCAGGACCGCGCTTGTCGAGCATACCGTAAACGCAATTCCGGGTCGTTACCCGACTTGGAAAGAGCGCCCTGATAGAGGTCGCGACTGCGTACGAAATGACCGCGGGCTGCCTCGATGTCCGCCAGATCGGACAGCAGAACTGGATCATTGGGTCGGATCTTCAAGAGCCGGCGCACTTCGCTTTCAGCTGCTTCTATCTTTCCCAATTTCCGAAGCACTCGCACCAGTTCCTGGCGTGCGTTGAATTCGCTGACTTGATCTGATGGGGGTACTATGGTCTCAATTTCAGCAGAAGTTTGGGCTCGGGCGGAGACCAGAAGCGCGACGAGCAGCAGAGCGAGTGGAAATTGGCCCCTAGTCATTCAGGCTTTGGCGAAGCTGCTCCGCTGCTTTTTCGTTCTGACCAGCCCAACTTAAAACCATCCCATATTTCCGACGAACCTGCCGGTCGTGCGGACGCGCCTTGAGAATCGCTTCGTAGGAGGCGATCGCTTCGGGATATCGTTTTGTCCAGCTCTGAACGTCAGCTAGTTTAAGTCGAACCGCCCAATCATCCGGTTTCCGATCCAGGTACGTCGAAAAGATCCGGATGGCAGGTTCATAGTCCTTCTTGGCCACAAAGAGATCGGCCAACATCAGTTTTCCTTTATCGTCCAGCTTGTCTTCAGGTACTCCCTTCAACATCGCGGCGGCTGCTTCACTGTTGCCAGTCCAGTACAGCACTTCACTGAGTCCGATCTTCGCATCGAGATTGCCCGGGTCGGTCGCCAACATCTGGCGGTACACCTCCATGGCTTCCGTGTACTTTTTGTCGTAGGTTAATACTTTAGCCAGCTCCAGACGCGCGGCGGTATCGCTTATGTCTGTTTCGGGCGACCGCGCAGCGGTCGACGAGGGGCTCGGGACCGCCGGATCGGCGGCGCGTGCCGGACCGAGGAACAAAGCCCAGGCGATAAAACCAGTTACAATGGTACGGTTTCTCATGGCTTAGCGAGGAGTCTTCGATATTCGTCTTCAGATTCTTGGTAATGACCGGCCCAGCTCAGGACACGAGCAAGGTTGAGGCGAGCCCGCCGATTTGCGGGTTCAGCAGCCAGTACCTGACGAAAACATTGGACGGCTTCATCGTAGCGCCCTTGCCAGCTGCGCATGTCGGCCAGCTCGACCTCGGCTTCTGTTTTCTGCTTTGGATCTTCGGCCGCCTGAAGGTAGTAGGGGGCAGCATCGTCATAGAGAGACGCTTGACGATAAATACGTGCCAATTGTAGTTCGGCCGGAGAATCTAATTTTCCTCCAGCGGCGAGGTATTTGGTAAAGAGCAGAATCGCTTTACCTGGTTGTTGGGTCTTTTGGTAGAGGCCAGCGAGAAGTTTCATCGCCGGGAGGTGCTCGGGGTGCTGTTCGAGCAGATGAGTCAAGACCGTCTCAGCGTTGTCGGACCGATCGGCTGCCAACCAGCATTTCGCCAGGGGTTCAAGTATTCTGGTATCGTTCAGCTTCTGCGCTGCCCGCTCATAGAGCGCTGCGGCATCGAGATAATGACCGCGGTCAAATGCAGTTTCGCCCTGCCGAAAAGCGATCCAGGGCCACTCAACCTGGCGAAAAAGCAAAGAAACAGCCAGCCCAACCAGAAGCATATAAAGCGCTAGCTTCATGAGAAAGCGGGAATAGCCGGTTTCATAACGTGAATTGCGCGCTGCCCGATCGAATGCGGAAGCGAATCCGTTCGTCCCGAGACAGTGCTTCCCTATAATTATTATAAAAACCGCCATTATTTGTAAAGAATCGCGCTTCAGCCGTTTTCCTTTTGGCATCCGGGCCAAACTTAGAACGATGTAGGGCAGAGGCACGTGAAGCTCATGGACGCCGACGCAGACCGTCCTCGAAGAGAAAGAATATACGCCGCGCGTTTCCGAGATAGCGCCTGACTCAGCGCATTCTGAAAAGGCCTATCCCGGATACGGCACACTGGGTGGCGGGAACTTGGTCGGAGGTCCCGTCTCCCTTAGTATTACAGGAATTATTGCAATTATGAATATCATTGCCACTTCGCACTGTTAAGTGCAAATTTGAGAACGTGACGTTTTCTCCTTTCATTGCCGTTCCACGGCGGCCATTCCGATCATACCTAATTTGGGTTTTTCGAGGATCGCGCTCATTCGCGAGTAGAAGTACGAGCCGATTAGTGTTCACCCATTCGGCTGGCAATCCATCCTGCTTTGGTCGTTCGGAGTTAGCCCCGATTCTCCTGGACATATTAATTTCCCCACGGGTCCCGGGCGAGGCCATCGGCGCGGCGTGAGGGTGGTTCCGTTGTTCTCGGCGCGGTGATGAGCAGTTAACGATGCAGGCAGAGCGCTCAACGAGAATCATGAAAAATTGGACGATTGGGAAGCGACTTACCTTCGGATTTGCTGGGGTCATTTTGATAAGTCTTTGTGTGAGTGTTTACGCATTTACGCGATTAGGGGCGATCC
>Ga0137401_10000720_pt1 | contig 13493 bp, 10 predicted proteins | sample CZOMad1_1_16fung_FD_108286 | JGI IMG/M metagenome (GOLD analysis project Ga0137401, IMG submission 108286) | Vadose zone soil fungal communities from Angelo Coast Range Reserve, California, USA - CZOMad1_1_16fungal (Illumina Assembly) | ecosystem: Environmental > Terrestrial > Soil > Vadose...
ACCGCGATGGACGAATACGTTCCGATCAAGATTCCAATGACCAACGCAAACGAGAAGTCATGCAAGACCTGCCCGCCGAACAAGTACAAAGCCAAGACGGTAAGAAACGTCAATCCCGCCGTCAGGATGGTTCGGCTTAAAGTCTGGTTGATGCTCTTGTTGACGACATCCGCCAACTTCTCGCGCCGCAGTTGCTTCAGGTTCTCCGCAATGCGGTCGAATACAACGATTGTGTCGTTATTCGAATACCCAATCAGGGTCAAGATAGCGGCAATAACTGTCAGCGAAATCTCCTTGTTTGTCAAGGAGAATGCTCCGACGGTGATGAGCGTGTCATGAAAAACCGTCAACACCGCTGCGACGCCGTAAATCAATTCGAACCGGAAGCCGAGGTAAATCAGCATCCCCCCCAGCGAGTACAGCACCGCCAGCTTAGCCTGATTCTGTAGTTGCTTTCCCACTTGCGGGCCCACGATCTCAACGTTCTTTACGCCGAAGTTGGAGAGCGAAAAACCATCTTTCAACATCGTCACCACTTCGGGTTTCGTCGCCGCGCTGAGTTCGTCAAACCCATTCAGCACTCCACCCTTCGTCACGTTTCGATAGTTGATGATCGCGTCCGTTTCGGCTCCGTAGCGCACGTTAGCGTCCGTTCCTAAGTGCAAGGGATCTGCGCCGAGTAAAGCGTTTAGGATCACCGCTCTTCCGGCGTTGTTCAGATCCGGTTTGCCATTCGAAGAGTTGCCTGATAGCGCCGCAATTATTCTTAGCTTGCCCTGATCCAATGACTGATCAGAGGTTTCCTTCTGATCCAAGGAGATGAGTTCTTCGTTCGTGCCCCCGCTGCGCAACTGCTGAATGCGGAAGTTATGCAGACCGGCTTTATCTAAAGTTGCGCGGAGTTGGTCCTCGTCCGGTGTTTTGGCGAATTTCACATATACCAGCGTGCCACCGCGGAAATCCACGCTTAGCGGTATCCCATGCCAAAACAGCATGGAACATACCCCCGCCACACTGAATACTAGCGAGAAGGCGAGAAAGTACCACTTCTTACCCAGGAAATCGATATTCGTATCGCGAAAGAACTCCACTGTGTCCAAACCCCTTAAAGTTCTGCTGACCACACTTAAAACGGGTGCCCCGTCCTTGTCGCGGAGCGACAGGGCGGAGATATCGGCTCTAAATGCTTAGTGCTTCGCCGCGCTCCTTCTTGGTCAAAATCCAATCGAAAATTACGCGCGAAACAAACACCGCCGTAAACAGGTTCGCTAATAGACCGAAAATCAGGGTGATGGCAAAACCCTTAACCGGCCCCGACCCGAAAATAAAGAGGATCGCCGCGGAAACAACCGTCGTAACGTGTGTATCCACAATCGTGACCCACGCCCGCGCGAACCCTTGCTCCACCGCCGCAGCCGACGTTCTCCCAGCCCGCAACTCTTCGCGGATGCGCTCAAAAATCAGCACGTTGGAGTCGACGCCCATACCGATCGTTAGGATGACGCCGGCAATTCCAGGTAAAGTCAGCGTCGCCTGGCTGAATCCGAGGAATCCGAGCAAGATCAATAGATTCAGAATCAGCGCGAGATCCGCGTTGATGCCAGCGCCCCGGTAGTAGACGAGCATGAAAATCATAACCGCCGCCATGCCGATGATGGCAGCGCGAACGCCCGCGTGAATGGAGTCCGCGCCGAGCGACGGGCCGACTGTGCGTTCTTCCAGGTAGTGAATGCTCGCAGGCAAGGCTCCAGAGCGAAGGATCATAGCCAAGTCCTGCGTCTGCTGTGCGGTAAACGTTCCGGCAATCTCGCCCTGGTCGCTAATCGTGTCTTTAATTACCGCAACTTCCTGGACTCTGTTCTCCAGAACCACGCCCAGGTTTTCGCCAATGTGGCTTGACGTAAATGCCTGGAAGCGCTTTCCGCCGTCGTTGGTAAGGAAGAAATTCACGTTGGGGCCACCATTGCGATCCTGACCGGCCTGCGCATCACGAAGGTCGTTACCGGTCACAGCCGAGCTCCGCGTGACCAGGTACACCGCATCACCATTTTGGCCGGGCGCCGGCTTCCCGTGCATGATCATGGCGTTGGGCGGCAGCAGGCCGTTGTTCGCTGCCAAGGCCGCCTGCTCACTGCCATAGGGGCCACTGAGAACCTGCTTGATCTCGAGCATTGCCGTGGACTGAATGATCGCTTTTACACGTTCGGGATCGTCGACACCCGGCAACTGAACCAGAATCTGGTATTCGCCGAGCCCGTGTTCCTGGATTACCGGCTCGCTCACTCCAAGGGTATCAATGCGTCCACGGATGGTCTCGATGGCCTGAGTCACAGCATGTTTCTTTAGGTCACTAAGGAGACTGGGCTTCATCGCCAGCACCCAACTGTTTTCGGCGCCAGACGTCAGATCGTACTCGGACATCTTGTCCAACACACCATTTCGGAGGGCGGTTGTCCCGTCTGGAGTAATGCCTTTAATCACGATCCTTTCAGGGGAGTTTTGGGGATCGGGCTTGGAAACATCGGTGTAAGTGATCTTGCCGTCGCGAAGAATGTCCTTGAGGCGCTCAATGGCTCGATCGGAATCGGCGTTCACCGCGTCGTTCACCTGCACCTGGAGGATCAGGTGAGTGCCGCCCCGCAGGTCGAGGCCTAAATGGATACGCTCGTGCATCGCCGACAACAGACCATCCGGCGATATGCTCTTCGGAATGCCGAAGATGCCGTAAGCAAACACCAGGAGGGTGGCAACGATGAGACCGAGTTTCCACTGAAACGTCTTATTCATGAGTAAAATCCGTCCAAAACCTTAACTTTTCTCTTCCGCGCTCATGGAAACAATCGCCGAGCGCGCTACTTCAATCTTCAAGTTGTCGGGCGCCACTCTAAGATGCACATAATCGTCCCGCAGAGCAATGATGATGCCTCGAATTCCTCCGCTGGTGACCACGCGGTCGCCCGTTTTCAGCTGACCCAGCATCTCCTGCCATTTCTTCTGCTTGCGTTGCTGCGGCAGGATCAAGAGTACATAAAACACGCCAAAAATTGCGATCAGGGGCAGAAACATGACTAAGCCGCTGCCGCCCGAGGCCTGCATCACCAGGGCAGCAGCCATACCCGTGGCGGGTTTCACCCATGAAAGTGCCTGAAAGATCATCGGGATTGTTTTCTAGAGCCGGGCCGCGGGGAACCAAATCTATGCGGGCTTTGCTATTTCGTTGAGGCCGGGTTCCCTTCGCTGGTTTTCTTTCTCAAAGACTTTTCAAAGGCTCGGGTGGGACGCGTTTAGCGTTCGGCCGCATGTGGAAATCGCGGCGTATCCCCAAGTGAAATAGCTTGCCGCACCGTGCGCATAGTGTCAAGGTAGAAACTCAAATTGTGAATGGTATTTAATACCTGCGCCAGAACTTCGTTGGCCGCGTAGAGGTGCCGCAAATAGGCCCGCGAATAGCGCTGGCAGACCCTGCAGGGGCATTTCGGGTCGAGCGGAGCCTCGTCCTGGGCATAGCGGGCCTGCTTGATGGAAATTCGCCCCTCCGACGTAAAAAGCAACCCGTGCCGGGCGGCGCGTGTGGGAAGCACGCAATCCATCATGTCGATGCCCATGGCAGCGTATTCGACGATTTCCTCGGGCGTCCCTACCCCCATCAAATAACGGGGTTTATCGGCGGGGAGGTGTTCAAGTGTGGCCTCGACCACCTCGCGCGTGAGGTGGCGCGGCTCGCCCACGCTCAGGCCTCCAATAGCGTAACCAGGGAAGCCGATCTCGATGGTGCGTTCAGCGGATTCCTTGCGCAGGGCGAGGTCCATGCCACCCTGGACGATGCCGAAGAGCTGCTGCTCAGCCGCCAGCGGCCAGTCGCCAGCTGCCAGCAAACCCGGGTTACTGCCAACTGGCGACTGGCTGCTGGCAACTTCCTTCCATTGCACCTCGCGTTTGTGCTCCTCGAAAAACTTCTTGCTCCGCGCGGCCCAGCGCAGGGTAAGTTCCATGGATTCGCGGGTGCGGCGGGCGTCTGCAGGGTGCTCCGTGCACTCGTCGAACGCCATGATGATGTCCGCCCCGAGACCGATTTGGGCTTCCATCGAGCTTTCCGGGCTAAAGAAGTGGGAAGAACCGTCAAGATGCGAGCGGAAGGTCACACCCTCTTCCCTCACCTTGCGTAAGTCACTGAGACTAAAGACCTGAAAGCCGCCAGAATCGGTCAGAACGGGTCTCGGCCAGGACATGAAGCCGTGCAGGCCACCCAACCTCCGCACAGTTTCAACACCGGGACGGAGGTAGAGGTGGTAGGTGTTGCTCAGTATGATCTCTGGGCCAATTTCCTCGAGCAGGTCCTGCGGGATTCCCTTCACTGTAGCCAACGTCCCCACCGGCATGAAGACGGGGGTTTCGATCGTGCCGTGCGGAGCGATGAGCTGGCCACGACGTGCGGAACCGGCAGTGGTTTGGATTTGGAAAGTGCAGGGCACTTGGGGATTGTACGGGAATGGCTGGCTCAAACTTTCACCACGGAGACACTGAGACCAGGAGAGATGCCGGGCACTTTCATGTGCAGATTAAGATCTTCCTCCGTGTCTCAGTGTCTCCGCGGTGAAAAATCTTTGGCTTAGAATCTCTTCGTGCTGACTGAGCGGCTGGAGTTTACCGCAGATCGGGATCCTGAGGTGTTCGCTGGCGTGCCGGCGGCATCAGGCGTGTTTTTGCTGCGCGGGGAAGATGAGGCAGCCGAGCCCTACGTCACGAAAACCGCGAACCTGCGGCGTCGTTTGGAGAGGTTGTTGGGGTCTCCCCAAGAACGCACGCGGCGCTTGAATCTACGGGAGCGCACCCGATGGATCGAATACACCCAGACCGGCTCGGATTTTGAATCCGGGTTCCTCCTCTACCGCCTCCTGCACGGGCACTTTCCCAAAACCTATGCAGACCGGATGCGCTTCCGGTTTGCGCCATTGGTAAGGTTCCATCTGGAGAACCCTTACCCGCGAGCCTCGGTGACTACGCGGCTGGGGCGTTTGGGAGGGCAGTCGCTTTACTACGGGCCCTTTCCAGGCAAAACGGCGGCGGAAAAATTCCTCAACGATTCCCTGGATTTTTTCAAGATGCGGCGGTGCGTGGACGACTTGCATCCTGACCCAGCTTTTCCCGGATGCATTTACTCGGAAATGAAGATGTGCCTGGCGCCTTGCTTCAAGGGCTGCACAGACGAGGAATACGGCGGCGAGGTAGCCCGCGTGCGCAATTATCTGGATTCGCGCGGACAATCGCTGGTCCGGGAGTTAGCCGCGGAGCGAGAAAACGCAGCACAGAACTTGGCGTTTGAAGACGCGGCCGCGGTTCATGCTCGAATCGAGAAGCTGAAGCCTTTGTTGAGCGGCTTGCCGGAGATCGTGGGGCGAATTGACCGTCTGGCGGGCTTGATCATCCAACCCTCCGCTGACGCAAATTCGGTGGCACTGTTTCGCATTCAGCGGGGACACATCGACGGACCGCAGAATTTCCTGATTCAACCTCCCGAACACACGAAATCGCAGTCCATGGAGTCGCGCGTGGAAGTTTGCTTGGCCCAGACGCCGCCTCCAGAGCCCGCCTCAGCAACCGAGACAATGGAGCATCTCGCGATTCTGAAGCGCTGGTATTACCGTTCGAGCCGGTCGGGCGAGATTTTCATAGCAGACGACAAGGGGCAATTGCCCATGCGGCGCGTGGTGCGAGGGATAGGAAGAGCTTGGCGCGGAGAAAAAGAAGAGCCTGAAGCCAAGACATAGCCGAGCTTCGCACGGCGGGGCAGGCTAGGGCGCCTCCCCCAACGTGAGTATAGGTGTTCTTACGCGGCGTCGCGGTGTTTGGATTGGTCTGGTTTTGCGTCACCCGGACGCTTGCGAAAGATGACGCGGAGCTTTTGCCGCCAGTGCTCGTCAATGCCAAGAAGCATCCAGTCAATTTCCGGAGAAACGTAACGCAGAAGCGTATCTGTTGCGGGATGGACATGAAGCGCCGGAGCAACAAGCAGCAGCAGCGGAGGGGCCGACGCAAGTTCGCGAGCGGGAAAGTAGCCGAAGCGCTGGAACTCTCCGCGAGCATGGTGCCAGGCTACGCGCGACCAGTAGTCGAGACCTTGCAGCGGCAGGTGAATGTCTTCTTCTGCCTTCAACTCCAGAACAACAAGGCGACCGTCGCGGGTAAAGGCTAGAACATCGATCATGGCGCGGTCGATAGCAGAAAAGGCGGGCATCTGGCTGTAGCAGCATGAGGAATCAAGCCGCTTGTCGAGGGTCTGGATGTCCCCGAGGGCCAGCCGTTCCAGCCAGCGTTCGGGGCGCATACGGAACAGGGGATGGTCGCGAGGTCCCTCAGCGTGGCGGACTTCAGCGATTTCGTGAACCCGCCGAATGAAGCGCTCGCGCGTCCGCTCGGTGAGCGGGGTCTCCTCGGCGCCGACGCCGAAGACGATTTCATTACGGTTACGGAACGAGCCTGCTTCCGCTACCCAACGGGCACGGGCGAATTCGAGACCCTGGTGACGGAAGGCGATTTCTGATGGGGAGAGGATAGCGGTTTCGGCTTCAGGAAGGACGGCCAGCACTTCTTCGATAGCGGTATGAAATCGCTGGCGGGCGGCAACCTCGTCGGGGCACCGGACCAAGCGGGTGTCAATGTTCCCGCGGTCGCGGCAGTCGAGTTCCTCAAGAAAATCCTCTTTCTCGTTGACAGCATAGAGCTGCCATTTGGCAGCGGATTGGTTGAGGTGCGCCATTCTCGCCCGCACCAGATTGGCGGTTCCAGCGGGTACAAAGAGCTTCAAACCCTCGACGTGCAGCTTGTTGGCCTGAGTCCTGCGGCAAATATCAAGCCATAGGATGGCAAAAGTCAGTGAGCCGTCGATCGAACCCTGCGTTTCCTGAGCGTTCACCCCGAAGACCGCAAACGCGCTTTGACCACGCCGCAACAAGCCCCGGGCGTAAACGGGACCGAAAGACTGTTCCAGATCCGCTCCCGTGGTGATGTGGATCATCCGAAAATCCGGGAGTGTCCGTTCCAGGATCCTCTGCAACTGGCGCTGGTAGCCGGCGCGGGCCGCCTTGCGCGAGGTGGGCGTGCGCGGGTCGAGGGTGCGGCAGATTTCGAGTTTCGAGGGCCGCGCCTGACCCATTCGCTGCACCGTCAATTGCAACGAGCCCTTCTTTTCCTCCGCGTCCAGAACCCGGCGGACAGTGTTGCGCTCCTCCGACCACAGGTGGAGTAGGCACTTCCCGTATTCACCAGAAAGCGAGTACTTGGCACGGGTGAGGTCAAAGAGCGTGGCGCCGTCTTCCAACACAACCGCGTTGCGCGAACCGGCTAGGTACGTCTCCAGCGTGTTACCAAGAGTTTCAGCGGCAATCATAGCCTTCATGCTGGCGCCCGGCACCCGGACTTACAAGTCCACGAATGGAGCTATTGAAGGCCGCAACAGCATGAGGTTACCTGAGGTTCCGGGCGTCACCAGCGAACCGGAATGAGCAATTCTTGAGGAGCGGGCGCTGTGGGATAATCAAGAAATCGACCCCTGCTTCGGGAACCGCTACTGCAGCATCTAAATATCCTATGGACAACAAGTTTTTCTTCACTCATTTCGGCATCCAGCAACGCGATTTGGAGCGCTACCTGGCAGCGGCCTTGTCTGCCGGCGGCGACTATGCGGACCTCTATTTCGAGTACCAGACTTCGACTTCGCTTTCCATGGACGAGTCGTTGGTAAAGTCAGCCTCGCAGGGGATTTCGGCTGGCTGTGGCGTGCGCGTGCTTTCCGGCGAACGCACCGGCTACGCCTATACCGATAATCTTTCCCCCGAACGCATGATGCATGCGGCCAAGACGGCAGCATTGATTGCCAGCGGGCCGTCCAAGGAAACCGTCGCGGCGTTCCAGGAAAAGCCCGCGCGGAGCCTTTACCCAGTCGCGCTGCCTTCTGTAGACGCGGAGATCTCGTCGAAAGTGGCCTTGCTGGAGCGCGCTGATGTCGCTGCCCGCAGCTACGATTCGCGAATCAAGGAAGTACGCGTCAGCTACGGCGACGAGCTGCGCCGGATCTTGATCGTCGGCTCGGACGGGACGTTCGCCGAAGATTCCCAGCCTCTGGCCCGATTCAACGTCGGCTGCATTGCCAAAACCGAGACCAACTCGGCCCGCGGCAGCTCCGGCGGTGGTGGGCGCGTGGCCATCGAGTTTTTCTCGGACTCTATTTCTTCTCCAGAGCACTTCGCCAGCGAAGCGGCGCGGCAGGCGATTTTGCAACTCGATGCCCGCGAAGCTCCGGCAGGCGAGATGGAAGTCGTCCTCGGTCCCGGATGGCCCGGAGTGCTGCTGCACGAAGCCATCGGTCACGGCCTGGAAGCGGACTTCAACCGCAAGAAGACTTCGGCGTTCGCCGGTCTGCTGGGCAAGCGCGTTGCCAGCGACAAATGCACGATCGTCGACAACGGCACCATGCCCTGGCGGCGGGGGTCTTTGAATTTCGACGACGAAGGCCACCCCACGCAGGAGACGGTGCTGATCGAAAACGGAATTCTGAAGAACTACATCAGCGATAAGCTCTCGTCTCGCCTCATGGGCATGCCCGACACCGGCAATGGCCGCCGCGAAAGCTACGAACACATTCCCATGCCGCGCATGACCAACACCTACATGCTGGCCGGCCAGGACAATCCGGACGACATTATTCGCTCAGTGAAGCGCGGCATGTACGCTGTGAACTTTGGCGGTGGGCAGGTGGACATCACCAACGGGAAGTTTGTGTTCTCCGCCTCTGAAGCCTATTTGATCGAAGACGGCCAAATTACGGCTCCCCTGCGTGGTGCGACCTTGATCGGTAACGGCCCGGACGTTCTGACGCGAGTTTCCATGGTTGGAAACGACCTGAAGCTCGACGAAGGCGTGGGCACTTGTGGAAAAGACGGACAATCCGTCCCCGTAGGAGTAGGTATTCCAACTATCAAGGTCGATCGCCTAACCGTAGGCGGCACCGCCAAACGCGATACGGGCGGATACATGCAGTAGAGCCTTCGCCTTTTCACCACGGAGATACGGAGAAAATCGAACGAATGCATTCCTTGATCCCTGCATATATGGAACCTACCGATTTTGATTTCAATTCTAATTTCGCGGGCCTTTCTCCGTGCCTCCGTGTCTCCGTGGTGAATTGAATTTATGCCTGAAACGCAAATCTCTCCAGAAATCACCACAGACCTCCGCGAACTCGCTGCCGATGTCGTCCGCCGTGCCATGGCCACTGGCGCTTCCGCCGCCGAAGCGGTCATCCAAGAAGGCGATGAATTCTCCACCGTCGTACGCCTGGGCGAAGTCGAGACGCTGAAAGAAGCCGGCTCGCGCGCGCTGGGCGTGCGAGTGTTTTTTGGCAAACGCACCGCCAGCACCTACACCAGCGACCTCACGCTCGACGGCATCGAGAAACTGGTCAGCTCGGCACGCGATCTGGCGCAGATTACTTCGGAAGACTCATTCTCCGGGCTACCCGATGCAGCGCTGCTGGGACAGCACAAAGGCGACCTGAATCTCTTTCATCCCGACGTCTACTCCCTGCCTGGAACAGAACGCATCGACCACGCCCGCCGCGCTGAGAAGGCTTCGCTCGACTACGATCCCCGCATCAAGAACTCCGAGGGGGGTTCGTTCGACGCTTCCACCAGCCATCGAATCCTCGCTAACTCGCTGGGTTTCCTGGGCGAATACCGCCGGTCTTTCTGCTCTCTTGTCTCCGTTCCGATCGTGCAATCCGACGACGGCGCCATGCAGCGCGACTACTGGTACCACATGTCGCGCAGTCTCAAGAATCTTGAGTCTCCTGAGCACATCGGGAAAGTCGCCGCGCAGCGGGCACTACGGCGTCTGGGCGCGCGCAAAGTGAAGACCGCTCAAGTCCCAGTCGTCTTCGATCCTCTCGTCTCGCGCTCGATCCTCGATCACATCTTCGAAGGCGTAAACGGCGACTCCATCTACCGTGGTGCGTCGTTTCTTGCGGGCAAGCTCGGAGAAAAAGTTGCAGGCGAGAACGTTACCGTCATTGACGACGGGACGATCGTGGGCGGCTTCGGGACCAGCCCTTTCGACGGCGAAGGCATTCCTACGCGGCGCACCGTGGTCATTGAAAACGGCGTTCTAAAGTCGTACCTCCTCAATTCCTACACGGCGCGCAAGCTGAAGATGGAAACCACCGCGAACGCCTCGCGCGGCCTCGCCGGTACGCCGGGAATCGGCCCCGGCAATTACTTCCTGCAACCCGGCACGAAAACCCCGCAGGAAATCATCGCTGGAATCTCGGAAGGCCTCTACGTCACCGAGTTCCTCGGCCACGGTGCCAACCTCGTGACCGGCGACTATTCTCGCGGCGCAGGCGGAATGTGGATTTCCGGCGGGCAGCTGGCTTATCCAGTGGAGGAAATCACCGTTGGCGGGAACCTCAAAGACATGTTCTTCCACATCACGGAAATCGGTAGCGATCTCGAATTCCGCGGATCCGTAGCCGCGCCGACCGTCCGCATTGATGGCCTCACGGTAGCCGGAGAGTAAGCTTGTGTGGCGCGGGCGCCCTCGCTCCGCGAAAGGTGCTTCGACGCGATCGCTGTAGAATCAGGCTCAACAACCATGAGCTTCCTGGCACCCGACTCCGCGCCGCAGTTCAGCACCAATCCACGCTGGCGCATCCTGGCCGTCGGTCTGACCCTGGTCCTTCTTATCGCGGGAACCGGCCTGTTCCTCGTCCGAGGCGACCACGCTCCCGAACCCACCGCGCCCGATGCCTACGCGGCCCATCTCCAAATCAGCGACATCAAACTAAGCCGCGCTGAAAATCTGGTGGGAGGAGAAGTCACCTACATCGAAGGCAAGGTCGCCAACTCGGGCGACAAGACCGTGACGGCCGCCCGCGTGGAAGCAACGTTCTGGAGTTCTATGAACGAAGTAGCCCAGAAGGAACGCGCCGATCTTCGGATCCTGAAGAAGAACGGCGTATATGAGGATGCAGTCGAATTTGCGGCGGCCCCACTCGCTCCCGGCGAGTCCGCCCAGTTCCAGATGGCCTTCGAACACATCTCCGCCCAGTGGAACCAGGCCGCCCCCGAAATTCGCGTCCTCCGCGTCGCCACAAAATAGACTCAACTCATGTAGGGACCGGCGCCCCCGTCTGTCCAGCGGAACGAAGCTCCGCTCCGGTTCCAAGGCAGATTCCTCCTATAAAATCCCAACATGCCCGAAATAAAAAAAGTCCGCCTCACCGAGAAGGTGAAAGCCGCCGGTTGAGCCTCTAAGCTGAGTCCGGCGGTGCTGGACACGGTGCTTGGGAAATTAGCCCGGCAACACGACCCCAACGTTCTAGTCGGCTTCGACCACGCCGACGACGCTGGAGTGTATCTGCTCGGACCAGACATGGCGCTCGTCCAAACGGTCGATTTCTTCACGCCGATCGTCGACGACCCGTACACCTTCGGCCAAATCGCCGCCACTAACGCGCTCAGCGACGTCTATGCCATGGGCGGTAAGCCTATTACCGCCCTGGCCATGGTGTGCTTCCCCGAGAAGGAAGATACCGCCATTCTGGAACACATCCTCGCCGGCGGCCTCTCGAAAATGATCGAAGCCAACTGCACCATCATCGGCGGCCACAGCATTCGTGACGAAGAGATCAAGTTCGGATACGCCGTCACCGGTCTGGTGAACCCGCGGCGCGTTTTGGCCAACGGCGGCGCCCAGCCCGGCGACCGCCTCCTCTTCACCAAGTCGCTGGGCACAGGCGTAATCTCCACGGCGATAAAAAAGGGTGTTGCGAAACCAGAATGGATCGCCGCCGCGACCGCATCCATGACAACACTCAACAAGCTTGCGGCGGAAGTCATTACCGGCTCAAGCACAGTCGCGTGGGGACGGCCACCGGCGGCCATCCAGGAAGAGAAAACTTCCGCGCCGTTCGCCATCCACTCCCTCACCGACGTCACCGGCTTCGGCCTAATCGGCCACGCCCGCGAAATGGCTCTAGGCTCAGCAGTAAGCCTGCGCTTCTTCGCCAGCCGAATTCCAATCATGGAAGGCGCTCTAGACTGCATCCGCGCTGGCAACATCCCCGGCGGCCTCAAAGCCAACCGCGACTTCGCCGAGTGCCTCGTCCACTACGAACCCGGCGTCAGCGAAGACCTCAAAACTCTACTCTTTGATCCGCAAACCGCCGGCGGGCTGCTAATTTCCGTCACCCCCGCAGACGCCGCAAAACTCCAAACCGCCCTCGCCGCCGCCTTCGTTCCAACTGCAGAAATCGGAGAAGTTCTTCCCGAAGCCAAACCCACCATCTCCATAGCCCTATAACTCAGGTCTGCCACGACCCATGTAGGGGCAGGCGCCCTCGCCTGCCCAAGCTGGAAGGAAAGTCCATGGCCACCCAAACTCACGTGGAGGCAGGCGCCCCGCCTGCCGGGTTTGGAAAAGAAAACTCCCAACCCCAAAACCTACTGGAAACCAATGATCACTCGTGTTACCCTTCCGCAACTCTCGTCAAACGCGGATCGAACCCAGGAGCAATCGAATGTCCACCACCGCCATGAATCCCGAACCCATCAACCCCGCCACGATCCAACGCCTGCGCCTGGAAGCCGTCGGCAAAGCCTGCGCCAGTTGGTTCCTCTGGATCGCCGGTCTCTCCATGCTCAACTCGGTCCTCGCCGCGTCGGGCGCGCCTCTCCATTTTCTTTTTGGCCTGGGCATCACTTCCATTGTCGACGCGGTCGCACAGAAAGCGGGCACCACCGGCATCGTCCTCAACCTCATCATCAACGCCTTCATCGCTGGCGTCTTCCTACTGTTTTGGTATTTCGGGAAGCAGGGGCACAAATGGGCTTTTCTGGTGGGCATGGGCCTCTATGTGATCGACGGCTTAATCCTTCTACTCATCACTGACTATCTCGGCGCAGCATTCCATTTGTGGGTTCTGTACCGGCTTTATCAGGGCTACACCACGCTCTCCCGCTTCATGGCCGCACAACAAGTGCAAATGGCAGCCATCGGCGCGCCGATTACTCCCCGATGAGAGGCTGGGATGTGCAGCAGATCTCGGCCGTCGTACCGCCTGAACACACATGGAGGCAGGCGCTCTCGCCTGCCGGGGTTGGAATTCCGAAGCCTACCGCACCAGATGAATCTTGATTCCCAGCTTCAAGCTCTTCCAGGCCTGATCCGCGGTGTAGACCGGCGACCCGAGAATAATTCCCAGAGCTAAGCAAGCCCTGTCGCCCAACGACAGCCCAATCGATTGCGTCTGCGGCAGCAGCGTTGCGGTCACCCGGGCCTGCTGACTATCGAAGTCCACCACATCCGCCGCCAGGCTGCGGGCGCCCTCCCAGACCTCTCTCTCGGGTACGCCTCGGCTCACCAGTTTCCCCTGCACCTCCGCCAGATTCACCGTACTGACGGCGGTATTGCCCAGGTGCGCCAAAATCATCGCGCTTCCT
>Ga0137401_10000721_pt1 | contig 13486 bp, 10 predicted proteins | sample CZOMad1_1_16fung_FD_108286 | JGI IMG/M metagenome (GOLD analysis project Ga0137401, IMG submission 108286) | Vadose zone soil fungal communities from Angelo Coast Range Reserve, California, USA - CZOMad1_1_16fungal (Illumina Assembly) | ecosystem: Environmental > Terrestrial > Soil > Vadose...
AGCTAGGAGCTCGAATCGATTATCGTCCAGGCAGCGCCCTCACCTTGCGCGCGGCCTTATTCGACTCCAACCCTGGCGGATTGAGATTCGACATTACGTTCTGAAGCTGGTCGAATCAGACGTCTGGCCATCGCCTTGAACGACCACTGTTTCTTGCGATTTCCGGCCAGATTTTGCACATACGCCGATCGGGCCCGGATCACCTTCTAGGAAGCGAAGTAAAAATGCGTGATGTGAAAAAACACCGGTGCAGCGAAACAGAGAGAATCAATGCGATCAAGGATTCCGCCATGCCCAGGAATCGTTGCTCCATAATCCTTGACTCCACGATCGCGCTTGATCGCCGACATCACCAGGCCCCCGAAAAATCCCATCAACGCGATCACAAGCGCCATCAGCGCTGCCTGCCACCAGCTAAATGGAGTGATCCACCATAAGCCGGTTCCGATAAGAACCGCTCCTAATACTCCTCCGATAAACCCTTCAATCGTTTTGTTCGGACTAATATTGGGAGCGATCTTGTGGCGGCCGAAACTCTTGCCGAAGACGTACTGGAGCACATCGCTCAACTGCGTCACGCAGACCAGAAAGTAGAGTAGTTTTCCATTTTGTCCTTCTCGTCCCGGAACATCCAGCAACAACAACGCCGGCGCATAACTCACAAAGTAAACACAAATCATGAGCCCCCACTGGATCTTCGAATTGCGGGCCAGAAAGTCCTCGTACTCTCCGGCAATTACATTGCGAATAGGAATAAACAGGTAGGCATAGACCGGAATCATGATCACGGCTATGCCGTAACGATGGAGCGCGATGAGTAAGTATTGCAGCGGTGTTATTACGAAAAAAGCCCAGAACAAGGCTCGGTGATCGGCTCGATGGGTTGGGGTTAGCGTGATGTACTCGCGCAGAGCAAGGAAAGAGATAAGACAAAAAAGAATGACGGAGCCAATGCCACCAGTGGCCAGCGCCAAAAAGAAAATAATGGTCATCACCCACCACGCCTTGATGCGGGCATTGAGGTTCTCGATCACCTCTCTTCCTTTCTCGCTCTTCACTTGAAGATTCAGGAAGAAACCGATGATTGAGGCGACCAGTAACACCGCCAATACGCCTGCCGCCAAGATCTGCATTTCGTGATCGGAACTCAGAAAATTCATAGATCAATCAGAGCCTCCACGGCGGTGCGGGCCCGGGTCAGGAACGCATCCTTGGATTCATTTTTTTCCAGACGTAACGACTTGCCGAAAATCACTGAGCATAGGAGCGGAAGCGGCAACAGCTCGCCCTTCGGCAGAACCCGGCTAGCGTTATTGATATAGACCGGAACGAAATCTATGTCCGGCACGGCTCTACCCAGATAGTAAAGACCACTCTTGAACGGACGCATCTCGGGCTCAGAGGTTCTGCCCCCTTCCGGAAAAATGATGAGCGACTCGCCAGCGTTGAGAACCGGGACGAGTTGATCCATCGGATTGTTAGCACGCGTCACTTTCTTGCGCTCGATCAATACGCCTCGAAAGACCGATTCCGCCAGAAACCGGCGTAGTCGGCCGGCTCGCCAATAGTCGCTGGCCGCAACCGGTCGGGTGCGTTTTCGTAGCTGATCGGGCAAGACGGACCAGAGCACCAAGAAATCAAAATTGCTGGTATGATTGGCAAAATAGACGCAGCGCGCATCGTGATCTGGCGTGCAACCGAGCCAGCGCGCCTGCACCCCGGTAAAAAGACGGACAAAAGCGGAGAGTAGCGCGGCAATCACGAGGCCGTCTCCAACCTCTCTGCTAGATGTTGTATTCGGCGTATACAGGTTACCAATGTCCCGATTGTGATGACGACCAGTATCCAAAAAAGGGCCGCTCGAGACCAACTGGCTATATGTTCTCCCGCAGCCAGCAAACAGCCGATCGTAAGCAAGAACATTCTTTGTTGCTTGGCCACCGGACCGCAAAAATCTTGCGCCGCTCCACGGCGTGCGCCCAGCGCTCGAATGTATGCGGTACCTACTGCCAGTACCGAAGCGCTCCAACCTAATGTTACACCCCAAGCTCTGTGTTGAGAGGCATAGCCGGCCGACGCCAGAAAAAGCACGTCGGCGATTCGATCTGGGATCTCGTTGTAGAGCTCACCCAGCTTCGTTTGGTGTCCACCTTCCACAGCAATGAGGCCGTCCAGCATGTTGGCCAGCAAACGCAGTTGAATACAGGCCGCGGCACCAACCAGAAGCCAGGGCGATCCTGGACCAAACGCTTCGATCAAAAACAATCCTGCACCAACTGAGGCGCAGACCACGCTGAACAGGGAAACCTGGTTCGGACTAACTCCGAACTTGGCAAATGTACGGGCCAACGCCTGCGCCCAACGCGTCGACCGCATCTTGATCGGACGTCGATTGGGGTCGATCTCTGACGACCCGGCCGGCAAGCTTGAGTGAGACGGATCAACCATAGGATTGAAGTGCCGCTAGACTGAATTATTCGCCCACAGTGTCAAAAGGAATTCACGCCGTCAGGCAACCGCGGATCGTGATCAAAGAAAAACCACGAATAGACGCGAATACACACGAATAACTGTTCCTATTTCGCGTCCATTCGTGTCTATTCGCGGTTCAATTTTCGTGTCCGTGCACCATCGGGAACCGGAGGCGGAGCCAAGGAGGATCAATTAGCGTCCATTCGCGGTTGGGCTGGCACCTCGCGAAACGAGCGCTACCTTGGCTCCAGCATGAAGGATAGACTCTGTTTGGTCTTGTTGGCACTGGCGCTCGCGAATACGGCTCTGCCAGCCGCAGAAACAACCACTCCCACGGCGACAACAGCGGCTAAGGCCACAGCTTCCCCGACTCCGGCCATCACTCCGATTCCCTTACCAGACGTTGTTGCGGAAGCAACCTCCGCGAAGCGCGTTCTGTCCGAAATCGATTCCGCGCTGGCAGCGGCGACAATGAAAACAGCCGTCTCCCCCGTCCCATCAAACCTTGAACGTGACATAGATAAAAGAGCCGGCGAAACCAAAACCATCATCGCAAATGGGCCGACCTTTGACGTTCTTGATGAGCTACTTGGGATTTGGCAGACCCTGGCAAACAATGCGACAAATTGGAGCCGAGATCTGACTCAACATGCCACCGAGCTAGAAGCCGACGCCTCTCGTTTGGACGAAATGGCGACAACCTGGAATCTCACCGCCAGCGCCGCGAAAACGAAAAACGCACCTCGCGAGGTTCTCGATCGGATTGACCAGATCATGGCATCGATTAAAGAAGATCAGAACGCTCTGCAAACCCGACGCGGAGACATCCTGACCTTGCAGTCTCGAGTGGCCGCGCAACAAGCGCGAATACAGGCAGAGCTGAACACCGTTCAGCAGGCCAGACAAGGACTCCTGAGCCGGTTGCTTACCAAGGATAGTCCGCCGCTCTGGGCCTTTGGTGAGATCTCTTCAACGAATCCATCCGATCGGCATACGCTATCAGATGCGGTTCGAAGAGTGAAAGAATTTGTGGTCCAGGAGCCGGGGAAGTTCGCGATTCACGCGGCGCTAATTCTTTGTCTTTTTTTAGTCTTGCGCTCGGCCCGCCGAGGGGTCCGGAAATGGATCGAGGAAGATCCAAGCTTGCAACGAGCCGCGCCATTGTTCGAAATGCCGATCGCCGTCTCGATATCGTTATCGATAGTGTTCACGCCGCTCCTTTATCCCGAGGCGCCTCGCCTTCTCCGAGCGATCTTTGGGCTAGCTGGCCTCATACCGACCGTCATCTTGCTCCGGCGCCTGCTCGACCGAAGGGTGTACCCGGTTCTCTATGCGTTAATAGTATTTTTCTTTCTCGACCTGATCCGCCATATGTCGGTCGCGATACCCCTCCTGACTCGTGAATTGTTCGCGCTGGAAATGTTAGCCGGCGCCTGCTTTGTCATTTGGCTACTTCGTTCGAGCCGCCAGGCAGCAGCCGGTATTCATGCGCAGCCTCCCCTGCCCCGGCCAGGGCGATGGTATGCTCGGATCAGCTTGCTTCTCTTTGTTGCGGCTTTCGCCGGGGACTGTTTGGGCTATGTCAGCTTTTCGTATTTCCTGGGAGACGGCGTCCTAACTGGAGCGTATCTGGCACTGATCGCTTATGCCGCTGTGCGGATGCTCGAGGGATTAGTAATCATAACGCTTCAGGTCAGGCCGTTAGCCTATTTCGCCATGGTTCGCAAACATCGAGGTATGATTCATCGGCGCATGATGCGAGTGATCCAATGCCTGATGTTCCTGGTCTGGTTGGGCCTGGTTCTTAAGCGCTTTCAACTGAGAGATCCATTGTTCGAAGGAATCAGCGATGTTCTGAACGCAGGCCTTGTGTTCGGTGCTTTCCGCCTCACGCTCGGACAGATTATCGCGTTCATCGTGATCGTTTGGCTGTCCTTTATCGTGTCGAAGTTTCTCCGGTTCTTGCTCGAAGAGGATGTCTACGATCGCCTCAAATTAACCCGCGGCTTGCCCTACGCCATTTCGGCCGTGCTTCATTACGCTATCTTGCTATTCGGATTTTTCATTGCATTAGCTGCGCTGGGAGTCGACATGACAAAGTTCACGATCCTGGCCGGAGCATTTAGTGTCGGCGTTGGTTTCGGTCTGCAAAATATAATTAACAATTTCGTTTCCGGTCTAATCCTACTCTTCGAGCGGCCAATTAAGGTCGGTGACGTCGTCCAGGTCGGCACCGCAGCTGGATCGGTGCAAAAGATCGGAATCCGGGCTAGTGTTGTCCGTACACCGGATGGTTCGGATGTGATCATCCCGAACGGAGAGCTGATTTCCAATCAGGTGACTAACTGGACGTTTTCTGATCGGCAACGGGCCATTGTTATAGAAATTAACGTGCCGCGAGACGTGGATCAAAACCATCTCGCGGAATTGCTGTTGCAGGCCGCAGACGAGACCCCGGGTGTCGCCAAGACTCCCGCGCCTCGAGCATTCGTCATGACCATGACGTCGACCACGCTCACCTTCGAGCTTCGTACTTGGACGGATCGATTCGAGGATTGGATGACCGTGCGAGGCTACCTTTGGGTAGCAATCAACCAAAAGCTAGCGCACGAAAATGTCGCTTTAGCCTAGCGACGCTAATGCGGTTTACCAGGATATCAACCCGCGGCCAGCGGCTCGACGCCCTTTCAAGGAACTCGGATCTATTTTGATCCGTTCCCGTAGTGCCAACATTTCCTGTCTGGCCCTTTCATGCTCCGTTTTGAACTCGCTCTTGGAAGTGTAACCGTTAGGCTGTTGGAGGTCCCATTCCAGTGCTCGATCGATTGCTCGCATCAGAGCCGCGGAGCGTTGATCAGCCTTCTCATAGATCGATTGCCCAACGCTCTCGGACAAAAACCAAAAATGCGATTGTTCTTCAGAGAGTCCGGAACCTTTTGCTTTGGCCAAAACCAAGAATCGATAGCGAACCTCACCGACATAGTACCAGAAGCTCGCGTCATCTTTTTGTCCGTTGCGAAATAACTCGGTCGCCAGTGCAAAGTAGGTTGCGGGAGACTTATTCTGAATGCCAACCTCCAGCTCCTCAATGGTTTGAATCGCCTCCGGCTCATGCGCAGGGGTTGGCTGGCAAAAGAATGAAGGGATCAGGACGGCAAAAAGAATTACGCGTGACATAAGATCGTAGATCAATCGGACCATCGAAGTACCAAAATTGTGAGACCTGTGTGCATCGGATTTATTCCAGAAACAACGCGCATTGTTGAATAGTCTCCTTCAGTGCTGCTGTCGCATCCCTTTTCGGAATGAATTCGTGAGCAATATACCCGGCATAACCGGTCCTTTTAATCGCACGCAAAATGGAGGAATAATTAAGCTCTTGCTCATCATCCAAATCGTTTCGACCGGGATTACCGGCAGTATGATAATGAGCAATCCAGCGATGACTCGATTCGATCGTACGGACAATATCTCCCTCCATAATCTGCATGTGATAGATATCGTACAGGAGTTTCACTCGCGGCGAGTTCACCTTCTGGCATACCGAAACACCCCAAGCGGTGTGATCCGCCTGATAGTCGGGATGATCGACCTTACTATTTAGTAGCTCCAAGATAAGCGTGATTCCTTCTCGTTCGGCCAACGGAGCTAATCGGGCCAATCCCTCTGCCGTGATATCAATGCCCTCAGCGTCTGCCAAACCATCTCGATTTCCAGTAAAACAGATTAAGTTACGAATTCCATGGCGGGCTGCGTCGACTAGTTTCGCCTCTATTTCTTTTTTGATGCGGGGATGTTGATCTCTTTTGTTAAGTCCGACGGTCAGTGATTCGTGGCCAGCGATGGCGGCAATCTTAAGTCCGTGGTCGGTCACAAATGAGAAATGCTCGGGCGGTACCAAATCCAGCGCCACGTAGCCGGCATCAGCTGCTGATCGAACAAACTCTTCCGCAGTCAGCTTTTCCGGAACGAAACACCACCAGGATACAGATTGAGCGATTGCAGGCATAAGAGGATGACAGCATAGCAGATCGCAAATCTAAATTACAGACTCCGCAGTCCCGGTTACTTTGCATTTGTTCCCAGCCAAAGCCAAAATTGGCTATTGGCTATCGGCTATTGATCATTACCTTTGTCTCCCCCAGATGAGTCAAAAAATTCCTGATTGCTATACTCCGCTGAACGAACATTCGGTTCTCGATTTCGTTGATCGGATTCCGGTCGTGCGCGAACTTCTCGGTTCGGGTCATGTCGATTGGCAGGCCAACGAGGTTGGCGACGGTAACCTGAATCAAGTTTTTATCGTTCGTGGACCCGCTGCCGCGGTAGTCGTTAAGCAAGCGCTTCCTTATTTGCGAATCGTTGGCGATGCTTGGCTCCTACCGCTACGACGCAGCTTCTTTGAGTATCAGGCGTTATCCGAGGAAGCGAGACACGTCCCGCACCTCGTGCCCAAACCTTATCACTTCGATGAACCCGCCGCGGCAATGGTGATGGAGTATCTCACGCCTCACATCATTCTTCGGAAAGGCTTTATCCGCGGCACGGTTTATCCAAAACTGGCAGGTCACATCGCTGAGTTCATGGCTCAGACCCTCTTCAAGACTTCGGACCTTTTTTTGGAAGCCGCTAAGAAGAAGAAGTGGGTCGCTCTGTTTTGCGAGAACATTGAACTTTGTAAGATTACGGAAGATCTCGTTTTCACCGATCCCTATCGCATTGCAAAACTGAATCGTTGGACCAGTCCGCAGCTCGATGACATCGCCGCGACTTTCCGGCAAGACCATGAATTGAAGGTAGCCGCCCAGCGGCTAAAACTGAAGTTTCTAAGTTCCACGGAAGCACTCGTCCATGGCGATCTTCATTCGGGATCGATCATGGCGACACCGGAAGAAACAAAGATCATTGATGCCGAATTTGCGTTCTTCGGCCCAATGGGCTTTGATATCGGCGCGGTAATAGGAAATCTGCTGCTCGCCTTCCTCGCACAGGACGGACATGAGTCCGCTCCGGGTGCGCGGGCTGATTATCGTGCTTGGTTGCTCCAAACGGTGCGAGACGTGTGGCGAGAATTTGCTGATCGATTTCTCGCCCTCTGGCGAACTCAAGCAGCCGGAGACGCTTACCACAGCTCGCTCTTTGACGATGAGTCATCGCAGGCAGCGCTCGAAATCGAACGCCAGAGATACCTGCGCCAGCTATTTTGCGATACAGTGGGCTTTGCTGGAGTGAAGATGATCCGACGGATCCTCGGTCTGGCCCATGTGGAGGATCTCGAATCCATTAAAGATCCCGAGACTCGCTCTAGTTGTGAGCGCAACGCCCTTCGACTCGGCCGTGAGCTGGTTGTAAACACCGCCCGATTCGAGAATCCGCAGCAGATTTGCGACTTGGCGGCGCGCATTCAGTGCCGATAGCCGGCAACAACGACGTCGGGAGAACCGCACGATAAAGTCAGGAGACGTCTGTCATTGTGATCGAACCTAGGACCGCCAGGGCGAAAACCTCGGCGCGCCGAAATACTGCGACGTTTGCTTATTTGATGGCGCCGGGTTTGAGCCACTCGCGGAACAATCCATGTTCTAGATTTCGGTTGCCCCGATCACGTCTTCACCCGGGTCGAATGAATCCGGCGTTGCAGCCGGTTTGCGACCATAACAGTCACCAACAACGCGCCGTAAAGCAGATCGCGGGCAAAATTGTTAACGGATAGTAAATTGAGTCCGCTCGATAGAAATTGCAGAGAGAGTACGGCTAATACCAAGCCGAACACAGTCCCGGAACCACCGTTTGGATTTACTCCAGCCAGAATGTTGATCAGCACGGCCAGTAGAAGGTAGGAAGTCCCATAGTCGGGATTCGCGCTGTTGGCGCGCGCCAACATCACTAATCCGGCGCATGAGGCCATGACACCGCTCAGGATATAGGTCAGCATCAACATTCGAAAAGTCGGAATACCGGCAAAAGGAGCAGCTCGTGAATTGGTTCCGTACAGGCGCATCTGTTTACCGAGAAGCATGCGGGCGGTAACGATATAGATGACACCAAGGGCCAAGATAAACACTAATAATGGCACCGGGATACCTAAGACCGCACCGTTGCCTACGTAGGCGTAGCTACTTGGCAAACCGGTAATCGAACTTCCCTTGGTGAGAATGATTCCAATGCCGGCAAAGAACTGCAAAGTTCCTAAAGTCGCTAGAATAGCTGGCAACCGCGCACCGGCAATCAGTAGGCCATTGGTAGCCCCAGCTACGGACCCAACCAGCAATGCCACTGGAACTGATAAAAGAAAAATCTGGGGAGGAAGACCGCGCATGAGGAAAGCGGCGATGATAGCGCTCAGATTGGCCACACTGACCACACTGAGATCGATACCGCCGGTCAGCATTGTCGGGTGAATAGCTAATGCCAAAATCGCAAACTCCGGAAGCTGATATGCCATCGAACTCAGGTTAGCTGGCGAGAGAAAAGCCGCCGGTCGAAGCGCACAAAACGCCAGGAAGATCAGCGCGGTGAAAATCGCCAATCGAATCACGTAGCGAGCATTCTCGGACAGCGAGCGTGGTTTCTTGCGTCGGGGGTGAACGGCTTCTCGATTCACGGCTGAAAAGCGTTTAGCATAAACTTCCTGGCGAACCAGCCGAAAGACTGCAAACCTTTTCTTTTTCTTGACACTAGCCTGCCCCAATCTCTAAGCAGAGCTTATTCTATAGCGCTATAGTATCCCCGAAAAATCACTACACCCCCAGATAAATCATGAGACCAAAATTCTTGGTTCCCTTTGTCGTCTGTTCTCTTTTCCTCATCATCTCTGCCAGTCGAAGCTCCGCGGAGGATAAGAAATATAATCTAGCCACCGTCGTAAAGATCAGTGGCATCAACTGGTTCAACTACATGGAGACGGGAGTGAAGAAATTTGCCCAGGAAACGGGGAATCAAGCGGTGCAACTCGGTCCGCCGGTCACCGACTCCGCCCAACAGAACCAAATTATCGAAGACCTCATTGCTAAGAAGGTCGATGCGATCTGCGTGGTCCCCTTTCAGCCGCCAGCCATGGAGCCGGTGCTGAAAAAGGCATTAGATAACCACATCGTGGTTATCGCCCACGAAGCATCCAACATCCAAAATGCCAACTATGACCTCGAGGCATTCGATAACACCGCGTTCGGCGAACACATCATGGAAAATCTCGCCCAGCGGATGAATTACGAAGGCGAGTATGCTGTCTTTGTTGGCAGCCTTACTTCAAAAACCCATAACGAATGGGCCGACGGCGCAATCGCTCTGCAGAAGAAAAAATATCCCAAGATGAAACTGGTCGTCGACAAGATCGAAACTAATGACGATCAGCAGGTTTCCTATGCCAAAGCCAAAGAGCTTCTCCGGTCTCATCCGAACATTAAAGGGTTCCAAGGCAGCGCCTCAACTGATGCCCCCGGCTGCGGTTTGGCGGTAGAGGAGGCTGGTCTTCAGGATAAAGTGGTCGTGGTTGGCACCGGAGTTCCGTCTTTGGTCAAAAAATATTTGCCGAGTGGCGCCGTACGAATGATCTCTTTCTGGGATTCTTCCATCGCCGGTTATGCGATGAACAAACTCGCGGTAATGGTATTGAACGGTCAGAAAGTCACTGACGGAATGGACCTCGGATTGCCCGGCTACGAGAAGATCAGGCTCGTCAACGAAAAGATCATCTACGGAAATGGCTGGATCGATTGTACCAAGGAGAACATGGATAAATTTAATTTTTAGAATACGGAATACGGAAGGCGGAACACGGAACACGGGAAGTAAGGGAGAGGGCGTGCGTTTTGGCACCAAGATTCAGCTAGGGTAAGATCCTGGGGCTAAGTTCTGCTCCCCCTTTGGCGAAATCGGACGTCGTTCCGTGTAATGCCCGCACAGGTAGATCGACACCGCTACCGTATTCCGTGTCCGATCTTCCGTATTCTGTGTTCCGCATTAGCGCCTTTGCGTCTTTTGCTTCGGTTTCTCTTCCTAGTCCCGAAACAACATGGCTTCGCTCCTCGCTGAGAACATTTCGAAGACTTACGTCCGCGTACCGGTTCTAAAGAATGTCACCATGGCGGTCGAACCCGCTTCGGTTCATTGCCTGGCTGGCGAAAATGGTTCCGGAAAGTCCACTCTCATCAAGATCATCGCGGGAACTTTAAAGCCGGACGCTGGAAAAGTCGTTATTGACGGCCACGATGCAACCAAGGTCAACGCTCTTGGCCGAATTGACCTCGGGCTGAGCGTGATCTATCAGGATTTTTCCTTGCTACCTAACCTGTCGGTTTTCGAGAACATTACTTTTTTGGATAGCGTCTCCCGGCACCGCAAGGCGGTCGACTTTCGCCGGCTTCGCCAACAGGCCCAGCTGATTCTGGAAAAGATCCGGGTGCGAATCCCGTTGGATGCATTGGTCGAGGAACTACCGGTTTCAAATCAGCAACTCGTCGCAATCGCTCGCGCCCTCAGCAACCGCTCAAAGGTCATCATCATGGATGAGCCGACCTCGGCGCTTACTAAGCGCGAAGTGCGCACGCTTTTCCAGATTGTCCAAGCGATCCGTCAAGAGCGAGTCAGCTTTATCTTTGTTACCCACAAACTAGAAGAGATCTACGAAATTTGTGATCATGTGACGGTCATTCGCAACGGCGAGGTCGTTACTTTCGGAGCGATTACGGATTTCACCACCGCCCAACTGAGCGAAGCGATAACCGGACGCCGAATCCAAATCGAAAGGCTGCAACCGCCCGCTCCTGCGCCTGGTCCGCCGCCCCTCTTGGAGGTGCGGTCCTTGACCGCTGAACCGCACTACCGCGATGTCAGCTTTCAGCTCAGACATGGCGAAATTGTGGGTCTCACCGGCTTACTCGGCTCTGGTCGCTCAGAGCTGGCGCTAAGTCTGGCCGGTAAGATGGCCGCAGAAACCGGAACGATCCTGCTGGATGCAGAGGAGATTCATCCTCGAACCGTGCGTCAAGCGCAACGGCTAGGAATCGGTTACGTTCCGGAGGACCGATTGAGCGAAGGCCTGTTTCTCGAGCAGGAAATTTTTGATAATATGCTCATCGCCAATATGGGCCGGCGAACCTCTTTTGGTCTGCTTGATCGCGAACGAATCCGGCGGGATGGCGAAGAGTTCATTCATAAGCTCGAAATCAAAGCGCAGAGCGGCTATGACCCGGTACAAACGCTCTCCGGCGGGAACCAGCAACGGGTACTAATTGCTCGTTATCTCGACCTGAATCCGAAGCTGCTGATTCTGAACGGACCTACGATCGGAGTCGACGTCGGATCAAAACATGAAATTCACCTTTTGATTGCCGCATTGGCCAAGGCGGGAACCGGAATTCTGGTTGTGTCCGACGATCTACCCGAACTGCTCAGCCTCTGTCATCGCATTCTAGTGATAGCGGACGGCAAACTAACGAACGAACATTCCGCGCTGAATCTGGATCTGCAAACTTTGGCGGCTGAAGTAACAATGGAGTAAGTGATGCGCTGGTTGTTGAAATATTTGCGTTCGTCGGAAGGAGTGATCCTCCTGACGATGGTCGTTCTGTGCACCATCGTCACTTTCATTAATCCGGTATTCCTCAGCGCTCCAAATCTGCTCGACCTAGTGCGCGACAGCATCACGACCGGTCTTTTTGCTTTGGGCGTATACCTGGCGCTACTTTCTGGAGGACTGGATGTTTCCTTTACCGCGGTGGGGGCCTTATCAATGTACGCCACGGTCAAACTCTTTGTGCAGATCGATCCCCATGCCTCACTATTTTCCATCTTCCTAGTCGCCGCAGTGATTGGAGCTATCCTTGGAGCCTTCAACGCCACGCTGATCGCTTTCTTCCGTTTGCCTACGCTGATCGTCACCCTCGGAACCTTGAACTTGTTTCGCGGTATTCTCCTGACCTTTGTCGGGACCAAACATATTACTGACATCCCAGATAGCATGCTCCAGCTATCCCGGACGTTCCTTTACCGGGGCAAACTCGCCGATGGCAGTCTCTTCAGCCTGCCAGCAACAACTTTAGCGCTGGTGATTGTCGCGATCGGCGTTGCCGTTCTCGTGCGCTATACAATGCTCGGCCGCTCCATCTACGCGATCGGTGGAAGCGAAGTAGCCAGTGATCGGCTAGGCATCCCAGTCGCACGTATACGATTCTTTGTGTATGTGGTAATCGGAATGATTGCCGGCATTGCCGGTATCATTCATGGCACACAAATCCGCGTCGCTAATCCGTTCGATTTGGTCGGTACTGAGCTCAACGTATTAGCGGCGGTCGTGCTCGGAGGTACTCGCATTACTGGAGGACGGGGGAGCGTTTTTGGAACGCTGATGGGTGTCTTCCTCGTGACTATTATTAATAACTCGCTGATTCTTCTCGGCGTCTCTTCCTACTACGATCGCTGCGTCATCGGCGTCCTCGTGATTCTCGGAGCCGGCGGGCCGCTGCTACTGCAACGTCTTCAATCCGGCAAGCCAGCGTGGTTGCCGGGCAAATCGTAAAGGAACTGCGTCCTTGTGCTCGCGTGGTGAACGCGGCCGCGACAAGGCTCGGCGGAGTCGGGCTGTCGTCCGCGAACCGGTCGATCCACCGTCTGATTTCGGCACGACAATCGGTAGCCGGTCAATTGGCATCGTCAGGGAAACGCCGGCATCGCCGACGGCGCTTATCACGTTTTTCTGAATAGCCAGAGCCGTGCCAGCCACTGGTCGCGTACGTGCGAGAGCAGGATCGCAAAAATCATCGTAGCGCCCCAGATCGCCGAGGTGAGATGCTGGCTGAAGCCAAGCAGATTAAAGCCGGTCGAGATTACCTGAAGCAGAATCAACGAGAGAAAAAGGCCCAGAACGCGTCCAAAGCCTCCAAAGGGATCGACACCACCAAGCACTGCCGCGAGAATGGTAATCAGGAGATATGATTCAGCATAACCCGCGCTAGCCGAATTAAATCGAGCCATCATCACCAGTGCGCCCACCCAGCACAACAAACTAGAGAAC
>Ga0137401_10000722_pt1 | contig 13483 bp, 11 predicted proteins | sample CZOMad1_1_16fung_FD_108286 | JGI IMG/M metagenome (GOLD analysis project Ga0137401, IMG submission 108286) | Vadose zone soil fungal communities from Angelo Coast Range Reserve, California, USA - CZOMad1_1_16fungal (Illumina Assembly) | ecosystem: Environmental > Terrestrial > Soil > Vadose...
ATGGCGACTCGCTGCTTCTCCCCAGGACTGAGTTCGTTAGGTTCTTGATGCGTCTTATCGCCCAAGCCGAATTGAACGAGCAGGTCGCGAGCCATTTCCATACGTCGAGGCTCCGCCGGATCGCGAATCTCAAAGCCTACTGCCACATTGTCCAACGCGGTTAGGGAGTGAAAGAGGCGGAACGCCTGGAATACAAAACTAATTTTCCTTTGCCGAATTGCCGTCTTCTCTGGTTCAGTCAGTTGGTTTACCGCAGCGCCGTCCACGAACACCGTTCCTTCATCCGGAGACAAAAGACAGCCCAGCATGGATAGCAGGGTGGTCTTCCCGCTACCTGACGGACCCATGATCAAGGTCAGCGCTCCGCGCTCGAACGCAAGCGAAATATCCCGCAGCGCCGGGACCCGTGCCTCTCCCTTGCCAAAGGAGACGCTCGCGCCCTCAACGCCCAAGAAATGATCAGGCACGGAACACTCTCCCCGGCTCGACCGTGAGGGCGCTGCGTACCGAAGCAATCGATGCCAATGAGCACATGAATAGGCTGGGCACGACCATGACGGTTGGCAGCCACCAGGGTGCGTAAATCCAGGGAATCAGAGATTTTGCGTAACCAATGCTTGGTATTGCCGCCAAGAGTCCGAGAATGCTGCCGAGCACTCCGCAAATCAGGGCCTGAGAAAGCACAACGCGCGCTACGAAGGTTTGGGACGCTCCGAGAGCCTTCAACGTGGCGTACTCCTCGATGTTTTCCATCGTGTTGGCGTAAATAGTCTGGGAGACAACGACGAGACCAATGAGAAACGCGAGAACGGCAGCGGTCAGAATCGCGCCTCCTGCCCCAGTTTTCATCGTCCAATACATTCGGGACTTATGGGCAAACTCGCTTTGAGTAAGTACGTCGACCTCCGGCAACCGCTCCCTGAGGGTTTGCTGGATATCGGAAACGGAGTATCCGTCGCCGACACGCAGAAGGATGTACATGGCATCGTCCGGGCCGAAACCCATGTACCGAGTTGCGTTTCGGTAGGAGGTAAACAGAAAAGGGACACCCAAGAAAGCCCCGTAGCCTTCGATCTCGCGCTCGATGCTGGCGCGGTGACGATTTATCTCAACCTCTGCAGGCAATGAGGTGACGTCCATTTGTTTGCGATCGCTTACGTCGTAGAGGACTGCCTCCGGTGATGTCTCTCCGCTCGGTTCAGGCATGTTGGGAACGGGGAAATGCTTGCCAACATTGGGGTCGGCGCCAACCAAAGCGACCACTTGCTGCGTGCCATTCGGCGTGCGGTAGACAGCAAAGGCCATGCACACGCGACCGGTTTCCGTCACACCCGGTACGCCGGCAGCCATTTCCCTGACGCGACTTTCCAAGATCGTTCCAAACTCAAAGGCTTGCACACCCCGAGAAGTAATCCAGATGTCGGAATCGCTGGCATCGATAAGCCGAGATGCCGCTCGCAGGAAGCCAGCCAAGAGACTGCCTTGAAAGATCATCAAGAACACGGCAAAGCACACCCCTAGGACGGTTACCGAGAAGCGCGCTCGATCGTGAATTATGTTCTGCCAAGCGAGGTTCATAAAGATTGAGCAATCGACAAATTTGAAGAGCGAAACGCGTTATGGAACTCAGCAGCCGAGGCTTGCGCTGCAGCGGCGTAGGGCTGCTGGCTCCACTTCTCCCAGGGTTGACAACTGTACGGCTACCTGGTTTGCTCGCACGCTTGCCACGTCAAGTCTCCTGCCAATAGTGCTGTGGTTCCCTCCGCAGACAGTGGCCGTGAAAAGTAGAATCCCTGGCCATATTTGCAGTGCAACTTTTTCAGAAAGGCGACTTGCTGAATTGTTTCTACTCCCTCGGCAACAACGTCTAACTGAAGGTTGTTGGCCATTGGCAAAATGGTGCGCGCAATCTCCATTCCTTCTCCATCATTTCCCATGCTACTGATGAAAGAACGGTCGATCTTCAGGGTGTCCAGGGGAAAACGGTGGAGGTAACTCAATGAAGAATAGCCGGTACCGAAATCATCGATAGCTAGCCGGATGCCCAGGGACTTGATGTGCTGCAACATTTCTACAGCCGCCGTCGGATCTGCCATCACGGTGCTTTCCGTGATCTCCAGCTTCAAAGCTTCAGGGGGGAGGGCGAGATCACTCATCAACTCTCGAATATCTTCGACAATTTTCGGCTGTAGGAATTGCTTGGCGGACAGGTTGACGCTAATCGTCAGATGACGGTGGGCACTTGCACTTGCTCGCCATGCGCTGATTTGCTGGCAGGCCTCCCGCAAATTCCACCAGCCAAGCTCGCGAATCAAGCCGGTTTCTTCAGCAACTGGAATAAATTCACTTGGCGCCAGAAGGCCGCGAGTGGGATGCTCCCAACGCAACAGAGCCTCGAAGCCGGCAATTTCTCCGGAGACTAACGCAACAATTGGTTGGTAGAAATTGCGAAATTCTCCGCGTTCCAGGGCGCGACGCAGATCAGTTTCCAACTGCAGTCGAGCCATTACACTGGCTCGCATATCGGCATCGAACACTTCGTAACGCGCCTTGCCCAAGGACTTGGCCCGATACATTGCGGTATCAGCATCTCTCAAAATCTCTTCTGGTTGCTCGTACGCCGGGGTGCTTAAAGCAATTCCGATGCTCAGGGAGGTAAATATCTCTTTCCCCCCCAAAATGAATGGCGTCGCCAGAGCCTTCATCATGCGTTCTGCTGCGAGCTTGGCATCGTTCGGGTCTTTGATACTGTCGAGTAGGACTGTAAATTCGTCTCCGCCCAGGCGCGCAACCGTGAAGGTCTCCCGTATCCGGGCGACAGTGTCGGTTGATCGCAAACACTTCTCCAACCGATTGGCTACTCCCAGCAGCAGCTGATCACCGATCAGGTGTCCCATGCTGTCGTTAATCATCTTGAAGCCATCGAGGTCCATGAATAGAACCGCGAACAATTGGTCTTTGCGGCGCTTGGTGTGCTTGATGAGCCGCCCTATTCGGTCAATAAACAGCAGCCGATTGGGTAAGCCCGTCAGTGGATCGGAAACCTTTCCCTCGGTAATGTCCGTCTGTGAGCCGGCCATGCGCAAAGCATTTCCGGAACTGTCGTGAACCGCAACTCCGCGGCTCAGCATCCAACGAAAGCTGGCATCCTTGTGCAGCACCCGGTGTTCACTCTCGAAATGAGGAGTAAGGCCTTTTTGGTGGGCGGCAATCTCTTCTTTGACTCGTTCTCGATCCGCGTCGTGAATCCGGTCAAACCACTCTGCTGGTTTGTCCCCGATTTCTTCTTCCTGGTAACCCAACATAGCCTTCCAACGGCAGGAAAAATGCACGACGTCCGTCGACAAATTCCAGTCCCACAGCCCGTCGTTCGAGCCACGAGCCGCAAGGGCATAGCGCTCTTCACTCTCTTTCAACGCTTCCTGGGCATGCTTGTGCGATAGCTGTGTGCCTATGCGGGCCACTGCGACCGGAAAATCAATCGGCTTCGTTAAATAATCGTTGGCGCCTAAGTCGAGGGCTCTGACAACGTCGTCGCTCTGCGCCTTTGCCGTGACCATGATGATCGGCAACTCGGCCGCAGAGTAGTGGTCACGCAGTTGCTGCAATGCATCAAGACCGCTGATCTCCGGCATTTCAATGTCCAACAGCACCAGATCTATGCGGTCTACTTTGACGCGGTTCAGCAAGTCCTTTGCGTTCTCCGCGAGTTCGACGACGTACCCCTTGCGCAACAGTCGCCGAGCAAGCATGTCCCGGTTCATTTCGTTGTCGTCTACGATGAGCAACCTGCTTGGTCGAGGTGTGGTCATGATTTTTTCACCGTCAGCAAGTTGTCGATTTTTTCGCTTAGTCGTCCAAATTCAACCGGTTTCGTGTCGTAGTCATCACAGCCGGCTTCAAACGCCTTATCACGATCCGTGACCAAAGCGTGGGCGGTCAGCGCGATAATGGGGATGTGCTGCGTCGCCGGGTTGCTCTTCAGCAGACGAGTCACGTCCCACCCGTTCATCAGTGGCAGGCTTATGTCCATCAAAATCAGGTCGGGTACCTCCGAACAAGCCAGCAAATGTCCCTGCTCCCCGTCATGAGCGGAAATCACCGAGTAGCCCTTGCGTTGCAAGCGCCTGGACAGCATGTCCCGATTCATTTCGTTATCTTCGACTAACAAGATCTTTGGCATGATCGACCTTTCCTGACGCTCGCCGTTCCGACTCCCTCCGTTGTTGCTGAGGGTTTGATTTTGAGGAGCTCGCACTGGCCGCCGTGATAGAGGCCGCGCGACCGGAGCGGTGTTTTTCGACAAGGACCGCCAGGCGGTCGCGATCGACCGGCTTGATGAGATAATTCGAGGCCCCCAAATCAAGGCCCATGGCTTCATTGTCGACAACAGTGACCATGATTACCGGTATCTTCGCCAGCGCGGAATCGTTCTTCAGTCTTCTTAGCACGGTCCAGCCATCACATTCCGGCATAACCACGTCGAGCGTGATAACCAGCGGACGAACTTGCCGAGCAAGACGCACGCCCTCTTCGCCGTTCGATGCGGCAACGACATGAAATCCCAGCTTGGTGAGAAAACGGGACATGAGTTCTCGAACCGAAGCGTCATCGTCAATAACGAGAATCGTATCCTTTTCGGTTTTTGATTCGTCAGATGAGGACGTCACATCTTTGCTTGCTATTGACCGCACCGGTTCCGGTGTTTCCGCAAGAACCTGGGCCGGCAAGTGCACCGTGAAGGCAGCGCCTTTCCCGGGCTCGCTCTCGACGGAGATGCGCCCCTTCATCAACTGCACGAAGCGATAGGTAATCGCGAGTCCCAAACCGGTTCCGCCGTACTTCCGTGCGATCGAGGCATCCGCTTGGGAAAACTCGTGAAACAGATTCTCTTTCTGCTTGGCCGTGATTCCAATTCCCGTGTCGCTGACGCGGAATCGAACGCAGTTCCGGCCCTCGACTTCGCTTTGATCGACGTCCACGGAGATTGTGCCGTGATCGGTAAACTTGCATGCGTTACTCAACAGATTGAACAAGATCTGCCTGACTTTGGTGACATCCCCGTGCATCGCACCTAGGTTGTTCGCGACATGGGTGTGAATCGTGTTGCCGTTCTTAGCCGCCGCAGGCTGCAACGTGGTGGTCATTTCGTCGATCAGCGGCGCAACGTCGAAGTTCTCTAGGTGCAAACCCATCTTGCCGGCTTCGATCTTCGATAAATCCAAGACGTCATTGATAAGTGACAACAAATGTTTCCCTGCCGATTGGATCTTCCGGAGATCCTGGACACTGTCCGACTTTCCGGAATCTCGTGTCTCTTCCTCCAACATTTCGCTGTATCCGATGATAGCGTTGAGCGGCGTGCGCAACTCGTGGCTCATATTCGCCAGAAATGTGCTCTTCGCGCGGCTAGCTTCCTCAGCCGCGTGTTTCGCCTTCAACAGTTCTTCCTGCGTCTGTTTTCGGTAAAGGATTTCTTTCTCGAGTTCGCCCGTCCTGGACTGCAGTTCCTCGTTAGCGCCACGTAACGCCGAATCCCTTTGTTGGATTTCGGATAGCATGGTGTTAAAGCCGTCGATTAACCTTCCAATCTCGTCGCCATAGGACTTGGTCGCCCGCACCTCGTAATTGCGGTTGGCGGAAACCATTCTCATCGTGTCTTCCAGGTGCAGAATGGGCCGGGAGATCAAACGCTGAAGTCTCGAGGAGACCAACAATGCAAACAATCCAGAGATCAACACAAAAATGAAAAGAATTCCCGCGTAGCGCTTGGCCCTTAGGCTCCATTGCCGCATGTCTGATTGCAAAAACAGTGTCCCCAGGCGCTCCCCATTTAGGGTCACGTCATGGAAGACCCGCAGATATCCCCCTTCAACCTGATAGCCCTTATCTTGCGAATGGGCGGGAAGCAGGGCGGGTATGACGTTGTTGTTGCGGGAATAGTGCGCAAAAATCTTGTTGTCGCGGCCGTACAGGCCTGCGCCCACGACGTCTTCCTTGGCCGTTAACGCCGAAAGCGTTGCGGTCGCCGCGGGCACGTCCTTGAATTCCATTGCGCCGGCACTGTTGTATCCGATGATTTCCGCCTGCGTCACGAGGTCCTGAATAAGTAAGTGCCGGAAGGAAACAAGATCGTAGATAAGAAAACTCAAGGCAGAAAGGATCAGTGCGGCGCTGCTGGTTAGCATCGTTATCAGCGTCAGTTTGCGCTTGATGGAAAGGCTCTGGAGAATCATCCCGGATTCCTTCCGGAGGCCGCGGTTTGCGGGATGATTTTCGCCAACGTCAGCAGCCGCGAGCTAATACTCAAGTCTGCCTGGCGTGCTGCGTCGACGTTGACCTCTAAGCGCACGCGATTGTCTTCCAGGGTGAATCGGATCACTCCGCCGCGTTCGGCAAAACCAGAGGTCTCACCGACCGTGAGGATCGGCAGGCCCTTGACGCTCTGCAAGATCTCGTCGGTATGTGATTTTTCCGAAGCGCTGATAAACAGGATTTTGCAAGCTTTTAAGTCCTTTAGCTCTTTTCCCCACTTATAGCGTTTGACGACAAATCCCCTTGGCCCAATCTTTTTGTCTTCGACGATGTGATCGAGAACGTTTCCGAATGGGTCGGTTCCTATCACGCCAATCACAATCGGAGAATCCGACTGGGGAAACGCAGCGGACGGCCACTCCACGAATTTTGCGAAGTTGTAGATAAAGCCAGCCTTGATCAGGTATTCCGAAGAATCGGCGTCCCCGGCTTGTGCATTTGCCGTGGACGTCATATTCAACGCCATACCGAGCATTGCCATCAAGATCGCAAGTCGTCTCAACATTACATTTCCCGTCCGCGCGTGCTCATCGTTGAGAGGTCAGTAGCCAACCAAATCAAAACCTAACCGTCATGCTGCCGTATACCGTCCGTTTGATCTCAGTTGGAGCGGTATTGATGAAATCTGGAATAAATTCCAGGTGCTGGTTATTCAGCAAGTTCTGACCGCCAATGGAAAACTCCAGATGTGAAACCGGCCGCCAGCCTAGATGCGCGTCCAGTGAGTAATAGCTGGGTATGTTCAAACTGGGGAGATGATCCACGAAACGCAGAGTGGTATCGTCCTCGAAGTGCTTAGGCAGGTCGATCGAAGATCTTAGATACCATTGATGGCGCGGACTCGACCCGTTCGGGCTGTCTGGGGTCGGATCCAAGCTGTCAGAATTCTTTCGTATGTCCATTTGCAGATAGCTGTAAGAACCCACCAAGCGCCACTTCGGGACAACTCTCCAGTCTGCAAATAGCTCTACGCCGTAGGTACCTCCGCTCATCTTATTCGCAGCGACGAACGGAATAACGACATCGGTAGGCGCCGGAGTTCCTTCCAGAAAGGGTACTCCCGGCTCGGCGGTCCTAAGGTTGGAGTAGTTGTTGTAGAACGTCGCGATGTCGGCCGACAACGAGCTCGTCACCTGGACTCGATAGCCCAACTCGTAGGCAAGCAGGTCTTCAGATTGAAATTGATTGCTTCCGAAAACCGTTACGACTGCCGGAAATGGAGTTGGATTTGCGGGTGTCGCCGGCGGTACGACCGCCGAATTCAGCCGCAAGCCCTCTTCGGTTAGAGCCGGTTCGCGGACCGCACGTGACACCGCTGTCCAGACCGACTGGTTTGGCGTCAGCGTCCACAGTAGCCGCGCATTCGGCTGCACTTCAAATCCGGTGAAATCGTTATGCTCGAATTTCGAGCCGAACGTCAGTCGCAGGCGGTTATCAACAAGGCTGATCTCATCCTGAAGGAACGCGCTGAAGTGATTCAGCGTCCGCTGATTTGGCTGCAGAGAAACGGAAAAGCTGGAGTCGTTCCGGTCGCGGATCGACCGATAGCCAAGCCCCCACACGAATTGCTGCGAATTCCCAACGTGGAATCCTTGCTGAAAATCCAGGTCAAAAATATTTTGATGGTCAACGAACAAGGAGTTGTCCGCTATGGTGGTGTTGTCGTAGTACATCTGAAGCGACATCGAAGAACCCTCCGAGCTGTGGTTCCACCGGCCCAGAATGTTTCCTCCGCTGTAGTTTCCATTGTTAGGGAAGGTGCTCGAATAGGGCGAGCTTAACGATGGGACTGTCAATGTTTCCCCGTACTTGCTCTGATAGATATCGCCCTGCAAGGTCAGAGAATTGGCGCCTGCAGGTGTCCAATCCGCGCGAAACCCTCCGCGCAGCGCGTCCCACCCGTCATGGGCGGTCGTGCCGGACGAATACAGAGATGGTCCCCAATTGAAATATTTCCCATACGCTCGGTAGGATGTGTTTCCAATCTTACTTCCATAGCGAGCACTGCCGGAACCCCGCTCTTCATTTCCCGCCCCTGCTGTCACAACGCCGGACTGCGTGTCTTTCGCCTTCTTGCTGATGATATTGATTACACCGTTGACAGCGTTGGCTCCCCACAAAGTCGCGCCCGGACCACGGATTACTTCAATGCGATCGATGTCGTCGAGCAGTACGTCTTGAACATTCCAATAGACGCCGGAAAATAGAGGCGTATACACGCTACGGCCATCGATCAGGACCAATAGCTTGTTGTCGAACCGGCCATTGAATCCTCGAGAGGCGATGGCCCACTTGTTCTCGTCGATGCGTGCCACTTCTAGCCCGGGCACAAGTCTCAGCGCTTCAGGAATACTAGTTGCCCCCGAGCGCCTGATATCGTCCTGGGTAATTACAAACACCGCGGCCGCCGCATCCCCCACTTTCTGCGTTCGCTTGGACACGGATGTAACCTGCATGTTCATCAGGTCTTCCATACTCAACGTCGTAACGTCTGGCACGCTCTGATGACTTTGCGCGCCCGAGTTGGCTGCCAAAAACACTGCTGCAAAGCTAGCCAGGATGGCTCGTCCGGCGGACCTTGTCGCGCCCCTGCTGTGCTTTCGAATTGACCGCATATTTAGCGTCCCTTCCATGAAGAACTCGTCAGCAAGAGCTGACGTACCATTCCCTTGTGGATTTGGCCCTGAGTTCCGATACTGTATTTCCCCCCAGCCTCTGTTTCAGGCCGTTCCGATGCCCTCTGCCTGACAAACCCGCTCTCCAGCCAGCCTGGATTTTTCTCTGAGTGCGTCATCTCAAGATTTCTCAACCTTCTCTCCGGCTACCGTAAATACCGTTGAGTAGGTCAGCGTGTCCGGCCTGCGTAGATAGTCCAGAAATTTCCGGCTCTGTTCTCGCGCTTCGCTTTCGCTCCCCAACAACCGTGCCAATTGCGGTCCAGCGATTTCTAGCTTCAGCTGCCATTGCTGGAGGATCGCCGGCTCAATTTCCCCCGCGATCAAGTGGTAGCACTCCGCCTGTACGTCGATGTTTTTCAGCCCAGCCTTGTAAGCCAGGGAAAAGAGCTTGCGCCCGACGAGCGGATCGAACCCGGTGGCGGCCAATGCTCGCACCACCTTTTCCACCGTACCCTGCACAACTGGATCTTCCGGGTAATGCCACAAGAGCTGGCCGTCCAGGTCTTGCAGCAAAACCGTTCCGCCTTGCTTGCAAACTCGGGCCATCTCCCTGACGGCGCCTTCTTTGTCCTTCAGGTATTCCATCAACATCCGCGAATAGACCAAGTCAAAGCTGTTCGACGCGAAGTCCATTGCTTGGGCGTCCCCGCGAACGAAGTGTGCTTGTGCATTTTCGCGATTTCTCTGTTTCGCTTCCTGCACCCGCTCATCACTGATGTCCACGCCTGTCGCTCGAATAGATGGGTCCAATGCGCACACCTGGCGCAAAATCACTCCCGGACCACACCCGACCGAAAGAACGCTCGCGCCCGTGCTTATTCGGCGCGCTAGATACTTTTGCACCCACGCGCGTGGATCCACCTTCAGTTCGAGGCGCATCGCCTCGCGCGGATCCTCCATAATGTAATCGGGTGTCAACGTACCGTTATTCATCACCGTTCCTGACCTACGAGCGCCGTTTGCAGCTCCTGCCTTTCCATGCGCGCCAACAGCTTTGAATAGAAACCATCCACATGGCGGTAGAAGCGAGGATGTCCGTCCTTGAGCCAGATTCCCTGGCAATAATGGCGGAGAAACTTAGCGCCTAGTTTGAATAGGACATGCGTCGCCATTTCTTCTGCAATTACGGGAATCTCTTCCAGTTCGAAATTTCTGTATGCCTCCGAGCACGCAGTCAGAAGCGCGCAGGCGGCCTCGGAGACTTCGGATTCAGGGAGCGTCGGGTGCAACAGCAAGTCGCAACGATTTTCCAGATAGCTGAAGTTCACGCCCAGAGGCCCGCGATAGGCGATGGCCGCACCGACGGGCTCCTCTTTATTGGCCCGATAGGCCAGCCACACCTGTCGGGTTCGTCGCAATCCCACCCTGCGGTAGAGCTCATCCACAGATGCAAATTCAGCGTCTTGTTCTAATTCTTCCGCCACCACATAAATGCTTCCCCGCGCCGCTGCGGCGATTTCCAAGAGTGCCTCTTGATGAGAATCGTTGTAGCGCACCACACGAATTCTCTTTTCAACCGGTAGCGACAGTGCTTTCGGTAGCGCAAAATACGCATGCCTTTGAACCGACGAAAGTGATTCGCCGATGGTCTGCACCATCGAACCGAAAACTCGAGCCGGAAAGCGGTTCTCCGGCCGAAACCAGTTCTGCGCCGAGAGGTCGCACCCTTTGCGAATCCGTGCCGCCGCGGCCGCCAGCATCACCGCACGCGATGCGTAGGGATTGTTTTCGGAGACCAGATGCTGCGACATCCACCCATTTCGCGTGCTGCGCCAAACCGCAAGCGAAGCGCGCCCTCGCTTCTTGTCTCCAGCGGTTAACACATAAAGGAGAGACTCGCCGGCGCCCAGCATTCGCCGCCAGTTTTCTCTAACTTGCTCGAGGTGCGGGAAAAGCCGTGCTGCCTTGTCCGGATACAGAAAGCCGGCATGTTCGTAGAGCGCAAAGATTTCCTCGACAGACAGCGCGTTGACCTCGACGCCATACGCGTCATACACGTCGGCCAAGCGCGGAAGGCTGTCCACCGTCTCCTGATCAATCCCGCCTACCAACATAGGGTCGCCTCCACACATCCGTAACAACCGATCCCGCGAGTCGGATCGCAAGGGCTCATTAGAGTTCTGGAACTATCAGTACCGTACCTTTGTGCCGGAACTTCCCGTGGTTCAAAATGGGTCATTCGTACTGTTTTGCGGGATGCTGCCGACGGAGTATTACCCTGTTGGATACAAGATCTGTGCTGGGTCTGGGACTCGTGAAGGGGAAAGGTCGACGCAGAAACGCAGGCGCCAGCAAACCACACAATTCACGTGGTTTATGGGGTTTCTCGACTCAGGCCTCGCGGAACAAAGGCTGAGTGCTTCCTTCAATGAAGTGCGACCGATCGTTTGAGGATATTTGCGTGGGCCGGAGGGCCAGTTACCTCTTTCGGTGACCTCGACCGAACAAACGCCTGGATGTGCCACGCAGCGCTTCTATACTAATGATTCACCAAATTGCGACGTCTATAGACGGGAGAGACACCATGCCCAATGGTCCATTTGCAGTAAGGCGTGCCAATCCACGGTTCTCGTTTTTCGCAGGTGCCGAAGTTACCCTTGGCGACGGAACGTCGGTTCGCGCACAGCTCGCCGAACTGAGCTCACGCGGTTGCTATATCGATACGCTCGAACCCATCCCCACTCGCACGAAATTACACCTCCGCATCTGCGACGGCACAAACACATGCGAACTAAACGGCAAGGTGCTCTACTTGCACTCTGGGGGCGGCTTTGGAATTTTCGGCATGGGCGTACTGTTTGAGGAAATGGGTGCCGAGCAGCACTCCTCAATCGACCTATGGTTGCGTGAACTCGCCCGGCATTCGGGAAAAGATTTGCGAAGGAAGGCCGGGGAATGATTTCGTGTTTGTCGAGGTTAGCCAATTTTCACGAGGAGGACTTGTCGTCCTTTTTCGACCGCCAGTGAAGCTGAGGATAGAGCATCTCCTCACCCGGTGCGCAGAAGTTGTGGGTACAGCTTGGGTACAACTGAGAGGGAAAGTTTGCTTCCTTTGCATCGCAAGCGACGCCAGACAAGGCCGTTAGTATTTTTGCTGCCCTATTTCGTGACCAGGAGGCCATTGGTTCAAATCCGATCGCGCCGACCAACTTTTCAGAATCAGCAACCTACATAACACCGAGAATCAGAAGAACGGTTGGCACGAAACCACGCGCTCTTTTTCAAGTGTTCAAAAGACGGCGACGGTTTTCGTTTGAATTGACGTTGTTGCAGTGAAAACGCGCTCGACAATGATCCGATTCTTCGGGGCACCGAACACCTAGATGTAGACCAGGAGGCCGCCTTTGCCTCGCCCCGTGTGCCGCCTAGCGTAGTCACTTTTAAAATCTTCTGGTGGTTTCATCCTCAGCCTCAACTATAGCGAGCGGATTTCCAGAGCCACGTGCAGGTGAGCGTGGCTTCCACATAGACGTGTCCTGAATTGACGACAGTGAAGGAAAACACTCATGGCTACAGGCAGTCACCATAGCGCCGCGGCTCGAAATCTTTATTTGACGCGCACATAAAAGATGTATATACATATAATATGAACAGGCAAGCTTTTGGAGAGCGACCTGTAAATGCACTTTTTTGATTTGCCATGTGCGTGTCAGAACCTTCGCCGCCTCAGCCGGGTCGTAACGCGGATTTACGACCAGGAACTGAGAAGGGTAGGTCTTGAGATCACCCAATTCGGTCTGCTCACCGCATTGGCCGCGGTGGGAGAAGCTAATCAAAAGCGGCTTAGCGCCGGCTTTGCAATGGATAGCACGACTCTGACGCGAACACTGGGGTTACTGCGGAAACAGGGCTGGGTTCACGCCAGGCGTGGAAAGGACCGGCGGGAGCGCTTGTTTGGCCTGACGGCGACAGGCAAGAGACTAATGGCGATGGCTCAACCGCACTGGGAGCGGGCAGAGCGGAGGTTACGGAAGGAACTCGGAGATGCGGGCTGGAAGAATATGAACGAGACAGTATCTCGAGTGACGGAAGCCGGGATGCGCGCATGATATCCGTAACCAGATAGATGTATATACATCTAATTGGCCAGAGGAGATCCCTTCATGAAAATCCTAATATACTTGTCGGCTGTCCTGCTGCTTGCGGTTTTCCTGGCCACCCTTCCTGGAGCGCATTCCACGGAAAGCACTGGAGTTGACTCGTCTTCCGCCTCAGCTCGCCCGGAGCTCGAATACCTGAAGGCGGTCAACACCGTCGCACCACCGCAAGATCCGCAGTTGCTGTTCCTACTGATGGCGCAGTACTCGAACGCGAACATGCCGGGTGAAGGTGCGGAATTCTTTTCGGCGCGACTGAAGGTATTCGGCCCGCGCTTGACGGATGCTCAAAAAGCGTTGTATTTGAGCGCCATCGGACTATTGCGTGCCCAGCACGCATCTTCCGTCTCGTTATTGCACCGAATCGGTTACGTAAAAAATACGATTACGACG
>Ga0137401_10000725_pt1 | contig 13475 bp, 9 predicted proteins | sample CZOMad1_1_16fung_FD_108286 | JGI IMG/M metagenome (GOLD analysis project Ga0137401, IMG submission 108286) | Vadose zone soil fungal communities from Angelo Coast Range Reserve, California, USA - CZOMad1_1_16fungal (Illumina Assembly) | ecosystem: Environmental > Terrestrial > Soil > Vadose zone...
ATGTAGGCGCTGCGGATTTGCGGGGTGCTGGCGCCGCCCACCGAGATGAAGCCGTTGGCTGCGTCGCCCGCTGAAGCTCGCGCCATGTTCGACGCCGCGCACCGAAATGGCGTCTATCTGGTCGAGGCGTACCCATATCGGGCCCAGCCGCAGACTTTGAAACTGCGGGACCTCCTCGAGGCGAGGGCGATCGGGCGCCTGCAATTCATTCAAGCATCCTTCGGTTTCCCCCTCAGCGATCTCTCGAATATCCGCATGGATCCCGCGCTGGCAGGCGGCGCGTTGATGGACGCCGGCTCCTACCCGGTCAGCCTGGTGCGTACGATCGCGGGTGAACGACCCAGGCGGGTTCACGCAATGGCACGCTGGGCCGACAGTGGAGTGGACCTTGCGATGGTGGGCTCCATCGAGTTCGCGGGTGGTCTGCTGGCGCAGGTTTCGTGCAGCTTCGCGACGGCGCGACATCGTCACGCTTTCATCGCGGGAGATGCGGGATCGATTGTGACCACGTATTTCAACGACACCTCGGCCGCGCTCCCGCCGGTGCTGGAGTTGAAGCGGGGGACCGGGCTGGATGCCCAACGAGAATTGGTCGAGACTGCGCCGACCAACGGCTTTCTCGCGGAAGCCGACTCTTTCGCCGATCTGGTCGCGCACGGTTGGGATCATTGGACCGGGGTGACTCCACAGGAGTCGATCGACATCTCGCTGATGTTGCACGCCCTTGCCGCCAGCGCTCGCCAGTCGACCTCCATGGACATTGAGCCTCAGCGGCATCGCCGGCTCGCCGAGGGTTTGACGAGGAGCGCCGAACAGGAGGCCATTCGATGATCATCAACACCCAGGGCGACGTAACCGAGGCCGTACTGAACGAGCTTGCTCAAGCCGGCAATGCGCGCTTCAGGGAAATCATGGGCGCGGCAGTGCGTCATTTGCACGAATTCGTGCGCGAGGTGAAGCTGACGGAAGCGGAGTTTCACCAGGCCTGCGCGCACATCGCCACGCTGGGCAAGCTCACAACCGAATCGCATAACGAAGTTGTTCTGATCGCCGGCTCGCTCGGAGTGTCGTCGCTCGTGTGCCTGCTCAATAATGGGGATCACGGGCAGACCGAAACGACCGCCAACCTGCTGGGCCCGTTCTGGAGGATGAATTCCCCGCGCACCGCGAATGGGGAATCGATCGTGCGCTCACCGACCGCAGGCGAGCCGATCTTCGTCAATGCCTGGATCAGGGACCGGCAGGGGCGGCCCGTCGCCGGGGCGGAGGTCGACGTATGGCATACGTCGTGGGAAGGCCTTTATGAAAATCAGGACCCGGCGCAAGCCGAAATGAACTTGCGCGGCAAGTTCACGACCGACGACGACGGCCATGTCAGCTTCCGCAGCGTCAAGCCGGCGGGTTATCCGATTCCGACCGGCGGACCGGTCGGCGAACTGCTGCGCGCGCAGGGGCGCCACAATATGCGGCCGGCGCACATCCACTTTCTGATCTTCAAGCCGGGGTTCAAAACGCAGTTCTCGCAGGTCTACTCCAGCGACGATGAGCACCTCGAAACGGATGTTCAGTTCGGCGTCACGCGCGCACTGATCGGGAAGTATGTTCGCCATGACGAGGGCCTAGCGCCTGCGCCCGATGTGAAAGGACCGTGGTACTCGCTCGATCACAACTTCGTGATCGAGCCGGGCGAGGCGAAGCTGCCGCGACCGCCGATCACGGGCAAGGCGAGAGGCGAGCGGCCGCAGTCCGTGGTACTCGAACGCACCGGACCCTCGCGGCAAGGGTAGCGCTCCAGCCCGGCTGGACCGGTACGATGCCGAATTCCCAGAAAATCACCGAAGCGTTCCTCGGGGCGCGCCTCGATCCCTTCAGCCAGCAGACTCGCAAGCACGTAACGCTCGTCGCATTCCTGGCCTGGGTTGGCCTGGGGGCCGACGGACTGTCGTCGTCCTGCTATGGACCGGAGGAAGCCTTTCTTGCGCTCGGCGGCCATACGTATCTTGCCCTGTACATGGCGATCGCAACCGCCGCCACGGTCTTCATCATCGCCGTCGCCTACAACCAGGTCATCGAACTGTTCCCGACCGGTGGCGGAGGCTACAAGGTTGCCACCAAGCTGATCGGCCCCTACACCGGTCTGGTGTCTGGAGCGGCCCTGATCGTCGACTACATGCTGACGATCGCCATTTCGATCGCGAGTGGCGTGGACGCCGTATTCAGCCTGCTGCCCGTCGCGGCGCAGGCGTTCAAGCTCGTGACCGAGATCGGCCTGGTCTTGCTGCTGCTCTTCCTGAATCTGCGCGGCATGCAGGAATCGATCAAGATCTTGCTTCCGATCTTTCTCGGGTTTTTTGGCGCGCACGTATTGCTCATCGTCTATGGCGTGCTGTTCCACGCCGAAGCGCTGCCCGCGCTGATCTCCGACACGCTCGCGCAGACGCACAAAATGTCGCAGCAGATGGGATGGGTCTTCCTGGCCTCCCTGTTCCTGCGCGCTTACTCGCTGGGCGGCGGCACGTATACTGGAATTGAGGCCGTGTCCAACAACGTGCAGTCGTTGGCGGAACCGCGCGTAAAGACAGGGAAGTGGACCATGTTCTACATGGCCGTGAGTCTGAGCTTCACGGCGGGTGGAATCATCCTGCTGTATCTGCTCTGGCACGTGCAGCCCGTGCAGGGGCAGACACTAAATGCGGTCACCTTCCGCGCCATCATCGAGAGCCTCGGCTTGCACAACGCACCTCTGGAAAACGGGGCGCTCTGGCTGGTTCTGGCCTTGGAAGGCGGCTTGTTATTCGTGGCTGCCAATACGGGGTTCCTGGGCGGCCCGGCGGTGCTCGCCAACATGGCGAGCGATTCCTGGGTGCCGCACCAGTACCGTTACTTGTCCACCCGCCTGGTCACCCAGCGAGGCATTCTGCTGATGGGGTTGTGCGCCCTCGCTATCCTCGTTTTGACCGGCGGTGCCGTCGTCGTACTGGTTGTGCTTTACAGCATCAACGTTTTTTTGACCTTCTCGCTGTCATTGCTCGGTCTGTGCAGGTACTGGTGGCGGCACCGCGCTGACGACAAGCGCTGGCCGCACCGACTCGCTCTTTCGGCGCTCGGCCTGATGGTTACGAGCGGAATTCTGGCGGTGACTTTAACCGAAAAATTTACCGAAGGCGGTTGGATGACGATACTGATCACGGGAGTGGTGATCGGTTTCTGCTTGATCAATCATGCGCACTATCTGAGCATCAGGCGCAAGATCAATGCCGCGGACGAAGCGCTGTCCTGGTCCGACTATCCCGAGGTGGCGAATCCGCCCGGGATCGATCCAACTCAACATACGGCCGTATTTATGGTCGGTTCGAGCCGCAGCGGTGGTGTCCATGCATTGCAATGGGTACGGCGCGAGTTCCCCGATCAATTTCGGAATTTTGTCTTCATCAACGTGCGTACGGTGGATGCCCAATGTTACGGCGGCAGCCAAAGCCTGGACCAGATGCGGCAGAAGGCGACCGCGGCGCTCGATTACTTTGTCAACTTCTGCCACCATGAAAAGGTGCCCAGCAAAGCCTATCTCGCTTTCGGGACCGATCCGATCGAAGAACTGATCAAATTGTCGGAACGCGTCAAGCAGGACTTTCCCAATAGCATCTTCTTCACCAGCAAGCTGATTTTCGAGCGCGACAACTGGTACATCCGCCAGTTGCACAGCGAGGCGGCACTCACCCTGCTGCGGCAACTTCATTTGCGAAATCTGCCGATGGTCATCCTCCCCATTATTTTGTGAACGCGGCGGCGACCACCGAGACGCCCTTAGAATCTATAGACCAACCCGACCTGCACGCCGCGGATCGACTGCCCATTGACGTCGCTCGCCGGCCCGTTCGTCCCAAATTGGGTCTGCAAGCCTGCGGAGCCCGCGGGTCGGAAACCGGCGTGGTGGGCATTGACCAGGGCATCGATCAGGCCGTACAGCATCGTATCTCTGAAGACGTCATAGTAGGCGCCCACAACCCAGAGGTTTGCGTTCCTATCGACGGCGGATGTGTCGGCAATTCGACCGTATATGCCGCCCATCCGCACCTTGGGGATGATTCTGTAATCGGCAGAGACTTGCCATATCCGGAAATGGTCCGGATTAAAGGCGGCGCTGCCGGTCGGCAGATTTCCGGTGTTGCCCAATATGGAACCTCCGTTAAACAGCGGCCCGGTAGGCGTATTGTTGTTCGATCGCAAGAAACTCAGGTAGACCTTGCTGCCGGGACTGTACTCGTAGTTTGCATATAAACAGTGATAGTAGATGTTGGGCTCATGCAGGGTCCCGGCGGCGAGCGGACTTCCGGCGCCTTCAACTCCGCCGTAACCGAGGCGGTACGGTCCATGCAGGTATTCCAGAGCCGCTTGATAAACCTTCTGGCGGGTTGCGTCGTTGGGGACCGATCCAGCGAGAGAATAGTGAGCTTCGAACAGGAAGCCCTCGATGCGGTGGGAGATATACGATAGGTCGCTGTCGTAGCGCGACGGCACGCCGAACGTGTTGATCGCGGAGCCCAGCGTACGGGTCGTGAAATCGATGTAGTCACCACGGAAAAAGATCGCCGTGTTTTGCCGTCCAGCGCGAAATTCCCCGTACGGCGTGTCAACACCCACCCAGGCCTGACGATCGAACAGGCGACCCGTAGTGCCCGGAACCCCCGCAGCCGTCGTATCAGCCTGCGCACCGCTGTTGGAAAACAGACCCTGCTCCAGAACGAACTTCATGTAATAGCCGTCGCCAACGTCCTTTAGACCTTTCAGGCCGAGCCGGGTGCGCAGAAACGCCCCATCTTCCAGCGCGATCAAGTGACTCCCCGAACTGCTCCTCATATAGTTCAGATACTCGTCGAAATCCCCGTACAGGGTGAAGGTCACATTGGCCATATTGAATTCGATGGGTTTTGCGGGAGCCGCGTACTGGGTTTGCGCCATGGCAACGCCGGCACCCATGCACGCCAACGCGCCCAGTATCAGGGCCAGCTTGGTTATTCTCATGGCCTTTCCTCTCCTTGAAGTAGACGATGCCGGCGATGGCCGCCGGGCAGCGTTACGGGTCGACCGGCGCTTGCTTTCAGCGGAGCGCAAGTGAACGTCTGTTCGCCCTATTTCTTGTCCTGCCCGGTTCCCCCGCCTTCCCGACCGGCTCCCAGCGTCTGCGACATTCCAATCAGCACGCCACTGACCAGCGTGGCATAGTTTTCCATCATGGCCTGCGCACTCCGCAGACCGGCACTGCGGCCGGCACGCAGCGCCGCCTGCGCCTGGGTCATCAACTGCTCGACGCTCGCAGCGGCCTGTGCGCCGGTCGCCGTACCCTTGTCCTTCATCGCCGTGAGCACCTGCTCCCAGGCCGCTCGCAAAGCACCTTCGGTGTCCTGCGCGGTCTTGCTGACTGTCGTGAAGAACACGTCCTCCATCTTCTCGATGTTGGCCAGCGCATCCTTCATCTGCGGCTCCTGCAACGCGGCCCCCTGGTCGACGAACTGTTGCAGCGCCGTGCGGTGGGCCTGGACAGCCTGCAGCAAGGCCGCGTCCATGCCCGCCAAGGCCTTGGCGAGCAGACCGCGCAGATCGGCGGCGGGCAGCGCGTTCTTCGCCGCTCCGGTGGAGGCGGCCTGGGTCACCGTCTCGAGCGCGCTGCGGACGTTCGCAAGCGTCAGTTCGCGCCCCTGAAGCGCCTTCAACATGACGTCGTTTACGAACTTGCGCAAAACCTCGCCCTGCTGGGCACTGGCTTCGGCGAACATCTTGACGACTGCGTCCTGATCGATTCCAAGCTTGATCATCGTTCTCTCCTCATAGACTTCCACAAGGCGGCCTTCGTTATTTCAACTCATTTGCAGGCCGGCTCCGATCGATGGCAACGCCGGGGATCGGCACACGGAGCGGGCCTGAACGTGTCATGGATCAGGTCGTCGCGGGCGGTGACCATTGTGTCGCCTGCCGTCTTGCGCTGTCACCTAACCAAAGATGGGAATCAATTGATGCCCGCCGCAAACATTGAGCGCGAGCTCCTTCGCGCTCGTATCCCGCCTGCGTCCCGTGCGAGGCAAGGTTCGCGCCGGGGCGCGGCGCAAGCGGCTTACCCGTTCACGCGACCGCAGGGTCCTGGGCCTGTGATGCCATCCGGGCCGGGGCGTTCGACGCGCCGTACGTGTCGTAAGACCCTGTGCGCTGCACAATCTCGAAAAAGAAACGCTCCGCGAAGCTGCGGGTGTAGATGTGGAAAAACTCGCCGCCTGTGGACCGGTCGTACAGAATACCCAGGCTGCGCAGCCGCTCCACGAGATCCGGTTCGATCTGCAGGCGAGCCAGCAGGTCGTCATAATAATTTGGAGAAATCGGCACGAACCCAACACCGTTGGAGCGCAACCGGGTCACCGTCTCGAAGATGTCCTGGCAGCCGAGCGCGATATGGTGGACGCCGCCTGCCCCCATCGCGGCAACCGCGCGCGCGGTGCTGGTTCTCTGACTGACCGACGCGTTGAACACCAGACGCACGCGCCGGTCCGCGGTCGCGACGCCGGTGCCCCGGACCAATCCGAATGGGTCGGATAGCTCCAGGCTGTCTCCCGGTTGCATCGTGAGCACAGCGCGGCAAAAGAGGATCCACGTGTCAAGCTGGTCGATCGGCAGCCCCAGCGCGATGTGGTCTACCGTTTTCAGCCCGGCCTCGGCTGCCGGGTCCGAAGTGTCGCCCGCGAGAACAAAGTCGATCTCGAAAGGGCCGTCAGGACCCAGCTGGGCAGGAACAAAATAGAAAAGACCACCCGTCGGCGTGCGGATGGCGGACATCTGCAACTCGCTGGGTCCGATCGGGCTATCGAAGCGCGCGCATTGCAGCGCGGTCGCCCGGTTCAGAGCCCGGAGGTGATCATCCGTCCGCAGGCCGATCGCGCATACGCTTGCCCCGTGTTCAAGAAACTGAGCGCGCGCTAAGGAGTGCGGATCCGCATTCAGGACCAGATTGATTTCGCCCTGCCGGTAGAGCGTAACGACCTTGGAGCGATGCGTCCCTGCACGCCGGAAACCGAGCTGCTCGAGCGACACACCCAAGGCGCGTCCCGCCGTCTCGTCGACAGCGAATTCAAGAAAGGAAACTCCCGACAAGGGCGGGACCTCCGGCGGATCGAACAGCTCGATACGGTCGAGAACGCGGGCGCGCGCACTCGCAGCTTCGCCGTTCTGTTTTTCCGCGGTCTCCAGACGGGTTCTTACCTGCCCCTCCAGATACAGAAGCGAGCGCATCGCGTCGACCGCGGTGGGTCGGTTCGGGACCTCACGAAACAGATCGTTGAAGATCTCCAGCGACATCGGTCCCGTATAGCCCGCCAGCAGCACTTGCTCGAGGAAATTCTCCAGATCGAATTGACCCTGTCCGGGAAAATTGCGATAGTGCCGCGCCCACTGCAGCACGTCCATGACGAGGAGCGGTGCGTCGGCGAGCTGCATGAAGAAAATCTTCTCGCCTGGGATCTTTGCGATACCGGACGGATCGTCGCGCAGCGACAGTGTATGGAAGCTGTCGACGATCAACCCGAGATGGGGATGGTTGGCACGCTTGACGATGGACCAGGCCTGCGAATAGAGATTTACCGCCCTACCCCAGGCGAGCGCTTCGAAACCGATCCGCAGGTTGCGACGTGCGGCCCGCTCGGCCAGCTCATACAGTTGAGCCGCCATGCGCTCTTCATCCGGTATCAGGTGGGGCGAGGTATTGGAACAAACGAGCATGAGCCGTGCGCCGAGTGCCTGCATCACATCGAACTTGCGTTCCGCACGATCGAGGTTTTTCCGGAAGAGTGCATCGGGAGCACCCTCGAAATCGCGGAATGGCTGATAAAGCTCGCAGGTCAGGCCGAGATCGGCCCCGATTCTGGCGACGGTGGCCGGTGATCCGTTGAAGTAAATGAGGTCGTTTTCGAACAGCTCGTAACCGTCGAAGCGTGCGGCCGCGATCGCTTCGAGCTTTTCCCGCAAGGTTCCGCTCAGCGAAACAGTTGCGATCGATTTGCGCATGACATCAGGTGGATGCGTTAGCGATGCCGAAACGACGGCTTGCGCTTGGCGACAAATGCCTGCATACCCTCCTTCTGATCCTCCGTTGCAAACAACGAGTGGAAATTGCGGCGCTCGAACAGAAGGCCTTCGGCGAGCGAACTCTCGTACGCCCGGTTCACGGACTCCTTCGCCATCATGACGGCGGGGAGCGAGTACTCGCAGATCGTGGCGGCGATGGCAATCGCTTCGCCGAGCAGCTTGTCCGCGGCCACGATGCGCGCCACGAGGCCCGCGCGCTCGGCCTCCAAGGCGTCCATGGTGCGGCCGGTCAATACCAGATCCATGGCCTTGCTTTTCCCGATCGCGCGCGGCAGACGCTGCGTTCCCCCGGCGCCGGGAATGATGCCCAGTTTGATCTCGGGCTGGCCGAATCTTGCGTTCTCGGCAGCCACCACGATGTCGCACATCATCGCAAGCTCGCATCCGCCTCCGAGGGCCACTCCGGCGACGGCTGCGATGACCGGCTTGCGAACCGATTTCAGGCTTTCCCAGTTGCGGGTGATGAAGTCGGTCTTGTACACGTCCATGTACGACCAGTCCTTCATGGCCCCGACATCCGCGCCCGCGGCAAATGCCTTTTCGCTCCCAGTGAGCACGATTGCGCCGATCGTCTCGTTGCGGTCGAATTCGGCGAGGGCACCTTTCAACTCGTCCATGAGCGCATCATTCAGCGCGTTCAGTTGCTTCGGCCGATCGAGAACGATCAAGCCGACGCGACCCCGGGTTTCTACGACGATATTCGCGTAGGTCATTTTCAGCGGCGGCCGACGGTTGTTTGCTGAGAGCCTGAGATGTGACGGGAATGCGGCCCGAGAGGGGGATGGGTGGATCTCAGTATTCGAGCTTCGCGACCGAGCGCAGCTCTTCGGGTGTCGTTGTCCCAAAGCCGAAGAACTCCAGGTACGCGGGAATCTGCTCGAACAACATATCGGTGCCTACCTGGATCGCGCAACCCTTTTCCTGCGCTGCGCGCAGGAAAGGAGTCATCGCCTGCTTCATCACGACCTCTCCGACGAACGCGGTTGGAGCGACTCGCCTGACGTCCAGCGGGAGTGGATCGCCGTCTTTCATGCCGAGCGGCGTCGCATTGACAACCACGTCGTAGCCTTCCGGATCCTTCGAATCGGTTTTCACCGTGAGCTTGGGGTAATGCGCGCTGAGTCGCTCACCGAGTGCTTCGGCCGCGGATGCAGTGGCATCGAACAGACCGATTTGGGAGATCTTCGCCGCCGCCAGCGATGCGGCAATCGCCGATCCCACGCCGCCGCTACCGACGACCAAGGCCTTCGCGCCGGCCAGCCGTCGGCCCTTGCGCTCGATGCCGCGGACAAACCCGGCGCCGTCGAACATATCGCCCAGCAGCGAGCCGTCCGGACGACGCAGAATTGCGTTGCACGAACCCGCAATCTGCACCGTCGGAGTGACCTCGTCGAGCAACGCGACCGTCGTGACCTTGTGCGGCATCGTCACCAAAGCACCACGGATGTTTGTCAGGCGAAACAACACGCGCAGGAACTGCGCATAATCCTCAGGCTTCACGCCCATGGGCATCACGACCGCGTCGATCCCCGCCCTTTCAAACCAAGGGTTATAGATCATCGGCGCCTTGAAAGCCTCGGTCGGGTAGCCAAGGTGAGCGATCAATGTCGTTTTGCCGCTGATCATGCCGACCTCCAGCCGTAGGCGAAACCCATTGAATCCAGTATTGGCGGGGCGGTGCGCAGCGTGTTCACGCTGCTGCTCGGCAGCAGGCGCGCCAATCGCAAGCGCTGCTCAGGAACCAAAATCGTCGCTGGCATGCTCACGCCCGATGCCAGGGATCATGAATCGTCTCTGGTTCTTGGCCGTTGCTGACGCAATCGAGCTAGAACGTGCAACTCGGCGCGCCAACGCGCGTCGCCGTCTCCACTGACCCGCCCCGTCGATTTTCTGCCAACAAGCGCGCCAAGTCACCTATCGAAAGTTAGCATCGACCGGACTGACACGAGCACTACAGCAACTTGAGCTGACGCGCCCGTGCGAGTGCTTCGATCCGATTCCTCACCTGGAGTTTGCCGAAGATTTGATTCATGCGCCATTTGGTGGTGCCCACCGTCATCGCGAGGTTCGTGGCAAGTTCCTGATTGGTCAGGCCCCGATCGAGCAGTCTCAGGATCTGGAGCTCGATTTTGCTGAGCGGCTCGAGCAGTGCACCTGCCGGCTGCAATTCGCGCTCGGGCGAAGACGGCGCCAGCAAACTGCTCACAAAGGCGGGCGCGACGTGTCTCGCCTGCTCCAGCATGACCGCTAAATTGGCGCCTTCGTCGAGGAAAACGCGACGGTAACCGCCCGACGCCGCGAGCGAAATGGCTCCCTCCAGGCATTGCAGCGCGCCGGCACGCTGGCCCAGCGTTCGCTTGCATAGTGCCTGCAAGATCTGGATGGCAATCAGGCTGCCATCGCTTTTCTGCTGCCTGGCCGACTCTTCAAGACTTGCCAGGAGTTTCCAGGCGGCACTGGGACTGTGCTCCGCGAGAAGCAGGCGTGCCTGAAGCAGGATTTCCTGTTCCGAAGCGGGTCCGGCCAGCTTTCGCATCTCCTCCAGCGTCCGCGCAGCCGCCTCAACATTTCCTGCTTGCAGCTGAAATTCGGCGGTTGCGGCAGCCACCATACGCTGACGCCGTGGGCTTTCGGGCCGTTCCGACGCCTCTCGCGCCGCTGCCAACGTCGTCCACGCCTGCTCGTCTTCGCCGACGGTCTGCTGCAGTTTCGCCAGCGCACACTTACCCAGCAACCTGAAGTAGACCATCCCCAGCTGCTCGCAAAGATCGATGCCGATGGTAAGGAATCGCCGCGCCGATTCGAGGTCGTCAACGTCGTAGTGCAGAATACCGAGCGGGACGTAGACCAGACCGACAATGGGCAGCGGGTTATGCGCGTCGTCGACGTACTGATCCGCCGCTTCGCTACAGAGCAGTATCGCCTCGCGCAATTGCCCCTGCTCCTTGAGGACCCAGGCCAGATGTCCGAGCGCGTCAAGGACCATCATTCGATTTCCGAGTTGCTGCGCACGCCGAACGGCCTCACGGAGGGTCTCGGTCGCTGCTTGCCGGTCGTTGGAAAGGCCTTGAGCCTGCCCCAGCAGGCACAGCGCATAGGGACGGAAAAATGACGTTCCTTCACCAAGCAGGCTCAACGCCTGCCGTGCGGGTGCGATGGCCTCTTTCGGGTCGGACCAGTTGAGCGCCAGATACGCTCGAAAAGCAAACAACACGCCTTGATGCGCGGGTGGAGCATCGCTCTTCTCGAGGGCATTCGCCAGGGCGGAATAGGTCTGGCCCAGTGCGCTCTGGCCGCGCAGATACAAAAGCCACGATTTGTAGCCCGCGAGATCGCTGTGCAGGCGCAGCGTGCTTTCCGGCAGCGCGCCCAGCCAGGAAAGAAGCATCGGCATATCCCCGCGCGACAGCGACTTCTCAACGTAAGATCGAATCAGCCGCACGGCAGCGTCGGTATCGCTTGCCGCCAGCGCGTGCTTGATGGCGTCTGCGCCGAATCCTTGCGCGTCGTACCAGGCGCTCGCCCTCAGATGCAGCCCTGTTTGCTCGGAGGCGGGCACGAGACTGCGCAGATAGTCAGCAAACAGTTGATGGTAGCGATACCACTCCTGATTCTCGTCGAGCCGGATCAGAAACATGTTGGCCTGATCCAGATAAGAGAGCATACGGCTGCTGTCCACACGCTCGGCGACGGCATCGCACAGAGACGCACACAGGCGATCGAGGAATGCCGTTCGATGCAGAAAGGCACGGGTGTCGTCGGACTGCCGCCTCAGGACCTCGGCGGCGAGATACTCGACAAGGTAGCGATGGCGGCCGCTGAAGGAAGTCGCCTCTTTCGCCGCGTCCTGCAATGCCTGGTCAGCGCCACGGTGCCGAAGGGAAAGCGCGGCCATCTGCAAACCAGCAATCCAGCCTTCGGTACGCTCTTCGAGCGCGCGCGCCGATCTCGGGTCGATGCTCAGACCCATGGTCTGTCGGAAAAACAGCACGGCTTCGTCGTACGAGAAGCGCAAATCGTCCGACTCCATTTCGACAACGCGCTGAAGTGATCGCCAGCGAGCTAAGGGAATTTTCAGCTGTTCGCGCGTGGAAACGATGACTCGCAGGTTCTCGGGCATCCGGTCAATCAGAAAGGCCAATGCCGCGTCAATATCGGAACCGCTTACGTTATGGTAGTCGTCAAGTACGAGGACGACGGTATCCCGTGCCGCGGCTACCTCGTTGAAAAGCAGCGACATGAGATCCTTGAGCACCGGCATCCTGGGACTGCCGAGCAGCGAAATCGGGGCCCGCCCGACCCTTGGCTCAACGGTCTGCAAGGCCGCCGTCAGGTAATACGCGAATTGCACAGGATCGCTATCGTCCTGATCGACTGAAAACCAGGCTGCCCTCGATAGCCTTCCTGTCTCGGACAACCAGGTCGTAATCAGAGTCGTCTTGCCGAATCCCGCGGCAGCGGAAATGAGCGTCAGCGGGTGGCTCGCCGCGTCTTCCATCATTTCGAAAAGTCGCTGCCGGGCGACAAGCTGCGGACGTGCCGGTGGGACCATGATCTTGGTCGCGATCAGCGATGTATAGGCTATAGCTGCCATCAACCGATTATCACCGCTACGCGAACCTTATCCATCGGACACTTGTGCAGCGCAGCAGGCGAGGCATCAATCGAACTCGTCCAGAAAATCCCTGATGACGCCAATCTGTGCCCGGCCCATCAGAGCTGGCGCGTGGCCGACATTTTCGACTTCGACCACTCGCGCCTTGGGGCCACGCCGGCTCATTTCCTCCGCGGTCTCGGCAAGGAGCAGGTCCGATTGCGCGCCGCGAAGCACCAGCGTCGGGCACTGAATCTTGTCCCATGTTGACCAAAGATCGACGCCGCGCATGACTTCGGGGCCAACGAGGCTTGCGAATTCAGTGCCACCCGATGCGCTGGAAATTGCCGGATCATAGGCGAGGCGATAGCCACCGCTCTTGTCGCCGCGAACGCTATGAATTGCCAGGTGCCGCCACTGTTTATCGGTCAGCGGGCCGAAAGGCGCGCAAACCTCGCGGATGTAGGCTTCCGCGTCCTCTAGTGTTCGAAAGGTCACCGCCCTGCCCACGTGCGTTTTCAGTCGCATCAACGCCGCCCAAGGCACCAGCGGCCCGACGTCGTTCAATACAAGCCTTCGGATCGGCGACCCCGTTTGCGCCGCAAGCATCATGCCGATCAGACCTCCCATGGATGTGCCAATCCAGTCGATTTGCAGATCATCGTTGTGGGCGCGCTTCCGCCAGGGCGCTGCGAGGCCTTGACGCGGAGCACTGACTCGCGCGATCAGCAACGTGGCATCCGATTGATAGAGG
>Ga0137401_10000726_pt1 | contig 13473 bp, 6 predicted proteins | sample CZOMad1_1_16fung_FD_108286 | JGI IMG/M metagenome (GOLD analysis project Ga0137401, IMG submission 108286) | Vadose zone soil fungal communities from Angelo Coast Range Reserve, California, USA - CZOMad1_1_16fungal (Illumina Assembly) | ecosystem: Environmental > Terrestrial > Soil > Vadose zone...
GAGTCGGCGGTACGCGAGCGATAGTTGATAGTGCGGCTCAGGGTTGTTCGGCGCAAGTTCTGCCGCGCGCCGCAGATGCTCGACGGCTTCATCCGCTCTTCCCTTCAGTATCAGGGCGCGGCCGAGAGTTACGCGGGCTTCGTACAAGTTAGCATCTATCTCTATAGCGCGCTGTAACTCTCTGATGCCCTCTTCCGTATCGGCACCGCCGCGCTTCAACAACATGACGCCCAAGCCAAGATGTCCGTCCGCCCTTTGGGGCTGTCGTTCGATCAGTTGACGGTAGGTGATCAGCGCCTGCGCGGCATCGCCACTACGCTCCAGCGTGGTTGCCAAATAGAAAAGAGCCTGACCGTTTAAGGGCATCAGAGCAAGCGCCGCCCGGAACGCCCGCACTGCACCTGTGTCATCCCCCATGCCAAATCGTACCCGGCCCAGCGCCAGTTGCGCGTCGAAGTTGTCGGGCGCCAGGCCGACCGCCTGCACCAGGACCTTGAGCGCGCCCGCATCGTCTCCCTTCACCGCCAGGACGACGCTCAGAAGTACCAGCGCGTCGGCGGCACTCGGAGAACGATTGCCCTTATTGACCCGGGACATGCTGGCTGCAGCAATGGCCAGGTCCGCCGCTTTGCGGGCGATAGGTTCCGCTTCTGTCACCCGACCAATATTAAATGTCGCGAGCGCCTGGCCGTAGAGCACGCTGGGATCGCCCGGTTGCTTCTCGGCTAGAACGCCAAAGAGTTCGGCTGCCTCCGCGAAACGACGCTGGTACAGCAAAGCGTCTCCCATTTCCAACGCCTGCGCCAACAGTCTTTCATCAGCGATGGATCCGCGCAGATGCTGGACCGTCTGCGCGATTTGCGCGGCAGTTACAGAACCATCCACACCGCGTTCCTGGGCACGCACCGAGGGTGCAGCTATGAATGCGCACGCCACACACCACAAAACCAGCCTGACGCAAGTGAATTTCGCGGTGCGAACAATCATCGAAAACTTCCGAGCAAGCCTGTTGTGCGAAGGCGCTTTCCGCAGGGACACCTGGGTGTTGCGCCTATTAGGGAGATGTAGACAAAGTAGCCCGTTTCGGTCATTGAACTCAAGTCTCGGAGTTGTCGCGGAACCCGCTCCCGGATAGTCAAAGTGGCGGGCTTCCCACGAAGGGCTCCCGCCACCAGGGCTCTCTTGAGCTGAACTCGCGCGAGACGGCGGCTTAGAAGATCAGCCTCATCCCAAACTCGAACTGGCGCCGGCGTTGTTCAGCTGTGTCTCTGCCAAAGTCAACACTGTTCAAATCATTTACCGGACGGAAGCCATTTACGTGATTGAAAAGGTTATAGGCCTGCGCGCGGAGCTGCACCGTAAAGCTCTCAGTAACGTGAAGGTTCTTGAAGAGCGAGCCATTCACATACGTCTGATGATCGCCGTAAAAGATGTTGCGACCGCTATTGCCGAATTTGGGCCCGCCAGGGTCGCTGGCGAATACTGGCGTCGTTGCCGGACAAAAGATCTTGCCGCGGAATGTCTTACACCCGGCGCCCAACGTAGTTGAGATGTCGGCCCTTTCACCGTTTGCAAAGATCGAGAACGGTGGACCATTTTGGATCGAAATATCAGTGTTGACCTGCCACCCTCCGACCAGAAGGTTAAGGCTACGGGAAACGTGGCTCTGGTACCGTTGGTTCCTGCCAAAGGGCAAATCCCATACGGCCGCAAAAGTGAAACGGTGGGGCACATCAAAGTCTGATCGCGCCTTGTCCAACTCAGGATGGAGCGGATTAGAAAATCCGCAAGTGCTCGGTCCGGTGCCTCCGGTGCAGAAGTTACCCGGCGAATTGTCTATAGAGCGAGACCAGACGTATGTCGAGATAACTGAGAGACCTTTAGTGAAACGCCTTTCCAGCTTTGACTGAAGGCTGTTGTACGAAGATTGGCCGATGTACTCGACATCCTGGACGGTGCCGTGGGTGGTAACTTGCCGCGAGCCGGGAAAACCTCCGCCGCTGTTGCCAATGTTCTGGACAACCAGGAGGTTGCGCCCACGACTGCCGACATAGCCGGCCTCAGCGAGCCAACTCGGCCTAAACTCCCATTGGGCGATCACATTAAACTGATGAAACATCTCGTTGTGTAGATTCGGATCTACATAGACCAGCGAAGCTCCTGCCGGAGCGGCGAAGGTGGTGCCCGGCCCGATGCTGTTGTTCGCTTGAGGAAACAGTATGCCTGTGTCGAGATTGAAGAAAGCAGGTAACTGCGGGCAGCTGGCCGTGCCGTACTGGGTCAGGCTGCAGTTATAACCGGACCCGCCCGGCGGATTGGCTGAAAGGATGCCTGGAATTCCCGGAGTATCGACCGCGTATTTCAAGGCGTAGCCGCCCCGTATGACAACGGTCTTATCTTTCTTCAAACCACTCCAGGCAAACCCTGCCGCCGGCCCAAAATTATTCTTATCACTCTTGACCAGAGAGCGGCCCAGAGGCGCGCTCCCACCCGCGCGCGTCAAGGTATCGTTTGCGGGGTTGTAGTTTGTCTGGCGATCAAAGCGTTCCGTAGGCTGGCCAAAGTAATCCCAGCGTAGCCCGAGATTGAGCGTGAGAGTCGGATTAACCTTCCAATCATCCTGGCCAAAGAACGAGAGCTCTTTGTTGGACAGGAAAGGCGGCGTACCCGGCGAACCACGACTCGTAAACGCTGGATCGTAACCCAACAGGAAGTTGCCGATACCTGAGCCGGAGTCCTGAGGTCCCACCGGAATTCCGCCATAGTTACCCGCGAGGAATCCGCCGACGCCGGTGCCATATTGATATTGTCCCTTGATCGCCCCGGCCCGGCCAGCATCAAAATTGGTGTTCTGGCGTACGCGGAAATCACCACCGAACTTGAGCGTCTGCGTGCCCCGGACCCAGGTCAGCTCATCGGCAAAACTGAAGTTATTAGACTTGAAGTAGAACGGACCGCCATCGCCGATAAACTCGAGCTGATTCTGACGTCCACGTTGATTCGGTTCCTCAATTCCAAGCAGTATTGAGCCCGTGCATTCGCCGCAGATATTCGTATTTGGAATCCCGAGCGCGGCTGAAATGCTTGGATTGAAGCCAAGCGCGCCGCCGACACCAGTGTTGAAGATGCCAATTTCAACGCGGGTGACACCAAAGCGCACATCATTGATTACCGTCGGCGAAAAAGTATGTGTCTCGCCGAGGCGAACGCCGCGCGAGTTTCCAAACTCGTTTCCTGCACCAAAGCCGGATGGCAAATCGTTGCCTGTAGGCGAAGAACCGATAGGAAAATTGTTGTCGCGAGCGCGAGCGCTGTTGTCTCTACTGTAGGCAAAGAAGATTGAATCGGTCTGTCCAATCTTATGATCGAACCTTAATCCGAAACTATTGCGGTTGTACTTCTCTTTTCGGTTCGTCGCAAAGTTGTCGAAGATTCTGCTGGTGAGGGTTGGAAGTGGATAAGCCTGGAGGACGTTCAGCGCCGCCCTTGAGAGAGGCTGGCCGCAATTCCGGATGTCATTGGCTGTCGCTGCGAAACCGTTTGCACAGAACACTGTGCCGATTGGCGCAATGACTGCTCCGCGGACAGTAGAATATGTCTTCGATGTTCCAGGCTGAAGCAACTCGCTGAAATCTCCCACCCGCATCTTCGGCGTGGGCACGCTCACAAAGCCAAAGTCACCCGTTGTGGAAGGCGTCGCATTGCGCTGTCCTTCGTAATAAAAATACCAGAAGGTTCGATTGCGCCCATCATAAATCGAGGAGCCGCCTTCACCGGGACGCGGCAAGAAAACGGGGCCGCCGGCTGTGCCACCAAACTGGTGTGTGTTTCGGTTCGTTAGACTAGGAAAATTTCGCTTGTCTTGCCGGCTCAGAGCGCTCGCGAAGCGCCCCTGGTAGAACTCATACCCGGTGCCGTGAATACGATTTGATCCTGACTTCGTTGTCGTGCTGATAATGCCACCGCCTGCACGGCCCCCTTCAGCCGGAGCAACACTGGTCTGTATCTTAAACTCGGCTATGGCATCGGGCGGAGGATAGATTCCGATTTGGCCGAACTGGCCTTCATTGTTGTCGGTGCCGTCCAGGGTGAAGTTATTGCTGGTCGGGCGCGCGCCATTTACGACCAGAACCGACCCGCCGGACTCGCGGAAGCGAGTTGATTCAGTTGAGGTCCCGACCGGGTTTCCACCTGCCTCAAAATTGCCGCCGCCGCCGATGACGCCCACGAAAGGTCGACTGACGCCCGGCGAAAGCGTAGCCAGTAGCGTAAAATTGCGTTGCGGAATCGGCAGATCTGTGACCTGTTTGTTGTCGATGACGCTACCAAGGTCGCTCGTTTCTGATTGAACCAGTGACTGGGCCGTCGTGACGGTAACAACCCCTCCCACTTGCCCGGGCACCAGCGTGACATCAACGACCTCCGTGCTGGCGGTCTGTACGGTGATGTTGTCATGGACAGTCTCTGGAAACGTCGGAGCGGTGACACTTACTCTATATACTCCGGGCTCCAACGATGGAGCTTCATATATTCCGTCGTCGCCAGTAGTTACTGTGCGCTTGGCATTAGTCGCCACGTTGGTGATTGTGACGGATGCCTTCTGGACGACACCGCCGTTCTGATCGGTGATGGTTCCTTTGATAGTTCCTTTGTTGGTTTGCGCCGATGCTTGAATTGCGAATGCGGCAAACAAAAATGCCAAAACGCCGATCATTGAGAAACGACGCGGTAAGGTACGGACAGTGATCATCGATAAACCTCGCATGCTCGCAAGAACTCAAGGCTCTCTTCATGCCGGGCAAAGAGGGTAACTTGAATTCTTATCTCCAAGTGCTGCCGCCAGGGCGCAAACTCTCCTGCTCTGGCTAAAAGTGGACCGTTTACTACTGGTGAAACTGTCGGAGCCCGCCTGCTCAATAGTTTGTTGTCTCGTCGAACGAAGTATTTATTACAGTTTTGCTGGCATGTCAACACTTTTTTGGTGTCAGGAAAAACAAAATCGCCCGCCGGGGTCGCTGCACCGATTCTCAAAGACTCCTAATCGGCGATATGCGGGGACGGGGAAAGTCGCGGGCTCAAGCCGCCAGGCTTGCGGAAAACTTGGTCGCCAGGACCAAACTCAACGCGCCCCTTAAGGTCGGGTGCTCTCCGAGCGTGGAGGGAAGAATAGGAGCGGAGGGTAATCCCCTTCGCACGCTGTGCTCGATCGTGTCTCTCAGAGGGCCCTCGACCATGGGCCAGGCTCTGGCGATTTCCCCGCCGACAACGACGGCCTCAGGACTGAACCCGACGATTAGGTTGGAAATGCCCACGCCAAGAGAACGCCCGGTATCAATTATTGCGGTGCGCGCGTGTGGTTCACCACTCAGACCGCGATCAACCAGCTCCTTGAAATTCATTTCGTGCTCTTCGCTCATCGATGACAAACTCTTATACCGGGAGATCGCGGCACGCTCGGAAGAAAATGCTTCCCAACAGTCGCGGTTACCGCAGGAGCACGGTACGGGCCCGTTGGTTCCGATGATCATGTGTCCGAACTCACCTGCGGCGCCGCGCTTGCCGCGATAGATTTGACCGTCGAAAACAATGCCGGTGCCCACGCCTTCGGCCACCAGGACAAGAATAAAATCGCGCGCATTGCTGACTTCGGGCCGGCCGAACCAAAGTTCAGCCAGAGCTACCGAATTTGCGTCGTTATCGATCAGGACAGGTAAACCGACAGCCGAGGTGATTATCTCTGCCGCCGGAAGATCTCGCCACTTGAAGTAAGGAACGTAAATCGCCGTGCCGATCGCAGGATCTACCAGGCCAGGTAAACTCACTCCGATTGCTTCAACTGATCGATCTACGTCAACGAAATTCTTAATGCAGCTTACAACCTGGCCGAAGGTTTGCTCAGGATCGCTATCAGTCTCGAACCCATACTGTCGCATTACACGACCCGCGAGATCGCAGGTCGCAATAGTTGTGACGCTGGGTGTAATAGCAACGCCAATCGCCACGGCGTCCTTCGTTCTCAATCGCAAGAGCGTCGGCGGCCGGCCTCCCGTCGATTCGCCTTCGCCCACTTCTTCGATCAAACCGTCGACTTGTAACGTATCGACAATTGCTGAGACAGTCGAGCGCTGTAAAGCTGATTCACGCGCGATCTCAGCGCGAGATATTGGCTCTCGCTCGCGAACGTAGTTCAACACGATCTGTCGATTAATATCGCGGATCGTGTTAAGGCTCGCGGCCTGGACCTTTTTAAGATTAAGTCGTCGCAAAATCCTGGATCAAGGTAATCTATCCGAAAGTTGGACCCTGAGATTAGTGCCGGCAGCAGCCATATTACACGTATCGTGAGCCAGTCAACTCATCTCCGGAAAATTACCACAGGCTTGAATCTTCAATAGGGATGCAGCAGTCGTGTTAGTTCTCGAATGATCTAACAAAGGGAGCCGTTACTTCGACACACCTTTCCCCTCTAAGATCGTTAGTTTCCGATCCACACCTGGGACGTTAATGGTTTCAACTGAGCCATCGGGCCATCTAATCTCGAGCTTGTCTACTTTGGTTGATTCACCCAGGCCGAAGTGTAAAGTCATGTCGTTCTGGGAAGCATAACTTCCACCGCTAATAACATCCTGCCGCTGGCGCGTCTTCCCGGTGGTGAGGTAAGCACTCGCTCCAATGGCATCGCGGGGGCTCTTCTTCCCAACGTTACCGACCAGATTCAATGCCAGCCAGTGGCCGGCCGTGGCGACGTTCCGAAGTACCGCGGGCTTTGCATCAATATTGTTAATGACCACATCCAGCCGGCCGTCTCCGTCAAGATCACCAATTGCGAGTCCCCGCGCGCACCACGCCGCGGCTAGTCCGCTTCCCGGCGCGGCGCCCACCCGTTCAAACTTGCCGTTTCGCAGATTTCGGAACAGCAACAGTTGTTCGGCATAGCTCGTGCCCCACTGATGATCGTCGACCGCCGGATACACGTGACCATTAGCGTCGATAAGATCAAGCCAGCCGTCATTGTCGTAATCAAGAAAGCTTGTGCCCCATTTGAGAAATGGAATCGTAACTTCGCCGAGCCCGGCTTGAAATGTGACATCCGTGAAGTTCCCATCTCCATCGTTGTGATATAGCACGTCAGAGTCATCCGAGAAATTCGTAATATGGAAACTCAGGCGGCCGCTGTTGTCATAATCGCCAATCGCGACGCCCATGCCTGCCTGCTCGCGGCCATTCTCGTTCAGCGCAACACCGGAAGGATAACCCGTTTCTTCGAAAGTCCCGTCGCCCTTATTTATGTAAAGTTGCTTAGGCGTCGAGTCATTAACCACGATCAGATCCAGGAGTTTGTCCTCGTTGACGTGGACGAATGCCGAAGAGAAACCGTAATACTTTTGCGGGTCGTTAACTCCGGACTTGACGCTCACATCCTCGAAAGTTCCGTCAGGTTTCTGATGATATAGATTGTCGCTCTCTCCCAGCAGGCCGCGCGGGCCACACATCACCGGCGCTCCCCGGAACTGGCAGAAGTTCTGGCCCACACCTCCGGGCTTTCCCGCTTCACTGGGACTTGGCGGAAGGTTGTTCAGGTCCACATCGACATAGCCGGGCACGAACAGATCCAATCGGCCGTCGCCGTCGTAGTCGCCCCATGTCGCCCCTGTGCTCCATCCTTTTCGCGCGACTCCCAACTTTTCTGCCACGTCGGTAAACGTGCCATCTCCGTTGTTATGATAAAGACGCGCGACGCCGAAATTGCCTACATAGATGTCCGGACGGCCGTCGTTATCGTAGTCGCCAATCGCTACGCCCATGCCCCACCGCTCGTTTGCCACTCCGGCTTTGTCCGTGACATCTTCAAACTTCCAGTTGCCCAGGTTGCGATACAGAGCGGCTCGCGGAGGTTTCTCTTTTCCCTGCATGGCGGCTAGCGTCGAACCATTTAAGATGTATATGTCCGGCAGACCGTCGCCATCGTAATCAAAAATCGCGACACCGCCCGAAGGAACTTCGAAAATGTAATTTTTTTCCGGGGTACCGGAACGATGAAGAAAACTCTTGAGCCCGGTCCTGTCGGTCATGTCTTCAAACACAACCGGAGCTTTGGGATCGGTGATGCCAACCGTGCGCTTGCTGGTGTAATTAAGAGCTGGCCCGGTTTCGACGCCGCCCTTTGGCTGTTGCGGCTCAACCTTCTTCGGCGGCGTCTGCCCTATTAGAGTTAAGCAGCCAAAGCAGAAAAGAGTGACGGCCAGCCCCAGCCGGCGCAATGTACGAGACTTAATCTTAGTCATTTAAAGCAAACCAGTGGTGGAGTTCGGACATCCGGAGACTTAATGAAAATACGCATGCACTCGGAGACTGTCAAACCACTGGTGCTGGGGTAATTGTGTGTTGCCAGCGGTCCGGTCGTGATGCCGGGCACTAGCCCGACCGTCAGGGAGGGCTCGACTAATGCACCTCGGAGCCCTCCCTGACGGTCGGGCTAATGCCCCGGAGATCAGCAACACTTTCTTACCGCGCTCCAAACCGCTCTCACCTCCCCGGCCTGACTACTGTCTTGGCATCGCGTTCAGAGACAATGATGTAGCTATCGATTCCGCGGCTGGACATTGTTTGCGAAAGGCCGCTCGGCCAATGCACTTCCAAGCGTTCGACGGTTGCGCTCCCCAGCCCGACAATGATCCTTGGGTCGCTGGCCGAAAGATAGCTACCGGCGGCGGACACGTCAAAGATTTGTTCGCGACTGGCACTGTCAGTGACAATCACGCGCGCCCCGATTCCCTGACGGTTCGATTTCGAACCCACCAGCGCTATTCCCAACCAATGATTTGCCGTTCCCGTATTCTTCAGAATCAAAGGTGAGTCGTTGAGGATGCTGACCACTGCATCCGCTTGTCCATCGTTGTTCAGATCGCCGAAAGCCGCTCCGCGCCCGACGATCGGCACGTCGAAAGGCACGCCGGCGGAAGCCGAAACATTAACAAAACCCTTTCCGGTATTCCGCATCAGCAAAGGCGTCTGCCTGTATTTCAAATAGCTTGTCGACTTTTCGATCGTGTCGAGCACGTGGCCCTGCGCAACAAAGATGTCGCGCAGACCGTCGTTGTCCACGTCCAGAAAATGAAGGCCCCAACCGGAATAAGGCAAAGAGATTTGACCTACGGCCGTAGACGTTGTGGCCCAGGTAAAACTTAAATCTCCATTGTTGTGATAGAGGGGGTAGGTCTCGTTTGACAGCGTTGAAATAAGAACATCGGGCCAGCCGTCATTGTCATAATCCGCAGCGTCAATACCCATGCCGGCGAAGGTCTTTCCGTTCTCAGTGTAACCTGCGCCGGATGTGACGGCGATGTCTTCAAACGTGCCGTCACCTTTGTTGTGATAGAGCGATTGCCGCACACTGTCGTTGGCCACAAAGATGTCGGGCCATCCATCGTTATCGAAATCCGCAAATGCTACTCCGAGACCTTTGCCGCTGGGATCCGCGATTCCGGCTTTGACGCTGACGTCTTCGAAGGTTCCGTCGGATCTTTGGTGGAAGAGAATGTTTGTCGTGCCCTTGAAATTATCGGGGTGACAGTAAGCCCGTAAGCCTTCTCCGCACTGCAGTGCACCTCTTTCAAAATCCCACTCGATATAACGAGCGACAAAGAGATCCAGCCGGCCGTCCCGATCATAGTCAATCCAGCCGGCGCTGGTGGACCAACCGCCCGCAGCGACGCCGAGCTTCCTTGTGACATCGGTGAAGGTTCCGTCGCCGTTATTGTGATAAAGATGGTTTCCACCGTATCCCGTCACATATAGATCGACAAAGCCATCGTTATCAAAGTCGCCGGCAGCAACACCCAGGCTGAAACCCTCGCCTTTCAGACCGGCCCGTTCGGTTACATCTTCAAAGGCGCCGTCCGGTTTTTGATGATAGAGCCGGTTCCAGAACTGTGGATCGCGCTTATCCGGCATCGTGGCCTTTGGCATCGGATCCTTAAGTTGAGCGCCATTTGTGAAGAACAAATCCATGCGACCGTCGTTGTCGAAATCAAAGACGGCAACTCCTCCACCCATTGTCTCTAACAAGTATTTGACGGCGGTTGGCGAACCTGAATGCCTGAAATTGATCCCGGCACTCGGGGTAATGTCGGTGAATGTAACCGGCGAACGAGCTTGTGGTCCGGGCGGTGGCTTCGTCTTTGGCAGGTCGCCGGAACCGTAAGCCTTTCCCGCGCGTGGCGTCGGCGTTGGAGATGGCTGCTGGTGTGCGCCGACCGCACTCCCAGAGAAAATAATGAGAGAGGCTAACAGCAACGACCAACAATGACGCCGAAGGTAATGGCTCTGGTTGTTTTTTGCAGACGTACTTCTCAATGAGTGTCTCGTTCAAGCCAATCAAGATCTAAAGTTTGTGAAATCGTTAGGCCTGCTACGATCAAGGCGCGTGACTCGAGTTACGCTGGCTGGGACTGCTTCCCTTATTGCCGTTAGTCACCGTGTACTCGAGCCATCCGATCATCATCTCGTCGTAACTGGGATCACCCCAGCGCACCGCTTTGGTCGGATCAGGATTGTGCTTGTTCCTTGCCGAGTTATCGAAATGGGCCGTCACGATTATTCTGGAACCCTTCGGAATCATCACGGGATTCTTCAGCCGGTACACGGTCTGCCAGTTGAATTCAAATTTCGGCACCCACAGCAACGTCTGGCGCCGGCCATCCGGAAAAACAATTTCGTACTTCATGTCTTTGCCCCGCATATGCATATGGGGCATGTAAGAGATCAATTGCACTTCCCGATCAAAAGTGTAAGCTGCCGTCACTTTGTGATTCGCGGCGCCTGGTGGAATTTTGAAGTAATGATTGGGCACTGTGAAAGTCACCGCTCTCCTTGCGGGCGGCTCCCTGGCGAAGATTAGCCCCACGATGGTGCGATCCCGCTGGGGTGTTTCAATTGCGCCGTGAAAGCTCGAATAGTGAATCTGGAGAATAATTGTCGAGCCCGCGGGAATCAGCTTGGCTGTTCCCGGAGGATAAACGTCAGGCCCTTTGCCAGGCGCGTATGACGCCAACAGCACGCTATACTCCGCGGCGCCGTCACCAGTGCGACCCTTAAAGAGCGAACCGCCGTTAGGCGCATTGGCGCCGTCGTCAATGACCGGAGCGTCCATCTTGACGCGCGAGAGCGAGCCTTCTTTGTAAAAGATCGACGGCTCGGTGTCAGCCTGCGGAAACTCGGCACTGACGCGCCTCGCTCCAGCGGAAAGCGCTTCAGCCGTCACCACGTGAGCAATGACGTGATGGACTATGCCACGGTTGCCTGGCAGAATTTCCGCCGCTTGCACCCACCTGTCCTCTTTAAACTTTGTGGGGAAGGTAACGTAGACGTAGCTATCGGGCGCGTGCGCTTCGATTGTGTAGGTTTCAGACATCGCCAGCACGTAATCTGGCTTACCCATCTTCCAGCCCGGAAAATACTTGGGCGGCGTTGGCAGATCTTCCGGATTGCCTTCTTTTGCTCCCTGCGCAACCCAAGTGACTATCGTCTCGATGTCTTCCTTACGCAGGCGCCTATCGTTTAAGAATTCCCCGTAGCGTGAATCGGCATGCCACGGTGGCATTTCTCTCGCCGATACTTTTTCGCGAATGGATTCTGCCCACGGCAGAACCTCCTGGTAAGTCAGCACCGAAAACGGCGCGATGTCGTAAGGGCGATGACACTCCGCGCAATGTTGGTAAAAAATTGGAGCTACATCTTTGCTGAACGTGACTTCGTCCTTATCCGAGGCGCCCGAGTGGGCGCCGCGCATAACCACGATTAGGCTGATAGTGGCCAAAGCCATCAAGAGCAAAAAGAGAAAATGTCTCTTCGAGGCCATCCCGCCGTCTCCTTCAATCGTAAAAAGCGAGGCCCAAGACTAACTAACGTGGAGATCGCCACGAATAATACTATGTTGATGGCTTGGAACTCCGCTTCGCTTCTTCAATCAACTGATTATTTCGTTCGTATGAAATCTCTTCCTCGTTTTCCATTGGTGGTGGATACTGATGTCCCTGATAGACCGGGTAAGCTTCGGTGCGCAGATGCGCGAGCATGTGATGCCCGCGGCGTGATGCGCGCTCGTGACGCAGGGCCGAAACATCGATCGGGGCGACCACGATGCGCTCGCCGGGTCCGGGTGATGCCTGGGCCAGCAAACGTCCGTCGTAATCGACGACCTGACTGCCGCCGGGCCATGAATAAGGTGGATAGTGCTTCAGACTCGCGCCCTGATTTGTCGCCACCACGTACGCCACGTTCTCAATCGCGCGCGCGCGATTGATCACCGTCCACCAATCCATCGGCTCAGTCGCGCCCCAGGGATCCATGTATGCCGAGACGCGCACCAAAACTTCAGCGCCGTTTGCGGCGAGTTGACGCATGGCTTCCGGAAACAACCAGTCGTAGCAAATCGCACAGCCAATGCGGCCGATTGGGGTATCGGCGACCGGGAAAAAAGGTTCGTCGTAGCCTTCGAGATCGTGCGGACTGGTATGAACCTCGTAGGGAATCCACGTGTTTACTTTGCGATATTTGTAAAGAATGCCTTCAGGTCCGACCAGGCATGTCGTATTGAAAACATGACCCGGCCATTTCGGATCGAACTCCAGCATCGACCCGCTTTGAATATAGATATCGTGCGCGCGCGCCTTTTGCTCAAGTCTATGCGTATGTTCATTTGGGATTTCGATTGCCAACTTGTCGATCAACTCAGCCGCCGTTTCAAACACGGGCGCCGAATGAGCAAACTCAGGAAAGACCACAAGCCGGACGGGCAGAAACGGGGCCGCGCCGGCGACCGCGGAATCGATCATAGAAAGCATCCGATCGGTGTTCGCGCGTATTCCTTTTCGCTCGACCGGATTCGCCAGATCAGTTTGGCAACAGGCTGCTGAGTATCTGATATGTTCCATAGAACTTTCTTAAGGAGCGCCGACATCCTGTCGGCGGTTCGCGGGCATCTTGCCCGCATTCGAATCAATGGAAACGCCGGCAGGGATGCCGGCGAACCGCAGGCAAGATGCCTGCGCTCCTACCTTCCGAGTATTACTGTGTCGATCAACGGCACCGCCGAGGTGACTATGCGAGTGTTGTACTGCTCGAGATATCGCCGCCGGGCAGCGGTCAACGGATATTGTTCGGGCCATTTGTACGGGTAACGGCTCATGCCATGGAACGGTAGCGGGAAAATCTGATCGGGACTGGCCGAGTTGATGTCCATCTCTTTACTGAAGCCATCGGCATACAACAGAAATGTTCGCGTCCAACCCTGCGGCAGCGGCGTCATGCGGGTAGCGTCAAACGACAACCTGATCTCATCGCCGGTGCGGCAAATCGCAAACATGTCGTCGCTCTTTGTTAGCAGCTCACGCACATCGCCTTCGCGAGTGTAGTGTCCGGTCATCACCTTCCAGGGCGAAGCAAACAACACACGCTCGTAATTGTAGCCGA
>Ga0137401_10000729_pt1 | contig 13451 bp, 11 predicted proteins | sample CZOMad1_1_16fung_FD_108286 | JGI IMG/M metagenome (GOLD analysis project Ga0137401, IMG submission 108286) | Vadose zone soil fungal communities from Angelo Coast Range Reserve, California, USA - CZOMad1_1_16fungal (Illumina Assembly) | ecosystem: Environmental > Terrestrial > Soil > Vadose...
CGCCTTCAACCCCATCCGCGCGAAGGTGCGCAAATAGGCGACGAACATCTTGTTGTAGGAACGCCGGGCGGCCGCCTCGTCGATGTCGAAGGAATAGGCGTCCTTCATCAGGAATTCGCGGCCGCGCATGACGCCGAACCGCGGCCGCTGCTCATCGCGGAATTTCCATTGGATATGATAGAGATTGAGCGGCAGGCTCCGATAGGACTTCACATAGGCGCGAAAGATCTCGGTGATCATTTCCTCGTTGGTCGGCCCGTACAAAAGTTCGCGCTTGTGACGATCATTGATGCGCAGCATTTCCGGACCATAAGCGTCGTAGCGTCCGCTCTCGCGCCAGAGATCGGCGAGTTGCAGGGTCGGCATCAACAGTTCGAGCGCACCGGCGCGGTCCTGTTCTTCGCGCACGATCTGCTCGATCTTCTTCAGCACGCGAAAACCCAGCGGCAGCCAGGCATAGATGCCGGCGGCTTCCTGCCGCATCATACCGGCGCGGAGCATCAGCCGGTGCGACACGATTTCCGCTTCCTTCGGATTTTCCTTCAGTATCGGGAGAAAGAACCGTGACAATCGCATGGGCGGGCCTTGAGGAATCGGTGGAGAGGATTGCGACCGGCGCAGTCAAAGCGGATCGCCCGCCAAAACACAAGGGAGGGTATCAGAAAAAGCCGCTAAGCCATCGGATTTCCTGCCGTTTTGCCGAATCGGCAACACCGCGGAGCGCCGCTTCAAGGCGCCGACACGTCGAAATCGTCCTCCAGCGTGACCTTCTCGAAGTCGGTCACCAGCGCGTCGATGCGCATGTGCCAGCGGCCGGCCACGGGCAGCGGGACGTCGCGCACATGCCAAAAGCCGTCCGGCCCAAGCGCTGCGGGCCGCTCGATGGCCTCGATGCCGCGATCCGGCATGCTCAGCGAAAGCGCAGCCTCCTTCGCACTCAACGGGCTGCCGTCATCGTGCATCAACTGCAGCACGAAGCTGTCGGTGCCGACCTTCCCCGGCGAGATCAGCACCTGGAACATCGCCTGGTCGCCGTGGATGTGAACGGCCAGCGGAGTTTCCGGAACAAGCGTGCGCGGCGGCGGCGTAAAGCGCCAGCCCGCGACCAGCAACAGGATGGCCGTCGCCACCACGCATTCGGCCGCGATCGAGCGTGCCAACGGCCGTGAGGCCCGCGGACCGCGCGCCAGCGCGGGCGTCAGGCGAAAGCGGTTGAGCGCGGCAAGTCCCAGCAAGGCTGCGACCAGCGCCAGCTTGATCGAAAGGATGACACCGTATGTCGTATCGACGAGTGCGCCGAAACGCTCGAGCTGAACCACGGCGAGCGTTAGCCCTGCGAGCACCACGACGGCGACCACGGGGATCGCCACGGCCGAGAAGCGCCGCACGACCGGCAATGACAGCTTTGGCTGTTGCCACACGATCGCAACCAGCGGCACCAGGGCGCCGAGCCAGAACGCGACACCCGCGCCATGCAGCAGCATCGCCGGCCGGGTCAGCGCTTCCGGCGGCGCGGTCGCTGCGTGGCCGGTTGCCGCGAGCGACAGGCCGACGCCCGCCAGGCCCACGAGCGATAGCGCGCGCGCCATGCCAGAAAAGGGGCGCCGGAAGGCAAACAAGCTGATTGCCATCGCCGCGATCGCGATCAGCAGCGCCGGCCCAAGGCTCGTGCCGAGCGCGACCTTCCAGGACGCGGCTGTGACGATGCCGCTGAGCGGCAGGCCCAGCACATCAAGCCCTTGAAGCCCGAGCGAGGCGACGGCGCCGAAAAGCCCGACCGCCAGCGCGGCACGCACCGCGCTCGAACCGGCGTCCGATCGCCCGATCCAGGCGACAAAGAACACCCCGCCGACGCCTGCGAACAAGCCGATATAGAGGCCGATCCGCGCCAGCCAGATCAGGGCATCGATATTCGCGCTGGTGTCTGCCGGCGCCGCCGTCGCGGTCGGCGCGCCGACCGAGAATGTCACCGCACCCGTCACCGGATGTCCGTCCTGCGAAATCACCCGATAGCTGACGATCGAGGTGCCGCGCGGCAACCCATCCGGCAGCGTCACCAGGATGGTCTCGGCGGTCGCGTCGACCGCGGCATCGCCGCGCAACCTGCCGTCCGCGTCGATCACATGGACCGCGCCCGCCGTCACGCTTTCGTTGAAGCGCAGTTCCACGCGCTTCGGCGCCTGCGCCAGCACGCTGCCGTCGCGCGGCTCCGCGGACACCAGCGACGCATGCGCCGAGGCCTCCGTGCCCAAGCAGACAACAAGCAGCAGTGTCGCGAGGCCGACGATGAGACGCATCGCTTACGGCTTCTGAGTCAGTTTCACGCCCGGCGCCGGCCACTTGCCCTCGTGCGAGTGCGCGGCGCCGTCGGGCAGGATCTCGATCCAGCGACTGATCCCCTGCTCGCACTCCTGCACGACCGGGAAATGCAGCGTGGTGTCCGGCTTGAGCCCCTCGGTGAGGAAGGTCTCGATCACGAACTCCTCGCGAGTCTTGTCCGGCACCCTGCCGCCGCTCCAGGCCACTTCCTTGATCCCTTCGGTGGCCTTGGCGCCGCGATAGTCGTACGCGGCGGCATATTTGCCGTTGACGATTTCGACGGTCCAGCCGGCCTTGGACGGCGGCAGCGTCACGATTACCCCTTCGGGAATCTGGACGCGCAGCTTGACCGTCGCCGAACCCGAGCAGCCATGCGGAACGATGAACACGGCCTTGTAGTCTGCCCCGATCGCGGCCTGCTTTGGCTCCAGCAGGATATGCGCGTTCGCCGCCGACGAGGCCAGCACGCAAATGGCGATCAACGCAGGAAACTTCATCATCATCGCTCAACTCACATCTTCATGCCGGAGTGATCCGGCATCTTCTTCATCTCCATACCGCCCATTCCAGCGGCCGGTCCAGGCGCGCCGACGGCCTGCACATCGAGCGTGACCTGCACCTTGCCGGCCTTCTCGAATTCGAGGGTGAGCGGCACGCGGTCGCCCTGCTTCAGCGGGCTCTTTAGATCCATCATCATCAGATGGTACCCGCCCGGCGCCAGCTTGACGGTCTTGCCGGGCTCGATGGCAAGACCCTTGTCGAGCGGACGCATCTTCATGACGCCGTCGGTCGTGGTCATCTCATGGACCTCGATCTTGCCGGCAATGTCGCCGGAGACGGCAACCAGCCTGTCCGGCGCGCTTCCCTTGTTTTCGATGGTGAGGTAGCCGCCGCCGATCTTGGCGCCATTCGGCGTGGCGCGGCTCCAGGCCTGCGAGACCACAAGATCGCCCGCTTTGACGTCCTCGGCCCGCGCGAGGGTTGCGTACAGGCAGGCTGCCAGCGCCATGCCGGCCATTCCGGTTGCGATTTTCCTCATGGAATATCCCTTTCTTGCCGCGATGGCTTTGCCTTGTTCAAGTTGCCTTGCTCAAAACGTGTATTTCCCGGCGAGGACGAAGGTTCTGCCGGGAAACGGATGAAACAGGAAGTACTGCTCGTCGAAGAGGTTATCGATGCCGAAATCGAAGGCGAGATTCTTCGTCGCGTTGTAATGCATCTTCATGTCGACGACGAAGAAATTGTCGAAGGCCCCAAAGACGTGGGGAATGATGTCGGTGTTGTCCAGGGTCGAGTATTGCTTGCCGCTGTAGCGCGCGGCGACCGTGTAGGCCCAGCTGTCGTTCGGTCGGTAGGTGACCCCGAACGTGGCCCGCCAATCCGGCACGTTGGGGACGCGCTTGCCGACGGCCGTCGTGCCGCCGATCGTGCTTACGAAGGTCGGATCGCTGAGGATTCGCGAGTCGACATAGGTCACGCTGCCGAACAGTTGCAGGCCGGCGATCAGCACGTTGTTCTTGTCCGCCGAAAGCTCGACACCCTGCAAGCGGATCGCATCGACATTGCCGATCGTCGTCGTCGGGGTCTGGCCACCCGATGCGTTCGTCACATTGGTGGTTTGCGAGATGATCGCGTTGTTGGTGTGTTCCCTGAACAGCGTCAAACGAACACGGCCGTCGCCCCAGTGGCGCTCGACATTCAGTTCGCCGGTGAAATCCTGCTCCGGCGAAAGGTTGGGATTGGCGAAGGTCGCGACCCCCGCGACCGTGATGTTCTGATAGAGTTCGATGACGGTCGGATAGCGATACGCCTCGCCGAAATTCGCGGTGATGTTCCAATCCTTGTTGGGATCGTAGGACAGCGACACTTTCGGGGAGAAATTCGTCGAATTCAGGCCGGGCTGATTCTTTGGAACTGGAACGACAACGGGTATGGGGTTGGCCGGTGTGCCCGTCCCGCTCGCAGGGTTGGAATTGATATTGAATCCATCCAGCGCCTGCCAGCTTTCCAGCCGGCCGCCGAGTGTCAATTTCAAATTCGGAGCAATCTTCCAGGCGTCCTGCAGCCACAGCGCTTCGGTGCGCGTCTCGCCGACCCCCGTCGTCAAGAGCTGACCAGTGCCTGTCGACGATGTCGCGTACCAGACCGAGGACGCGTAGACCGGATTTTCCAAGCGGTAGCGGTCGCCATGCAAGCCGAAGCTGATTTCCTGCGGCCCATCATAGCCGAACGGCCGCCAGATGCCCTTGGCGTCGGCGTTCTGCCAGTTCGTTCCATCCATGCGCGTGATCTTGCCGTTCAGCGAATAGCCGACGCCTGAAGACGCCACGGTGAACGGATTGAGCATGATGTCCTGCAGATAATTGTAGGTCGAGGCCGACAGGTCGAAGTCGAACACGCCCTTGGTATTGCTCTTCAACGCCACCGCGTTGCTCATATGCGTCTGATCCCAGACGTATTTGTTGCTGGCAAAGCCGGTGACGCCGCCAAAGGTCGGCTGGCCCGTGACGGTCGAGACCAGATAGGTCTGCGGGTCGGAGGTCTGGTGATTGTCCCAGATACCCAGCGAATAGGTTGCCTGCACCAGCGGCGAGATATCATAGGCCAGCCGGAGATTGGCTGACGTCTGCTGCGAATGCGCCAGCGCGCCGGTGCCGGCGACATTGGCAACCTGCCCCAGCTTGTTGAGCGCCGGAAAGACACCCGTCGTATTGGGCGGCCCCACGCCGAAGACCGTGCCGAAGGTCGTGTAGGTCAACGGCTGCTGGTGGCTGTCGAGATAGTTGGCGCTGACAAGCCAAGACAGTTTGCCGTCGCGATTGCCGGCAGCCGCGCTGGTCTGGCTGGTCAGATAGGTGTCCTTGGTACCGTATTGATTCCACGGCATCACCGAGAACGTTTCCTTGGCGACAGCAAAAGGCTTGTCCGGCATCTTCGAAGTTATCAGCAGGACGCCGCCAATCGAGTTGCCGGGATAGGCCGCGGCGAACGGCCCGTTGAGGAAGTCGATCCGGCCGATCGCTTCCGGCGAGATCAGATTCCATTTCGGCGAGGCGTTGGTGTTGTTGTTGCCGATCAGGGCCGAGACCAGCAGATCGTCGTAATAGATCAGGGTGCGGGCGCTGGAATTGAGCCCCCAGCTTCGCGTCGCCAGCACCGCCTGGTTGTCGCCGTCGTTGCGTTTGCGCACGAACAGGCTCGGCATGTATTTGACGGCGTCCTCGGGGTCCTTGAGGTTGATGGTCTCGTCGATCTGTTTCGAGGTGATGCTGTAGGATTGCTGCGGCAGGCTGAACCTCGTCACCGCCGGCGGCGGCCCGGCCGACGCATTGGCGCCGGCCCCCTGGGATTCGGCTATGACGGGAGCCTGCCGCTCGGGCGCGGCGGCCGGCGCCCGCGGCCGCCGCCTGACCACGGTCACGCGGTTGGCGGGTTTGCCAGCAACGCGTTGGATATGCGGCGCCTCGACCGTGACCGGCGGCAGCATCTTGTCGCCCGAACCGGTCTCACTCTGGGCATGACCGACACTTGCCGGCGCCATCAGCGCCAGTCCAAGCGCGACGGCGCTGACCCCGCGGAGGGCATGAAGACGGGACATTTGGATATTCCTTACTGACTACGCCGGCACGAGCACCGGCCCGAGAAACGGCAATCGCAGCCAGCGGCATTCGCCGCCGGCGCGCTTTGGTCAGAAGGAAACAGGCGGTGCCCGCGCCTGCGCGTGGGAACGGACACGAAATTGGGAAAGCCCCTCAACCTGGTCGCGCCAGATCACGCGCGCAACGTCGCGATACGGCGTTACAACTGCGCTCGCTTGCGGGGCGTCAAGGGACGCGCTGGCCTGCGCCGCGCAGCAGATCGAGCAGGCGCCGTCATGGCCGTGGTGCTCGCCGCTTTGATCGGTCTGTCCGGAGACCGACGCCGGATCGCTGTGGCAGATTTCGCCCGCCAGCAGCGGATCGGAAATGGCGAAGGCGGCCGCCCAGCACGCCCCGATCGGTGCCAGAATTTGCACCGTCAGGGCGATCAGAACGATCGGAAGAAATCTTGCTAAGCGCCGCCGCATCGGTGAAACCAACTACCTCATTCTTCCCATAACCCTCGCCGCATCGCGAGTCGAGATGTATCGCTTCTCAAGGACCGGGTGATCGGCGACAGCGTGAAATCTCATCTTCCGCTGTTGTCCTGTCATGGCACCAGATGAGCCGACGGGTGCAGCGTGCCGAGCACGCCGACGATGGCGAAGACCATGACACCCAAGGCGACCTCGACGAGAACGTTGCGCGTCAGTCCGCGCAGCGCATCGCGTTGCGCCTCTCTTGACGACGTCGCGGCCAGCCGAGGCGTCAGCCAGAACCGGTTGGCGGCAGCGAATGCCAGCATGACGGCGAATGCGGCAAGCTTGAACAGCAGGAACCACCCATATTCGGTCTCGGTCAGCCCGCGGAACGAGCCGACCAGAATCCACGCGTTGATTACCCCGGACGCAATCAGCGTTGCCACGCTGACGATTCCGAGGGAGGAAAACCGCTTGGCCACGTCGTATTGCAGCGTCCCCCGGGCCGAGACCTGCGACCGCCGGCCGGCGTTGAGCAGCAACGCGAGCGGCAACAGCCCGCCGATCCAGGCTGCCGCGGCGTCGAGATGCAAGGCGTCGGCGGTCAGATGCAGATAGCCTAGTTCGGCCCGCGTTGACGCGGCATGTCCGGTCCAGGCGATCGCCGCGACGAGGCTGAGCGCCGATCCCAGCGCCAGCCAGCGCGCCGGCGCCGATCGGTCATAGGCCAGACCAGCCGCGAGCAGGATGGCGAGGCCCAGCCGGATTTCAGAGACCAGCCCGAATTGCGTCTCGTCGAGCACGGTGATGACAGCCCCCGATGTCACGGCCTCACCGAAAGCCTGGCCGCTCATCGCGACCGTCTGCAAGGCGAGCCAGATCGCGCCGGAGACAACCGTTACGGCAAGACCGCTCCAGGCCAGCAGGCGGACCTGCGCATCGATCGCCTTGCCTGCGTCGCCAGCCGAACGAGAGGCAGGCCCGGCGACCACAGCGCGGAATGTCAGCGCTCCGGCGGTGATCGCAGTGGCCGCGAAATGCACCGTGCGGACGACGATCATGGCAATGTCGATGTCCATTTCGAACCCGTTCATCGTTCCGGCGCTGCCAGTTCAAGAAGACGCGTCAAACCAGAGCACTGAATACCGGCTTTGATCCGATCAGAACCGATCTTCAAGGCTCATTCGTCGACTTATTCGCCGACCTGGAACGTGAAATTGCCCTCGGTCGTATGCGTATCCGTCGACAGCACGTGCCAGTTGACGTGATAGGTGCCGGTGCCGCCTCCCCGCAACGACACCGACATCTGGCTGCCGCTGACCCGGGTCTTGCCGCTGTCGATGCGCTGGCCGGCGGCGTTGGTCACGGTGATCGTGCTGAACGCGGCCTCCAGTTTCTGGGTGAACCACAACGTGACCTGCTGCGGCGGAGTGGCGACCTTGTTGCCGACACGCGGCTCGGCATGGTCGAGCATCGCATGCGCATTGGCTTGTCCTGTCGCGAGCAGAAGCAGGAGCGGAATCACGCCAATCAGAGATGGGTGTCGCATGTTCAGTTCCTCACAAAAGGTCGTGCCTGTGGGACGGCATTGCCGAAGATCGGCTTGCCGATCCCATACGGATCGATGTCGTCGAGGTAGAGGTGCAATTGCGCAATCACCCCGACATTGCTGCCGCTCTCCCGGTTGATCGGAATCAGCGCCTCGATGCCGAGTTGAAAGGTATTGCCGACCCAGATCACGCCGGGATTGATGGTGCCGGTGGTCTTGGTTCCCGATGTGAAAGTGTTGGATACCGGCGTCTGCAGGTTGGCTTCCACCAGCGGGATCAGGCGATTGACGAAATCCGGCAGGCCGAGATCGACCACGGCGGACTTCAGATAGGGCATGCTGTACTGGATCGTGCCGCCCCAGTTCAGCACGCGCGGATTGAACTCGGTATCGATGGTCTGATCGCCCGTGTCAGGATCGATGCCGAATGTCGTCGTCGAATTCTTGCCGGGGATCGCATAGCCGACCTGGCCGGTGATCGCGACGGGCCTGAGCCAGGACAACGTATCCGGCAGGTCGCCCCACCCTTTGCCGAAATACAGCGTCGGCGTGTAGACGTTGAAGGATTCCGCGCCGACATTGGTAGCGCCTGTGCCGCCCCACTCGACGCTGAGCCCGACCGACATCACGAACTCATGCACGGGGTCCTTGAACACCCGGTATTTGAACGTCGTCTCCAGATTCTGAAAACCATTGGCTCCCGCGGCCGTCGGATCGATCGGGCCAAGGAAGGTATAGGTCGAGCCGAACGAGATCGCGAAATCCTCGGTGATCCGCTTGGAGAACTCGCCGGAAATATCGCGCTGCCGCACCGGCGGATTGTCGCCGGTCTTGAAACTGTCGAAGGTTGGAACGGCGAGTTCGTCGTTGACCCCGGGATCGTCGATGCCGAGGGTGGCCGGAAAGAAGCGATTGCCGACGATTTCGTGGGCGCAGGTTGTTGTCATGGGAACAAGCGCGATGACGAGCCCTGGCAGGCCCGCGCGCAAAAGACGGATGGACATCGTTAGCTCCGCAGCTGTCGAATGATGAATGCAGGACGGCCCGTTGGCCGCAAAACTCACATCGAGAGCGGGGGCGCGCGCGCTTGCGCATTGGAGCCGGAACGGAACTTGGAAAGCGCCAGTGAATGGTCGCGCCAGACGACGCGTGCGACGTCGCGATACGGCGCAGCGACGGTGATCGCTTGCGGGGTGTCGACGGACACGCCTGCCTGCGCCGCGCAGCAGATCGAGCAGGCGCCGTCATGGCCGCGATGCTCGCCGCTTTGATCGGTCTGTCCGGCGATCGACGCCGGATCGCTGTGGCAGATTTCGGCCGCCAGCAGCGGATCGGAAACGGCAACCGCCGCCGCCCAGCACGCCCCGATCGGCGCCAGGATTTGCACCGCCAGTGCGATCAGAACGATCGGAAGAAATTTTGCGAAGCGCCGCCGCATCTGTGAAGCTACCCGCCCGATTCTTTTCATAATCTCCGCTGCTGGGCGAGTCGAGACGGATCCCGCCTTAGACTTGGGCGGTCGATCCAAAATGAAACAATTTTTTATCCGGCGGATGAAATAATCTGTCGCGTCAGGTGTTTTTTACGCCACAAAAAATTCACGTTTGCGCCACTCTCTTCGGCGCCGTGCAACCCTATGCATACAGATGCATGTCAAACGAGCTATTTCCCAATCATTTCGTAAATTGCTCTAATTTTGAACATTCGTTGCCGAAAATGATGACAAGAGCAAAAAACTGGTCTACCAATATTGGGGCAGGCAGGTCGCAAGACCAACGTCTGGTGGTCCAAGTCTCGGGAGGAGCCCTGGCGCGCACAAGCAGCGTCGCCCCGCCAACGAAGATCAAATCCAAATTGCGGGTAAATAGGGTCGACACAATTTTTCGAGCAGGGCTGACGCCCTGCTCTTTTTTTCGTGAACCTCTTCCTCATGAATACTTTTTGAAGCACAGCCTTCCGAAAGGCGCGGTCCTTTGAAGTAAAAGGTTGTTTTGAAGCGCGTCTCTTTTGTATCGAACGCCTTTTTCGTGATGTGAATCCCAAAATTTCCACAGGCATGTGCGACGGCCGCACCATGGCGAGCAGCAATCCGATCGAGCGGAGTTTTGAATTGGCCGCAGAGGCCTGCGCCGATTTGACGCCGCTTGTGTATCGGCGCCTGTTTGCCCAACACCCCGAAGCGGAAGCGATGTTTCGAACAGAGGGCAGCGATCTCGTGAAGGGCTCGATGCTGGCGCTGACGATCGAAGCGGTGCTGGATTTTGCCGGCGAGCGCAGCGGGCATTTTCGCATGATCGAATGTGAAGTGGTCTCGCACGACGCCTACGGCACGCCGCGTGACTTGTTCGTCGCGTTCTTTGCCGTGATCGCCGATACGCTGCGCGAGCTGCTAGGGCCCGACTGGTCGGACGAGATCGAGGACGCGTGGCAGCTATTGTTGGCGGAGCTTGATGGCGCCGTTCAGCGCGTCTGACGCTCCCTTCCACCATACCTCCCTCGGTATTGCAGATGCCATCGGCAACGGCGGTGCACAACATCTCCCGGTGGCGGTCGCATCGCGAGTATGAAACACTGCCCTCCTCCGCGGCGCGATCAACGACGCAGCGGAACAAAACGAATTCAAGGGAGCAAGCGATGTCCGTGACCGACAAATCCGCAACAACCAGACGCGACCTACTTCAGGTCGCAGCGAGCGCCGGTACGGCCGCGGCTCTGCTCGGCGGTATGGGCGTGACGCCTGCGCTGGCGGCCGAAGTCGGACGTTCGGAAAAGCCGCTGAAGGCCGCGTTCTCCAATGCCGGCCTGCAGGCCACCTGGTGCGCCCAGGGCAAGCAGGCCGCCGAATGGTGGGGCAAATTGTTCAATGTCGAGGTGACCTGGTTCGACGGCCAGCTCGATGCCGTCAAGCAGCGCGCCGCGATCGACAACATGGCCTCGCAGAAATGGGATTTCGTCGCGATCCAGGCGTTCGGCATCGGCACCTTGACCCAGCCGGTGCAGAAGATGATCGACGCCGGCACGCCCGTGATCGACATGGACACCCTGATCGCGCCGCTCGACCAGATCAACGTTCACTCCTTCCTGGCCCCCGACAACGAGTTCATGGGCGCCTCGGTGACGCAGGCGCTGTGCAACGCGATCGGCGGCAAGGGCAAGGTGATTATGACCCAGGGCGCACTCGGCCACACTGGCGCGCAGGGCCGCGCCAAGGGCTTCGATTCGGTCATCAAGCAGTATCCGAACATCGAGGTGCTGGACACCCAGCCGGCCGATTGGGACGTCTCGAAGACCGCGCGGCTATGGGAGACCTATCTGACCAAATACCCTGACATCAACGCGGCCTTCTTCCACAATGACGATATGGCGCTTGCCGCCTACAACATCATGAAGGCGCATAACCGCACCAACATCCTGATCGGCGGGGTCGACGCCATGCCGCCGGCGATCCAGGCGGTGAGCGAAGGGCGGATGTTCGCAACCGTCCGCAATCCCTCCTGCCGCATCCATGGCGGCGCCATCGTCGCAGGCGTCGCGGCGGTCGCGGCCGGCGAAAAGAGCGGTCATGGCATCCCCAAGAGCGTCGTGACCGACGGTCCGGTCGTGACCAAGGCCAATGCCGCCGGCATGCAGTGGATGGAGGATCACTTCCTGATCTGAGCTCCCATGCCGCTGGGCCATCCACCCATCCTCGAACTGCAGGGGATCACCAAGGCCTTCGGCGGCGTCGAGGCGTTGCGCGGGGTCGACTTCGCGCTGTCGGCCGGCGAGATCCATGGTCTCGTCGGCGAGAACGGCGCCGGGAAAAGCACGCTGATGAAGATCATCGCCGGCGTGCATCCGGAATTCTCAGGTCGTTTCCTGCTCGACGGCCGGGAAACCCGCTTCCGTTCCGCGCGCGACGCCCGCGCGGCCGGCATCGCCATGGTGCATCAGGAATTGAGCGTCGCGCCCGACCTGACGGTGGCCGAGAACGTGTTTCTCGGCAGCCAGCCGACCAATCGTTTCGGCCTGGTGCAATGGCGCCGCATGGCGCGCGAAGCCGGCGAGCAGCTCGCGCGATTCGGCATCGATGTCGATCCGCTCGCGCGGCTCGGCGACCTCCCGATCGGCCTGCAGCAATTGATCGAGATCGCGCGCGTGCTGTTTTCCGGCGCCCGCATCATCATCCTGGACGAGCCGACCTCGGCGCTGTCGCCGCCGGAAGTGGAGCGGCTGTTTGCGACGCTGCGGCGGCTGCGCGACGAAGGCACCGCCATCGTCTTTATTTCCCATTTCATCGAGGACATCCTGCGCGTCTCCGACACCGTGACGGTGTTCCGCAATGGGCGAAAGGTCGCCGAGGCCCAAGCCGCCGACACCGACAAGGCCGCCCTGATCGAGGCGATGATCGGCACGGGCCGCGAAGCGCTGGAGGAAACCTACACCCACGACATGGCGCTGCCTCAGCCCAGCCATCAGCCGGTCGTGCTGGCGGCAAACCAGCTTTCGCTTGCCCGCAGCCTGCGCGACGTCTCCTTCGAGGTGCGCTCCGGCGAGGTGCTTGGCATCTACGGCTTCATGGGATGCGGCCAGCTCGAACTGGCGCGAATTCTGTTCGGCAAGCTGAGGCCGGATCGCGGGGCGCTCGCGGTCGCGGGCGACCTGAAATCCTTCCGCAGCACCGCGAATGCGCGGCAGGCCGGCATCGCCTTCGTGCCCGAAAGCCGCCGCTCCATGCTGTTCCATCAGGAGCCGGTCTACAAGAACATCTCGATCAGCATTCTCGGCCGGATTTCCTCGCTGTTGCTCAAGCCATCGCAGGAACGCGAGCTTGCCAAGCGGCAGGTGGAGCAATTGCAGATCAGGCCCGCCGCGGTCGAACTCGATCTCGGCATGCTCTCCGGCGGCAATCAGCAGAAGGTCGCGCTGGCGAAATGGCTGAGCTTTCCGCCGCGCGTGCTGGTCTTGTGCGAGCCGACCCGCGGCATGGATGTCGGCGCCAAGAACGACGTCATCCACATCATCCGCGACCTGCGCGCCAAGGGCCTCGCCATCATCGTGCTCTCGACCGAACCGGAAACCGTGCTGTCGCTCGCCGACCGCATCATCGTGCTCAAACGTGGCGCCGTGGTCCGCGAATTCGCGGGCGAGACCATCAGCAAGGACCGTCTGCTCGAAGCGGCGTAGGAGATCGACATGGCGACCAGCGAAGGCGCAACGGCCTCACCTACGGATCGGACGCCGTCGCGTAAGCTTGCCGCGATGCTGCGCTCGCAGATGCGCAACATCGCGCCGTTCCTGACCCTGATTTTCCTCAGCGGCTTCTTCGCCGCCGCCAGTCCCTCCTTTGCGACGCTCGACAATGTCGGCAACATCCTGACCCATGTCTCGGTGACCGGTATCATCGCGGTCGGCCTCACCTTTGTGATCCTGTGCGCGGAGATCGACCTCTCGATCGCCAGCATCGCCAACGTCACCGGCATCGCGGTCGCCTATTTCACCCAGCAGGACACCTATGTGAACATCGCCAACGTCCCGATGGCCGGA
>Ga0137401_10000731_pt1 | contig 13413 bp, 3 predicted proteins | sample CZOMad1_1_16fung_FD_108286 | JGI IMG/M metagenome (GOLD analysis project Ga0137401, IMG submission 108286) | Vadose zone soil fungal communities from Angelo Coast Range Reserve, California, USA - CZOMad1_1_16fungal (Illumina Assembly) | ecosystem: Environmental > Terrestrial > Soil > Vadose zone...
CGCCCGTTTGCACGGGCGCATACCCGAGAATCAGGCGATCAAAGAACGCGTCATTGCCGCCGACCTCATCGACCATGCGCTCAAGCAGCACCAAGTCGTTGCCGCTTGCCCCGACAATCTCATAACTCGTAAGGCGCGCTGGGCTTCCCTCGAGCGGCGGCAATAGCTTGATCGTGAATGTAATGGTCGTCGCCCACCCATAGCGCAACACGTCGGTGATTCGGCTACCACCCGTCGCTTCGTCGTAGGTTGCGACGCGGAGCGCGAAACGTGGATCGATTTTCCCTGGCGTGCGCGGATCCGGCAGGTTGATCAGCGCATCCGGGAGTTCCCAAATGCGGAGCGATGGCACGCGGTCCGTGTCCGGCGCCGGACCGTACGGGAGCTGCACGCTCGTCGGTGTCTGCCACGGCATCACCGTTGTCAATGGATACGAGGCCAAGTGGCTCTCGTACATCGGGTCTGCGCCCAGCGTCAGCAGATCAATCGCAAACGGCCCCTTCTGCGCCTCGGCGATGACCTTGGCGATGCGCAACGCGTCGTCCGGCTCCACCGTGATCGGCAGTTCGTCGGCGCCGGAGCCGAAGCGGAGCCAGTCCGGCCCAGCGCTACGCGACAGTTTGAACGTGAACTTCGTCTGCGGGTCAATAGTCGGCAACGGGAACTCCTGCCCGGTCAGCGCGTAGAGCCCCGCGATCACCGGCAGGGTGTAGTTCGACGCGTTCCCCTCAACCCAGATCCCCTTGGCCAGCGGCTTGATCCCCGTGGTCGGCAGACGGAGGCCGTGCATGTAGTAGCGCGCCACCATCCGCGAGAGTTGGCGGATCGCCAGCGATCGCTGCGTCTCATCGATAAGTTCCTTCACGCGGTACTGCGCCAGGTGCGGCACGTCGATGAACGGCGCCGGCGCGCCCTCGGCATCGACGTCAGCGAAGCGCGCCGCGCCATTGGCCGGCTGTAGGCCGAGCGTCTCAAGCTGCACGGCGAAGCGTGCCGCGAGCGCGGTCAGCGTCTGCTGCTCGCCGACTTTGTCGAGAAATGGCGGGATGGTCACGACCGCGACGTCGGCGAGCAACCGCGGTTGTCGGAGTACGCTGCCATCCTCAAGCAGTTGCGCCAGCGTAACCCCGAAGCGCGCGGCGACGTCGGCCAGCGTGTCGTTCGCCTGCACGGCGTAGGGCGCGACCACACCGTAGGTAACCCGGACGCCCAGGCGCAGAATCGCGCGGCCGGCGTTCTGCGTCGCCAGTTTCTTGGCGTCGAATCGACCGTGGTACACCGGCAGCGCGGCGATCGATTCAAAAGTGCTGTCCCCCTGGGCCTGGTATCCAACGAACGGGATCACCATCGCTGCCTTATCCTGAAACAGCCGTTGTGTCATGAGGCCGGTCGCGCTCGCCAAGAAATCACCGAAAGTCGCCTGGAAGTGACGCGCGACGGCGATCAGTGAGTCGCCGGCTTGGACTTTGTAGATCGCCCCGTGATATTCAATCGCCACGCCCGGCGCGAGCAGCGTGGAGTTGGCACCGTTCGCCGCGGCAAGCGCCGTCGCGGTGATTTCGGAGTGGAAGGTGTCGGCGACCGCTTGGAAGGAGTCGGTCGGTGACACGACGTAGGTGACGCCGATGATGATGTCGCTCCCCGCTACGAGCCGGTGCGCGGGATTGGCGGCGAACAGCTTTGCAAGCGTGACCCTGTCGTCACCATCGGGGAGGTTGCCAGTGGTGTTGACAGTCTCAATGATCTGCTGGGCAGTCATTCCGTCAATCACGAACTTGAAGTCGCGGAGCGCGTCGAGTGCCGCTTGCACCATCTGGCGCGTGAGAAGAAGGAAGTAATCGGATTGCACCCAGGTCGCCATTGCGAGCGGCGCCGCGGCTGCCCGCTTCCGGGGCTGGGGCGCTTGCATCTCGCGCTGGACTTGCACTGCGAGCTGATCGAAGTAGCTGCGCAGCCTCTCCAGGGTCGCGTCGTCCAGTGCATTGTAGTCGCTGAATTGGTACTGGTAGCCAGGATAACCGTTGCCGTAGGCGGGCACATCGAGGTGGAGTTGCGGCGGCATCGGGAAATACGTCGCCGCCGCCGAGCCAGCGGTCCCCTGCGGCGGCGCGCTGAGCGTCAGCACGAACTGCCGGCGCAAAAAGGTATCGACGTCGTCGGGCGCGATCGGGACCGGCTGTCCACTGGTGCTGACCAGGATCTGCTCAAGCATGTACGCGAGATCGACCTCCTTGACTACCAAATCGTCGACTTGGTCCGGCGTCAGATCGTTCTCCTGCCCCGCCGCAACCGCCCAACGGAGCGTCATCTTCGCCAGGCGCTCGAATGAAGTGTCACCTTCGGCGGCCAACGTCGCCGCGACCACCTCATGCACCGGGCCGTCGGTTTCGGCCACCGTATCGACCACCGGTAGGAGTACGTAGCACGGGATTTGCTTCCTGTAGTCCTCGGTCATGTCGCGCTCATCGTGCGCGACGGTCAACGCCGGCGCCAGGTATCCGGCCATTGACTGCGTGCCGGTCGAGGGCGCGAGCAGCCGCTTCCAGCGATCCGGAGATCCCGCCGCTTGAACGTACGTCGCAGTGACCACGCGTAAATGGCGCAGGCGCCGCTCCGCTGGCGCGCGGTGGAAGCTCAGCGGTGTCTTCGCGCCCGTGGTTATCCAGGGCGGCGTGCCGGCGTTCTCGATGGTAAACGTCTCCTTCAGACGCATCGAGAAGCTAAACGAGATCTTGATCGTGAACAGGCCGAGATCGATTTTGACGCTCACCGAGACATCGACCGAGACCAGCACGGTCATGGTGATCGAGACATACGCCTCGTAGGTGAGCTGGAGCAAGATCTTCACGGTGACGTTGACGTCTGCCTTGATGATGGCGAAGTCGACGGAGCCGTACAAACGCCCGATAATCCCGAAGGTGCCGCGCAGCCAGAAGTAGTACGACCCCTGGAGTTGCGTGGACGGCCCCTCCGCGCCATCCGTCAGGTAGGGATTGAACTTGCCGAGGACCCCCTCGATGATACCGACGGCGGTGATGCTGAATCCCGCCTTGAGGAGGCCGTACTCAAGCGACTTGCCGAAGCCGATCTGCATTCCGAAGCCGAACACGAGCACGGGATTGAATGTGCCATTGGTGATCCTGGGGACGCGATCGGTGCTTGCGCTGGAGAGCTTGCCGAAATAGAAGCCCGCCGACCCGAGCACGGGGATGCCCGGATACACGATTCCCTCGATCGTGAATGAGCGAGAGAAGTCCTCATTCCACGGGAAGCCGACATCGACCTGGAAGTCGCCATTTGTGTAGATCGCGATTCCGAAGACCGGGAGCGTGATGGAATAGGCGCCGATACTTAGGTGGCGCATGATGTCGGGCAGCGTGATCTCGGCTTGGTAAACGCCGACGGTCGCGCTGACCTGACGGTACATGATCTGGAAATCAAGCCCTTTGAAGATCTTCGCCGCGTCGCCCGCAAGGGCAATTCGCAAGCCGTACAGGTACGGGTCGTTGAAGACGACCTGCATCGTCAGTACGTAGCCGGTCTTGGGCGGCGTGGGCGCTACCAGAGCCGGTATCGACCTCCGGGACGACGACGGCTGGTCGCCGAACTTGAGGACGCCGAAGTCGGCGCCAACCAGCCAGGAGCTTTCGCTGTCGAAGACGACCGGCGGAATCTCCCCTGGCTTCGGGTCCGGAAGCTTCTCCATGAGTTCGATTGCCTTCTGCACCGTCTTCGCTTCGGTGAGTCCGGGGACGGTGACGTGCTGCCCCATGGCGAGCATGCGCAAGTCGAGGTACTTGTTTCCATTTCCGGGCGGCGCCGGCGTTGTTTCCGGCTTGGTCGCGTCCCAGCCCAAGGGCTTCGATTGGTCGTCCTGCCAGCGGAACGAGCCGCGAATCGTGACCAGGACGCCGTTGTCTTCGGGCTTGGGTTGATCGGAGTTGTAGGTCACGGAGATGCCGTCGATGCGCGCGAAGCCCATTTCGATGGGGCCGATGTCAACGTTAAACGCTACCTTCCCGGCGGTGAAATCGTACGACAGGGACAGGCCGCTCAGCGGAATCTTCTCCAGAATATTCCATGGAGCGCCCAGGCTGAAACTCGACCCCGTGGCCCACGAGATCATCGATTCGACGATATCGCCCAGCGTCGTCGCTGCCGTGAACTGGAGCGTGGCGAGCGTGTGTTTCTTCCCTTCGATAATCTTTTCTTCAAGCTTCGCGGTGAGCGCGCGCCAGCGGATGCCATACGAAGAATAGGTTGGATCGAAGTTGTAGAAGATCGTCAGGTCGATGCCGCGCCACTTGATTTCCGCGCTCAGCTCGCCGAACCACCCCTTGGAGGCCGTGACGGCGACCAGTTCCGCGCCAAGCGAGGTGACGCCGCCGTTGTAGCCAATGCGCGCCTTGCCGATGATTGCGATGCCGGTGTCAATGGGGATCTGCCAGGCACCGGCGGTTTTCGCGCCGAACTCGAAGGAACTCGTCTGCGTCTCGACAACGAGATTTAGACCATCAATGCCGATCTCCAGCGTCGTAGTCCATTGGAGATACTTCGAGAGTAATTCTGAGATCGAGAAGACGCCGGAGGTCTGTTGCGCCTGGAACCGCCACCCCTGGTTGTTGCCGAGGTACCCGGCGGCGATCGTAAGGCCGATCTTGGCGGTCTCGGGCAGGAGGAGAAACGAGCCGACGAGCGTGCCGGTCGTCGAGCCGCCGGCGCGGGCGAGCGTCATGCCGACCGCCTGGATCAGCAGCACGTCGCGCCCGGCGATGGTGATCGGCCAGTTTAGGTCAAGCTGCAGCGCGACATTGTAATCGCCCGACTCCAGCGTGTACGCGAAATTGAACTGGGTGATCGTCGGCACCTTGCCTTTGGGCCACGATGGGTGCGCCCCCGGCCAGAAGATCTGGAGCACGTCGTCGAGCGGCAGCGCCGGATCGGCGAGCTGGCCGCGCAAACTGAACTTAGGCAAGTCAGCGCCGACCTCGATGCGCGGCGCGTCCTTAGTGACGCCAACGCGGAGGATCCCCGTGATCGCAGCGCGGGCGGTGCGTGTCTTGAGATTGGCGGGGTCCACAACCGTCACGGTCGTTGTCAGATCCTCGAGGAGGAGCCGATCGAAGAAGTTCCACGGTGTCGTCGTCTGGAGCTTGACGCTCACGTAATCGACGGCGACGGTCTCGATGTTGATCGCCATCTCAAGGAAACGCACGCCGATCCCAGCCAGAGCCAGCACTGGGGGCGGCAGGTACGCCGCCAGATCGACGCCACCGACAATGGCAAAAAAATCGGAAATCGTCTTCGGGGTGTCGAACTCGCCGTGCAGTAGAATCCGATCGTCGGTGACCGGGAACGCCAGACTCAGCTCGATGTCTGTACCCTTCACGCGCCCGATGATGTAGCTGGACGGCGGTACGGCATCGGTCGCCGCGATCACCCGCACGCCAGGCTGCTCCAGGACGATCCAGGGCACGTCCTCCAGGCCCCACGGCAGCTCATATGTGAACGTGGCATCGCTCATGATGCTGTCGATCGGTGCGGTGAAATGGAACACCGACGGAGTCTCGACCCCGAACGCCTGTGTCGGGCCAGTCAGTTTCACTTCGACGAGTTCGCCGCTGGTCGGGTCGTTCACCTTCTCGACCTTGGCAGGGCGGAGGATGAGAGCGCCGCCGTACGGCTTGGTGAGTGCGGTGTAGAAGTCGAAGATTCCACCGCTGGTGAACACATCATGCAGCAAGTTTACCTCGCCCGACTGGTCGATGAGAGCGCTCAGCGTGTCATACAGTTCCTGAAGCACGGCCGTCCCGATCGTCGCCGTCGTGAGAATCGGAGAATAAACGAATGGGATCGCGAGCGCAGCAGCGACGTTGAATTTGTCGTTGATCTTCCGCTGGTAGTAGTTGTGGATCGATTGGAAGTAGAGGTTGTAATTGTTCTCGGGGAATTGGAGCTGCGAGATCGCGCTCGCAAGGATCTCCGTCGGACCCAATCCGTTGAGGGGCCACTGATCGAGGCTCGACTGCATGAGATCCGCCACCTGCTGGAGTTGGTTTACCGGCACAGAGACGTTTTCGGTGCCGAGGTAGCCAACCGGATAGCGGATTAGCGTGCCGATCTGCGAGAGGCGGTTGCTGTTGAAGTACGGGTTGCCGGTGCTGACCGCGGTGTTGGCCGTGTTGTTCCCTTCAAAAATCGCCGGCAGCGCGCCCGAGCGCTTCATCACGTAATTGAACACCGGAGGCGGCACGAAGGAGAGCTGTACGAACAGCACCCGCTTGGGAAGGCTTGTGACCCAGCGGATCAACTCAGCAACCGGGATCTCGTCTTGCAGGTAATCGACAAGCAAGTATTGTGCGTTCAGATCCGCCTCTGGGGCGACTAGCAGGCTGCGCTGTCGTGCCAACAAGATTTGATGTGCGGCCTGCCACTGTTGTCGCTCTTTCGCCGTGGCGTGCGCGTTCGAGGCGGCGGCGTGTTTCTCTTCTTCCGCCGGGGTCGGGCAACCGAGAAGCAAGCGCTTGGTTGCAACGAACCCCAGGTTCAGATCGGCCCCGGCCATATACCGGCCGAAGCCTAGAACCACCGGCGGCTTGATGACTTTCTCGGAGACGTTCAGCGCGGTGCGCGCAGCCGCCATGCTCAGCACGAATCTTTCATTGGGCGGATAGGCGAAGACGCTCGCAGCTTCATATTCTACTCCGTGGAGATAATTGACGCCGTAGAGCGGATCGAGTGCGATCTTCGCTAACGTCTGGTCCGATGTCAGGATCTGCAGCGCTACGTTCAGGGCCTGCACTTCCGGCGGGAAGTCAGTACTTGTCGTATAATAGGTCCAATCCTGCGGCGTCAGATCGTTGACGTAGAGTTTGTATGCACGCTCGGTGACCTTGAAGTCGCGCGTGCCGGCGTATGTGTCGAAATTGAGCCACCGCAGGCTATTGGTTTTCGGGTCGTAGATCTTGAAGAGGTTTCCCGGACGGAATTGGTTCTGGAGGTCGTAGATGCTCTTGATACTGTACTTGAAGGGCTGAGTGACGAGGAAATTGTAGACTTTGATGTCCTTGTTACAGTTGTCTTTAACCAGATCGTATCCGCCGCTGAAGCCCCACTTGACGTAGTTTTCCGGAGGGGTCTCAAGGATGTCGATCAGCTGGACCATCGCCTGGTCGAGCTTCCCCACAGTCTTGCCTTGTAATTCTGGGAGCAGTTGAAAGAGCTTGGCGAGCGTTGGATCCTTTTCATCCAAATCCTCATAATAGACTTCAATGAGCCCCTGGTAACCGAACCCCTCCCAAGGACCATCCGGGGCGCCGGTTAGGCGGCGCATGAGGAAAACGCTGGACGATTGATGGCCAAAGCCAGCAGTTGACGCGACGAGAAAACGAATTGTCAGCTGGTGGTTGAGTTCCACTCTAAACCACTCCAGCCTGGTGTCGAATACCAAAGCGCGAAACAGGCCGGTCGTGTCATTGAGGAGTTGGAAAGGAAGCATCAGCCCCTCCGGGAATTCGGTTGTCAGGCGTTGCGGAACATGGCGTACCAGCCGAGGCCTGAGGGCTTCCCCTCAAGCGCCGGGTTGCCGAACAAATAGAACAGCGTGGATCCGGCGGGTGGGATCTTGATCAAGCCCAAGAATTTGAGCGCGATTTCGGTGAGTAGCATCAGGAACGCGTCCTGATTCCGGTCGTAAGTCAATCGAATGGAGCCGATCGACAGTTTCAGCACGGTCTGCAGGCTGATCAGCGGCGCGCCGCCGGTGGTGCCGGGGAGTTGCAAGCCGGCCAGCGCCGCATAGGAGCCTTTGGCCGCGGCCTTCGGTGACCACGCCGTCAGAATTGACGATTCGAGCCCGACCTTGCCGGCGAGGTTGCCTGGAGTCCCCATGTTCAAGCGGTATTGAATGCCGTACCACCCGTCGGCGCCTGAGACACCCGTGAGGCGCGCGTCGGTAATGACGTTCAGGTAGCCGAGTGCGGCGGGTGGCCGATCCTTGTTGCCGGACGTCAACCCTTGCAGTTGCAAGGCGAATTGACGGAACAGACTGTGTGTGCGCGATGTGCTGGTCGCCAAATCGAAGCGGACCTCGTCGGCGATAAACGTGAAGACACGTGCTTCCGGCGACGCATCGTTGAACGCCATGCGCAGTGCGAGCGCTGAGAAGCTCAGACCGCGCCGCGCCGTGTCGGCGTCCGGTTCGCTGCCAAAGGAGAACAGGTCGAAATCGTACGCGGGGCCGACGTCCGGCGTGACGCGCACGACGGCGAAGTCGATGAACCCCGTAAGATCGAACCACGACACCACTTCTCCCGCGGTGCCGCCGGGGACGTTGCGCGTCGACATCTGCGCCTGGAGGATTTCGATCTTGGTCAGGACGTCGTGATCGAAATAGAAGGTCGAATCGCTGGCCGACGTCAGACCGTAGACCGGCTGCCCGTTGTTGTTCTGGAACGTCCCGCGCAGCACGATACCGTTGTACGGGTTGCCGCCGTCGCCCATCCGCGCGACGCGCGTCCCGAAAAACACGTTGAGCGTAAGCTGCGCGTAGCTCTGGAATGACTTGATGGAGGTGTTCTCGAAGAGAACTTTCAGCGTGAGCAATCGAAATGCGTAATCGGCGCCGCTCGCATCAGGGATCGATGCCGGCGGGGCGCCGCCAACTGGCGGAACGAACGCCGGATCAACGTAATAGATCAGCCCGAACATCGAGCTTGAGCCATCGATGCGCGGGCCGGGCGGCTCACTTGCGCTGCCCGGCGGTTGGGGAGCATTGGTGACCTGGCTGATCTCGATCCCAAAATGGTGCGCGTCGAAGCGCGCCAAGTCGGTAATCCCGGCAGTGATGCCAGCCAGATCCTTCGGTACGGAGCCGATGCTCATGCGCAGAATCAGGATGCCAGTCCAATTCTCGTCGCCCGCAATGCGATTGAAGTTCTCGAAATAGGCGTGATCCGATTGCTTGGCGGCGTCCTCAAAGTAGCTTTGGAGCCATTGGGACAGGATCACCAATTGCGACGGATCCGAGGGGCTTGCGAAGGCATCCTTCTGCGTCCATTTCTCCGGGTTTGAAACGAGACTGTCCTTGCGAGTTTGCTCGTTAGTCCCATCGTAGAGTTTCCCACGCCGCCCCTTAACGATGATGATGTTGCGGTAATCGTTGTAACGATTGTCTTGGCCGACCGCGGCCGCGAGCTTCCAGCCGCCGATCTCCATCGTGTTATAGAATTTGGCCCCGGGATCTGGGCAATCGCCTGTTCCATCGGCAGCGAACGCTCCCAGATGCGTGGCATCGGCCACGACCAGGAAAAGCTGCCCCGTCTGGAACGCCTGCTGCAGTTGAGCGTCCGGGTGGCAGAAGTACATTTTGCGGAGTGGCTCAAGGTTCTGGCCGAGCAGGATCTTTGTCCAGACGCCGTCATCGACCGTCGCGATCAGCCCGGTCGGCGTGGTTGTGGTGAAGGGACCGTCCACCGTCTTCCTCGTGTTCAAGCCGATCAGGCGGCGCCTAGTCGGTCCGATGACCTGCCGTTCAAAATCGTCGGTCTGACTCGCTGAGAAAGTCTGCGTCGTCAGCCCGCCGAACACCACGCCGCCGTAAGGGACCAGCGGAAATGCCACGCCGGTGGGAAGCGCCGTTGCGGGCGACATCCATCCCATCAATTGCGCGCTTGGCGACCAGATCAAGGAGTCCTGACCATAGAGCGAGGAGCCCTTCGGCTGCGCGACGTACGGGATCTGGGCCGGGGCGACGGGTGGGGAGACAACAGTCGCCCATGATGTCGTGTACGCGTCATTGAGCAAGGGTGCTTGCACATCGACCGGTGGTCCAACCGGCGAGACCTCGGAGAAAGGATATCGCGGTGCAAAGGCAGACTGATACGGCGTGAATCGAATGCGGTCACCTGGCTGCTCACCGTCCTTAGGCTGGAATGGGACCGTCTCCGCGCCATGCAACCCGCACAACAGATCAGCCGAGGCCGGAGCGACGCCGGGGAGCGCCAGCACGAAATCGCCCATCGGCGCCAGCTGGTAGAGCTTTTCGGTAGCCGAGGTACTCGTTCCGCCGTTGAAGACGAGCCGGCCAGGCTGCGCCTCGTCGGCACCAGTTGCCGGCAGCAGCGTGACAGGGGCGCCGTAGATGGTTCTGAAGTACGAACCGAGAGTCGTGTCACTTCCCCCGACGTTCTTGCCGGTGAACGCCAGGAACGAGCGAAGTTGCCGCTCACCGGACGTGCGTAACCGATCATTGGCCGGATTGCTGGGATCGATCGTGACGCGGAAGCCGATTGAATCGTTGGGACTTGGCGCCGCAAGCGGCAACCATTCGTAGATCGCCGGTTGGACCGACTCGGACGGTGCCGGGAAGAGGAATTGAAACCCCCAAGCCCCAGCATCGTTCAAGGACTGCCGCTCAAGGTAGATGGCAAACTGTAACGTGCCACGGTTGTCGCCGGCAAGCGAGAGCGTCGCGCTGGCAGCGGGGCTCGTTGCCCGCGGGCTCCTCGCGCCACTGAACTGCACAGCACCGGTGATGGTGACAGTAGCGCCGCTCAGCGCCAGCTTTGAGCCGTTCGCCACAGAGATCGTGACGCCGGTGAAGATAGGTCCGTCAAGGCCTGTCTGGAGGCTCGTTGCGTCCTCGTTCATTCCCATCATCGGCGCTGACTCGTTGGTCAGCGGCGGCTTCCGCCACGCGCCCGGATCGCGCAGCCAGACAAAGCCGCGCGCGACGCCCGAGGACAGGATGAGCCGTAAGATTGCAGTTACGAAGTCGCCAGCAGTCTCTTTTGTGATCCCTGGGTCGTCCGCTGAATAGATGAAATTGCCGAGCAGCGTCGAACTCGACCACGCTTCGTCGAGGTCAATCGAATCACGTGAGTCGGGCTGGGGAAGCACGAGCAAAAGTTGGCCGACGCCTGCCGCAGCGCCGTACAAACGACTATTACTGAATTGTCTGTTGAAGAAACCCACGGTCCTGACCTCCGACGCCCGAGCGACTCGGACGCATGGCGCGCGACGGCCAGGATTGCGCGTCGCGCGCGGTTAGCGCCGCAGATAGGCCGCCGCCAGGTCATGGCGGCGGCGCATGTCCCGCGTCGAAAAACGAAGGATCAAGACGTCTTGGTCTGGCCTTGCGTAAACGTCAGCGAGCAGGCAAGTACCTTCTGGTTGCGCAGGGACGGGTCGTCGGACCAACCCGTCGTGAAAAAGCCGATGGTATACGTCAGTCCAACGCCAATCGAGATGTTGTTGATCGACACGGTTCCAAAGTTGGAGTCGACCTTAATCTGTGCGGCGGCGTCCGGCGGCTTGGTATACGACGCCGCATCCCCGCGCCAGATACCGACCCACGCCAAGTCGGTCAAGGCGCTGTAACCAGCAAGGGCACTGAACTGCACTGCCACCGACGTGGGACCCACGAATTTAAGCGTCAGGAAATCTTTCGCGAGCTTGGCAGGATTGACCTCGTCGGGGACAAATGCCGACGCGGCCACGTTTCGCGCCTTCTGCGCGTCGGTCTTCATCGGTCCGACGGTGAGGCCGATGATGTACGAATTACTCTGCACGGAGAGGCCGGTAAAGCTGACCGACCCGTGCTGCTGCGTCCCCACCGGCTGCGTCTTGAGCGGCGGAACCTCCCACGGAATTTGATCCTGATCCTGCCAGATCGCCACAATCGCGCCGCTGTCGGCCGGGCGCGTGCCGGGCATCATGTCGTAGGTGAGGCCGATCTCGTCGGCAGTGACGAAGTTCACCTCAAGCGTGGTACCGCGCTGAGAGAATTTCTCGGCGAGACGAATCATGTTTTTCTCGTGCATGTTTCCCTTCCTCCTAGTTGAATGTTCGTAGTGCGGACGGGACCAGCGATTTCGGCGACCCTATCGACGCCGTGTCGAAAGTAAGGATCGCGGCGGCCGTCGTGTTCTTCGTCCTGTTCTCTGGCTGGCCCATGAAGTAGACGACCGTATAGGCAGTATCGATCGTGATCGGCACGTCGGAGATGTTCACGGTCCCCTCGGTCAAGTTGGGAACCCTTGAGTAGCCAATCGGCTCTGGGCAGTTGTACGGCGAGGTGTACGACTGCCAGATCCCGACCCAGTTACCGTTGTCGGCGGGCAGGTAGCCGGAGAGTACACTGTAGCGGATTGCCACACTGGTGTTGCCGATAGAGCGGACCCCGATGTTGACTGAAGTCGGGGCCGCCATCATCCCGCCAGCATCGAGAAGAACGCTGGCGCAACACATTGCGGGGTCTGGAGCCGGCGCATAACCGATGATGTACGTCGTACTTGCGATGGTGAGGCCGGTGAGAATCGCAACGCCGTTCTGTTGATTCGTGTCGATCTGCCGTTGGTAGTATGCGGGTTGGCCCCACGGGATGGCAGTCGCTTCCCAGATATAGACCGTGTTGCCGTATGTACTCGGCCGGTTCGCCGGCAGGCACTGATAGGAGACAGTGACGAAATCCCCACCATAATTCTGGACGCCGATGATTACCTGATTGAGTACCGGCGAGCCAAGCGCTACCGCATGAATTGCCTTCGGCGTCGCCACGCTCTTCTTTGAGAGAGAGGGGGCCATTCTGCGTTCCCCTTTGAAGGTCGGTGCAATAGACTTTATCCGAATTAAGGTTTTCGTTAGGTTTTTCGCTCGTTTTCCCGCAGTTTTTCAGGGTGTAGGAAGGCAGGATTCCTTAATTCGGATAAAGTCTAATCAGAAGGAGCCAGTTAGATTAAGCCTACCCGTCCACAAGATCGAGTCAGGTGATCCCAGCGCCCCTCAAGGGCTTGAGGGGTACCCGGACGGACGCTAGCCAACGACGATCCGCGTCATGGGCGTCATTTCTGGATTTGTGGCAGAGGTCTTCGCGCCTTGCGGAGACGGGCGCCACGGGGCATGGACATAATCAAGCCAGCCAGTGGGCTTGTCAAGCACATAGATCGGTGGTTTGTGCGTTTTCACGAAAGATGTACAGTTTCAGGTGCCAAGCAGGTCGGGCGGGCTACTCGCGGTACGCGGGCGGCATGTTGCCGACGCGCAAACCGCTCCGTCCGCGTCCGCCGGCCGGGGCTCGCACGACTCTGTATCGCTCGATCCAGGTAGTAATTCCGAATCCAAGAAGTGATTCCAAAACTGGCTGTGGCTGGAATGGGTTTTTGCAATCCCCGGGCACAGGGCGGCTTTTGAAAAACTCTCGCGGTCCTTCCGCTCCCTGCTGCTGCACGCCCTTGCTCCCGCTGCTTGAGTCGTCCAGAATGGGCAGAAGTCGAACTGAGGGGAGGGGTGGCGGCAACGCCACTTCCTTACCCGACTGCCGGTTGGAGCGGTGGAGCGTGCGCACACTGCGCGCCAAGATCGGCGGCATGCTCTTCGAGCGGACGGCCATCGCGAAGCAGTCGGAGGAAGTCA
>Ga0137401_10000733_pt1 | contig 13390 bp, 9 predicted proteins | sample CZOMad1_1_16fung_FD_108286 | JGI IMG/M metagenome (GOLD analysis project Ga0137401, IMG submission 108286) | Vadose zone soil fungal communities from Angelo Coast Range Reserve, California, USA - CZOMad1_1_16fungal (Illumina Assembly) | ecosystem: Environmental > Terrestrial > Soil > Vadose zone...
AACATCTCCGAAGTGATCGAAATTCTGCGCGAGCAACCGTCCCGCAAACGTCCCGCAGCAGTACGCAAATCAGCCAGTGCATGCACGGTATGCAGTGCATGCACGCACATTTTTTCTGAGGGATTTTGTAAGTATTGAAAATAAAGGATCGAAAATTCAGATTCCCAAGCTGGATGTTGCGGGTTCGAGTCCCATCGCCCGCTCCATTTTCCTCGGAAAATTCTTAACATCGAATTCGAAAGTTAGCCAAATGTTAGAAACGTCCCGCATCTGCTTTCAATTTTTTGGTCCTTGCGACTGTCAGCATCCAGGGATAACACTCGCAACGGCTTCTAAGAATGTTGGAAACGGCATCACCTAGTCTTACCAAACGATACGAGCCAGTATTATGCGCCTAACGGTCGTCAAAGGATCGCTTCAGCTGGCTTCATATCAACACGTACCGCCACCATCTTAGCCCCATCTTTCTCTCGTCGGAATGCAGTAGCCGGGCGCGCGGGCCGAAGACCCATGCGTTCAGCAATGTAAGCATACGGTCTGTGAGCCTCGATTCTATCAAGACAGACAGATCTTTCCCGCTTAGTCTTCACGATACTCTGCATCAAGTCCGCGATCGAAACCCTTGACAGCTTATTGATCACCGGAATATTGTGCCTGCATACTTGGCGTAATATTTGTTTTGTGCTCACGATTGGCTCGTGCCGCAAGAGGACAAACATGAGAAGTTCTTCACCTAACGGATAATCCGGAGTCAATCTGGTGTTCATCCTCCGGTTCCAATCCGAGCGCAGATTGCTCTGCCCAATGGGTGAGTCGAAATAATCGTCTCACACCTCTGAGTGGTTCGCGGATCCTTCCGCTTAACTTGCCCGGCGGTGGAAGTATCAAAGCTAAGATGTTTGCCACGTACGTGCGTAATTCAAAATCGACAGCCCTTTCAGGTCCACAACTAAAGCTGTCTTGGGTGAGCTCGGCAAATTTGGTACGCTCGCCTTGAGCGATCATTCAGCAGGGGGCCGCTATGCAAAGAAGACGATTTTTCACAGTCTTGTGCTTGGTCTTAGCTTGGGGCAAGAGTCTGCTTGCCGAAGGAAGGCCGATTGCTTTTGCGAGCGAGCAAGGCCCCGTAGCTGCAGGCAGTGGCTTTCTGGCTGTATTGGACAAAATCCTGCCGCTGGTCGACAAACTCCTTGAGAAGATTTTCGGCGGCGCAAAGCAAAAGGGAAAAGAGGAAGCTCGCAATGCGATCGAACAGTTCGCCAACGAGTTGAAGACGGCGGTCTTGCCGGTTAATGAGGACGTACGGCACCTGACTGCTTGGCGGAAAATTTCAAGTAACTTTGACGGACCGATGGCAATCAAAGATGCTGTGATCGAAATTCGGATACTTGTTGACAACACTGACCAGTTTTCTGACGCTGGGTTGATGGAAGCAAGAAGTACGGTAATCCGGCTGGTCGAAGAAACCACCGGCCGGTTACAAACAGTGGTGAACGAGGCAACGCTGGAACAGATACCGGTTCCAGACAGAGCGCCCGCAAAGATCTCAGTGAGTAGTCTTGCCAGTAACTTAAAGAGAATCTCAGAAGAAATGAATCGCATCAAGAATGTTACGGACCCAAAACGGATGCGCGAGACGTTTTCGCGCTTGGGAATACTCGCCAATACGGGGATTTCGAATTGCGAGGCGTTGAGCTTTTATCACCAAGAGTACCAGATCCGTCTCAGCGATGATTTCTTCAAATACATCGAACGGTTTGGCGGTATTGTCGAGAGTAAGGTTCGGGACGAATCCAAGTTTCAGACCGCTAAAACATTGGGTTCCTACCCGAGAATCCCCCTGGCAGATGTTTCGGATGCCTTGGAGGATGTTATTAGGACTTTGAAACCTGAATAGAATTCTCATGGCTCCCCGGCTAGAACAAAGTTCGCCCAATAGTACGGGCTAGGGTACTTATTCATTAATTCTTGGCGAGCCATCTTGAGGGCTAGGTGCTTTGGCTTTTTTTCGCGGACCAAGTGATAAAAGAAAGAATTTGCGAATTGCTTCGACACCTCAGGATCTACCTCCCATAGACTGGCAACGACCGAGCCAGCGCCCGCTAGTTCGAAAGCCTTAGCCAGGCTTAACACCCCTTCGAAGCTGAAAATGGCTTCACTGACGGCGGAATGGCAGCTTGAGAGAAAGACCAGGTCGGCGCTGGTGTTCAGGTTTGCAATCTCCTCAAAGGAGAGATATCCATCCTCTCCAGCTCCGTTAGTCAGCAATAGGCTTGACTCGTCTTGCGCTTCTGGCAAACGGTCGAACCCGTGCGCGGCAAAAACGATGTAGCGAAACCTTTTAAGTTCACCATTCCGGTCGAGCTGCTTGAGATAAGATTCCGAAGCGTTGTATTCGGTCCTGAAGAAATAACTCTCCTTGTCGGGCACGTCAAGTTGGTGTGCAATTCCACGCGCTATGTCCGCCATTGCTGGATACTCGGAAAGTTGTCCATATTTGCTGTTATGCGGCTTCGCGAATGCGAGCAGGGAATTTGGCTTGGTTGAATCAGATTTCAGAGATAGCAGCGTGCGCGCGAACATAGACACTGAGGAATGGTAAACAAAGTCATAATCGCTTCCGAGGAAGCTCAAAGAATTATCACGGTGGCGGTAAACCAAGGTCTCCAAGGGCAGTCTATATAAGAAGTCGTCAGGAACGACGTGGACAACCGTTCCGCGGGGGAGGTCGCGCATCAGGTCGGGTAACTTTAGCAGGTTGCACACCGTCTCGGCGCGTTCCTTCAGCATCTTCTCATCCCCCGAGTCTCGCTTCATGATCTCCGCCATCAGTTCCTGAACAGGCGCCTGGTTATCGCGGCTTATCCTCTTTGTCACTCTAAACTCCAGGTTACCGTCAGGTTTTAGCAGCCAAATTGCGGTTTCACCTGCAAGGATCTTGAAAACCAGCATCGCCTCGTTTTTCTTTAACTGGATTTCGTTCATCCGCACAGGCGTAGGGTACTTGAGGAATGCATATGTTCTTACGGACTGCTCTTGATACGTGCGCAGCGACTGCTTGAAGCGCTCAAACTCCTCTCGTGCGCGCACAAGTTCTCCAAGTGTTTCTGAAAACTTGGCCCTGCTCTCGTCTGGTTGCGCCGTGAGTGTTAGCGAGAGGCGACGAGCAAGAATATTGATTTGCCTAACGTGCTCCTCTTCACTCTTCTTGAGCCTTGGAGGCAGGTTAATTTCAGGGCGGTGTTGCTGTGAAAGACTATATGTCTCAAGTGAAGGCCATGCCCTAAATTGTTCCGTGAAGTTCAGTGCAATTTCCGCAAAGTTGTGGCCGAGCGAAGAGAATTTGGCGAGTAGCGCGTTGGAGTTGGTCGATTCAAACTGAAACACTATCATCATGAGAATCATGTTCTCCAACAGATCCGATTCCTTATCGATGGAGAGCACTGATATTGGAGACGATTCGCCGGCGGCGGCGATGTTGACCAGATGTTCCATTGCCATCTGGAGCAGGTCCGCCGCCTTTTGGTCGTTGTGTTCTTTTATATTGATCGATGCCACCTCAACTTCGATTTGTGCCAGCAGGGCAGGCGACCCGCTTCTCTCGGCGCTGCTGTGAGCATCTTCTAGATATGAAAGGACCAACTGATTGTCTTTGTGCGTAACAAGCGCAATCAGACCGAGCCCGTGCAAACTTTCGGCGGTCCTTTGATTGTCTCCCGTGGCGCGCGCTAACTTTAAAGCCTCTGAGAAACTGTTAGCCGCTCGCTGCGCTGATTCAGGCTGGTCCCAGGGATACAGTGCTCCCAGGGTATTATCGGTTTCGGCCAGGTCACCAATTATGTTTAGAGATGAAAAGCGTTCCGACGCCGTGTGCAGAAAGTCCTGAGCTTGCGCGCGTTTGCCTCGTGCTGTGTATACTTGACCTAGCAAGAGCGATGCACGCGCAAACCCAGCTGGATTCTTCTTTCGTTCAAACACTTCCCTTGAAGCCCAGGCGGCATCGGCGGCTTTGCCATAGGCTTTGAGTTCCAACATGATTCTCGCCGCCTGAAGGCTAACTCTTCCTTGAAACACCTCCAGGCCGAGTTCACCAAAACTTTTGTATGACTCCCGCAGGAGCTCGATCGCACGAGTATGCATTCCCTGTCGTGCGATCATCGCAGCTTCAACTTCCTCGAGCTGTGCCAGCCCTGCTAGATTTCCCGTCTCAAGGTACCGCTGTTTTGCGCCTATGAGGTCTTCGGCTGCTTGTTCGTGCTCTCCGACACTGGCTTCGGACACAGCGAGATTCTTTCGAATTTCCGCCTCCTCGAAGGGAAACCTTCCATCGAGAGCAGCCCGAGTTTTCTCAAGCTCATAGCGTGCTTGAAGGTAGCTTCCCTGTTCAAGATACACAGCCGCCTGGCCACCGATGATGGTAAGAAGAAGTTGATTGAATTTGTCGGCTCCGATGCTATCCTTACCTTCCAATAATGTGTTTCTTGCCTGGACGTACGATCTGAAGGCATCCAGGCACAACCCTTGTTCCCGGTAGAACAAACCGAAACTAGCAAATGACAAGGTCAGGCCGGCCGGCGACCGCTGAGTCCGGAATGCGTTCTGTGCGCGTTGAAGCTCCGCGTATGCCGATTCATAGTCTCCAAGAAAGGTCTTGGCTAATCCCGAGTAGTTGAGGACCGTCGCTGCGGTGATCGGTTGGCCCTTTTTTAGCAGAGCTTCCGCTTCTCGTTCAAGAACTGGTTCGGCTTCTCTGAACTTTCCGGCTTGGTAGAGTTCTATTGCTTTCTCCCAATCTTTTTTCGGCGCACCCAAATCCTGCTGCTGAGCCGGACTGTGATTGACGACCAGCAACGAGGCGAAAAACAGCAAGAGCGAGCCTCTCACAGACTATATTCCTTAATATCCCTTATAGGACTCACTGCCACCTGGCGCGAACAGGTTTTGCTTCTTCGATAAGTATCCGCACAACAAATGGCTGGCTGCGCATACAAGAATGAGGAGTAAGAACGCCGACAAGTCAATAACGGTTGGCAATTCGACTGACCTCATCTCGCACTATGATCTGAATGACTTCATAAAAAAGAGTTCACCAGTCCGGGCTAAAGCGTCTCCCGGATCGCTTTTGTTAGTTTCTCCCGTAGTTCTTTTGGGTTCGAATAGAAAACTGTCCTGATCGGGCGCAAATCGAAGGTCAGGTCATCCTTCGATTGCGCTATGAGGATTACCTTCTTGCTTAACGCGTGTGCGAATCCAGCCTCGTAATAGACATTAGGATTGCTGCCCGTCAGATCCGCGATTGCCAGATCGGCATTGGCGAGCCACGCTTTGATATCGTCAACGATAGGCCGGGCGATAGCAGACTCGTCTACTCTGTGGCACTCCAGTCTCTCACCAGTTACGACGTCTTTGATTACATCATAAACGAAGTTAAGCGAGGAGGTGAAAGGCATGATTACGAATACTTTGAGAACCGAAGGATCGGTTTCTCGCACATCGGCGAACCGTGCCTGAGTGCGCACGGTCCTCAGACCCCAGTAACCGGTTGGATAAGTATCCTCCTCGACAGACAGTCTGTTGCTCCCATCCACATACAAGCTGATTCTTGCTCCCTGGCACTCGACTCGCAACCGGTATTTTTTGTTGAATTCAATTTCATCCTGTTTGCCCTGCGAGGCAAGCCGATTCCAGTTGAGTTTCCCGTCCTTTTGTTGCTCGACCATGCCGATGAACGATTTGGCAGTAAATCCGCCGAGTCCGGCATAGTAATAGCGATTGTCTCCCGAGTAACGGACAATCAAACCGGCTTGTTTATACAGCAAATTATCGAAAGTCTGACCTTTGATGAAGGTAACGTCGATTTCGATTGCGTAATCGCTCTCTTTGAAGTCAGGGAACAGCAGGATTTGTTCCCAGTGCTTGTCGATCGGAGGAGACAGAAATGTCCACTCAGGTGCCTCCTCCCACGGATCACGTACTGATCTACGAGTTGAGTTCATATTTGCTACGAATCACTTGGAATTCGATCTGCTTTTTAGAACTGTGGTGAGCGTTTCATTCAGGTGCTCGACAACCGACGCGTTTATCTTGCTGAGTTTGAAGTTCCTATCAAGCAGCGCCAGACAATCACTCGCCTCCCTCGGTTGGGAAATAATGTGATGGCAATACTCGTTCAGCAGTTCCTGACTGCGTCGCTCCAGACGTTCCAGGCGTGGCTCATAATCGGGCAGAGAAAAACCTGAGTGGTACTCAGCGATGCCGTCGTCCAAAACTTTTTTAAAGGCTGCTTCTCGGTCCGAAACAGACCAAGTGTCCATAATCTTGTCCACCAGGGAGCCGCACAACGAGGTGAGAGCTAAATACGGCCACGCGGCGGTCCGGCTGGCAATCTCTTTATACTGTTCTCCGGACTTTAAGAAGTCGGTAATTTTCGTTCTAGTTTGGGCCTTATCTTTGTACTTATCCTTTGCCAGGTTCTTATTCGTCTCGCTAATAATGATGGCCACGCGGCTGGCGAAATCCGGATAAACGACCGGTATCGAGGCATCAATTCGCCCTATTCTGATTAGCGCCGAGTCGATGTTCTCCACATAATTTGTAGCCAGAATAAAGCTGATCTCCTGCCGCGGGCAGGCGCTGCGAAGATCGGCTAATCGATTTAACATGGCAGGAACCACCAGATCCATGAACCGGGGACGCTCGTCGTTAGCGTTTCGCTGCCGTAACAAGTCATCGATTTCATCAAAGAGAACAGTGACTGCGCGGACACCACTGATAAGATCAAAAATTGCCCGAGCTTCTGAGTCGAGACGGTCTTCTCCCAGACGGGTAAAATCAGCGGGTGTAATCCTGATGAGGCGCGTTTCTTTTGGCCCCCAGCGGTTAGAGAACTTCCACATTTCAACCGACAGCGCCTCGGCCAGCTTGGTTTTGGATGATCCCGGCGGGCCGTGAAGCACCAGCGAATATTTCGCGTCTTCATGATTGACTCTCGCCCGATAAGCCATCTGCTCAAGGTGGCGATGAAGACGTTGACTGTGCACTGCTCCCAGATCTACAGGATCGATTTCTCGCAAGGGCTTATCGATCGAGAGTACTGAAAAGCGCTTCTTACAAAGCTCCCAGAGTCGATACTCCGCCAGATCTCGAACCTCCAGGAGCGCATTAATCGAGAGAGCCGTAGTACCGAGATGAATCTTGCTGCGATCCCTCAGCCGCTCGGAAGCCCAACCAACATAGTCGCGTGCTGATTGTTCGGGCGGCGCAAGCGGGTCTGTAGGTTTTTGATCAGTTTCGCCGGCTTGGACTGGGTATCTGGCCGGCAAACTTATTTGTGTGCGTTCCAACCAGTTGACGAAATTAAATAGTTCCTGGTCTGCGTCTCTAACTCCAGGAAATTGTTCCATTGCGCTCGTCAAGGTCCAGACAATATCTGACGTCATGGCCCAGATGCCGGAGGCATGATCAGGAGAATAGAAAGGTTTTCCTGAACGCCAGCTTCCGTCCTTGCGCGCTCCGGCAATTGCTTTGGTCACTGCGTCCGAAACCTGCAGGCGCGTGGACATGAGATTCCATCCCACGGCGACTGCGATCGCACTCACCAACTCGGAAGGGTCAAAGTCGGTAAAATTCTCCGCACTGGCGTGAGCAATCTCACGATCTACTACGTTCCGGCACCACAGCGCGGCATCTTTAACCGGCCTGTTCAAGACATCTTTAACCTTTCTGTTCGCGTCGCCCAAAGATGTCAAGGCCTGCAGGATGGGTTCTTGAAGCGATAAAGAATCAACTGACTTAACTTTGGGGTTCGAACAAATCTTGCAAGCGGCCTCGAGCTCCGACAGGGCGTCTCGACAATAGCCAATGCTCTTATAAGCCGCTTCGGCTAAATCTGCCCGATAGAGAGAGTTGTTGAGATACTCAGCAGCAAACCTCAGGTGAAGAGTCTTTGTAAGAGAGTCAAAGGGAATTTTTTTCGCAAGAGTTTTCCGCTTGCCTTTTCGGGGTCGAAGCGGCTTGACAATCTCATCTTCAATGAGGTCGACGATTGTCCTCGCGTCCAACAAAACTTGCTCCGACTTGTTTTTGATTTCCTCAAGGGCCTTCTTAAGACTTTCCAAAACATTCGCATAGACGGCTTGATTCCCAAGTTGTTGTTGCTTTGACGAGGCTGCGATCGACTCTGCGCACTCCGTGAAAGTTTTCTTATTAATTGCCAGTTGGGAAAGGTGCGAGAGGTTAGCCCTTAGAGCATCAAGTTCGATGTTAAATAACCAGAGGTCCCTGGCGTTATCTCTGTCGGCGGTTCGCGCGAGCTGCCGTAGATTATTAGCGATGTCATCATAGAGTTGAGCGCGGCGGGCGATGATCCCCTGGAGTTTTCTAATGGGCAGCAAGCATTTCGCGGTGACATAGGCAGTGACCTCCCATGGCTCTATGCGGGCACCAATCGTTAGACGATTGGGGAAGCTGCGAGAAAGCGGCCATATCATCGCGAAGAACGCGAGAAACCCGATGCCGCTGTGCGCGTAATCCTCACCTGCGTCGAGCAATATGCGAAAGACCTGCGAGGCCGTCAGAGGATTTAATCCACCGAAGGTCTTGCTGTCGAGGAGTTGCGCGCACTCATAGAAATCGCCTGGCGTACTCGGAGTAAAGCTGGCTTTCAGTGTTTCACGAACTTTCTTGAGCTTCAGGACAGATTTTTTGTCAAGCCATTGAAAGCGGCGACGTAGTCGCCAAATTCTTTGTAGCGTGCCGCCGCAAATAGCTTGAGTAAGCCGATTGTCTTCGTTCTCCGGCTTCAGTTCGGGCGATATCCATGTTGGTAAATACAGTTCAGCCATCTGCGACCCGCTGCCGTCTTCCGTCGCAGACTGCCTTTCGGACAATCCGATCAGTGTTTTGACAGGCGCTTGGACGATCTTGTCGATCTGTCGTATGCGAGCTAGGTAAAAGCTGGCGTCGTTGTCGACATCCAATGTTTGTATCGGGTTAGGGTCTGGCATCACTTGCGCCTTGTCACATAACCGATCCAGCGCAGAGGCCTCTTCTTCACTACAATGCCAGAATCAAGTGACCACACATGAACTGAGCCGGGAACGGCTCGAAACCGTCCAACAACCACACGCACGGAGTCGCTTGATGGATAAGGCATTCATGGTCAGATGACTGAGGCGAACGAAACCTCCTGCTGGCCTTTCTCTTCGTATTTGGCGATTCCTGATTTCTCAAGTTCCAACTTTCAGGCGAAAGGCCCATCAGAAATAGCAATCAGCGGAAGTAGCTTCGCGTTTGACGATAAGAAGGCAACCGCTGCAGTCTAGTTGTGTGGCCGGAAAAGCGAGTATGCAAGGAGAGCAGGCTCGTGAGAGTCCAGCCATTTCAAGCGAGAAAACGTAGAGACGATAGTTCCCGGACTGGTCAATTGTCAATATTCACCCGAAGGCTCGTGATGTAGACGTCTTTGTGGGTCTGAGTATTTGTTAACCTTTGAATTCCGCTTTGTGAATTTGTCTGGAATGCTCCTAGCTCTTATACAATTTAAGCAATAAGTGACTTCTCTAGCGCTTTGATCAAAAACTGCGCTGCAAAAACGGATTACGCGCTTCACGCGGCACCGGTTCGCGGATTGACTTGGTAGGGTCTTCGAAACTTGGATGATTGACCCGTTACAGGGTCTCGTATGTGGCGATTCATCGGCACGACCTAGATATTGCACTGAGGTCAGCCGCGATTTTTCGCGAGCACGATTCTCAGCCCTACACCAAAGAAATGATCCGCGTCGTAAGGTTCGCGACGAGATAAGTCTAAGCGACCGGCGGGCCAAAAAGGTTCCGTGCCGCGAACAGTCATTGCGTGCGAGTTCCACGGGCTAAGCTGAACGTCCGATGGTTCCGAGCAAGATTCGTAGAACCGGCTGCGGGTCCAACTAAGGCCGCTCCCCAAAAGGTCTTCGATTCCGTACGGGCTACGCCCCGTCGGGAAGCAGCCGACCGGGACCACAGCGTGAATGCCAGTCTCTGCAAAATTGGCGCGATTTGGATCGGGAACTTCACCCCACGGATAGCGACGTTCATCGACGCCCCGTGCTGCTTTCTCCCACTCAGCTTCTGAGGGTAGTGTGACAGTTAGATCGCCAGAAGCGAGTCCGGACCAGAAAAGACGCTCCTCCCTTGTACGTGCTGACGACTTAGTTTTCGCGAGCAGCTTTAGTTTTTCTTCGAGCCATTGGCAATAGGTAACGGCCTCCGACCAGCGCATTCCAGTAAAAGGTTGACTGTAGATGCTGTCGGGGCCAACCAGCGAATGAAAATGCTTGATTTTTGCATCACCCAGATGGTCGTAAAAAAAGACACTTACCTGGCCTTTAGTAACCGGAAATCGGCCCATGTAATAGTCTGGTAGAAGTTTCTCTCCTGAAGCCATCTTGACTGGGCCCTTTGGGATCTTGACGAACCCCAATAACGGATCTGCAGGCAGACCACAATAGGATCGGTCGCGGTAAAATCGTGGGTCTTCTTTTTGGCTAAGCGCTTCAGCAATGCACACACGCTGCCACGCTGGCACGTCCGGATCACCTATCATTGCCAAAAGTTCTTCAGCCGATTTACCGCGCTGTGGCTTAGCGGCTAACAAGTGCCACGTTTTGTCTAAGCTTGCTTCCCAAATATCGTACGGAACATCGGCTGGCACAGAGGCTTTCTCGGCAAGATCTAACTCGTGCTGTGCGGCATAGTTTCGTTTCCGCCTGTCGCCCAGCCATCGGCCTTCGAATGCGGATATTGCTTCGGCCAGCTTTTCGATCGGATATGGGCAACTAAACGACTCAGCCTCGAATACCTCTCGGAGTCGGCGACTGCCATCCGCCCACCTGCCCAAACGCAAAAGGCAGCGAGCTTGGCCAAGAAGATCGAGACTGTACAATTCGGGCTTGCGAGCAACACGGGACCGACAGCGAAGGCCGGTCATGAGGCCAGCTATCGACCCGGCCAGCAGTGACTCCCAAAATCGTTTGTAAATCAGACCAAAATAGCCGCCTCCAACTAAGAACGCGGCTTGGGCTAAGCCGGCCGCGAAACCGATTAGCTCGCCCACATTCCGCTTAACCCCAGCAACTACCTCTCCGGGAACATAACGTAATCCGGAAAGCGGATGCCCGATAAGGCCTGAGAAGACCACAGCGAGAGCTAACAGCAGAACTGCGAGCTCGATTGTAAATTCAATAGCGGTGGGCGGAGCGGGAATCACGAGCGAGATCGGGACGATTGTGAAAACTGCGATTATCAGTGCGATAGCGAGAATGATTACGGCTCCTATCACCGTCTCAAATTGCATATACAGCACGGATGCCAGGAACCAAAATATCCGCGTACTCTTGGAGCCAGGTTTAAATCCGCGGGCAACTTCGCGACGTAAGAAAGCGAAGTAAAAGGGTGCGTACCCGGAAAAGAGCACTGCCATCACGAGCCAACGACCGAATGGAGGCGCCAAGCGTCCCATGTAGTACATTACAATGGTTACAAGCACAGGACTCAAGATGGCGAGAGGCAAGAGGTCGAAATACCACAGAGCGCGCTGCCTCTCGAACTGGCGGAATAATCTGAGCGCGTTGTGCGCATCCGCTTCTTCTAAAGCGAGTGCCTTTCGTAGAACAGTTGTTGCGTCGTTGTCACTTGTGGCCAGCAGGGTCCCGGCCACCTCTTTCTGCTCAAAATAGCGATAAGTGTGAGTCATGTAGTAGTTTAGTCGGCGCTCCGTTGAGGCACGGGGAATTGCGGTGTATCTCCGATTGGTGAGGAAGTAAAAAGTGAGGAGAATATCGCCGTTGTGAGACTTTTTCCAGTAGGCCTTGATATCTTTGATCCTGAGCCGCAGCTTACGGTTGAGGTTCAGCGCGGAGTCGCGATCGCAGACTATCGCCAGCCACGTGTTAAAGAAGTTCTCAAGCCGCTTTCTGGAGATCGGACGATGGGAATCAAGCCAAGCTTCGGCGTAGTCACACAGGATAATGTGGACTCCAGAGCCATCGATGCGCAGAGCATCGATCCCTCCATCCAGCTCACCGTGGGTTAATGATTCTTCGATCTCGCTCTCGGTAAGGTTTAAGACTCGTTCGAGACACAGCCTCACGAAACTGTCAGTATTAGACTTCAGTCCATGTTCTCGCCGACGTTCTTCGACGAGTTTCCTCAAGTGCTGGAACTCAGACATTACAACGAGCAGCGCATGACGGATGAAGGTTAATTGTGAAAGCAGCGGGCATCGACATCCGATTATAAGAGCTCTAGATACGAGCTGCCTTCGGCTTCACGCTTGGGCCGGATTAGCGAGTGTGCAAAGGCGACAGCAGAGGCTCGTGAGATTCAGCCCGGTGTTTGAATGCTGGACAAATTATGCCCTTTCAAAGAAAAAAGTCAACAAATACGCTCGTGTATCATCAGCAACTATGCAGAGCCGCAATACCGGAGGATTCGGGCTCCCAACGATCGTCCAAATCAGGCTTGGTTGCGCATGGTTCAGGGCAAGACCGAATCAGCACAAGCTGATTTGCGGTAAGATTCGCCGTGAGTTTGAGCCTCAACCGAGCGAACTCATAATCCTGGAGCAATGGGGTCCCAGTGGTTTCGCCAACAACGGATTTGGATTTGCAGCTCAAGAAACATGGCTTGCATCAGCTCATCGTTATCGGACTAAGTGCACGCACTTGCGTCGAGGCAACTGTTCGTTATGCCGCTGAGCTTGGCTACGAGGTCACCATGGTAAGAGACGCGACCGCGGATTACTCAGATGTGGAGATGCACGCCGCTCTCGACGTTAATCTCCCGAGCTACGCCAGCGCGATTGTGAGCACGAATGAGATCGTCGACGCGATCGCTTCTCTCGAAACTGGAGGAATCGCCAGCACTTAAGTTCACGACCGAGAACGCCAAAGGAGAAGCTCCAAGTCTAGAGAGGAGATACTGCAATCTTTGTCAGCAGAGGCTGGAGCCACGCCACAGACCCGAAGGGCCGCGCGCAGAGCATCGGCATGAGCCCAGCCTTTACAATGTTTCTGGGCGCGGTGGAACTTGCCGGTGGGTTGGGAGTAGCCTTCGGCGTACTCACGCAATTTGCCGTGATCGGTCTGACACTGGTCATGCTGGGAGCTATTCACCGGAAGGTCTTTGTCTGGCACACAGGCTTCTGGGGCGAAAAGACGTTTGGCTGGCATTACGACCTCATGCTCATTCTGATGAATCTGGTCATCATTTGTACAAATGGTGGCAGGTACGTGCTTTGGAAATGAGCTTGCGCTTCGACCAGAAGCACCTATAGAAAGCAGACCGAACTAGTAACCGCAGCGATCATCAAAAGCCAGCGATTCATGATCTAATCTTAACCAAGTGACCCC
>Ga0137401_10000736_pt1 | contig 13373 bp, 14 predicted proteins | sample CZOMad1_1_16fung_FD_108286 | JGI IMG/M metagenome (GOLD analysis project Ga0137401, IMG submission 108286) | Vadose zone soil fungal communities from Angelo Coast Range Reserve, California, USA - CZOMad1_1_16fungal (Illumina Assembly) | ecosystem: Environmental > Terrestrial > Soil > Vadose...
TTAATCACGCATGAGTGCTGCTTGGTCGGTAGAAGTCATTAACACTGGTACGGAGCTTTTGTTTGGCAGCGTGGTTAACACACACCTGGCCTACCTTGGACAACAGCTCTTTTCGCTCGGACTTCGAGTCGATCGCCAAACCACTGTCCCCGACGGTCTAGCCATTGCCGATGCCATTCGAGAGGCGACATCTCGTTCCCGACTGGTGATTATTACCGGCGGACTAGGCCCTACTTCCGATGACGTAACGCGCGAAGTGGTGGCCGAGTTAACCGGTAGAGGCCTTCAGTTTGATGAAAGTGTCTTCTCCAAAATCGAAGCGCACGTATTGAAACGAGGATTCCATCTTTCCGCTGCGATCAAGCGCCAGGCCTACATTCTTGAGGGTGCTACGATTTTGCCCAATGACTTTGGTACAGCCCCCGGGCTTTACCTTCCCTCGACTGCGGCGTTTCCGGACCTTCTTATGTTACCTGGACCCCCACGGGAGTTGCGCCCGATGTTTCAAGCTTACACAACTCCGATAATCAGAAAGATCGTTGGTCACTCGGATTTGCGCGCCTTGGTCTTTCGCACTAGCGGAATTGGAGAGTCCGCCATCCAAGAACTGGTGGGAGCAGATCTGGACACGATCCCTGCGGTTGAGGTTGGCTACTGCGCGCATGTGGGTGCGGTCGACCTCAGGCTCATCGGGACCGGGAGCGCAGTTGAGCAGGGTGCGACCATCGTCCGCAATAAACTCGAGTCGTATATCGTCAGCAGCGACGGGAAAGCGTTAGAGGAGATCGTGGTAGAACTGTTGAGCAAACGGAATGAAACACTAGCCGTAGCCGAATCATGTACCGGAGGCTACCTGGCAAGCACAATCACCGATGTATCTGGATCCTCGGCGGTATTTCTAGAGGGCAATGTCACTTATTCCAATGAGGCGAAAGTTCGCACCTTGAATGTTCCGCAACTGCTCATACAGCGCTGGGGAGCAGTCAGCGAAGAAGTTGCCGGTGCAATGGCCGAAGGAGCTCGAACTCGATCGGGAACTACCTACGCGCTTTCTACCACTGGTGTAGCTGGACCAACCGGTGGAACGGAAGAAAAGCCGGTGGGAACGGTATTTATTGGTTTTGTTTCAGCAATGGGTTCGACCGAAGTACAGAAGCTCTTTTATCCGACCGACCGTCTCACATTCAAGCAAGTCGTAACGCAACGGGCGTTGGATCTGTTACGGCGAAGGCTGTCATTCTCGCCTTAGGCGGGAATGACCAATCACGCCATCAGATGCAATAACGCTTCCTGCGAAAACTGATCATGCGGAAGCTCTCCGGTGACATACCCCTCGCGCATCGTAATGATGCGCCGGCTCAGACTGAGCAATTCAGGTAATTCGGAAGAAATCATGAGCACCGCTACTCCTTGGCAGGCGATCTCATCCAAAAGCTCATAAATTTCCGCCTTCGCTCCGACGTCGACGCCGCGCGTCGGTTCGTCGACCATGAGCAACTCACAACTTCGGGCCAGCCATTTCGCGATGGCTACCTTTTGCTGGTTACCCCCGCTGAGACCTGCCGTAACGGAGTCCAACGAAGGCGCTTTTACCCGTAGCCGGCTGGTTAGCTTCTGCACTTCCGTGCGCTCTTTTCCTTGATCGACAAATCCGAGGCGACTAAAGAAATCAAGGTGCGGTAGCGAGATATTATCCAAGATGCTCATCATGAGGACCAGCCCCTCCTTTTTGCGATCTTCCGGCAGGTAACCCATTCGCCTCCTCATCGACTCATTCACGTTGCCAAGACGGACCTTCTCTCCTTTGACGTAAACGTCTCCTGTCGCCTGTCGATCCAGTCCGAAAATGGCTTTCGCTACATCGGTTCGTCCGGCACCCACCAACCCCGCCATACCCACTATTTCGTTTCGGCGGACAGCGAGGGAGACCTTCTCAAATTTTCCAATAGAAGAGAGATTCTCGACTCGCAAAATCTCCTCGCCCGGCGTCAAATCAAGATGGTTCGGTCGTTTAGCCAGTACGTCGCGACCTACCATTTGGCGGATCAGCCGTTGACGATTGGTCTGAGCAATCGCCTCGGTGGCAACGTGCTTGCCATCTCGCAACACACTCACAAAATCGCAGATACGAAAAATCTCATCCATCCGATGCGATACATAAATAATGGTCGTCCCCCGCTCCTTCAGGCGACCGATCAATCGGAACAACTGCTCACTGTCGTGGACCGAAAGCGAACTGGTGGGCTCATCAAAAATGATGATTCGCGCGTTGATTCCGACCGCGGCGGCAATCTGTACCATCTGCTCCTGGCCGGTAGTCAGTTGGGCTACCGGCGTGTGCACGTCCATGTCGACCCCGATTTCCCCCATTAGTTCCCGAGCCCGCGCCGCCAGACGTGCTCGATCGACAAATCCAAACCGCTCGGGCGTCATACCGAGCTGCAGATTCTCCGCAACGCTGAGATTCGGGCAAAAAGCCAGCTCCTGGTGAACCAAAGCAATGCCAAGTCTCTGGGCAGAGAGCGGATCGGTAGGATGGACTTCCTCTCCTTCGATTTTGATGACACCGGCGTCGGCCGTATAGATGCCGCCGATGATTTTTCCTAATGTACTTTTCCCAGCGCCGTTCTCGCCCATTAACGCATGAACGGAGCCTTTTTCGAATTCAACGGAAACATCGTCCAGCGCCCGAACGCCAGGAAAGATCTTTGAGATACGTTCAACGGTGAGAAAGGCCACGATGGTGCGTTATTTCGATTCAGAACTGCTGCTTGAAAACGCCGATACAGTTCGCTCGCTGGGCACGATTCCCGAACAAAGAAGTGCCCTCGAAGTTTCCTCCGAGAGCACAGTCGAAGTTTTAGCGTTAATTAACTAGCTCATTTGGGTAACCACTTTTCCCAATTCTTGGCAAACTCATCTACGTTTGCTTTGGTCACTGGGATCAGGTCAGCCTTTACGAAGCTGGAAGGAGGATCCTTGTGGTTCGCAGCCTTATCATAAAGCATTTTCACCGACTCGGTGCCCCACTCGTAGACTTGCTGGGCGAGTAGCACTTGGACGTGACCGTCACGCAGGTACCCCAGCTCTGCTGGCAACGCGTCGACGGCAACTACTTTGACGCTACCAGGCGCGAATTTCAGTGCATTGTCAGTGAAGAGCGGCCAGCCGCCCACCATTGCCCATCCGGTAATCTCCGGATGCGCTTGCATCACCTGCTCAACTTTCGCAGCAGCATCTTGGGGCGTTTCTTTGTGATAGTAGGTGTCAATGATCTTGATGCCTTTTGATTTCGCCGCCTCTTCCTTTACTCCGGCGGCTCGCTTCTGCAGATTTGGCGCATTTTGGTTACCGGCCAAAATCGCAACGACTCCTTTGCCATTCATCTCTTTGGCGAGTTCTGACATCACCTTGTGACCGCAATCGATATCGTCCGTTCCGAAATTGGCGAGCCGTTTGCTCTTGGGCACGTCGGAATCAAAACAAACGACCGTGACGCCCTTAGCAACCGCCGAATTGATCGCGTCGGTGAGCTTGTTCGCGTCGGAAGCGCTCACGGCGATACCGTTCGCTCCAGCGTTCACGAGTGTTTCGATCGCTTCCACCTGTTTTTGCGGATCTTCCTCGTTCGGCGTACGCCAATCAATTTTGATCGTTACACCATTCTTTTCGCCCAAGGCCTTCGCCTCGTCTTCTGCGCCGGTCTTCGCTGCTTGGAACACCGGGTTATTGTTTGATTTGGCAACTATGCCAAAAGTGTAGGTTTTTTCCGCAGCGTAACTACCTGCTGCGAGCAAGCCGATAAGGCTTGCGATGGCTATTGTTGTTTTTCTTCTCATGGGGATAGGGGTTAAAAGTGGAGGGATTTGTGATGGAAAACTTTCAGTTTTGGGCAGCGGGGACTGGGGTGTCGCTTGTCTGAACAACCTCTTTCTTGATATGAGCAGTACGCGCGAGCAATCTGCGATCACTAATCCAGCGATTGAGCTGATCCAGAAGCACCGCAGTTATAACTACAGCACCTGTGACGATTTGGCTATAGTTTTGCGGAATACCAAGAATGATCATTCCGGTCGAAATCATTTGCAAAATTACGGCCCCAAGGACCGCGCCCAGAGCGCTACCTTTACCCCCAACCAGAGAGGCGCCGCCGACAACTGCAGCAGCGATGACGGTAAGCTCGTATCCTTGGCCGTCGCCGGACGATCCCGCGCCATAATAACCCAGAGCCAAGACCGCTCCGATACCGGCGGTTAGGCCACTGAGCGTGTAAGCCAATAATTTAACCCGACCCACTCGAATCCCGCTATAGCGACTCGCGGTCTCGTTACCGCCGATGGCGTAAATTCTGCGTCCGATCGTCATTCTGGCGAGGAAAATACCGCCAACCACGCAGACCAAGATCATCACGATCAAGGGGACAAGGCTGAGGTCGCCGATCACACCCTGCCGGACAAAATCACGAAAACTCTGCGGAAAATCTCCAATCGACTGGCCGTTGGTTGATACGAAAGCGATGCCTCGATAAATGGCCATTGTACCGAGCGTGATGATGAATGGATGGACATTGAAACCGACGGTCATCATGCCGTTGAGGAAACCACAAAGCACTCCCACACCGATCGTCACTAAAACACCAACACAGGCCGCCCATGGACTTCCGTCCGACCCGAATTGATTCATGTAGATGGCTCCCGCGACTGCTGCGAGCGCGTAAACTGATCCGACTGAGAGATCAATTCCGGCGGTAATAATAACCACCGTCATCCCAACTGCCATGATCGCGAAGAAGCTCGTATCTTTGGCAATTTGGGTAAGGGTTTCTGCATTAAAGAATTTGTTTAGTTTAACCAGAACCGGAACCTCTTGGCCATTGGCGTCCGTTTGCATGACTCGGGTCGGCTGGCCGTCGGCTCCGGTAACGATCTTAGGTCGCTCAACTTCACCGCCAAAAATCGTCAGTAACAGCCCGAGGACTAAGATTACGAGGATTAGGCCACCTTCGGGGAATTTCGAAAAATTAAGCCTGAACTTGGGGACGAACGACATGGGGACGGTCTTTCCTCTGTATTGTAACCACTCGGGAAGTCAAGGGTTGGACTGAGGAATGGTGGAGCTTTTGCGGCGCTTTGGCCGGCCGCAATTTTATTCAATGGGGAATTTTTTTATAACCCGAAAAAAAGAGTCTACCCAGGATTCTAGTTCTCTACCCTGACTACTGTGCCCACGTTCACCCTCGCGTAAAGATCATGAGCCACCTGTGACGGTAATCGAATGCAACCGTGCGACGCCGCGTAGCCAGGGAGGATGCCCACATGCATACCCACGCCTTCCCAAGTAAGGCGCATAAACCAAGTCATCGGTGCCCCCTCAAAATGACTACCGCTCGGCGCACTATCGATTAGCGCGCTGATACCGCCTCGAACTACCCGTCCGCGCGAGTCGACAAAGTTGCCGTATACATTGGAATGGTGATCGGGATCTTTTTGCAGAATCGGAAACGTACCATTGGGCGTAGGACGCGCCTTCTTTCCGGAGGATACGGGCGAATCGATCGCTGTTTCGTCACCTGCCTTTACCAGAAGCCGCTGCCGGGATAAGGAGACCACGATCGAGATGTTTCCCGATGTCAATTTGTCGTAGGCGGCTTTATTAATAACCGCCGGGGCTTGTCCGCCGACTAGTTGGCTCGGCGCGGTGACTTTCGCCTTTTCCTGCGACTTAAACCACAAAAAATCGCCTCGGGCTGGCAGCAAGCCAAAAACAAGTACGGAGAGAATTGACAATGCGGGACAAAGGCTCAACCGAGGTGTTAAATAGTTCATCTGCTGCGTAATAGTCCGTTACGGATAGCGGATTTGCTGATGACGAACAATCTAAAACCAGGCTGGCATCATACCGGGACGAGCTCGGTCAATTAAACGTAGAGGCCATTCCACGGCTAAAGGGCATCCGCAACTCCGCATAGGTCGGTCAGTCCGAGGTTCGGGATTCGAGTCGGAAAGGGGCCGCGGCCACTTTGGGGAGATCAGCCGTGGGCCAGAGCAGTTACCGTTTTAACTGCTAAAGCGGTGGCGCTGCGAGCTGGTCCTGGCTACCGTTTCCTTGTTTTCGCCATCCTTTTTGCCCATGCTTCACCTAATCGATTCCCACCATCTGAGCACTCCCGAGGTTATTTGCGTTGCGGTTATCGAAGCCGCGCCAGACCGCCTCATCATGATCGACTGTGGTCCGGCGAATGTGTTTGCAAATGTTGTGGGCGAACTGCGAAAGCGCGGGCTAGATCCCGAGCATGTTCGAGAGCTTTTTGCGACACATATTCATCTCGATCACAACGGTGGAGCTTGGCGCTGGCAAAAAGAGTTTGGCACGATCATCCACGTACATCCGAAAGGAGCGCCGCACATGGTCGATCCGACCCGGCTGGTGGGAAGTGCAACCCGGATCTACGGAGAGCAAATGGACTATCTCTGGGGCGCGATCGAAGGAATCCCGGAAAACGCGGTCCGAATCACGCACGACGGTGAAGTAATTCGAACCGGCGAAGTGGATTTGCAGGTGATCGAGACGCCGGGTCACGCTCAACATCACAATGCTTATTGGCTCTCTTCCGAGCGCCTCCTTTTTGCCGGTGATATCGCCGGTGTGGCTATCGGAGGTGGTCCGATCCTCCCCCCGTGTCCTCCTCCCGATATTGATATTGAGGCCTGGCTCTCCTCTGTCGGAAAAATCGAGAAGATCGCCCCGGATCGGCTCTGTCTGACTCATTTTGGCCTATTCCCTAATCCCAAGTTCCATCTCAAAGAGTTGAGCAACCGTCTAACCGCTTGGGCAGAATGGATCAAAAATGCTTTGCGAGCTGGCAAATCCGAAGAAGCCATCGTCTCGGAATTTGAGCAATTTGCCGAGCAAGAAATACTGCGTTCCGGTATTGGCGAGAAAGGAGTAGCGGTCTACGAACAGGCCGATCCGGCTGCTATGAGTGTCACCGGTCTGAGCCGGTATTGGAAAAAACATCATCCGGAAGCGTTGGCAGTCAGCGGTTAGCGGCCCTCCGTTGCATCTGTCATTTGTCTTTTCTTATTGGTTATTGGTTATCGGGCATTGGCTATTACTCACCTCCTCCTGTATCTTGCATCTTATGGAATCTTCTAGTCCAAACACTCCAAGCTGGAATTGGAAAGAACTCGAAGAACAGTTTCGAACCCGACCGTTGGAGTCTGCTCTCGTCTCGGTCGTGCTGGGTTTGCTATTGAGTGTCTCTCCGATTCGGGGCCTGATTGGCCTGGCGTTTCGTCTTGCGCTCTTCGCCCTTAAACCGGTCCTGCTCATTCTGGGGAGCTTAAAACTCTACGAATACATCAAGCAACAATCTCCAGGCACTGGTGAAAAACATTAATAGATCATGTTCCGAGTTAGACTCCTGTGGGTAAGGCGCGTTGACCAAAGTTCCTTTGACCCTGGCCGCAGGAGCTGTTAAAGGAGTTCGCGAACAGAATGAAATTTCTAGCAGTTCTCGGCGCGCTACTGGTGCCGGCAGTCTTGGTCGAGGCCAACGCATGCGACGATTTTGGGCAAGCGGTCGATACCTTTATCGTTAGTATCCGCGATTCTGGAAAGAAGTTGGACCAGGTAGCCAATGCCCACGATTTCGCTCAAGCGCTCAATGTCTTTTCTGATGCAACGGAGACCTTTACTGAACGGGTCAAGGAATTAGGACCCGATCTCGTCAAACTGAGCTCAAGTAACCCTGATACTCCCCCGGCCGGCTGCGATAAGGCGCAAGAGCGGCTCACCAGTTTCGAGTCAGACTTGAATTCAATCGGAGCGAAATTCGGTACGGAAGGCCAGAAGTACATTAATGATGACGAAGTGAAACAAGCCTTCGAGCGGCTCAAGAACCTCCAGATCAAGGAGAACTGAGGCAGTTGGGCGCCGTTGCGTAATCAGTAATCGGTAATCGGTAATCGGTGATCGGTGATCAGTAGTCAGTAAAACAAGCAAACTCGTTCCCTCGATGCTTTACTTGGTTTCCTCCTCCATCGGTTGCCACCCACCATCTGTTTTACTGATAAGTTTTACCGATTACTGATCACTGATTAGCGATTACTGGCGTTCCAGACTCCTGTATCCTCTATCCTGCTGCAATGTGTGGACGTTATCGGCGCACCACTCGCGAAGAAGAGCTCGCACGACGATGGAGCATTCCTATCCCGGTTCAGAGCGATCTGCCAATCTCCTGGAATGTTGCTCCGAGCACCGCTGTCCTAGCGATCCGAATTAGGCGAGACACCAAGGCGCAATCCTTCGATTGGCTCAGATGGGGTTTGATTCCCTATTGGTCGAAAGATAAGCGTATCGCGTATAGTACGATTAATGCCCGGGCCGAGTCGATTGATCGGACCCCGGCGTTTCGACAAGCATTCCAAAAACGCCGGTGCCTGATTCCGGCGGATGGATTCTATGAGTGGCGAAAAACTCGCCCTCCCAAGGTTCCGTTCCACATATCGCTAAAGAACGAACTACCATTTTGTTTTGCCGGAGTTTGGGAAGCTTGGCAAAATCCAGAAACGCAGGAATGGCTGCGCTCCTGCTCGATTATTACGGCTGAGGCGAACGAACTGATCGCCGAGATCCATGACCGGATGCCGGTGATCTTGCGGGAGGCAGAATTTCCCATTTGGCTAGGCGACACCAGCGAGGCAGACCTGAAGTCTTTGCTTCGGCCTTATCCTTCGGAGGAAATGCAAATGTGGGAGGTCAGTTCACGGGTGAATTCTCCGGTCAACAACGATTCCGACCTGATCACACCGGTGCCACTGACGAGTTGAAGGGTTGGCGGTTAACGGTTGGCGGTTGGCGGTTCTCTTGAAGCTCCCCGTTCTCCGACATGCTCCATGATCAAGGCTACGACCTTTCGGCAAAATGCTTCCATCTGCTCGTCAACCGAGTGGCATTCATGGGCGTTTTTTGAACGACGGTGCAAGCAAGTCTTCACTGAACGCAAGTTTGAAACTGGAATTTGCATTCTCGATTCGGTCTGGGTCCGCCATCGAAAATCGATTCTAAATTCTGGCTTCTGGATTCCAAATTCTGTTAGGCAACTGCGTATGCGCAAAGTTAATACCTATCAGATGGCAGAGTACAGTTGGTCCTCACCCAAAGGAAAATTTGTCGGAGCCGGCAAACAGGTCTCAGAGGCATTGGGACGTAATCCGCGATCTACTGATCTGATGGAGCGGCATCCCTTTGATGTGGAGATCTTGCGCATCCCCCCGGGAAAGACCCCCTATCCCTATCACTCTCATAGTGCGCAATGGGAGTTTTACCAGGTGATCTCAGGCAACGGCATCGTCCGGCACCAAGATGGAAAAACTCCGATCGAACCCGGCGATGCCTTCATCTTCGAGCCGGACCACCCTCACCAGCTCATCAACAACAGCAAGGAGGATCTTGTCGTATTTGTCGTAGCGGACAATCCGATTGGCGAATCAAACTATTATCCAGACAGTGGGAAGTGGAGTGTCCGTTCGCCGCAGCGCCGGCTGATCCGCTCCGAATTCCTGGAGTACTATGACGGGGAGGAATGACCGCGAAACGCGGCGTGCGGAATGCGGAGTGGAAATCCGGATAGTCGGACTTCCATTTCGCAATCCGCATTCCGCGTTCGTCTTTCACCTCTCCGCCTTCTGCCCGCCGGCTGCGATGATTACTCCGATAATGACCAGCCCGGTGACCACGAAGCGAATGCCCGCACTTACCCCGAAAGTGTTGAGCATCGTGAGCAAGAGGACAAGGAAAAGCCCAGCTCCCCACAGGCCGGCCACATTGGCCCTTCCACCGCTGACGGAGGTTCCCCCGATCACCACCAATGCAATCGAAGTAAGGAGATATTCGTCGCCAATCTCCAGTGATGATCCCCGGAAATAGCCGGCCAACAGTGCTCCGGAGATCCCGCCCAGGGCACCACTCAAAAGGTAAGTTGCGAACCGGATACGTTCCACTGCGATTCCGGCCAACCAAGCGGCGCGAGGATTCTGTCCAATCGCCAAAACCGATCGGCCGTAGATCGTGCGGTGCAAGAGAAACCCAACTCCGATCGTAAAAATCACTGCTCCAATCGCCAGGAAAGGGATCCCCAATATTTGCGCGGTAGTGAAGTCAGCAAAGGCGGGGGGCGGCTTGACTTGCAGGCCTCGACCGTAGCTGATGCCAATGGATTGAATAATGAAGCTAGCCGAAAGGGTCGCGATGATCGGCGGAATCCGCAGAAGCCAGATGAGTAGATAATTAGCAATGCCGATACCGCTGCCCGAGGCAAGCGCAGCGAGAAGACCCACCGCAATCATGGAATCAGAGCCATCCATTACTTTCATCGCAACGGCGCTGGCCAAACCGATATTGGCGGGCAATGACAGATCGACATTGCCCGGTCCCAGCGTGATTACGAACATCTGGGCGACGCCAGTGATCACGGAAAAGACGGCCAGCGCCAGCCCGGCAGTGATCATCCCCCCGGCGCCATATCCACGAGTGAATATGATCGCAGCGATCCAAACCAACAGAGCACCTAGATAGGACCAGATCCATGCCTGAGCGAAAACGCCATTTCCGCCGGTGGATCTCATACTGTTCTCCCATCGATTCGATTGATAATCGCGCGGGCAGCGAGGACGATGATGAGAATAGCGCCCTGCGCACCAACCTGCCAATCGGGTGAGATTCGCATAAAATTGAGGAGCGTACCGGCAAGCGTCAGCGTCAACGCCCCGATCACGGCCCCGATCGGTGATACGCGTCCACCGACGAATTCTCCGCCACCGAGGATAACGCCGGCGATCGAAAGCAGGGTGTAACCTTTGCCGATGTTGGCATCCGCTGACGTGGCCAGGCCGATCAGCGCTAGACCGGAAAGGACTCCGAAAACGCCGGCCAACGCGAACATGATGACTTTGGTCTTCAGCAGCGACCAACCGGCCCGGGCGATCGCATTCGCATTGCCGCCCGAACCGCGCAAAATGGCGCCGTAAGAGGTCCGCATTACGCCGAAATGAACGAGAGCCGCGATCGCAATGGCAGCAATGATCGGGAAAGGGACATAGGGCGTGTGGAAATTCATCAAATCGTGCAGCCAGGCGGGCGCCTTACCGCCCGGCTTGGGTAAGACCAGGATTGCAAGACCTTGCCAGACAAACAGCATGCCAAGAGTGACCACGATCGAGGGGACATTGCGCAGATGGATTACCGCCCCAACCAATGCATAAACGCAGATGCCGCCCAACAGAACGGCGCTGCCAAAGAGCGGGTAGTCGCGCAACCAGGTTGCCGCCACACAACCGACGAAGCTAACGAAAGTACCGATCGACAGATCAAGATCGTTGACGGTGATGACAAACATCTGGGCGATGGTCGCGAGAGTTACCGGAATGCCTAGATTGAGCATCAGGTTAAGGCCAAAATAGCTGATCGCCCGCGGATTGAGCCAGGCGATACCGAGAAGAACTAGCGCGAATGACAGCGCTGGCAAAGCCGCGCGCAAAAACCGGCGAGGCGCTTTGAAGGCGGCTAGAGGAATTCGTACGGCGCCCGCGCCGTTGGCCGAACTCATGATTGGGCCACCTCCTCAAAGGAGGATTGAATGACTCGTTCCTCGTTCAGCTCACCACGCCTTAGATCGGCGACGATGCGGCGATTGCGGAACACATAAACGTGATCGCAGTTCTCCAGTTCTTCCATCTCGGTCGTGTACCAAAGGAAGGTGCGTCCGCCATTGGCTTCGGAGCGAATGAGATCGTAGACCTCGAGTTTGGTGCTGACGTCGACACCGCGCATCGGATCGTCCATCAACACGATCTTTGCTTCCGAACCGAGCGCACGGGCAAACAACGCTTTCTGCTGATTCCCACCGGAGAGCGACAAGATATTGTTGCGCATATTGAGCGTGAGAATGTTGATCCGCTTCCGCCAAAGTTCGGCAAACCGGTCCTCGAGCTCAGGAGAAATCAAGAAACCGCTGTGCAATGATCCAATTGATCGAATGCCGACATTCTCGGCGATCGACCAGAGCGGGAAGATTCCATCGGTTTGCCGGTCACCGGCGACGAGCGCCACTGGATCGGTCACTTTGATACCGGGGACCCGCCGACTTGCGCCCTTGAAAATGGATAGCAAGATCTCCGTCTGGCCGTGACCGGAAAGACCGGCGAGGCCAACAATTTCACCCTGATGCGCGATCAGTTCGATGCCGTCGCGCTGTTTGGCTGGTCGCGCACGAACTCGGACCGGAGTTGTGCCACGAGGAACGGCTTCTTTCGTCGATCGCATTTTGCCGGCCGCTACACCGCCCATCGTGGTCACCAGCTTATCGCGATTGAAAGCAGAAGCGCGATCAGCGGCCACCACCTTGCCGTCGCGCATGACCACGATCCGGTCGGAATATTCGAGAATCTCGCCCAAGAGATGCGAAATCAAGACGCAACCGGCCCCGGTCGCGATCACTCGCCGCACATGAGAAAGCAGTTGGCTGGCCCGATGGCTGTCGAGCGACGAGGTCGGCTCATCAAGAATGACGAGATGAAGCGGAGCTTCGGTAATAGTGAAGGCGCGTGCCACCTCGACCATCTGCCGTTTGCCGATCGACAGGTCACCGACGACAGCATCGGCGGAAATGCCGTGGCCCGGGAAGATCTCGTCGAGTTTGCCGCGAATGAGTCCCCCAGCACGGCGCCGCCAACCCCATCCCGCGATAGACGAGTGAAGGATGCGCGTATTTTCGGCAACCGTGAGATTTGGGCACAGAGACAACTCCTGAAAGACGCAACGGATGCCGAGCTTCTGGGCAAGGACCACGGCATAGTCCTTCTGCGGCTCGGCGCCGATGATGATCTGCCCTTGGTCGGGGATGAGCGTGCCTGCCAGCACATGCACTAGCGTCGATTTACCGGCGCCGTTATGACCCACGAGCCCGACACATTCTCCGACCCAGGCGGCGAAATCGACTCCGGCAAGCGCGCGGACGGCGCCGAAATGCTTTTCGACTCCGTCCAACTTGACGATGTCCACTGGTAGTCCGGACATGACCCCGATCAATCAATCGCACAGAAGCGCCCGCATGCCCCGAACGTCGTTATTTCTTTGTGCTATTCAAATTAGCTTCGATTGCCTTCTTGGCCTCATCCTGCGTGTATTCGTGGCTAGCCACACCGCCAGCCGGGATGTTCGGAAGTGCGGCCTCGAAGTCATCCTGGGTGAACGCAAGATAAGGCACGAGCAGGTCATGCGGGATGTCCTTGCGGCCGTCCAGGATCTGCTGGGCGACCCAGAAGGCAAGTGTCGACACGCCGGGCGCAATCGATGCGGACCACGTTGTGTAA
>Ga0137401_10000737_pt1 | contig 13362 bp, 8 predicted proteins | sample CZOMad1_1_16fung_FD_108286 | JGI IMG/M metagenome (GOLD analysis project Ga0137401, IMG submission 108286) | Vadose zone soil fungal communities from Angelo Coast Range Reserve, California, USA - CZOMad1_1_16fungal (Illumina Assembly) | ecosystem: Environmental > Terrestrial > Soil > Vadose zone...
CTTAACGATTGCCACTCCCCGCCACCGAGTTCCGGGTCGTGGTGACGGCTGTACACGTCCTGGGCAATCATTTGCCCCATCATGCCACCTATGAATACGTCGGACGGAAAATGTTGCCGGGCCCGTATCCGCGAATAGCTCACGAACGAAGCCAGACCATACGCCAGGATTTTGGGTATTGGCCCGGGATATTCGTGTGCGATCACACCTGCCACCGCCCATGCTGCTGCGGCATGCTCCGACGGAAACGACGTGCCGCCGTTAAAGAATGGTCCGCTGCCATCGCCCTGAAAAGGTCGATCTCTCCTCAGCGTATATTTCAGGGCCTCAACCGCAACAAGGCTGTTGATCGCTGCCTCGCCTGCAAGAAATCCGGTTTCTCGCCAGTGCTCACGGTGCGATGGGTAACTCAACAACCACATCGCGCTGGCACCCCCAATCAGCGCGGCAACTCCAGCGTCCGAATACGTCTTGTTACGGCTCAGCGTGTGCGGATCATGCGACAGGTGCGTGCTGAAATCGCGGTCGGTGGAGAAAAGGCCGGCGGCAAAACCCGCCGTGGGTACGAGCCAGTCAGCATCGGCAAAGCGCAGACGAACCGGACTCGTCCAAATTTGTTTCTGATCTCCCAAAAAGTCCTTTCCTAAGCTTTTCACACCGTTCGGTGCTGTGGCTTGATCCTCGTCATTCCGATCTTTCACTGCTTTTGGCTTATCCTTCTCCTCGGCCTGCTTCTGGTGTTCGGTTCGCGCAGGTTTCGTGTCGCTTTGCGCCTCAGGTTCTTGTGACCTCGTGGCAGCCACAGTGCCCTCGATGAGACCTAAGTTTCCCAGACCCCATATCCAGCAGAATGACGTCACCCTGACCCAAGATGCCAGCCCCCGCCTCACGGGTGAATATACGCAACCGCCAGCGCCGCCGATGCCGCCAGCTGTCCGGCTTGGAAAAGGTTTTGCCAGTTACGAGTTCCAATGCGCGGCGCAGCCTCTGGCACCACGATCGAATCCCCTGGCCGCAGCGTCGCGCCCAGTGGATCGCCCGACCACCAGCCTGACTCATTGTTTTTAGCCGAAAGCACCGAACCATCCGCGCGGATCACAAACACTGCTTTCTTATTTGCGAGTTGCGTCGTCCCCCCCGCTTGGCTCAAATACCACCGAGCGCTTCGTCCAGGCCGGTAGCTGACCGCCGTGGGGTTGAACACCTGCCCGTTCACCATCACGTAGTCCGCTTTCTTGGGAATTACTAGTACATCTCCATCGCGCACCGGCACGTCAGCTGAAGTATTTCGCCAAGCTTTTGCGTCCGATGGAATACGAACCACCACTCGTCCGATCGGAGGGTTAGCCTGTAGTTGCTGCAATGTCGTCTCCGTCTCCGCAATTGCCGTCAGTTTCGCGTTCTTCTGTTCGGTATCCGTCTCCGGCAGCGCCTTCAGATTAATCTGCTCCTGTCTCAAACGTCGCACCATCTCCAAGCGCGCGTTGACTTCCACTTCCCGTACTTCGCGCCGCATCAGTACGGCACCGTAAGGATACGCAAGCGGGCCAAATCCTCCCGCCCGCTCAAGGACGGAACTCAGTTTTTCCCCAGGACGGATCCCGTATGCGCCCGGATGTTTCACTTCGCCTTTCACGCTGATCGAAGCGCCGATATCATTCCAGTTCGGAAGCTGCCGGATTGTCAATACGTCGCCATTGCTTAGCGGCACATTCGCATCTTTGTCGCCCGCCAGCGCCTCGGAAATAGTTACCGACTGATGTTGCCCCGTAAGTTCTCCTTCGCTGGCCCACGCGTAACGCGTGAGATCGGCTGCTCGCGTGTCGGCACTCGGCTTCAATCCACCTCCTACGTGAATCAAATCCGATACCGTCATATTCGTCGTTAATGGATACCGGCCTGGCTTTCCGACGTCGCCTTGCACGTACACGCTCGCCGGCTGAATTGCATCCGGACTTCGGTGGATCAGCAACCGATCCCGCGGTTGTAGCCAAATGTTTGCGGTCGGATCGCCCTCAAGAGCCAGGTTCAAGCTAACGCTAAAAATCTTCATCTTACCGTCGGGCAAATATCGGAAGACCTGCGCATCGTCAATTTTGGCGTCCGGCGCAATTCCGCCTGCCAAGTGTACGGCATCGCTCAAGTGAATCTGGCCCGCCGTGCGATATGTTCCGGGTCCACGCACGTCGCCCCACACCGACACGGTCGGTGGGTTCTCGAAATCAAACCGGCTGAAAATTCGTAAGGTATCCATTGCATTCAGCACCGGGGCTTGCGCCGGATTCGCCAGCGCATCCGTCAGATCGAAACTCTCAACCGTTGGATGAAAATCAGGCCCGTTCAGACGAATAATTTCCGCATATTGCCCCGCCGGTTCCGGCAACAAATCCTTATAAGACATGATGACGTCGGTCACGCGCATGCCTTGGCGATACGAATACCGTCCCGGCCGGATCACGTGCCCTTCCAAGTACACCGCATCCTGGTTGTAAGGCGCGATCGGAAACACCCGAATGCGATCGCCATCATGAATCTCGAACGCTTCTAGTTTCTTGGTGGCTTCGGAATCGCTGTCGACCTCGGGAATGTCAAGGCCCATCATCGTCTGGCTCTGATGCGCCACCAACCTTTGCACTTCCACATGCCGCAGCGTGGCTGTCGGAAGTAGCCCGCCGGCAAGCTCCAGAACCGACGCCAGGTTTTTCTCGTCCTTCAGTTCATAAATTGCCGGACGGCGCACCATTCCCTCCACCGTCACTTGTGGTCCGACCGGTGGCACCAGCACGCTGTCTCCATTATCAAGTTGTTGCAGCCCCGACTTTACGCCGTGCAGCAACAGATCGTACAAGTCCACAACCTCAACCAATTGATTTCCCCGGTAGTGCTTCACAATGCGCAACGAGCCCTTCTGCGTTGGTCCGCCGGCCACAAACAGCGCATTCAAAGGCGTCGAAAGTGAGCTGATGTCGTAAGCGCCGGGGTTTGCGATGTCTCCCACTTCATACACTCGAATTGTTCGCAACCGCGTGAGCGAAACTTCCGCGGACACCTGACGAAACTGGGTCCGAAGCGTCTGCTGCAAATTCGCCTGAACCTCCGCCAGACTCTTGCCGCTCACCAGTAGTGGACCAACTTCCGGCAAGCTAACCCGTCCTTCACGATCCACCACGCGATAGATTCGCTGGCTCACCCCGCCCCACAAATCAATCGACAGACCATCGCCCGGTCCCACGACGTAGTCCGGTCCAGCAGGAACATCCATGGGAATCAAGTGCGAATCGCGGGTCCCGTTCTCAAACACCTCGGCTCCAAATCGTTTCGGAACCGCTGGCCTCGGTATCGCCTGTACGTACATATCGTAGAGCGACGGAATATCGTTGTAAGGACTCGCGGCTCGAACCAGCTCGGGTGCCGCAGGCTGCGATTTGGGCTGATATCTGCGATCGAATGGCTGCATCGAGGAATACGACGAAGACGGACTTCCCATCGACGACGGCGGATTCACCTCACGTCTGTTCGAACGATACAAGTCCGCCGCGCTTCCAGCCGGGTTGTTTGCTCCGACTCCATAAATTGCGAACGAATCCACAACGTTTCGGCTTTGCACGTTTGCCGCAGACTGTGTACTGCCCGACTGGCCGTCCGCGTCTCGGCTCCCGCGAAGTGACGCACCACCCGTCAAACTCGAACCTCCTCCGCCGCCGGGCGATAGAGTCGCGTCGAATCCGCTTCCCAGCGGCAATTCCGGGAGAGCCCCTTCACCTTGGTCGAGACCTTGACCTGACGTGTCAAGCTGCGCTCGCAGAAGTTGGTCATTTCGAGGAGAACTTTGAGGATTCGTCTGTTCCGGCCCCATCCTCGATGGCGGGTTCGCCTGCTCAAAGTCGGGCGGACGCTGTTGCTGCCCTGGCGATTGCTCTTCCTCCGAACCCTGTCGCTCCCCGCACTGCGGATCAAGTGCACTGCAGTAACCGGTAGTCTGCACGTTGCGCGTCCGCTGTTGCCGCGCACGCGCTTGAGCTTCATCTTCTTCATTCTGCGCCATCAACTTTACGCGTTCCTTGACCAGGAGCTCCTGCTCTTTTGCTGCCGCCGAATCCGGATTTACCTGCGGAACTAGGTATCCATAACGCTGCACCAGCTGCGTCGCAATCGAGCGAAATTGCACGTCCGCCTGCAGCCGATCGAAGATTGCATCGTCGGTCAGATCCGTTTCGCTTATGATCTGCCCCTGCGATGTGGCGTCTTTCGCGACCCATCGCTTGAGTTCCACCATCAACCCCGGATCCTTGGCCAAAATCGTTTTGATTTCTGCCGCAGACGCCGCCACTCGGCTCAAATTCTCGCGTCCCAACTCTGAGCTCGGCATCACTGGCCTCTGCCCCTGCCGTCCCTGCCCGTCTTGCGCACGAACCGCCGTGCTGCAGAGAAACAACACCGCAAGCACACAAAATACTTTCATCCTCAGGTTTCGCATTTCCCGACTCACGCTATTTCGACCGTCCTGCGAATTCGTCTCGATTTCGTCTTATTGCTCTGCCCGCACGCCACCCAATCGCCAAGCGTCCACAACCTCCGCGCATTACACACGCTCCCCCGCACCCGCCGGTGTGATGTTTCGCACTGCGTTCAGGATCCCCTGCTCGGAGGGTTCGATTTGGCTGGAATGAATGTCGAACGACGCCCAGTAGAAAACGCTGCAATTCTGCTGCGACGCGACCGCGATAATCCGCAACCCTGGCTGGTCACGAAGCAACGTATCGCAAATGTCCGGCCTTTTCGCCGGTTCATCCAGCGCGATCACCAGCAAGTCCGGCGACGTCTGGCGCACCCGCTGACGAATCTCTGCCTCGTCGGATACTTCCCCAACAATCTCGATGCCGGGTTCGTCGGACAAGGTTGCCAGTATCAGCTCGCGCATCAGCTTCGGCCGGTTGGCCACCAGAATGCGAATGGACCTGCCCATATCGTTTACTCCTCGTGCGCCTAAGTATTGTCGAATGTGTGAGAAAGCGAAGACTCAAATAAGGCTCGTTTCGCTTGCCAACCTGGCCCCAGTCCCAAGCATCAGAAATGGGCAAGCCAAGGACCTGAAAAGTACTAAAAGTTTCCCAAGCTTCGGGATGGCGAGTACTACGTTACCGTTGAGAAATACCCGGGCCGCTACCTCTTGACGCCTATCTAGCTGCCGTTTAACTTTGCCGTAACAAGTTTTTGAGGGATACTAGTCTGACTTTCCAATGTATGCTCATTACAGGTCGCGACATATAACTAGGCCAGATTCAAGGGGTTGAGGCCGGCGGAGAAAACTCGCATTCGCTGAAGAGGGCTCTGAGGGCTCTGAATGACACAAATTGCGGAAAAACAGTTGTCTTCCTCGACAAACGTCTATGTTGTGGCCGAAAATCGTCTTCTCCGAGAGTCCCTGGTTCGCTTGTTCCGCAAGCGGGGCGATCTGGGTATCGTCGGCGAAGCTTCTTACCCCGACGCTACCCCAGAACGAATCGCCTCCGCCCAGGCCGACTTGCTTCTCCTGGATTGCCTCAATCCCAACCATAAATCCGATGACCTGATCTGCGACCTCCGCGAATCGGTCCCGCAAATCCGGGTCATTCTGTTCGGCATGGACGAAGACCCGGACATCTTCCTGCAAGCCGTAAGGCTGGGTGTCAATGGATACGTGCTGAAGAGTGCCTCCGCGTCGGAACTCGTTGATGCCGTCCGCTGCGTTGCCCAAGGCGAAGCCGTCTGTCCCTCTAAATTCTGCAAAGTGTTGTTCCAGGCGCTCGCTAGCGAGGCCAATCAACAAGCCGCCATCGCCGAACAGCGGGCTGGCATGCGCTTCGAGCTGACTCAACGTCAACGCCAGCTTATGTCTCTCGTCGCCATGGGCCTCAGCAATAAAGAAATCGCCGCAAACCTAAACCTCTCCGAATTTACCGTCAAGAATCACATCTACCGCGTCATGAAGCAGGTCGACGCCCAAAATCGCCACGAAGCCGTCCACCTCATCCGCGCCGGCGAATCGCACGAAGAACAGTGGCACAGTCTGCCGCTGCGCTGACCCGACCCCTAGCGATTCATGACAACGTTGTGGCAGTGGTTGGTTCCATCGTTCGCAGCTCTCTACCAATCTGCTCTATTTTACCGACCGCGTTAGATACGGCACAAAACCTCGCACCTTCATCCTTATTTTGTACACTGAAGTTGTCGCCGTGATATAGAGCGTGCGATAGTCCTTGTCGCCCCAGGCAAGATTCGCTGGCTGGGTGGGAACTGCAATCGTCCCGATATGATGGCCCTCCCTATCCCACACCCAGATGCCTCTGGGCCCGGTGACGAACAGATTTCCGTTCCGGTCGACTTTCATCCCGTCGGGTACGCCCTCGCCTTTACCTCCGGGCTCCTCGCCGAAGATCCCGCCGTTGTTCAGGGTGCCATCGGAAAAATCATAGACGCGGATATTCCGCTGTTGGCTGTCATCTACGTAGAGGCGCCTGCCATCGGGAGAGAATGCCAAGCCATTGGGCTGAGTCAACTCCTTGGTCAAAAGGCGAACCTTGCCGCTTTCGTCCAGCCGATAAACTCCCTGGAAGGGGATCTCCTGCTTTTCTCCCTGCGGTAGATCAAGCGTAGGATCCGTGAAATAAATGGCGCCGTCGGGTCCGATCACTACGTCGTTCGGACTGTTGAACTTTTTCCCTTCGAAATGGTCCGCCAGGACGGTGTACTTTCCGTCCGGGCCAATACGAATAATCGCGCGCAGCGCGCTCGCGCAATCGAGCAGCCGGAGTTGGCGGTCAAACGTACCCCCATCCGGATCCCCCAGAGCGATGAGTTCCTCTCTGTGACCGTCGGAATACACTCGATAAATCTTGTTGATCTCTTCGTCGCTGACATAAAGAAATCCAGCTCTATCCCATACTGGCCCTTCGGTGAATCCAAATCCACTCGCCACCGCCTCTAACTTCGCGTCGTGTCGAACGAGTTTCCAGAATGCCTGCGATTCCGCATGCAATGCGAATTCGCGCGGCGCGTGTTTGGCTTGCGCAGAAGCCTGTGAAGTGCAGGCGAAAAATATCGCGGCAAATAACGCCGTTGTTTTCAAGTTGGCACACCCACTAGCAATCTCCTTGCTTTTCGAACGTCGAAAAACCCCTCTTCCGCTAAGCGATCTGGTCTCTCCGTGTCGTTCCTTTATTCTCGCGTGCTCCCCACGATCCTAAACGGAATAGCATCCTACATCGCATTGAATCGATTAAATAGCGGGATTCCAGAAGCCATCGGAGAGCGAATTGTTGTATGCTGCCGCGGAATCCATGTGCGTCATTCACAGGAGTCTTGACGATGACTAGACGTACTCTTGCTGTCATGGCGATTGCGGTTGCATCTTCGCTTTGTGCCGGTAGTGTATGTGCCCAAGTAGCCGAACCGGTAGCTACGGTCCGCGTAGACGCGACTCCCGGACATGCCATTAACTCGTTTGATCCCGATAGCGCCCTGGGTAGTTCGATCGACGTTCTGTCGCGCACCGGGATCGACAAGGTTTACAGCCCCCACATCGTGCAGGAATCTCTGTCTGCAGGATGGGGTCCGATCAGCTACCGCAACAATACCGAACTCCGCATGGCGGCGTGGCACTGGACCGAGAACGGAACATGGAGCGATCATGCCCACCAGAGTGGGTATTTTACAGCCAGCACCGAACTCAAGGAGCCGACGCGCTATATCCTTTCTTACGCGCTGCCACATCGCGGGTTTTCCACCAGCGGTGACCGACCAATTCAAGGGCCCACGCTCACCTATTGGAAGAGCAATCCCTACCTTACTTCCAAATTTACAGGCGAAAGCGACGCGCTTCATCCGCAATGGGTCGTCGTGGACTTGAAATCCGAGAGAGCAGTAGACGAGATACGGATCGCTTGGGCGAGTCCATACGCCACAAGTTACAGGGTTGAATACTGGATTGGAAAAGACGCACTCGATTTCGACCGCGGTCCCCAGGGCGAATGGAAAACTTTTCCGTCGGGCACGCTGACCAGTGCTTCCGGTGGCGCAGTAACTCTCAAGCTGGCGGAAGCTCCCGTGTCCGCACAGTATTTCCGGATTTGGATGACGGAATCGTCGAACACCTGCGATGAACACGGTCCCGACGACCTCCGCAACTGCGTCGGATACGCGATAAAGGAAATCGAACTTGGCACCACGGATGCCAACAATCAATTCCTCGCCGCCGCTCAAGACCCTTCCGAGAAGCAGCACTTTTCTTATTGTTCCTCTTCCATTGACCCGTGGCACTCGGCTGGCGACGTCAATGCGAGCGGAAGTGCCCAGCACAGCGGCTTTGATCTCTTTTTCACCAGCGGACTTACCAACAATCTTCCTGCATTGATTCCCGTGACCATGCTCTACGGAACGCCCGATGATGCGGCAGCCCAGATCGCGTATATCGAAAAGCGTGGATACCCCATAGCGGGAATCGAGATGGGTGAGGAGCCCGATGGAAAACGCGCTCTGCCGGAGGACTATGGCGCACTCTACGTTCAATGGGCCACAGCCATCCACAAAGTGGATCCAAAGTTAAAATTAGGAGGGCCGGTCTTCGAGGGCGTCAATGAAGACATCACCGTGTGGCCCGACACGCAAGGCCGAAAGTCCTGGATGGGTCGCTTCGTAGCGTATTTGAAAGCGCACGGCCGCCTTTCGGATCTCTCCTTCGTATCGTTTGAACACTATCCCTACGATCCGTGCACCATTACCTGGAAGTCTTTATACCAGGAACCACAATTAACGAAGCACATTCTGGAAGTGTGGCGTGCCGACGGCGTTCCGAAGAATGTTCCGCTGATGATCACAGAAGACCACCTCGCGCCTGGTCTCACGGGTCCAATGAGTACGATCTTCGCGGCGTTATGGCTCGCGGACAATGTCGGCTCGTTCTTTGAAGGTGGCGGCGCAGTTTTCTATCATTCGCCCATCCAGCCTGAGCCGGTGCGAGACAGTTGTCTCGGTTGGGCCACGTGGTCAAATTTTTTAGCCGATCGCGACTACCACATCACCGGATACACATCCCTGTATTTCGCCGCCCACATGATCAATTTGGAGTGGGTACATCATCGTTCGGGAGTGCATCAGTTGTTCCCGTCCTCGGCCGACGTGAAGGACAGCAAAGGAAATGTGCTGGTCACCTCTTACACAGTGCATCGCCCCGATGGACAATGGGCAGTGATGCTGGTCAATCGCGACGAAAATAGCTCGCACACGGTACGCGTCGTTTTTGACGATTCGAGAGCCCGACGGAAGGCATCCTTTTCGGGTCCGGTTACGTTGGTGACGTTTGGCAGTCAACAGTATGTGTGGAAGAACGACGCCGAAAACAGTCATGCCGATCCCGACGGGCCGCCGGTTGGCACCGTTGTGCCGGAAACGCGAGACCGCACTTTCGTTTTGCCGATGGCTTCCATCACAGTGCTTCGCGGCGACGTTGATCGGTTCTCTTGGGGGAAGGATCGCCGGATCAACTGATTGGGATCGTGTTGCATCGACCGGTTGAGCTGGCAGCCCCTATCGGACACTGTTATGCAATCAAGTAGAGTCCAGGTATGGCACTTGGCCGGCAATGCGGCTTCTATGATAGGTCTCTGTCAAGAGCGCAAGCCCTCCCGACGCGCTGCGGAGGAGCGCGCGTGTAAAATCCTTTCTGATTCTTCGCCGCGTGTGTTGGCCTCTCAGCCGTGGTTCGTTCTTGATAGAAGAACCAGACTTCCATTGACTATCGCAGACCAGCGAGTGGTCTTGCCAAGAAGATTGAGTTGGTGTTTTCCTGCAAGTCTCGAAACTTATCAACGAGAGCATCCAGAGCTTGCGCTCCTTCGTCCAGTCGTATTTGACGGCAAGACCTCGCAGGCCGGAACGTTCCGTGCGTCAGCCACTTCTTCGGTCTCGCCGAAGGACTGGTGCTCGGAGAGGTAGCCGCCACGCGCCGAAGAAATCCTCCTTGTGCACCGCCACGTGCTACGCATCGATGCAGTTCGTCTCCACTACCTCAAAATCCCGCTGCCCACGGTCGACCGCCATGAGGTAGGCCCCCATCATCAGCTTCAGCAGCAGTTGCGCATCTTGGCGGGTCGGTCTTTTGCTTCTTGACGCGCCTGGCCTTGATCTCCGCGGGATCGCCGATCCACACCTCAAAACCCAACTCTGCCAGTAGTCGTTCGAACCAGCGGGAATATCCGGTCGCCTCCATCCCCCCCTCGCACGTGGACTCCTCGCAGCTGAAGATCTCGATAGAACTTCTCGGCCTCCCCATCGCTGTGGTTCAGTCGTAGTTCCCTATATTCGCCAGTCTCTTCCACCAAAAATGCGATCTGTTTAAAGCTCGGCTGATACTCTACGCCTATCCTCATCTTCGGCCGCTTCCTCCCGAGCCTCTGGTCGTCAAGCAACCAAAGTTTACTCGAGTCGAAGGAGCCGACACTGTTATGCAATCATGTGAAATTCTGCCCGACAGGAGACCGCGAAGTACTACGAATTCACTACGGTGCACCATTTTGGGTCGTCGGAATCTTCCACCCTATTCTCGCAAATCGATATAAAATCAGGATGTTAGCTTGCGTGGGGCCCGTAGCTCAGCGGTTAGAGCAGCGGACTCATAATCCGTTGGTCCCAGGTTCAAATCCTGGCGGGCCCACCAACATTCGTTTCACTCCTAATCTTTGATCACCTGATTTGGCTGTTCCGCGTTTGGCGACTAACCTCCCGTGATACATTTTTGCTCGTATTCACCAAATTCGGTCGCCTATGATCTGAGCGGTAGTCTCGGATGTTGAGAAACCGGAGTCCTTGCTTCAGTGGCCCGCCAACGAAGTTTACGAACTGCTTCAGTTGCCACACTGAAGGCGACGGCGAGTCAATGACTTTGGAAACGCAACGACGTGTCAGGGCGGTCCGAGTGGCGTCGCTCAGAGCCATCGTGGACCGGCGGAAAGACGGCGTGATTTACGTGCGTTCGCTCCAGCCTCTGGGGAAATATCCTGCCCGGGTCACAGATCAGCTGGAGTTTTGGGCCGCCGAAGCGCCGGAACGAGTGTTCCTCGCTCAGCGCAACCGAAGTGGCGCGTGGAAGACGGCGACCTATGCGGAAACACTGACCAGGGTACGCACAATCGCTTCAGGTTTACTGAAGCATGGGCTTTCTTCGAGCAGACCGCTGCTTATTCTTTCCGGGAACAGCATTGAGCACGCCCTCTTGGCGTTGGCGGCAATGTATGTGGGCATCCCCTTCGCTCCGATTGCGCCAGCATATTCGTTGGCTGTCCGGGACTTCGCTGCGCTCGGCGAGATTTGGCAAAGTCTTAAGCCCGGTATGGTTTTTGCGGCGGAAGGATCTCTTTTTGCGCCCGCGTTGAAAGCCGTAATGCAGGAAGAGATCAAGGTTGTTCATCACGGTTCTATGCCCAATAGCATTTCGTCGATTGCGTTCGCCGAGCTAGAAAGCGGAGCCGCGTCTCCTGCCGCGGGCGACGCCAACCGCCGAACCGGCCCGGATACAATTGCGAAAATCCTCTTCACGTCGGGCTCGACGGGATTGCCCAAGGGCGTGATTACGACGCATAGAATGTTGTGCGCTAACCAGCAGATGATCCGGCAGGTTATGCCCTGTCTTTCCGATGAACCTCCGGTGCTTTGCGATTGGCTACCCTGGAACCATACTTTTGGAGGAAGTCACAACTTCGGCATCGCTCTGCACAATGGCGGCACGCTCTATATCGACGCCGGAAGACCCACGCCAGAATTGTTTGGAGAAACGATTCGCAATTTGCGTGAAATCGTGCCGACCGCCTATTTCAATGTGCCCAAAGGGTACGAGATGCTGCTTGGATATCTTCGCTCCGATGCGGAGTTGCGAACGACTTTCTTCAGCCGCCTCAATTTTCTCTTTTTCGCCGCCGCTGGATTGAGCCAGCACGTTTGGGACGCACTGCAGGACATCGCGTTCGAAACGTGTGGAGAAGAAATCCTGGTTGTCACTGGCTTGGGTGCAACGGAAACCGCGCCTTTCGCCTTCTCTACGGGAATTGAAGGCTCCGCTTCCGGCCGGATCGGGCTGCCTGTGCCGGGCGTCGAGTTAAAACTGGTTTCTGTAGGGGAACGGACCGAGGCGCGGCTGCGCGGGCCATCCATTACGCCGGGATTCTGGCGCCGCCCCGACTTGGACGCAGCAGGCTTCGATGAAGAGAAATACTATCGAATGGGCGACGCTATAAAATTCGTAGATCCTGCGGACGTTCTAAAGGGCTTCGTCTTTGACGGCCGGCTGAATGAGGATTTCAAGCTTTCCAGCGGAACCTGGGTACGCGTAGGTTCTCTTCGCATGCGTCTACTCGAACATTTCGGCAACCTTCTCCAGGACGTTGTCCTTGCCGGACCAGATCGGGATTATCTCACCGCGCTTTTATTTCCTGCGGTACAGGTCTGCAAGAATCTTTGCGCAGACTTAGCTGGCGGTGCGCGGGCCGCCGAGGTTTTAGCGCGGCCCGAGATACGCAGTACATTTCAGGAACGTCTAGACGCGTTTGCTATCTTGAACAGGAATAATTCGACGTGCGTCGTTCGGGCCATGTTGTTGGACACACCTCCCTCGATGGAGGCCCGCGAAATGACCGACAAGGGTTCCATCAATCAAAGCGCCGTTTTAAAAAATAGAGCCGAACTCGTGGTCGAGCTTTACAAAGAGCCGGTTCCCGCGAATGTCTTGATAATTCGGGAGGAGAAAGCATGAGCCCAATGGTGATCGATATTGAATCGCTAGTAGCCATAGACGTTCATGTGCACCTCGAGCCGGTCGAAGACAATCCCATCGACGCCGCGGCAAAGAAATATTTCGGAGACTCAGGAGCGCCCCGCGACCGCACCGGTCTCGCTGTATATTACCGCTCCCGGAAGATTGCATTCGTCATTTTTGGGGTTGACGAACGGCTTACCGGGAAACCGCGCGTTTCGAATGACGAGGTCGTGCAGTTCGCGAACGACAACTCCGATATCGCGATTCCGTTTGCGAGCATTGACCCGCATCGCGGTGCCGACGGCGTGCAGGAAGCGAAGCTCCTGGTATCGGCGGGCGTGGTTCGTGGGCTCAAGCTGCATCCTCCGGTGCAGCAATTCTTTCCAAACGATCGAATCGCGTATCCGCTTTACGAAGTGTTTGCGGAAGCACAGCTGCCGGTCATTTTTCACACCGGGCACAGCGGCATTGGTACCGGACTGCCCGGCGGCGGAGGAGTTCGCTTGAAATACGGCAACCCGTTGCCTATCGATGACGTCGCGGCGGACTTTCCGACACTGCCCATCATCATGGCCCAC
>Ga0137401_10000741_pt1 | contig 13351 bp, 15 predicted proteins | sample CZOMad1_1_16fung_FD_108286 | JGI IMG/M metagenome (GOLD analysis project Ga0137401, IMG submission 108286) | Vadose zone soil fungal communities from Angelo Coast Range Reserve, California, USA - CZOMad1_1_16fungal (Illumina Assembly) | ecosystem: Environmental > Terrestrial > Soil > Vadose...
AACGACGCCACACGTCGAGTTTCTGCTCCGCCGAAAGCCCAAACCGTCTCCCTTGTTTCATAAACACCACCTTTGAAAACAGCTTCATACCAGATGGTGTTGCATCGACCGTTTGAACCGGCACGACTAACCGGGCACTGACAGGCATAATCATCAACAAATATTTCAGGGACTTGCAGAAACACGCGTCGCGGCAAATCTGACTCTAGCCCAAAGCGCAAGAAAGAATCCGCAGATTCCTGTGAGGACTGCGAAAGGAGGCCCTGCAACTGCTCCCACGAATCCGCCGATAATCGTCCCTAGAAACGCAGGCAAGATGGCTTTTTGAAACCCAATCTTTCGGACCAGAAACGGGTAAGCAAGCGGTCCCACAATGGCTCCCAATAAGCCGCCATAGAACAAACCAATCGGAACTATTGCGGGGTCCCAATAACCAAAGTATTCCGTACCGGTCGTTCCACTTCGGCCTATGAACGCACCGAAGACCAGAATCGCAGCCCCACAAAAACCGCCGCCAGCCAACTCGAGCAGCAGCGATAAAAAGATGCTTCCTACAGCTTTGCCCATACAATCCAATTATCCCACGGGGATTTCCGACGCAACGGAGGCCGACTCCGGACTGTCAACTTCTGGTAAACGCGGTAACCGGAGAAGTGGGTACTGGATCGAACATGTCCGGCAACGCCTAATCGGGCACTTTCTTTTCCTAGTCGGTGTCAATGTTCTAGGTGCACTCTTGAAACTCAAAAGTGTCGCGTTCTGCCTTTCGGTCCTCTGTACACCCGGCCTCATGGGCAAGCAAGACCCGTCAAAGCTTGAAACTGGCAAGACCTCACAGACGGCACCCGCGGCTCAGGCACGGCAGCCACACAGAATTCGCGTCAACGAAGATGTTCAAAAAGCGAAACTCGTTCATCTGGTCTCGCCTCTGTATCCGCCTTTTACTGGCAAGCGCTTAGATGGCACGGTAGTTCTCCACGTGATTGTTGGTCAGAATGGTGCTGTGAATAGCGCCCGATATGTTTCCGGTCCGACTAATCGGAAAAGTGGGTCCCGGTACCGACAGGCCCCAGTCACACGAACAGACGTATCAAAGCAAATCATTTGGTACAGGCGAAACCGGCCCACGAGGGACCTGATGATCCAACGTTCCACAAGGAATGGGCTGCAAACCCTTTGATACACTGAACCAACGGCCTCCTTACCTTACGCGGTACGTGGGGAAACATTTAAGCCCAATCTTTTCGTATCAGAGGCCAGGGCTGAACGTCTGGAGAGTCGTGGTGCCTGGCCGCTCACTAGGATGGTGTTTAGATGGCACTCCTGAGAAACGAAAAGCAGATGACCACTGGGGTTGAAAGATATTTGAACACGAAAGGTTGGCTCACCGCTCGCGAAGTTCCACTGGGCAACATAAGATTTGACCTCGTCGGCTACAATAAGAAGGCGAAGAGTTTTATTGTCGTCGAATGTAAAAGAACGCGGCGGGAAACACGCATTGGCCAGACCTTCGGTCAGGCGGAGGCTTACCTTCAAAGAATCAGGCGCAAGGGACTTGAGTTCATTGACGCTGTCTCCAAGAAACTTCCCCGAATGCGCTTCCGCCGATGGATGCAAGCCACGAAGCGCGGCAGGCGTTTCTATTTGCAATTCTATGTTGCCCTACCAAACGAAGCCTGTCTGGAATTGGAGGTGATACAGGGATTGAAGTCATCAATGCCACATTTTGGTGTTATTCGAGTGAAGCCAAGTGGCCACTGCCGAAGTTATATCTACAAGAGCGGAAAGGTATACAGAGACTTGGCGGCCGCTCGCCCACTGAGAATTCCAATCGCGACTTCGTCAGCTTGGAAACAAATCGTTGAGGAGTGACACATGGCAACTGCAACACTGATTGGAGAACTTTCGGGGTAGAGAAACACAATGGAACAGTCAAAACGATTTCTGACTCACCGTTTCGATTTAGCTCTGCATTTCGCATCTGGTCTCCATCACGCGCAGCGTCGTAAGGGAACAGACACGCCATACATCGCTCACCTGATGAGTGTCGCCGCACTTGTCCTTGAATCTGGCGGTGATGAGGATCAGGCCATCGCTGCTCTCCTGCACGATGCAATGGAAGATCAAGGGGGACCTCCCACGCTGAAAATGATTCGACAGCTCTTCGGCGATCGCGTTGCGGAAACGGTAAGAGAATGCTCGGATAGTGAATCAGTGGATCCGGACACGAAAGAACCATGGCATCGGCGCAAACAAGCCTACCTAACTCATCTGAGTACCGCGTCGACTGACGCATTGCTCGTATCGGTTGCGGACAAGCTGCACAACGCTCGCACAGTCTTAAGCGACTATCGCCAGATAGGCGACGAGATCTGGCGACGATTCAACAAAGAATCAAGTAAGAAGGACCAACTGGACTTCTATCGTGGGCTCGTGACGACATTTCGTGGGACCTCGGCTCCGCCTCAAATGGTGGAGGAATTGGACAGAGTCGTAACGGCGCTGGAACAACTAGCAAAGCCAGAATGAAGCGATCAATTGTGCTTCCGGACCATATTGAATTCGCTTAACGTTTATCGAGGGGAAGGGCACTGTCTGAGCGACAGCTAGTGCGAGTCCACAATCATTCAGCGAGCTCAACAAGCTCGCTGAGCCGCTTGCCCAATGCCGCGGCAAGTTCATTGGCGATCTCGATTCCCACGCTGACTTTTCCAAGCTCTATGGAACTGATGTAGGTCCGGTGCACCTTCGCTCTTTCCGCGAAGGACTCTTGGGACAGACGCAATCTTTCTCGTTCTTGTCGGACAGCTTGGCCGAAAGTCTTGCGCGAAAATCTAGTTGCCCTGGGCACACCGTACTTCTAATATTCTGAATAGGATCAATCTACAGACGATCCTCTACAACGAAACTTGGGTGAGGCGCGTTGCATGCCGTGGGAGAGCATAGGTGACTGCGGGGATGGCCAAGTACCCAAGGAGACTGACTGGCTGGTTTTCGAGTTGCAAATGGGGATCATGTACTTGAAGCAGGTGTGCGGTGGTCCCCCTAAAGGCTACGAGCTAGTTCTCATGTGGCATACGCATGATTACGGCGACTATCCAACAATCGGAATTAGCTGGGAGGATTCGACGAGAGATGCACCTTGGGAATACATTCAAAAATGTGAAATTGCGCTTAGCGAGTTCGATAGCGCGGTCAATTGGGATAAGATCAAGCCAGAAATAGTTCGCGAGAGGTTTGCGGTAGAGGAACGCGAAGATGATGATCCGAACGAATGATGAGTCCCCGCCCAGCAGTGACGACAATCTCTAGCGAAATTAGCACTCAAATCGGACTTACCGTAGGTGCCCAAAAACCTGGGCAGGAGGGCGCTTGTAAACCCTTCAAATCGCACAGTCAAATTCCAAAGTTTGGACTGCCCACAATGTACTGTTTCTGGGCACAGACCTGACCGCCCGTCGCACCCTCCTGTGTGGCTCGATTCAAACGTGGCAAGAGATCGCATGTAATGGCAATAGCTGATAACTTGTGGAGGCGACGAGGAGGGGCGTTGGCGATCCCGCGGGAGCCAGAACATCTTTACAAGTGCCCTCGATGTGGGGCTACCGTGCCGGAGAGTGAGCTTAATACGACTGAAGGCGTCGCTTCTTGCGACAAATGCCAGTTACGTCTTGGACGAAGCGGAAACACAGTAACGATCCTGGCCGAGATTGACGACGACGATTTGCGTCCCGAATTAACTGCTCAGTCGTTGCGCGACGAGATGGACAGGGGGCTTGTTGTTTCTCGTTTGCGCGACAAGGGGGGCAAGGCATTTGCGGACCCAACGGTCTGCGAAACCATTCGGCGCACCAAAGGTTACACAATCATGCTCGAAGTTGTTGCTAGGTTCGCAAAACCACTTGAGATCAAAAGAAAACAAATGATAGCGGACGCTCTTCAGGGTGCTTACTTGTGGGACAAGGCCACACTTCCAGAGGGGCAGAAGATTGGCGATTGGCGGACTCCATCTGAGCTGCGGACTGCGGTTCGGTGGGCGAAAGGCCAGCACCCCAAGTTTGTGCGCCGCAGCAGAAGATTCGTCACCGCTCTTAAAGACTACCGAGAGGTTGTACGGCAATTCAATGCTGTAATCGACAGGCCCTATACGATTCTAGCTGCCATGAGCAATCTTGAGCGGGCGATCCTCAGTCGAATGATCGGCCATCCCAACCTACAGGACACTTCGCTAAAAGACTTCCGGAAATCGCCGCCCCATGTCGTTGCGGCAATTCAAATTGTTTCGATTCTTCGAGCAAGCACGGCAATTCCTAGACTTCAAACAACTCGCAACGGCGCCATAGACCTATGTGTTGCGATGCTGCATGGTGCTGGCGTCGTGTCCGAGAAGCAGGACCCAGATGCGACATCCAAACTATGGGAATCAGTGTCGAAGGCCATTCAGCGAGGCACCCGCAAGCAATCGCATTAGTTGATCACCTCGAGCCAATTATTAGACCCAGGACATCCTTCCGGAAAAACCCCATTTTCTGCCCACCCTGTCCCTAGTGCCGTTTGCCAGAGAGTGCGACCTTCATGTGGCAATGAGTAAGCGTGATGACTTTCCGCGGTTAGTGAACATCAACGAAGCATCGACTTTGATCGCCGTCAAGCCGTCTACGCTCAGGGCGTGGGTGCTCGGCAGGAAGATTCCATTCGTGCGCGTTGGCCGGCTTATAAGGTTTAAGCGATCGGACCTTCTCGCACTAATCGAGACGCATTCTGTACCAACGCGTGAGAAGCGAAGTGAAACGACGTGAGCAAGGAGAACGGGTTCGTTCCGCTACGGCGCGGCCTTTGGGAACATGTCAGGGATGGCCGCATGTCCATTACGGAAGCGCTCGCCTTTATCTACATCTGCTCGCAAGCAGACACGCGCACAGGAGTTTGGAAGGGTTGCGCCAAATCAGTCTGCGTAGAACTTGGAATCCGAGAGAGAACGGCACGGGATGTACTCGAAAGGATGGAGCATGGACTCTACATCCGGCGCTTCGCAGTACCCGGGCGGCATCTCTGTTACCCGATCTTGGTACACAAATTCCCGATAACTCAAGGCGAGCACAATGGCAAGCAGCTAAACGCTTTGGAGTCAAAGAGTCCCGCTGAATTATCGTACTTTCCCCGCGAGCAAAGTGTCCAGCAGGATGGCGAGCACGGTGTCGAGCACGATGCCGCTCAGAGAAGAATAGAGACCAGAGAAAAGAGACAAGAGAAAAAGAAAGAGGCTCCGGTTACGCCGTCGCTCACCTTTTCCGGCCAACATCTCTCCGTTAGCACAAAGCAAGACGCGCTCTTAGGGGAAGCGTTCCCGTGGGTTGATCGTGCCGTCGAGTACCGCAAGGCAGATTCCTGGCTGGAAGCAAACCCTACGCGCCGCCCGAAGAAATTCTCACAGTTTCTACACAACTGGTTCAACCGCATCCCTCAACCAAGAGGCAAAGGCAATGGAAAACTCGACACTAACGAAGCTGTCGCAGCCACCATGCGCGGATTCGCCGTCAACAATCGACTCACTAATTAGCGAATGGGTTGCTAAGCTCGCAATCAACGCGGGAGCCGCGCTCGACGCCAAGACGCAAGGCGTCTATTGCTCCCTCTGGCTTGAGGGTCTAGGCGATTTGTCTCCCGGTGTGCTCCGCGCTGCTTTCCAGAAAACTCTCAGGGAGTGCGCGTATTGGCCGGTCAAAGTCGCTGACATTCGCAAGCACGTTTCCCGTGCCGAGAGCAATGCGACGGCGGAAGCCGCAGAGCAAGCCTGGGAGCGCGTGCTCGAATGTCGGCGCGTGTATTGGTCTCCCGACCTGCCGGGGGGATTCTCGCGCGGGATGCCGAAACTATCGGACCGAGTGGCCACCGCTGCCCGCGCCGCGGGAGTGTGGCGCGATTTTCCTACCACAGAAGCGTTGCAGGTTTGGGCAAAGAAAGTTTTCATTGAATCCTTCATTGCCTGGGGCGAAGCAGAGCAAGACAAATTTCTGCTTCCTGATGGCGAGATTAAAAATCTGCTGGCCGGCGTTGCAGAAACTAAGGCTCTACGCGCGCCGGAAGTCTGTTTTGAGGATCTGCACAAGCGCGGATTGCAATACGCGGAAGAATGCAAGGTCCTGTCGGCCTGGAAGCGCGCCGCCGATGCGTTGCCTGGGTTTGACGCTGAGACGCGGGCGGAGATTGAGGCAGAGTTATCGGCGTACGGTAAGCGATTCAAAACGGCAATGGAGAAGAGGCAGGCCGATTGCGTGGCGTCCATTCCCGAACCGCAAGCGGTGGAGGCATAGCCGTGGCATCTCGGATTCTTTCTTACTTTTTCTCGCTTGGATCTTCCCTAGTAAGTAGAGGGGGCCGACTGAAGGTCCCGGTATGCATCCGTGCTGGTGAAAATTTGTTTTTGTCTTTTTCCGTTTTCGAGGCCTCTTTAGTAGTAGGGAGCTTGGCGATTTCAAAAAGTCTCAATCGCTTTCTCCAGGGCGAAACACGTGAAGGGAACAATGGGAGTCAGGTGAAGACGGCAAGAATTACGCACTTCAACTTCTTCTTCTCCACTTTCTTCACCCAGAGCTCGGCCAACGGAATTGATAGTCAAGGATTTGCAACCACTGTCTCTGCGAAAGTTACCGCGCAAAATGGGGCAAATTGGGCGGGAGCGACCCCACTTTTTCGGCTTTCAGCCGCCCAAAAAGTTCGTGGCGTCGCTCCCGCCCACATGTTCGCGAGAAGCGAGTCGTTCGGCGAAGGAGGCCAGCCATGTTGCTAACAATACAGCAGGGCTACGAGCTTCTCGCGAACTACGGATGCTTCGCCCGCGAGATTTGCGACAAATGCGGAATCGTGCTCGGAGCGATTCGATTCACGCGACGCGGCCAGCCTGTGACCTACTGCTCGCGGGAGTGTCGGGGAGACGGTGAGTGGCACGCAATTCGCAAAGGGGGAAGGCCAATCAAGTACGAATCCGAAGAACAACGCCGCATAGCCAAGACGAGACAGCAGCGCGATTACCGCTTGCGTCCTGGTGTGGAAAAAACCCCCTCGCAGATTGGCAGAAACAAAGAGCTTACACGCGCGAAAAACGGCACTCTCGCAGTATCCCCCTACCCGGATATTTCGGCCTTGAAACGGCCGCTCGGCGAACACGAGGTGGGGTAAGATGCAGCGCCAGATTATAGAACGAGCATTGGAGATTTCGCGGAAGCGCCGCGGATACCTCGACGCGATGAGGAAGGCAATCCGCTCTGGCGACAAGAATTCTGTGTTTGAACTTGCAAGGAAACTAACGGGGCTGAGCGATGAAAAGTGCCATCGAATTGATACGCGTCTCAACTGAAGGGCAAGCCGGCGAAGACCGCGCGGGTATTCCTGCCCAGCGCGAAACCAATCGCCGCACGGCACAGGCCTACGGGCTGACGATTGTGAAGAGCATCGAAATTGTCGATGTGTCGGGCGCCGCGGTGCTCAGTTCTCCGCAGATGCAGGAACTCATGCGGATGATGGAGACGCCGGAGATTCATGGCGTTGTGACGAAGGAATTTAGCCGCCTGATGCGGCCGGAGAAGTTCACGGACTACGCTCTGCTCCAGCAGTTCATCGACACCGAGACGGTTCTCTATCTGCCTGACGGCCCGATAGACCTTGCTTCGAAGAGCGGCCGCTTGCTCGGCACGATCCGCGCAGCGCTTGCGGGATTGGAGAGGCGCGAAATCATCGAGCGCATGAATGACGCGAAAGAATCCATGCGGCGGGCAGGCAAGCACCCAGGCGGCGAATCTAGTCTGCCATACGGTGTCGCCTACTCACCCAAGACGGGATGGTCTTACACGGCAGACGCGGAGAAAGTTCGCACGGCGTTTCGTTTGTTTCTTTCTGGCGAGACCAGTTACACGCTTCTCTCTCAAAAGCTGCACATCCCAAGAACCAACGTGCGCTTCATCCTCGAAAATCCGATTTATACCGGCTGGCGGGTCTATCGAGAGAAACGCGATCCCTCCGCCATTGGATATGTGGGCAGACCTGGAGGACGGCAAGGCTATCGCCGAAAGATTGAACGTGCGCCGGAGGAAGTCATTCGCGTAAGGGTACTTGACGCAATTTTGAGCGAAGGAGACTTTAACCGCGTGCAGCAAATCATCGGGCTCAAGAAGGAGAAACATTGGCGCTCATATGCCGAGGCACCCAATCGCTACACATACAACGGATTCCTGACCTGCGGCGATTGCGCGAGCCTGCTCTACACGCATACCGCAAAGGATGAGTTTTACGTCTGCAAGTCGCGGAATACCCGCGAGGCGAGGCTTCGTGCTGCTCGTGGATTGGTTCCCTGCTCCAATTCCTACATGCTGCGAAAGAAACTGGAGCCGAAGATAGATTTCCTGCTTGGCGAAAAGCTGCGGGAGCCAGAGTTTCTCTCGCGTGTAGTTGACGAGTTCAACGCGGGGATTAAAAGTTCCGTCAACACGGCTGACACTGAGAGGACCCTCGTCAATCAGAAACTGGCGAACCTCGAAGCTAAGAGGCGGCGCATACTCGAAGCATTTTTCGACGGAGCGATCGACAAGCCGGAGCGCAATAGCCGGATTGCGAACATCGACAGTGAACTCTCTGCCTTCCGTAAGATCCTGCTCGATTCCACTCCGGCGGTTCCGGAAGTGAGAACAGAGGTAGACTTCGAGGAAATTCTTGAACCGTTCGCCGAATGGGAGTTTTTGGAGCGCGACGACAAGCGCACGCTGCTCGCGACGCTGTGTCCAGAGATTCGAGTTGAACGGTACGTCATTAAGTCTTTGATGTTAAACGAAGTTGCAGAAGGTGGTAACGAAGTCAGTCAAAATCGAGCGGTTGCCGCATTACTTCCAGAACGTTTCGCTGAAACTCCGGCAATTCATCCAGGAACAGCACACCGTTGTGTCCCAGCGAAACTTCCCCCGGCCGCGGCACGGCACCTCCGCCAATCAATCCCGCATCGCTGATCGTGTGGTGCGGCGAGCGGTAGGGCCGCGTGCCGACCAGCCCGCTCCCCACTTCTAGTACTCCTGCAACGCTGTGAATCCGCGTGGTCTCGATGGCCTCTTCGAGCGACATCGGTGGAAGAATTGTGGGGATGCGCTTCGCCAGCATCGTCTTGCCTGCGCCCGGCGGCCCGATAAACAAGATGTTGTGTCCCCCCGCGCACGCCACCTCCAGCGCGCGCTTGGCGGCCTGCTGCCCGTGTACATCGCGCAGGTCCACGGAATACTGCGCCGCCTCCGAGAGCATTTGCCGCGCGTCCACTTTGATGGGCTCAAACGACTCCGGCGAGTTCACCAGATCCACGGCCTGTGGCAGCGACTTCAGCGCAAAAACGTTCACGCCTTCCACCACTGCAGCTTCCTTGGCATTCGCTTCCGGCACGGCGATGGACTTCAATCCAAATTCCCGGGCCGCGAGCGCCGCAGACAGCGCCCCGCGCACCGGCCGCACGCTTCCGTCCAGCGAGAGTTCTCCAAGGAACATGCACTGGTCGAGCTGCTTCCCAAAAAATTGTCCCATGCATCCGGTGAGACCGAGCGCCATGGGAAGATCGAACCCCGATCCTTCCTTCCGCACATCGGCCGGCGCCAAATTAATCGTCACGCCCTGCCCGTAGGGAAACTCGTACCCGCAATTTCGCAGCGCGCTCTTGATGCGTTCCCGGCTCTCTTTCACCGCGTTATCCGGCAGCCCCACCACGTTGAAGTCCTGCATCCGCGCCGAGCCCACGTCCACCTCCACCTCGACGATGTAGGCGTCAATCCCGTAGACCGAAGCACTGAGCGTCTTGAAGAGCATGGCGGATGTGCTGACTTCGGCGTTTTCCGGGCGTAGAGCCGCCTCGAAACGCCGCGCGAATCATAAATCAATCGGCTACTATATACTACTGATAACTTATTCCGTACAGCAAACTGGGAGCGCCTCCCTTTACACCCACGCGGCTGCCACGTATATTGGCTTCGTTGGTGTTTAAATTGCACAGACGCCACGCATTCCTTCTAGCGTGAGGGTGTCCGATGACCGGCATAATCATTTTGGGCCTTCTCGTTCTGCTCGTTGTTCTTGGGGTCGGGATGTACAACAGCCTGGTGCGGCTGAAAGTCCAGACCGACAACGCCTGGGCGGATATTGACGTGCAGCTCAAGCGCCGCTACGACCTGATCCCCAACCTCGTGGAAACCGTGAAAGGCTATGCGGGCCACGAAAAGGGCACGCTCGAAGCGGTCATCAACGCGCGCAATCGCGCAATGTCCGCGACCAGCCCCGGTGACAAGGCTCAAGCGGAAAACATGCTCTCCGGCGCCCTGAAGAGCCTTTTTGCGCTTGCCGAGGCCTACCCGCAACTCCGTGCCGTCGAAAGTTTCACTTCGCTTCAGAATTCGCTCTCCCAAATCGAGGACACCGTGCAGAACGCGCGGCGCTACTACAACGCCGTCGTGCGCGATCTCAACACCAAGATCCAGCAGTTTCCGACCAACATTTTTGCCAACATGCTGGGATTCAAGCCGCGCGAGTTCTTCGAAGTAACCGCCGCCGCCGAACGCGAAGCGCCCAAGGTGAGCTTCAACGCACCCAGCGCGCCGACGGCTTAGTAAAAACGCGGCCCGCATGAACCGCGCCCCGCTCGAACACAATCGCCTTGCATGCGCCGCCATCCTATTTCTTGCGGTTTTCTTGCTGTCCGTTTCTGCCGCTGGTGCGCGTGAACTTCGCATCGAGAGACTCGATTCGGAGATCGTCGTCTCCCCCAAAGGCACGATTGACGTCACCGAGACGATTCAAGTGCAATTCATCGGCTCCTGGAAGGGTCTGTATCGCGAAATCCCCATCGAATATGTCACGCCGCAGGGGCTGAACTACACGCTTTTCCTCAACGTCAAGCGCGTCACGGATGGGAGCGGCAACTCGCTGAAATTTGAGAGCAGCCGCGAGCGGCATTATCGCAAACTGAAAATCTATGTTCCGGAGGCGCAAGACTCGCGCCGGACCATCATCATCGAGTACAGCGTCTCCGACGCGCTGCGCTTTTTTGAAGACCACGACGAGCTCTACTGGAACGTCACTGGCGACGAGTGGGATGTACCCATCCAATCGGCGCATGCACGCGTGGTTCTGCCAGAGAGCACGGCTGGCATTCGCGTGAATGTTTTCACGGGAGCGTATGGCTCGCGCGCGCAGCAAGCCGACTCCGAGATCGTGGGTAATGGCGTGGAAGTGCGCACGCGCCAGCCCCTTGGCTATCACGAAGGCCTGACGATTGCCGTGGCTTTCGACAAAGGCTTCGTCCACGAGCCGACGGCATGGGACAAAGCGTCGCTTTTCTTGAGAAGCAATTGGCCGCTCGGCTTGCCTGTCATCGTCTTCGTCATCATGTTTTATCTCTGGTGGACCCAGGGCCGCGACCCGCGCTTGCGTCCGATCGCCGCGCAATACGAGCCGCCGGATCAACTCACACCAGGCGAGGCCGGTACGCTCGTTGATAACTCCGCCGACATGCGCGACATTACCTCCACCATCGTCGATCTCGCCGTCCGCGGCTACCTGATGATCGAGGAGCACGAGAAGGATCGCATGCTCGGTCTCGTCCATGACAAGGACTACAACTTCATTTTGAAAAAAGACCGCGCGGAATGGGCGAAACTCAAACCCCATGAGCAAGTCCTGCTGAATGGAATATTTTCCTCGGGCACCGTTGGCGAAACCGTTTCGATGTCCAGCCTCGAAAATCGCTTCTACACAAACTTGCCGGGCATCAAGGACAGCATTTTCGCGTCGCTCGTCACGCATGGCTACTATCGCCGGCGGCCGGACAGCGTTCGCGCCGCGTACATCGGTGTCGCCGTGGTCGTTGGAGTTCTTTCGATCTGGGTTGGGAGTGCGGTTGCTTCCAGCCTAGGTATGGCGCCTCTAACATTTATCGCCGCCGGGGTTCTCAGCGCCATCGTAATCTGCGCCTTCGGCTGGTTCATGCCCGCGCACACGGAGCAAGGTACGCGCGCCCTCGAAGGCGTCCTCGGGTTCGAAGACTTTCTCAATCACGTCGAATCCGACCGCTTCAATCGCATGATCAAGACGCCTCAGATGTTTGAGAAATTTCTGCCCTTCGCCATGGCCCTCGGCGTGGAGAAAAATTGGAGCAAAGCCTTCCAGGGAATCATGACCCAGCCACCGGACTGGTACCGCGGCTCGTACGGCCCCAATTTCTATCCCATGATGTTCACCAGCGACCTCAACACCATGTCTTCCCACGCCAGCAGCGTCATGGCCTCCGCCCCGCGCAGCTCTGGCGGCTCCGGCTTCGGCAGCGGTGGTGGCGGAGGATCGTCAGGCGGCGGCTTCGGCGGTGGCGGCGGTGGCGGCTTTTAGAGTTAGCTCTGTTAAACTATTGCTGTTGAATAGCATTTAAGAATCGTAACCGGGCCCGCCAGGCGACCCGCACTCTTTCCACAGCTTTTCCCAATTCCAGATCCCGGACGTCACCTCGATCGGCAACGGGAATCCGAGCTGATGCGCGAGCATACATACCTGCCCGCGATGGTGGGCTTCGTGAGAAATCATGTAGCACAGCATTTCCACGCCAACCGGCCAAGGCCGGCCCCAGCCGTCTCTGCGAAACTTCTCGACGCGGCCACCACCACCGCCGAGCGCTTCAGCGAGCATCTCCGCGCAGCGAGCGGCGCTCTCCGCCAATCCCGCACGGGCCTGCTGCCGCGTGCAGTGCGTGCGGTTGAGCTGTCGCGGAACCTTCAGGTGCGGAGCTGTAAGCCTCACCCACTTGGTGCGGACATTGTGCATGTGCGTGAAGATCGCCGCAATGGGGCGCGCCTTCCCGGGCGGTTTAGCTCTCCAGGCGGTAGGGTCAAGACGTTCGATGAGAATCTGGTTCATGCGCTCATTGGCGACAAAAATCTGCACTGCGGCTCGGCGCAATTCCCCGTGAACTTGCCGCGTGCGAACCTGTTGCGTGTGAACCTTCGGTCGACGCGTGGTCACGGCTCCCTACTCCTTGACCTATAATACTTCCGGTCCGTCCGCCATCCGAAAAGAATCCACTTCATCCGCCACGCGGAACCGCTGGCTTCTAGTACAGGTTTAGTGTGTTAAGGGCAAGCGATAAGGCATGACAAACTGCCGCGCGTGCGGTAACTTTGAGCTATGGAAACCGTGGATGTAAAGCTGCCGTCGGAACTTCTGAAGACGGCAAATTTGGAGGAGAGCAGGCTCTCCGAGGAAGCCGCTCGATTGCTGGCCCTCGAACTTTATCGCGAGGATAAGGTCTCGCTCGGACGCGCTGCCGAGCTATGCCAGACGCCCT
>Ga0137401_10000743_pt1 | contig 13343 bp, 12 predicted proteins | sample CZOMad1_1_16fung_FD_108286 | JGI IMG/M metagenome (GOLD analysis project Ga0137401, IMG submission 108286) | Vadose zone soil fungal communities from Angelo Coast Range Reserve, California, USA - CZOMad1_1_16fungal (Illumina Assembly) | ecosystem: Environmental > Terrestrial > Soil > Vadose...
CTCTATATATTGCGGAGCGCCATCGTCAGCGCGGCCGGTGGGCCGGCCGCGAAAGGCGCGTGCCCCAAGAGGAGAGACCGTGCAGACGACGCTGCTCGGATTGGCGATCGCTTTCATCATCGCGCTGCTTGCCGCGCTGATCGGCCCGTATTTCATCGACTGGAACCAGTTCCGGCCGCAATTCGAGGCCGAGGCCTCGAAGGTGATCGGCGCGCCGGTGCGGGTGGCGGGCGATCTGAGCGCGCGGCTGCTGCCGACGCCGTCGCTGCGGCTGCGCTACATCGTGGTCGGCCGCGCCAACGACCTCGGCAAGGTCCGCGCCGAAAAGCTCGATGTCGAGTTCAGTCTCGGCGATTTGATGCGCGGCGAATGGCGCGCCAACGAATTGAGCATCGGCGGCGCCGCGCTCGATATCGGCCTCGATTCCCAGGGCCGCGTCGATTGGCCGATCGCGAACGGCAAGTTCAACCTCGGATCGTTGTCGATCGACCGCTTGAACCTCAGCGGCCGGGTGGCGCTGCATGACGCGGCAAGCCGGCAGACGCTGGAAATGAACGACATCGACTTTTCCGGCGATGTGCGCTCGCTGACGGGATCGGTGCGCGGCGAGGGCAGCTTCGCGCTGGCCGGAACGCGTTACGGCTTTCACGTCTCATCGGGGCAGATCGCCGACAATAGCGGCACCCGTGTCCATTTCGGCATCGACCCGAGCGACCGCGCGCCCTCGACCGATATCGACGGCGTGCTCAGCTTTGATGGCCGCGCGCCGCGCTTCGATGGCGCGGTCACGCTGGCCGCGGCCCCCCAGCCGAAGGCGAAAGCCGGCGAGGATGTGCCGGCGCCGTGGCGCATCATCGCCAAGGTCAAGGTCGATCGCACCGCGGCGCAGTTCGAGCAGATCGACGTCAGCTATGGCAATGACGAACGCGCGTTGAAGCTCGCGGGCTTCGGCGATGTCCGCTTTGACCCGCTGCCCCAGGCGCATGTGACCCTCACGGCGCGCCAGCTCGACGCCGACCGGTTCCTCCTGGCCAAGGACAACGCCAAGGACAGCACAAAGGACAATACAAGGGACCCAGTTACGGAACCGGTGCGGCTGTTGCCGGGATTGCGGACGCTGCTGGCGGCGCTGCCGCATCCGCCGATTGCGACACTGGTCAACTTCTCTACCGAACAGATCATGCTCGGCGGCCGCCCGCTGTTGAATCTCAGCGCCGATCTGCACACCGAGGCGACGGGTTCAGTGGTGTCCTGGGCGATCGACCGGCTGGATTTCCACGCGCCGGGCGCAACGCAGATTACCCTCAGCGCCGGCGTGTCGTCCGGCTCCCTTGGAAATTTCTCCGGCGTGCTCGATGTCGATTCGTCCGACCCCGATGTGCTGATGATGTGGCTGCAAGGCCGCACCGATGTCGGTTATCGCAGCCAGAAGCCGCTGCGCCTGCGCGGTAATCTCGACCTGTCGGCGGATCGCACCGCGATCGAGGCGCTGAGCGCCGATCTTGACGGCGGCGCCGTCGAGGGACGCCTTGCATTGTTGAATCCGCCTGGCGGTGTCTCGCGCTTCGAGGCGGCGTTGAAGGCGGAACGGCTCGACATTGATGCCATTGCAGCGTTCGCGCGCTCGGTGGCGGGCCCGCAGGCTGACTGGCCCGATGAAGCGCAGGTGTCGCTCGATGTCGGCCGCGCGCTTTCGGCGGGCCAGGAATTGCGGAAACTCACCGCCAAATTCGGTTACACGCCGAAGGCGCTGGTGATCGAAAAACTCAAATTCGGTCAGCCCGACGGCGTGACATTGGAGGGCAACGGCAATTTTGACCGAACCAATTCGACCGGCAGGCTTTCCCTCGATTCCACCACGGCCTCGCTTGGCCAGTTGACCGGGCTGTTCGCGCCGTTTGCGCCACAGACAGCGGCGCGGCTCAATACGCTGGGAACCGGGGCGGGGCCGGTGCGCGTCAAGCTGGCGCTCGATCTCGGCAAGAGCAAGGACCAGTCCGCCGACCGCGCGACGGCGCGAGCCGATCTCGAACTCGACGCGCCATCGTTGAAAGCCCGCGCGACGATGACGACGATGCCGCCGATTGCCGCGATCCGCGGCCTCGATTTCGAAACCCTCCGCCGTGGTGAAATCAGCCTCGATACGCGGTTCTCGGCGCAGCGCGGCGATTCCCTGATCGCGCTGCTGGGGCTCGATCGCGCGGTCGCGGCCGGCGAGGGCGCCGTGCAATTCGAGGGATCGCTGAACGGCACGTGGGGCGCGCCGCTGCGGGTCAATGCCAAATTGTGGGGCGCCGGCATGGACGCCGACGCACAAGGGACCGCCGAGCCGTGGGCGTCCCAGGCCAGCATGAATTTGAGGGTCCGCAGCGTCAATCTGGCGCCGGTGTTCGGCCTCAAGCCACAGGAAAGCCCGCTGCGAAACGTCCGGCTGTTCGCGCGCGCGGCGCTGGCCGGCAACAAGCTCACCTTGGACGATCTGGACAGCGTGGCGGCCGGATCGCGGTTGCGCGGGCGCCTGACATTGAACCTCGATGAGCCAAGGGAGGTGAACGGCGAAGTAGGCCTCGACTCCCTCGACCTCACATCGGCCTTGGCCTTTGCGATGGGCGCCTCGAGCCATGATTCGGCTGAGCCGCTCGCCTCGGGGCTCGTAAAAGGCTGGCGCGGCCGGATCGCGTTCCAGGCGCTGGGCGGCACGCTGCCGGGCGGCGGCGAATTGCGGCCGGTCAGCGGCACGATGGTGAGCGACGGCCAGTCGCTGACATTGGATTCCATCAAGGGCCGGATCGGCGGCGGCGACGCGGCCGCGAGCATCGACGCCAGGCAGGACAGCAGCGGCGTCGCGCTGAATGCGCGTGTTGATCTTTCCAATGTCGATGGCGCGGCGCTGCATTATCGCGGCCTGAAAATGCCGGCGGGCCACACATCGCTGCAGATGACGCTGTCGAGCCAGGGCCGCAGCGTCGCGGCCTTGGCCGGCGCGCTCTCGGGCAGCGGGACTGTGACCCTGGAATCGGCGACGCTCACGGGCCTCGATCCGCGCGCCTTCGACGTCGCGATCCGCGCCAGCGATTCCAGCCAGCAGACCGACGACGCGCGGCTGCGCCAGCTCGTTGATCCCGTACTTGCGGCCGGCGCGCTGCAAGTTGCCTCGGCGCAAATTCCCTTCAGCATCCGCGACGGACGGCTTCGCGTCGGCGCCACCACGCTGGAGGCCGCAGACGCCCGCGCCATCATCTCGGGCGGCTACGATTTCCCGGCCGATCAGGTCGACATCCGCGCCAGTCTCGCCTCGACCGCGGCGAACGCGCCGAGCGGCCTGCCGGAAATCCAGCTGTTCGCGGTCGGGCCGCCCGATTCGCTCAATCGCAGCATCGATGTGGCCGCGCTGTCGTCCTGGCTCGCGGTGCGGACCATCGATCGCGAGACGCGGCGGTTGGATTCGATCGAACGCGGCATGCCGCAGCCGCCGGAGCCGGCACTGGTGCCGCCCTCGACGGCCTCGCTGCCGGCGGGCGCGGTCCCTGACCCGGCCGCGACCGACCCGTCGCTATTGGACGTGCCGCGCCGCGTTCCGCCGAAACCGCGGCTGATCGCGCCGCGTCCGCCCGCGCTTGCGCCGGCCCCGCCCGTCGTGAGCCAGCAGGCCGCGCCGCTGCCGCCGCCGATCGATGTCAAGCCCGCGCCCGGATCAACCGCGCTCAAGCCGAAGCCGCGTGCGCCGATGCTGCTGACGCCGCCCTTGGCGATTCCGTAGCTGGTTGGCACGGCGAATAAAGGCTGAAGGCTACCCAGCGCCGAGCGAGACGGCGATGTTGTAGGTCGCAAGGCTCGCGACATAGGCCAATGCGAGCATGTAGCCGAAGGTGACCGCCATCCATTTCCAGCTTCCGGTCTCGCGGCGGATCACCGCGAGCGTGGAGGCGCATTGCGGCGCGAAGATGTACCAGGCGAGCAGCGAGAGCGCGGTCGCCAGGCTCCATTTGGAGGCCAGCACCTGTCCGATCTGCTCGGCGGCCTCCTTGCCGCCTTCGATCGCGTAGACCGTGCCGAGGGCTGCGACCGCGACCTCGCGCGCCGCCATGCCCGGGATCAGCGCCACCGCGATCTGCCAGTTGAAGCCGACCGGCGCCAGCAGCGGCGCCAGCGCCTTGCCGATCAGGGCAGCCAGGCTGTAGTTGATCGCCGGTCCCTCGGCGCCCGCGGGCGGCTGCGGGAACGAGGCCAGAAACCAGATCAGGACCATCATCGCGAAGATCGTGGTGCCGGCGCGCTGCAGGAACATCTTGGCCCGGTTGGTGACACCGATCGCGATGCCGCGCACACGCGGCATCTTGTAGTCGGGCAGTTCCAGCATGAAGGGTGCCGGCGCATAGTCGCGCAGCATGAAGAACTTGATCAGGAAGGAGACGCCAAGGGCGCTGGCGATGCCGACCGCATAGAGGCCGAACATCACGAGCCCCTGCAGCCCGATCCAGCCCCAGACCTGGGTCGGCGGAATGAAGGCGGAGATGATCAGCGTGTAGACGGGAATGCGCGCCGAACAGGTCATCAGCGGTGCGATCAGGATGGTGGTCAGCCGGTCGCGGCGATTGTCGATCACCCGCGTCGCCATGATGCCGGGGATCGCGCAGGCGAAACTCGACAATAGCGGAATGAAGGCGCGGCCATGCAGCCCGGCGCCGCCCATGATGCGGTCCATCAGGAACGCCGCCCGCGCCATGTAGCCGAAATCTTCCAGCATCAGGATGAACAGGAAGATGATGATGATCTGCGGCAGGAACACGATGACGCTGCCGACGCCGGAGATCACGCCGTTCTGCAGGAAGCTCTGCAGCAGGCCGGCGGGCAGGGTGTCGTGCACGAATCGCCCGGCCGTGTCGAACGACGACGACAGCAATTCCATCAAAGGCTGCGCCCAGGCGAACACGGCCTGGAACATCACGAACAGAATGAGCAGCAGGATCGCAAGGCCGCCGATCGGGTGCAGCACCACGGCGTCGATCCGCGCCGTCCAGGTGTCGGGCCGCTCGGGCAGGCTGACGGAGGTCGCGATGATGCGGTCGGCCTCGCGCTGCGTCGCCCGCAATTCGGCGACGGTGAGCGGCTGCCAGAGATTTTGCCGGTCGGGCGAAGGCGCCTTCGCCAGGATCTCGTCGGTCAGCCGCAGCAGATCGGCGGTGCCGCCCTTGCGCACCGCGATCGAGGTCACGACGGGCACGCCGAGGGCTTCTGAGAGCCGCGGCACGTCGACGCTGACGCCGCGACGGGTGGCGATGTCGAACATGTTGAGCACGAGCGCCAGCGGCCGGCCGGTGCTCTTCAGCTCGAGCAAAAGGCGGATCGTCAGCCGCAGGTTGGTGGAATCGGCCACGCACAGCACGAGATCGGGCAAGGCCTCGCCCTTGCTGCGGCCGAGCACGATGTCGCGGGTGATCTCTTCATCCGGGCTGCGGCCGCGCAAGGAGTAGGTGCCGGGCAGGTCGACCAGCGAGACCTGCCGTCCCTGCGGCGTGACAAAGCCGCCTTCCTTGCGCTCGACGGTGACGCCCGGATAGTTGGCGACCTTCTGCCGGCTGCCGGTGAGCGCGTTGAACAGCGAGGTCTTGCCGCTGTTCGGAGTGCCCACCAGCGCCAGATGCATCAACGGATGTTCCATGGCGTCTGCAATCCGGTCGTCTCAGGCGACGATGATGGCCATTGCTTCGCGCCGGCGCACGGCGATGGTCACATTTTCCACGCGAACCGCGATCGGGTCGCGACCGACGATGCCCTCATGCAGCACCTCGACCTTGGCGCCTTCGACGAAGCCAAGCTCGATCAAGCGGCTCTCCAACTCCGCGTCCGGCAATGCAGATCCGGCGCCGCTGACGGCAAGGTGCTGGATCACGCCGGCATAGCCGGGGCGGGCCAATCCGAGTGGCTGCTGCGGCCGGGTATCGTTCTGTTCGGTCATGATCTGTATTTCCAATCGGAAGGCGGCAGGTCAAGCGTGCCGGTCGAATGCGGGGCGCACCTTAGAGCAATTTTAAACACAACTGCGTTCGTGGCCGCATGGTTTGAGCACATTCAGTTCAAGTTCTTTCGAAGCTTTCAACACGCACGCGGCAGAAACGCGGCCAAGGCGCGCTGTAATCCAAGGCCTGCGATCGGCCCGTCGCGATCCGCGCGCGGCCGTGACGATTTCCTGGGAAGGTCCAGGGAATGTCCAAGGCGAAACGGGGTTCACACCCCCGAGCTGGGGAGATCGCCAATTCGGACCAAGCAGGAGGCTTGCATGATCCATTTTGCAATCAGATTTGCGACGCTCGCGACGTTTCTGACGGCGCTCGAGGTATCGCCGGTCATTCCGGCGCTTGCCGCGGGAGGAGGTGGCGGCGGTGGCGGCAGCTCGGAAGACCTGATGCATCCTTCCGCGCCGTCGCCGGCACCCAGCGCCAAAGCGACCCACACCACCCGCAGTGCCAAGAAGAAGCCCAGCAAGCAGTCTCTGTTCGACGATCCTGTGTTTGCCAAGGGTTATCGCGAGGCTTATTCGACGATCTACGATCGCCAGGACTACAGCGGCGCGATCGAGCAGCTAAGGGCGCTCGGCCATGATGATTTCGCGAATGTGGCCAATCTGATCGGCTATTCCTACCGCAAGCTCGGCGACTACAAGCTCTCGCAGGTCTGGTACGAGCGCGCGCTCAAGGCCGATCCGAACCACGTTCTGACGTGGCAATATTATGGTCTTTGGCAGATCGAACGGGGCAATCGCGACCAGGCGCTCTATCATTTGAGCCGGATCGCCTCGATCTGCGGGATCGACTGCGCGGAGTACCGCTCGCTCGCCGCGGCTCTGGAGCAGCCACCGGGCACGGGCCTCGTCTACTGACGGGCCTCGTTGACCGAACTGTTCGAGGCGGTCGGGAACCTGATTTGGCACGAACCCCCGCCGCGCATCCCGCTTCCATGGCCGGGATGCGGTAGGGACCCGTCGGGCTCTGCCGGATGCGCTCCTCCGTTCCGGAAGCGCCCGGCCGGATCTTGTCGGCCCGGCTAGCCTGCGGGCGAAGCCTGATCCTGCGCGGAAGTCAGGGCGCGGGATTTGAAGTAGTCGAGCACGAATAGCCGGATCGCCGAGGAAAGGTTTCCCTGCTGGCGGTTGCTGTCGATTTCGCCGACGAGTTCCGACAAGGTCATGTTTCGGAGACCGGAGATCTCCTTCATGCCGTTCCAGAATGCTTCTTCGAGACTCACGCTGGTCTTGTGACCCGCGACAACGATCGAACGTTTCACCACGGGCGACTTCATGACGCGTCCTCACTGTCAATTCGGTGTTGGTCGAGCATGTCGCTCGTGTGCCTGGCGCGCTTCGCATCTGCGGCGCGTTCAGATTTGGTCCGGCCGAAGCGCGCACGATTGGTCTCGGCCTGCTGCTCAGACAGCGTGCGCTCCTGGCGTTTCTTGAAACGTTTCAGGTTGACTAAATCCCCCATGACGCCCCCATTAAAACACGACAAATTGGTCATGGAGCGGGCACGGCCTGAAATTGCCATGCGCTGTTCGGGAATGCGCGGTGGCTGGCTCGGTCATCATTGCCGGAAAACCCCGATAAACGCTTACAGGTCGCATCAAAATTATGTTTCGCTTTGCGAGAACAAGGATTTGCTGCTTTGCCGCAACCGAGCGAGATGACGTTCGTCATCGCTTCTCAGTTCTCAGTCTTACGGTCTATAGCCACATCCGCGTACCGTAACTACCCGTAGTATTCCGGGGGCGTAGTTAGCCGGGGTGTGTCATTTTGCCGGGCTGAACAAGGCGATCGAATTCTTCCCCTGAGACAAAGCCCAGGCGCAACGCTTCTTCCTTCAAAGTTGTTCCGCGCAAATGCGCGGACTTTGCGACCTTTGCGGCGTTATCGTAGCCGATCTTTGGCGCGAGTGCGGTGACGAGCATCAGCGAGCGCTCCATCAATTCGCGAATGCGTTTTTCATCGGCGCGGATTCCCTCGATGCAATTTTCGCGGAAGGATCGCGCCGCGTCGGTCATCAATTCAATCGAGTGCATCATGCAAAACGACAGCACCGGCTTGTAGACGTTGAGCTCGAAGTGACCCTGGCTGCCGGCCACCGTGATCGCGGTGTGATTGCCGAATACCTGGCAGCAGACCATGGTCATGGCCTCGCATTGCGTCGGATTGACCTTGCCCGGCATGATCGACGAGCCCGGCTCGTTCTCGGGCAGGATCAATTCGCCGAGTCCTGAACGCGGCCCCGATCCGAGCAGGCGAATGTCGTTGGCGATCTTGAACAGGCCGGTCGCGGTCGCATTGATGGCGCCGTGCGCGGAGACATAGGCGTCGTTGGAAGCGAGCGCTTCGAATTTGTTGAGCGCGCTGGTGAACGGCAGCCTGGTGATGCGGGCGACATGCCTGGCGAAGGTGCGGGCGAATTTCGGTTTCGAGTTGAGGCCGGTGCCGACCGCGGTGCCGCCTTGCGCCAGCGGATAAAGCTCGCGCAGCGCTGCGCGCAGCCGCGCGATGGCGCTCTCGACCTGCGCGGCATAGCCGGAAAATTCCTGGCCCAGCGTCAGCGGCGTCGCGTCCTGGGTGTGGGTGCGGCCGATCTTGACGATCTTGGCGAAGGCTTTTTCCTTCCGGCGCAACGCGCGGTGCAACTCCGTCAGCGACGGAATGAGCTCGGCCGAAATCGCCGAGGCGGCCGCGATGTGCATGGCGGTCGGAAACGAATCGTTCGACGACTGGCTCATGTTGACGTGGTCGTTGGGATGAACCGGCTTCTTGGCGCCAAGTTCGCCGCCGAGCAATTCATTGGCGCGATTGGCGATGACCTCGTTGAGGTTCATGTTGGTCTGGGTGCCGGAGCCGGTCTGCCACACCACCAGCGGAAAATGGTCGTCGAGATCGCCGTCGATCACTTCGCGCGCGGCGCGGATGATGGCGCGGGCGCGGCGCTGGTCGATCAGCCCGAGTTCGAGATTGGTTTCAGCGGATGCGAGCTTGACGAGGCCGAGCGCACGCACGATCGCGATCGGCATCCGATCCGTCCCGATGCGGAAATTCTGCAGCGAGCGCTGGGTCTGCGCGCCCCAATAGCGGTCGGAAGGGACCTCGATCGGTCCAAAGCTGTCGGTCTCGACACGCGTCGATTTGCTGCGCTGCGTCTTTATCGATGTAACCGTTTTCGTCGGTGAGGCCATCACGTATGTCCGCTCGTTTTGCGAGCCGGTTCATGGCGGGCCCCACCGCCATCCGCATTATTCCAAGACCTGAATATCAAGGCCGGAATATTCCAGGACCAGAATATGGCCCGGATTATTCCCGGATTGTCTCCTGGTTCGGATTATTTCTTGCGGAAGCGATCGAGCCGCACGACTTCGGCGCCTTCGCTTGGCTTGGCGGGTTCTTCGGCGGCCGGCTCTTCCGCCGGTTCGGGGGCCGGCACCGCGAGGGCCGATGATGGGGCAGGGGCCGCCGCGGGGAGATCCTTCTCCGGTGCTTCCATGCCGCCCTCGGCCGGCTCGAACTGCAGGCCGAACTGCACCGAGGGATCGAAGAAGCTCTTGATCGCGCTGAACGGCACCACCAGGCGTTCCGGAATGCCGCCGAACGACAGGCCGACCTCGAATCGATCCTCCGACACCACCAGGTCCCAGAACTGGTGCTGCAGGATGATGGTCATCTCTTCCGGATATTGCGCAAGCAGCCGCGGCGACAATTTGACGCCATCGGCCTCGGAGAGAAAGGTGATGAAGAAATGATGCTCACCCGGCAACCCGTGCGTGGCGGCGTCAGTCAGCACCCGCCGCAGCACGCCGCGTAGCGCGTCGCGCGCCAGCACATCGTATCGGATATGATCGGTCGCCATGTGAGGTCCTGATTGTCCGTCCTGTCGCGTCCCCAAAATGCCGGCAAAGCCGGCGGCGGCGCCGGTCTCCCGACTCGCCCTTAATCTCACCCATGCTACCCCGGCGGCAGGCGGAGGTCAGCAGCGCGACGGAGAGAAGTTGCAGCAGACATCGCGCGTAAAGCAGACATGGCCCGTGAAAGAGGCAAATGAAGTGGAGGCTTCTGTTGCCAGGTGCCTCCGAACCCCGCCTAACGGAGCTTAACCCGTTAGGACTTCAAGATGGTTTTTCGGACTGCGTTACGCAGCCAGAGCAACCGGAGCAAAGTTGTCGTTGGCAACTATTGCATTAGCCCGATAACGGCGGAACCATACCGAGAAAAAACTCGCCCTTTACGCCCTCGTCGATCCTATTTCGCCCCCGCCCAAACCCGCTCATTGAGTGACATCGATGAATGACATCGATGGAATGGCATCGATGCGGGCTTGGGTGGAGGCGCCGGGTACCGCCCCCGGGTCCGAATGGTTTATTGCGACGGCAATTTATTTCCATAGCCGGCGAACCGGCACCCTCAATATAGGGCGCAAAGGTTGAGAAAGACAGTGCCCGATCCGACACAGTCGGGGCATGAAAAGGCTCGATTTGGGCCCCGGACACGCCAAATTGGGTTGGCCCAGCGGTATCGCCGTTCTAAATCTTGCCTCATGCCTTCGGATTCGCCGCCGGCCGCCGTCCCGGCGCCGGCCATTCCCGCCCCCACCCTCCAACCCCCGCCCAGCGTGATGGCGCTGTTTTTCGCATTTGCGAAGATGTCGCTGGCGGGCTTCGGCGGTGTGCTGGCCTTCGCCCGGCGCGGCATCGTCGAGGAACACCGCTGGATGACGGCGGACGAGTTCAACGAGACCTACGCGCTCTGCCATTTTCTGCCGGGCCCCAATGTCGTCAACCTGTCGGTTGTGTTCGGGTCGCGGTTTCGCGGCACCGTTGGTGGTATCGCGGCCTTTCTGGGACTGGTCGGGCCGCCGATGGTGGTCGTCACCATCCTGGGCGCGCTCTACATGCGCTATGGGGAAGTCGATGCGTTGCGGCGCGTGCTGGCGGGGGTGTCCTGCGGCGCCGTCGGGCTCTTGATGTCGGCGGTCTTCAAGATGATGATGCCGCTGATCAGACGGCGCGACGTGGCGGCTTTCGTCGTGATGGTTCTCGTGTTCGTCGCGATCGGTTTGGCGCGGCTGCCGCTGCAGCTCGTGCTGCTGGTCGCGGTCCCCCTCAGCATCGCCATCACCTTCATCATGCGGCGGCGCGGGACGGCATGAATCAAGACTCCAATCCACTCTGGTCGCTGGTCTGGACCTTCGGTCTGATGTCGCTGTTCGCGGTCGGCGGCGCCAATGCCGCGATTCCAGAAATGCAGCGTATCGCGGTCGAAGTCCGGCACTGGATGACGGACCGTGAATTTGCCGACATCTACGCGATCTCCCAATTGTCGCCCGGGCCCAACGTGCTGATCGTGACCCTGATCGGCTATTCCGTGGCGGGCGTGATAGGCGCGCTGGCCGCGACATTGGCGATGTGCGTGCCGACCGCCGCACTTGCCTATTTTGTAAGCCGCTGGCTTGCGCGGTCGCGCCGGTCGCAATGGCCGGCGATCATCCAGGCATCGCTGGTACCGCTGTCGATCGGCTTGATGGCCGCCAGCGCGCTGATCGTGGCGCGGGCGGCCGACCGCAACTGGGCCGCGGCCCTCGCAACCCTTGCAGCGGCCGTGCTGGCCGCTTCAACCCGGCTCAATCCGCTCTGGATCCTTGTGGTTGGCGGGTGTTTGGGTTTTGCTGGTGTTATCTGAGGAAACTCGCTAGGCAATATTGAGGGCGGGGAACTTCCAGCCAATACAAGAAACAGGCCGGTCTGAGCCGGTCGGGGAGGAAAGACATATGGCCGAAACGACGGGCGAGGTACCGAACCGGTCGGCCACCGAGCGGGCACCGGCGGCGCGCAATAATTTTGGCGCGCTGGTGATCCTGGTGTTGGCGCTCGCGCCCCAGATCATCGAACTGCTGACGTCGTGCGCCGGGCTGATCTTCAATTTTTCGGGACGCAATCCGCTGCAGGTGCTGGCCGGGCATGGCTCGGCGCTTCTGCTCGCCGTCGCGGGTTTGGCGACGCAGTCGTTCGGCGGCGGCAAGGCCGCCTTGTCCTCCGATACGCTGCTGGCGCTGATCTACACCTATCCGATGCTAGCGGTCGCACTTTTCACGTTGCTGGTGAGGCTACGCGCGCCGCAGGATTATTTCGGCGGCGTGGTGCTGATGGCGATGGCGCTGTTCTCGCTGTGGGCCTCGAGCGATCTGCAGGGCATGCATGGCTTCTCGTTCGGCGCCGGCACCGCGCCGCGCATGTTCGGCATGTTGCTGCTCGCGCTTGGCGCAGCCGTTGCCATCGTGGGCGTCGTCTCCGATGGCCCGGACCTTGCGATCTATCATTGGCGCGGCCCGCTATTCGTCATGCTTGCGATCGTGGCCTTCGCCGTCTCGATCCGTCCGCTGGGTCTCGTGATCTCGGGGCTGGCGAGCTTTTTGATCTCGGCGCTGGGCACGCCTGAAACCCGCTGGGTGGAGACCTTGATCGTCGGCGTCTGCCTGACGATCGGCTGCGCCCTGCTGTTCCCCTATGTGCTGGGACTGCCAATGCCGCTGTTCCCGCGTTTCCTAGTGCAATGAGGGCGTAATGGCTGATCTTTTTCACAACCTCGCCCTCGGCTTCGGCGTCGCCGTCAGTCCCATCAATCTGCTGTTGTGCCTGATCGGCGCGCTGGTCGGCACGCTGGTCGGTGTGTTGCCCGGCATCGGCACCATCGCGACGGTGGCGATGCTGTTGCCGATCACCTTCGGCCTGCCGCCGGTCGGCGCGCTGATCATGCTCGCCGGCATCTATTACGGCGCCCAGTATGGCGGCTCGACCACCTCGATCCTGGTCAACATTCCCGGCGAGGCGACCTCGGTCGTCACCACGCTTGACGGCTTCCAGATGGCCAAGCAGGGCCGCGCCGGCCCGGCGCTGGCGATCGCCGCGATCGGATCGTTCTTCGCCGGCTGCGTCGCCACCGTACTGATCGCGGTGCTGGGCGCGCCGCTGACCAAGCTCGCGCTGGCGTTCGGGCCCGCGGAGTATTTCTCGCTGATGGTGCTCGGCCTGATCTTCGCGGTGGTGCTGGCCAAGGGGAGCGTCTTGAAGGCGATCGCGATGATCGTGTTCGGGCTGCTGCTGTCGATGGTTGGTTCCGACATCGAAACCGGCGCCTCGCGCATGGCCTTCAACATTCCCGAACTTGCCGATGGTCTCGGCTTTGCCACCGTGGCCATGGGCGTGTTCGGTTTCGCGGAAATCATCCGTAACCTCGACGCCGGCGCCGAGATGGACCGCGATCTGGTGCAGCAGAAGATCACCGGCCTGATGCCGACCAAGAAGGATCTGATTGATTCCGCGCC
>Ga0137401_10000746_pt1 | contig 13307 bp, 10 predicted proteins | sample CZOMad1_1_16fung_FD_108286 | JGI IMG/M metagenome (GOLD analysis project Ga0137401, IMG submission 108286) | Vadose zone soil fungal communities from Angelo Coast Range Reserve, California, USA - CZOMad1_1_16fungal (Illumina Assembly) | ecosystem: Environmental > Terrestrial > Soil > Vadose...
CTCGGGAAGCTGCCAGCGGCTATCCAGCAGCGTGCCGTCAATATCCAGCGCAATCAGGCGTATAGCCATAGCGTCATTCTACCTTGGATGCGGCGCCTCTTGGCCACATTGAGCGAATAGGGGGGCCCCACCGCCCAGTGTTTTGGGCGAAGAGTGCGCAATCGCTTGAAAACAATGGAGTTGAGATCTTGCCGGTGCAAAAGAGTGCGCAAGAATGTGAAAGGAAATGAGCTAGGGGGCCGATGAAGAAAGCGCACAGATTGATGATGATGACCCCCTCCTCCGCGGTTTCTGAAACGATATGACTTAAAAGGGTTAGAGCGTAGGGGTTGATAAGCGATATGAGAAGATAAGAGTTAGAAGAGTGCGGCTCAGGAAAACAGAGGATCGTTGGAAAGGGAGCCCTCGGCGAGGATAGTGTCCGAGTATCAAACGAGATGTTACCACAGAAGTACTGTACTTGTCAAGAAGAACTTGGAACAGATTTGGAAGTGATTGGCGGGGCAGGGGTTAGCGCGGGGAGCAAAACGAGAACCTAGAAAGCAGAAACCGGAAATCTAGAATGGAAACTCGAGGACGAACTCCAAACTAGGAGTGCCACTCTTGCTCCGACCCGACCATGCAAACGCCACGCACAAGGGTTGGCCACGCAGAGGCGTCTTTGCGGAACAAGACGTGGCCATCCGGCGTTAGGGACCTGGAGAAATCAATGGGCATCAATGGGCGCGACGAGAGGATCCCCGGAGCCGGCCGGGAAGGGGCCAAGAGTCGTTTTCTTGGCGTCCTAGGCGCCGCGGCCCTAGTTGCCGTGGTGGCTGGGAGTGCAGGCTCGCTCGGTCTTTTGCTCCGCGCAGGTCGCCGCACTCCCCGAGTCCTGCTGCTACTCTTCGTGCTTTGGGTGCTGTCGCCGTTCACGGCCCTCGCATGGGCCAACCTGGCTTCGAAGCGTTGGTCGGGTGTTACCCGAGCGACACTCTATGGCGTGATGCTAGTTCTCACCGTTGGGTCTTTGGCTATCTACGGAGTTGTTGTCTTGGGGCCTCCCAGGGCGAAACCGGCTGTCGTATTTCTTCTTGTTCCCTTAGCGGCATGGCTGGTCACTACAATAGCTGTTTCGATAGCTGCACTAGCATCTCGCAGGCTGTCACGCCGAGGGGCCTAGCCCCGGGCAGGGCGAGTGGAGAGTAGAAAGCGGGAACTCGGAAGAAGTAATCATTGATTAACAATCAGAAACCAAGGGCCAGAAAAGAAGAGTCGGGCGCGGGAGCAGAGTCAAGTTCGTAAGAGCAAAGAGGCTAGCGTGAGACAGCCGTCCGGGCTCAGGCAGGCGCTCTCAGTGCGTTTTACGCGTCGACAACGGGTGGATTGTGTAACCCTGCGGCACCTTGAACATCTCCGGCGCAGGTTCTGAACGCTGCACCTCGTGGAGTTCGCTCACTTGCTCACCTGACCTGGGATCACTATGGCGGCGCACGACGTCCAAACCAAGTTCATCCGAGTACCAAAACTCATCCACGATTTCAATTGGCTGATCGTTACCAAACGCCCCTTGCGGAACGATGCGCGTCGTGCGTCTTCCCCAGCAATACAACCCCGCGATATCTTGATTGCCTAACTTTTCCGTCTTGACAGTTTCGCCCTTGCGGCTGGCTCGAATCGCCGGATCCTCGTTAGGTTTGTAGTCTCGCGTATACATCTGCTCCGCTGGAACTTGCGTCGCTAAGCGCCTTCGGGGATCAAGATGGATTCTTTCTTTTATCATTGGATCGTAGATGTACACGTAGTAGACCGGATTCCTGGCATCGTGAGTCCAAGGCAAGTGCTGCTCCTTATAAAAGCGTCCGTTGCCGTCGCGTGCGATGCGATCCTCCGCTGTCCGCGTTATCTTGGTACCCTCGCTCAATGTTTGCGTGAGTGTGGTGACTTCTGTCGCTGTGAACGGCCTCCCTGTGCGCTGACTGACTCCGATCTCGACCGGCATTGCGATCAGACCCGTCTGAGCCTGTGCACCTGTCCTAGGCGACAGAGTCAAAATAAGGCAAACGAGTATGCGTTTCACAGGTTGCTCCGAAGAGTTGGAAAGAAACTCCCATGGGTAATCATAACGGCTCTTCTCCCCGTGAGACGTTACGTATCTGCGGTAGGTTTCAGTCGCATAGGGTGAATCCGCTCAGTTGGAGCCGAACAAGTTACAACGACAACGAAACATGGACGCCGGGATGAATGGCGTCTCGGTTAAGCAGACGGGCGGGTGGCGTGGGCCAAGCGACACGGAAGCCGAAAAGCCGTGTGCTAGACTTTCACGGACATGACCAAAGGCTTGAATGTGGTGGAATTGGAGTGCTCAGCATGCGGGAAGAAATACGACGCTTCCGTGGAGCAGCACCTTTGCACGTGCGGGAAGCCGCTCCTGGCTCGGTATGACCTGCGGCGAGCGGCAGAGACGCTCACGCTTGAAAATCTGAAGACGCGGCCGCGCACGTTGTGGCGCTACGCGGAAGTTTTGCCGAACGATCCGCCGGTTTCGCTCGGAGAAGGGATGACGCCGCTAGTGCATTCGGCGCGGCTAGGCGCGGCCATTTTCTCCAAAGGTTCAACTACGAACAGCGAGAAGGGAGGCTTGCAGCGGCTGTACATTAAAGACGAGGGACTGAATCCTACGGGCTCGTTTAAGGCGCGCGGGATGACGGCGGCGGTATCGCGCGCCAAGCAACTTGGCGCAAAGGCGCTGGCGGCTCCTACGGCCGGCAACGCGGGAGGTGCGCTTGCGGCGTACGCCGCGGCTGCAGGGCTCCCTGCAGTGATCGTGATGCCCGCGGACACGCCTGTGGCCAATGTGATGGAATGCCAAGCCTTCGGGGCGAAGGTCGTCAAGCTGAACGGCTTGATCTCCGATTGCGGCAAATATGTCGCGGAACACAAGGATCGCGAAGGCTGGTACGACGTTTCTACCCTCAAGGAGCCCTACCGCATCGAAGGCAAGAAGACCATGGGGTACGAGTTGTGGGAGCAGTTCGGAGGAGAATTGCCCGACGTGATTCTCTATCCCACCGGAGGCGGCGTCGGATTGATCGGCATGTGCAAAGCATTCGACGAAATGCAGGAGATGGGTTGGATCGGCGCGGAGCGGCCCCGCATGGTGGCGGTTCAGGCGGAGGGTTGCGCTCCCATTGTGAAAGCTTGGGAAGCGCACCAGAGTTCAGCGCAGTTTTTCCCGAATGCGGCGACGGTTGCGTCTGGCCTGCGTGTTCCCGGGCCTTTGGGCGACCAATTGATCTTGAGCATGCTTCGCCAAACAAAAGGCACTGCGCTGACCGTCACGGATGAAGAGATGTTGCACGCCGGAAGGGAACTGGCGTCGCTTGAAGGAGTCTTTGCCTCTCCCGAAGGCGCGGCAACTGTGATCGCAACAAGAAAGCTCGCCGCGTCCGGCTGGATCAAGCCGGAAGAAACCGTGGTGCTCTTTAATACAGGCACCGGCTATAAGTATACGGAAGCTTGGCAGCGCGCGCTGCAGTCCGCCGATGGAGGAGCAGTGTGACCACGCGCAGGCTCTATTACGATGATGCTTTTGAAAAGGAATTCACCGCGCGAGTGATGCACTGCGAAGTGCTGCCGCCGGATGTGAGCGCGGGGATCACAGGAACAGTTTGGGGCCTGATTCTTGACCGCACGGCGTTCTATCCCACGTCAGGGGGCCAGCCGAACGATTTGGGAAAGATTGGGGACGCCAACGTTCTCGACGTGCGTGATGAAGGCGATGAAATTCTGCACCTGGTCGATCGAAAGCCGTCGGATCCGGACGTGAACGGCTGCATCAACTGGCCGCGGCGGTTCGACCACATGCAACAGCACACCGGGCAGCATCTGCTGTCGGCCATGTTTCAGGAACGCTTCGGCTTGCCCACAGTTTCCTTTCACCTAGGAAGTGAAACCTGCACGATTGACGTGCGTGGTCCCGAACCGACTGATGAAATTCTCGAAGGCGCCGAGCGCGCCGCGAATAAAGTTGTCTTTGAAGATCGTCCCGTCAATGTCCGTTACGGAACTGCGGACCAGTTGGCGGACCTCGGCGTGCGAAAAGAAGTCGAGCGCAAAGGCATCCTGCGGGCCATCGAAATCGAAGGCGCCGATTTGCAGCCGTGCGGCGGAACGCACGTGAAAAGCACCGGCCAGATTGGCGTCGTATTGGTACGGCGGTGCACTAAGGTGCGGCAGGATTGGCGCGTGGAATTTGTATGCGGGGGCCGCGCGGAACGCGTCGCGCGCCACGATTTCGAACTACTGCAGCAGACCGCGGAGAAATTGAGCAGCGCGCCCGAAGACCTGGGGTCCGCTGCCTCGCGTGTGGTCGCGGAACGCGACGCCAACTTTAAGACGGTGCGAACGCTGCAAGAGCGTCTTGCCGAAGCCGAGGCCACACTTGCTTTGCAAAGTACGTTGCACGACGCCAATGGCTCTCGCGTTTTCTCCCGCATCTTCGAAGGTGTTTCAGCCGACTATCTGGGCTTCTTTGCTACGGCATTTGCAAAATCCGAGAAGGCCATTGCACTCCTGGGCACGGCTGAGAGTGGCCACCTGCTCTTTGCGCAACATCCTTCCGCCGGAAGGGACATGAACTCTCTTCTCAAGCAAGTGCTTGAAAAAGCCGGCGGCAAGGGCGGCGGCACTCGTGATTTTGCCCGTGGCCGCTTGAATGATGGAGCTTCCACGGAGCGAGCGCTCTCCCTCGCCAGAGAAATGCTGAATTAGAAAAATCGGTTGCGTACGCGATCCGGCAGCGCTTGCAGATCCACCAACGTCAAAAAATCGATGGTCTTGAATTCCCGGTCAATCGCGGGCGGCCCACAGACGCGCGCGGAAATATCCAGATACGCCCGAAACAGGCGCGGGGGGCGCGGAGGCGGCGCGTGGGCCCCACTTGGCTTGCACCGGCGTTCCTCCACCGGATTGGTCCGCAGGGATGACGCCACGAGATGCTTCTCCCGCAACGATTCGTATAGCGCGATTCCCTCATCCTCATCCCGAGACGACAGGGAACTGCAACCAATCAAGTAGCGAGCCTCGCAAGTCTGCGCGCACCTTACGATTCCTTTCCAAAGCATATGCAAAACGCCGGTGTTGCGATACTCGAAACGAACGCAGGCTCTTCCAAGCTCCAGAATTTCGCCACGCATGCTTTCGAACGGGCTGAAATCAAAGAATTGCTCACCGTAGTAGCCCAGATTGCCCTTGGCGCGATACCCGTTTTGCATGCGGTACGTTCCGGCCAGAATCCCGGTGGCTGCGTCATACACCATCAAGTGGTCACAGGCAAAATCGAAGAGGTCGCGGTCGAGGCCACATTGAGAAGATCTGTCGAGTCCTTCCCCAAGCTCGCAATTGAAAACCAAATAGCGCAATCGCTGGCATTCGATGACATCTTCCAGTGTTTGCGCCATCCGCACGTGGAAGTGGCCGGTGTTGGCCAGTGGATTTCCGCAGTCATGCACCAGGACAGCGGTCGTTGGCATGCACCCAGTTTCGGGCGAAGCAGATTACGCAGGTGTTTCAGGCGTGTGATTTGGATGTTGCAGACGTTGACGGATAAGCCACAATGAATTCGTGGACGAAAAGGGGTTCGCCCCCCCCCGGTTTCCTCGCTGCGAGCAACGCCAGACTTCGTGGTTTAGCTCGGCACTCCTCCGAGAGCGTTATAAAGGGCGATTACAGCTACATAGACATCTTTTTCGCTTTCGGCGACGGCATCTTCGGCTTGCAACTGGGTCCGCTCGGCATCCAGCAACGAGAGAAAAATCAACTACTCCTTCGCGACAGCGCAAGCGGGCAATGTCGGCGGCACGCTTGCTCTCGCGGGCCTGATCGTTCAGTTTGATGAGCCGCGCTTGCTGGGCATGGTAATTCGCGAGCGCATTTTCGGTTTCTTCCAGCGCCCGAAGCACAGTTTCTTCATAGAAGCCAGAGTCTCTTCCGTGGCGGCGTTGGGACCACGCACACGGGCCCGTGCCCGGCCTAAATCGAACGCTCTCCCAGCGACTCCGCGATCTGCAGAGCACGGGAATCGTCGAACGTACCGTATACGCAGACACACCCCCGCGAGTGGTATATGCGATTACTTCTCTCGGAAGATCTCTGCGGCCGTTGCTGGACACGATGTGCCACTGGGGCAGGTCGCACTCGGCTGCCATGGCATTGAAAAGGCTCCGAGCTTCCGATCGGCTGCAATAAGCCCGCTCCGTTGGATAAGCCCGACTCCTACCTCTGTTTGCGGATAATTTTGTTAGGGTTCGACCCTTAGTGCGAGGTGCCAGGACCGGCCGACCTGAAGTTGCGTGTGAAGAAAACCAGTGGCGCTCCGATCAGGCAGGCGCAGCCAAGGAGCCAGAAGCAATCGAGCGATGCCAGGAAAGAAGCCTGTTGATCCAAGATCCGGCCGAATTGCGCGTGCGCGTGGATCGATGCGTCAGCCGCAGAGTAACCATGCCTAGCAAAATACGCGGAGAGGTTTGCCAACACTTCCTGGTAACGCGCGTTGAGCGGAGTGGCGTGAGCGACGAGCACGGATCGATGGTATTGGGTACGGCGCGCCACGACCGTGGTGGCAAAGGCGATGCCAAAGCTGGCTCCCTGGTTTCGGAATAGATTCGTCAGGCTGGACGCTTTGTTGTTTTTCTCTTTTGGCAGAAAGGAATACGCGAGCTGGCTTACGGGAATGAAGAGAGGCGCGATGCCCAGCCCTTGGATCGCGCGTGCAAGCGCCTCATGCTTATAGTCGGTGCCAAGATCGAAACTGGCGTAGTACCACATGCTCAGGGCGAAAATGATGTACCCCACCGCGATCATCGGCTTCACACCGACTTTTGGCAGCAGCCTTACCATCACCGGCGCCAACACAACGATCACCATCGCTCCCGGGCCGAGGACAAGGCCCGCGTCGGTCGCCGTGTAGCCATAGAGGCTCTGGAGCATTTTCGGAATCAGCACGGTCGATCCGAAAAGGGTGAAACCGAACAAAAAATAAAAGAAGTTGGCGATGGCGAAGTTGCGTTCGCCGAGAAGCCGAATCTCCACCACGGGATCGGGGTGACGCCATTCCCAGACAGCGGCAATGACGAGAGCGACCACCGCCACAGAGAAGAAAATCAATATGAAGTTGCTCTCAAACCAGTCTTCCGTTTGGCCGCGGTCCAGCACCACCTCAAGACACGCAAAGCCCAATGCCACAAGCACAATCCCCAGGCCGTCAATCTTGAGCTTGCCATCGCGGCGCGCCGCTTGGACTTGGCGGGTGAATTCGGGTGGATCGGAAACTAAACGCTTGGTAAGGACAAGTGACAGTATTCCAATAGGAATGTTGATGAAGAAAACCCAGCGCCAACTCCAGCTATCGGTGATCCAACCCCCCAACGGAGGACCTATCGCCGGCGCGGTCACGATGGCCATGCTATAGAGGGCAAAAGCCGCGGGCCGCTTGTTCGGTGGGAACGTGTCTACCAGAATGGCTTGCTCGACGGGCGCAAGCCCGCCTCCCCCAACGCCCTGCAAGACGCGGAAGAAAATCAGCGACCCCAAGCTGGGCGCTAATCCACACAACAAAGAACTCGCCGTGAACAGAAGCACGCAAGTCATGTAATAGCGCTTGCGTCCGAAGACGCGGCTAAGCCATGCGGAGAGCGGCAGCACAACGGCGTTGGACACCAGATAGCTGGTGAGCACCCACGTGCTTTCGTCGTAGCTAACCGCGAGACCGCCCGCGATGTGCGGCAGCGCGACGTTGGCGATAGCTGTGTCGAGCAGTTCCATGAATGTGGCGAGTGTGACGACGATAGCTACGATCCAGGGATTGACTGCGGACCGCGTTGCGGCCCCGTTGGGAAGGGACATTGTGATTGCGGGAACGCTCATGAAGCTTCCTGGCTGCTTTGATGCAATAAGAAACCGTTCGGTCGCATCCAATTCGTGGTAGAATTGAATTAGCGACCGCTTGGTCGCAGAGCTGATATGGCAGGAAGGCGGATATGCGCAAAGGCGAGCAGACCCGGCAGGAAATCATTCGTAAGGCGGCGCCCATCTTTAATCAGAGGGGGTACGACGGTGCCGCCCTGTCTGACCTTATGCAAGCGACAGGGCTCGAAAAGGGCGGGATCTACCGGCACTTTGAGAGCAAGCAACAACTTGCGGCCGAGGCCTTCGACTACGCCTGGAAGCTGGCGATAGATACGCGGTTCGAGGGAACCCAAGACGTCCCGAATGCCGTGGATCGGATAAAACTGTTCGTGCGGAACTTTCGGGACCGACGCGCTGGACTTGTAGCGGGAGGATGTCCACTGCTCAACACGGCCATCGATTCAGATGATGGGCATCCACAGTTGCGAAGGAAAGCCCGACGGGCGCTCGATTACTGGCTTGAGCGGCTTCAATCCGTTATTGAAGGAGGGAAGCGAAGGCGTGAGGTCCACTCCGCCATCGATTCTGCGAACTTGGCTATGCTGATTGTCAGTACCCTTGAAGGAAGCTTGATGGTAAGCCGGCTGCAGCGGAGGAACGACGCTCTCGATTTTGTGTGCCGTCACCTGGAGGAGTACCTTGAAACGAACGTTCGAGCGAAGGAATCTAAGACTGGGGTGAAAAAGTCATGAGTGCTCCGGAGATTCCATTGAAGCGTGACTTTAGGACGCGTGCGAAGACAAACGATGTGCCGGTGGCGCGTCTGATTGGATTCGAAGCGAAAGAGATTGCTAATGGACGAGCTACGGTCATGTTGGCAGCTGGACCACAGCACGCGAACCCCATGGGGACACTGCACGGCGGAATTGTTTGCGACATTGCCGACGCCGCTATGGGAATGGCGTTCGCGAGTACGCTTGCGCCCGAAGAATCCTTTACAACGGTCGAATTGAAGATCAATTTCTTCCGCCCCGTCTGGGAGGCTCGTCTGAAAGCAGAGGGCAAAGTCGTGCGACGAGGCCGCACCATTGGCTACGTGGAGTGCGAAATCACGGATGAAGGCGGGCGCTTGGTTGCAAAGGCGTCTTCGACTTGTATGGCCCTCAGAGGTGAGCGCGCCAAGGGGCGCTAAGGCTCGATCAGCAATGGACAGGAAGGCTGGCAAATATAGGATCGAGATTGTAGGATGGGATAGATTTCAAGAAATGGTCGCGTTCCACGATTGTGAGCGGACGGAAGATACCGCGCCGCCGAGGATAGCGATGACGTGCTTCGCTCCCTGCCGCAGGCGGGTTTGCTTTCGTCGGCTCAACCGCTCGAACCTGAAGGGAACAGCGCATAAATTCTCAAATAGTCGTGCCAAGGAAAGAGCTCTTCTCCTTTTCTTCTGCGTCCTGTTGAGTGGTTGTCGGGCCTGGCGAGACGTTTCCGGACCTTCCATCAAATTCAGGCGCCGGTTCGAATTCGCCAATTGCCGATCTGCCAGAATCAGTTGCCTTGCTCTTGCTCATTGTTTTCTTCCTTCGCCTGAATTGTTTGGAGTTGGCCGGGCAATTAGCAAAGCTGGCGAAAGGAGAACACTATGATCTTAAGTGCATTTACTCTCTTTCATGTCCTGTTGAGCTTAGTGGGAATCCTGTCGGGATTCGTCGTTATGGCCGGGTTCCTGACCGCGAAACGGAACAACGGCTGGATCGCGCTTTTTTTAGTGACGACGCTCTTAACGAGCGTGACCGGATTCCTGTTTCCGTTCCATAAATTTTTGCCGTCACACGCCGTCGGCATCGTCTCCTTGCTTGTTTTGGCGGTGACGATTCCTGCCCTCTACGTTTTTCATCTGGCCGGTCCGTGGCGCCTCACGTACGTCATCGGCGCGGTCATCGCGCTTTATCTGAACGTTTTTGTTTTGATCGCCCAGCTGTTCATGAAAGTTCCCGCGCTCAAGGCCCTGGCGCCTACGCAATCAGAGCCGCCGTTCCTGGGGACGCAGGTCGTGGTCATGTTGGTTTTTGTTGTCCTGGGGGTTCTCGCAGCCAAGCGCTTCTCCGCGGAAGCGGCCCATGCAGTCTGAGCGCTATCATTAGCTTTGGAGGATTGTTTGTATCCTCCTCGTCAGGCGGAGCATCAATTCATCCATCCCACGTGAGTCGGAAGCAAGAAACCTCTATTTTGGGAGGTTTCACTGTCGGAGCGAACCATGAGCACAATTACAAAACGCAAACTCTGGATAGGCGGAGGGCTTTTCTTGGTCATCATCGGCGTGACCATAGGAGCGCTGCGCCCAAAACACGTATCGGGCGCGCAGCCGGGCGGCGCTCCGGACGTTGAGGTCGTGGCAGTTGAGCAGAAGGATGTTCCCATCTTTGGCGAGTGGATCGGCACGCTCGACGGATTCACCAATGCCGACGTCAGAGCGCAGGTCTCGGGCTACTTGCAGAGACAAGGCTACCAGGAAGGCGCATTTGTCAGGAAGGGGCAGTTGCTGTTCGAGATCGATCCGCGCCCCTTTCAAGCGGCGCTCGATCAAGCCGAAGGGCAGTTGGCGCAGGCAAAAGCCGCGCTTGCCAACGCTCAAGCGGTGCAAGGCAGGACCGAACTTGATGTCAACCGCTACGCTCCTCTGGCGAAAGAGCAGGCCGCCAGCCAGCAGGACCTAGACAACGCTGTCCAGAACAACATGGCGGCGAAGGCGACAGTGGCCACGGCCGAAGCCCAGATCAAGACAGCTCAGGCGGCAGTGGAAACGGCCAGGATCAACCTAGATTTCACCCGGCTCATTGCGCCCATCGACGGCATTGCTGGACAGGCGCAGCTTCAGGTGGGCGCGTTGGTCAATCCGAGCAGCGGGCCTGTGACTTCGGTGTCCACCGTCGATCCCATCAAGGTTTATTTCACAGTCAGCGAGCGCGAGTATCTCGATTGGAATAGACGGTTCCCGACCGACGCCACGCGCGAGGCGGCGAACAAGCGCGTGCGCCTCGAACTTATTTTGGCCGATGGCTCCACGTATGGGCATGAGGGGACAATCTATTTTGCCGACCGCCAAGTCAATCAAGGCACAGGCGCAATTCGGATCGCCGGACTATTCCCCAATCCTGGAAACATTCTGCGCCCCGGCGGGTACGGCAAAGTTCGCGCGGCCGTCCGAATCCAGCAGGATGCGCTACTTGTGCCTCAACGCGCAGTATCGGAGCTGCAAGGCGGTTATCAAGTCGCGGCGATCGACGGCGAGAACAAAGTAACCATCCGCGCAGTTACAGTCGGCGACCGTGTGGGCACCAATTGGATTATCGCTGACGGACTGAAGCGCGGCGAGCGAGTTGTTGCCGAAGGCGTGCAGAAGGTTCGTCCGGGCATGCAGGTGAACCCCAAGCCGTTTGCAGCAGAAAGCAAGGCAAGGTAATCCGATGTCAAAGTTTTTTATCAACCGTCCCATCGTCGCGATGGTGATTTCCATCGTCATGGTGATCGTCGGCACGATTACCATATTCAGTCTACCCGTTGCGCAGTTCCCCAACATCGCTCCCCCGGAGATTCAGGTACAGGCGACGTACGTTGGTGCGGACGCACAAACGCTTGAGCAGGCAGTGGCCACTCCCATCGAGCAGCAGATGAGCGGCGTGGACAACATGAATTACATGTATTCGCTCAATGCTACAGGCAACTCGAACACGACCCTGATCGTGAACTTCGACGTGAAAACCGATCCGAATACGGATTTGATTCTCACCCAGGCCCGCGAGACGCAAGCCGCATCCCAGCTTCCCGCGGATGTTACCAATTACGGCGTTACTGTCCAAAAATCTGTAACGTCCCCGCTCATGCTGGTCAGTCTCTACTCGCCGCGCGGAACTTACGATGCCAAGTTTTTGGCGAACTACGCTTACATCAACCTCCGCGACCCGATCACGCGCTCGCCGGGCATTGGCAACGTCCAGATATTCGGGGCGGGCCAATACGCAATGCGGCTGTGGGTAAAGCCCGATCAATTGGCAAAGCTCGGCATCACCGTTCCTGAAATCGTCAGCGCCATTCAAGCGCAAAACACGGTTAACCCGGCAGGGAAGGCAGGGGGCGAACCTGCGCCCAAGGGCCAGGAATTTACTTATTCGGTTCTCGCGCAAGGCCGTCTCGTCTCGCAGGAAGAGTTCGGACAGATCGTGCTCCGCGAGGCGCCCGACGGCGGGATCGTGCGTGTCCGGGACGTCGCTCGGATCGAGCTGGGTTCCCAGGACTACAGCGTCGCGGGCCGCCTGAATGGGAAACCGAGCGCCATTATTGCCTCCTACCAATTGCCGGGCTCGAATGCTGTTGACGCAGCCGCAGGCGTCAAGAGACTAATGGCCCAGATGAAGCAGCGCTTCCCGGAAGACATGGATTTCGTCATAGCGCTGGATACGACGCGCGCGGTCACGGAAGGCATCAAGGAAATCGTCGTAACGCTTTTGATCGCCCTCGCGCTGGTGATCCTTGTAGTCTACCTTTTCTTGCAGGGTTGGCGCGCCACGCTGATCCCACTCCTTGCAGTGCCGGTCTCGCTAGTCGGCACGTTCGTGCTTTTCCCGGTGTTCGGTTTCTCCATCAATACGCTTTCTCTCTTTGGTCTCGTGCTGGCGATCGGCCTCGTGGTGGACGACGCCATCGTCGTGGTCGAGGGTGTGGAGCGGCACATCGAGGAGGGCATGACACCGAAGGACGCGGCCCTGAAAGCGATGGACGAACTCTCCGGCCCTGTGGTCGGGATCGCGCTGGTTCTCTCGGCCGTCTTTGTGCCAACGGCGTTCATCCCCGGCATCACTGGCCGGCTCTACCAGCAATTCGCCGCCACGATCGCGATTTCGGTGCTTCTGTCCGCGTTTAACGCGCTTACGCTGAGTCCCGCGCTTGCCGCACTGTTGCTTCGGCCACGGACACAGAGCCGAGGATTGCTGAGGAGGTTTTTCGATTGGTTTAACCGCTCGTTCGAGCGTGCAACCGAGAGCTACGTCCGCTGGAGTGCGACACTGCTACGAAAGACCGTCGTGGTTGTCGTGTTGCTGGTGGCCTTTGGCGCGGCGGCTGGTTTTTTTGCCAACCGAGTGCCGTCTAGCTTCCTTCCAGACGAAGACCAGGGCTATGCCTTCGTCAATCTCCAGCTCCCGAACGGCGCTTCCTTGGAACGCACGACCGCAGCCGCGGCTGATGTGGAAAAGATTCTGGCGAATACGCCAGGGGTTCAATACACGACCAGCGTCGTCGGCTTCAGTTTGCTCAGCTTCGTGCGCACCAGTTACAACGCTTTCTTCTTTGTCACGTTCAAGCCTTGGGATGAGCGCAAGACGAGAGCCGAACAATTTCAAGCGATTAAGGCGCATCTCAAC
>Ga0137401_10000747_pt1 | contig 13301 bp, 9 predicted proteins | sample CZOMad1_1_16fung_FD_108286 | JGI IMG/M metagenome (GOLD analysis project Ga0137401, IMG submission 108286) | Vadose zone soil fungal communities from Angelo Coast Range Reserve, California, USA - CZOMad1_1_16fungal (Illumina Assembly) | ecosystem: Environmental > Terrestrial > Soil > Vadose zone...
GTCTTCGTCGTCGACCAGGACGATCATGCGGCCCTGGCGGATTTCGTCTACGGCTTCTTCGACAGTGGCAAATTTTGGCGTCGGTTCAGTCATGGGTGCTCCGCGTTGCTGGTGCGATGGCGGCGCAGTTCAGCGATTATGATGATTTTAGAGCTATTTGGTTGCCCCGTCGAGGGCCATTGCCTTTCGGGTTGCGCTCTCGACGCGGACTCTCTTCGACTTGACGCTGGCTAACGCGGCCCTGCGCTACGAGTTGGTGGCGAGACGCGCCTCCTGCAGGCGTTCGTGGAAGTAGTGCTTCCAGTCATTGGGCAGGGACGGGAGTTCGAATAGGCGGTGGATTTTGGTTATGTCGGCTGAGGTCCAGTTTTTTGTTATGTACAGTTCGAGGAATTCGGCGATTGAGATCACGTTTGGGTCGATGGCTAGCGGCTTCATTTTGTTGCCTGCGGAGATCTGGCCTTCCTTGGTTACGGCGAAGTAGAAGCCGATGCGGCGGCTGGCGAGGAACTTTTTTACCATGTCTTCGGCTTCGAAGCGGACGCCTAGTTTGTAGCAGGGCAGGCGAGGTTGCGTGACGATGACTTCGGCGGCGCCAATGGCGAATTGGTCGCCGATATGGACCTCGTTTTCCAGGAGTCCTTCGGTGGTGAGATTTTCGCCGAAGGAGCCAGACGGAAGGTCGCGATTGGGTAGTTTCTTTCTCCAGTAGGCGTAGTGCTCGATGGGGTAACAATAGACAGCTTTGTGTTCACCGCCGTGGACGGTTAGATCGGCTTGGCGGTCGCCGTCTAGATTGAGTTTGCGTAGGGCCACCGGGCCTTCGACGGGGTATTTGTAGATGCCGGTGGTTACAGTTCGGCCGTGCCAGATAACGTCACGGGGAAGGCCGACGTTCAGGGAGATTATTTTCATCGCGTTGTTTCCTTTGCACCATTCGATGCAAATGGTGGATTTGCGATGCCGCTAAAGAGAGTTCTCGAACCTCGGCGAAAGCGCGGGCGAGGGTGGGCGGCACTTATGGGTTTAGAGTCAGAGTCCCGCGCAAAAAACTTCATCGAAACGAACGTCAGACTAAGGTCAAAACCGGGTCAAGGCCAGAGCGAAAAACCTCACCGTTCCGCAAAGGGCGCGGAAGGAAGGGGCACCTCGGAGGGACTCTGGGGCTACGGCGTTCGTGTTCGATATCCCGTGCTGATATTCTGGACAGGCACTCACCTTACGGAGAAGAGCCGGACTTTGCCACCGATACTTAGCGCGCAGGGATTGTCGAAGAAGTATGGAGTTGCTCCTTTGTTTCGGAACATTTCGTTTACCGTTTCGGAGGGAGAGCGGATCGGGATTATTGGGCCGAACGGGTCGGGGAAATCGACGTTGCTCGAGATTTTGCAGGGGCGGGTGCGGCCGGATAGCGGGGACGTGGCGGTGCGCAAGGGGATGCGGCTAGGGACCGTGCTGCAAATTTCGGAGTTTGCGGAGGGGGAAACGATTCGGTCGGTGATCGACAAGGCTTTGGACCGTGCGCACGTGACGGAGGGGGAGCGGCTTACCCGGATTGCAGAGATCTTGGGCCGGGCGGGATTTACGGACCTGGATGCGGATGCGGCGAAATTGTCGGGCGGATGGCGGAAACGGTTGGCGATTGTGGAGGCGTTGGTGCAAGCGCCGGATATTTTGCTTTTGGATGAGCCTACCAATCATTTGGATTTGGCGGGGATCAAGTGGCTGGAATTGGTTTTGCAGAATGGGGAGTTTGCTTGCGTGGTGGTTAGTCACGACCGGTATTTTTTGGAGAACGTGGCGAATGAAGTTGTGGAATTGAATCCGGCCTATGAGGATGGCGCGCTGCGGGTTTCCGGGAATTACAGCACATTTTTGGAAGGGAAGGAGCAATATCTGCACGCACAGCGGAACCGGCAGGCGGCGCTGGAAAATCGCGTGCATACCGAGATTGACTGGTTGCGGCGTGGGCCTAAGGCGCGAACTACGAAATCAAAGGCGCGAATCGATAACGCGCACGAGATGATCGGCGAGTTGGCGGAGATGAAGTCGCGGACGCGTGTGACGAGCGCGAAGATTGATTTTTCGGCTTCGGAGCGGCAGACGAAGCAATTGATTACCTTGGATGGCGTGAAGTATTCGATCGGCGACCGCAGACTGTTTGAGGATATTCATTTTATTGTTACGTCGGGGATGCGGGTTGGTTTGGTTGGTCCAAACGGGAGCGGGAAAACCACTTTGCTGCGGCTGCTGCGCGGAGATATCAAACCGGCCAGCGGAAAAATGCGGCAGGCGGACTCTTTGCGGATTGTTTATTTCGATCAGAACCGGGAATTGGATCCGGATGTTACTTTGCGGCGGGCGTTGGCGCCGGATAGTGATTCGGTGATTTATCAAGGTAACGTGATCCACGTGGGAGGATGGGCGGCGCGGTTTTTGTTTACGGCGGAGCAGTTGAATCAGAAGGTGGGACGGTTGTCAGGTGGCGAGCGGTCGCGGGTTTTGATTGCACAGTTGATGCTGCAGCCTGCGGATGTTTTGCTTTTGGATGAGCCTACGAACGATCTGGATATCCCCACGTTAGAAATTCTGGAAGAGAGTTTGCTGGAGTATCGTGGCGCCCTGGTGCTGATTACGCATGACCGGTACATGCTGGATCGCGTGTCGACCGTTGTGCTTGGGTTGGATGGACTTGGTGGAGCGGAACGGTTTGCGGACTATCAGCAGTGGGAGGAATGGCAGAGGTCGCAGAAAGCCGCGGGGAAAAGTAACGCTTCGGTGGAGACGCAGAGCCCTAGCGCGAATGCGAATACGAACGGCGGAGCGGCGACTGCGGCGCGGGCGTCGCTGACGAAGAAGAAGTTGTCTTACAAAGAGAATCGGGAGTTAGAAACGATTGAGCAGCGGGTTGCGGATGCGGAGAGGGAGATGCAAGTGAAGCATGATGCTTTGCTTGATCCGGCGATTATGAGCGATGGGGCCCGGTTGCACGCGGCTTCGTTGGAATTGGAAGCGGCGCAGCGAGTGATTGATGAGCTTTATGCGCGGTGGGTGGAGTTAGAGCAGAAGTTAAAGTGACAGTGGGCAGCGTGAAAGAGACTGCTTTCGCGAAGGATGCGCCCAGGCAATAGGTGGACTGGGGGGCGCCAGAAAGCTATATCCGCGAGACCAGCGGCCAGTTGACCAGACCACATTACTGGTTTTCTGGAAGCTTAGAGAATCCTTAGAAGGACCGACCGATTCGAAAGAATCGTATTCTCTTTTAGCAAGTCCGCTGATAGAATCTTGTTCCCTTCCTATTCGGTTCCGATTTCATTGTGTGCCATTAACCTTCCTTCGGCACGAGAAAGCCAGCCCTTATGAAAGCGCAGGTATCGGATCGTCGTCTTACCCGCCGTCATACTTTCGAGACGCCCCGGGGTGTTCGCATCTGGAAGTCTGTCCTTCCTGAGCAGAACTCCAAATCAGGAAATCTTTCAGAGAAGGGAATTTTCTTCGCTACAGACGCGCAGCTCAGTGTGGGCGCAACAGTCGAAATCTTGGCCAGAGTGCAATTTGATCGTTACCAAGTCGCGCGGCCTAAGACCCCGCGGCCTTGTTAGGAACCCAGATGGCCACCCCACTTCGTGCACTGATTGTTGAAGATTCAGACAACGACTGCCGGCTGTTGTTGAGCGTCCTGCAGCGCGGCGGTTACGACGTGACTCACAAACGCGTCTGCAATGGGGCGGCGCTCGGGGTGGGTCTCGAGGAAGGGATCTGGGACATTGTGATTTCCGACTACTCGATGCCCGGCTTCTTGGGTACGGAAGCACTGACGATTGTGCGCAAGAAGGATCTGGACGTTCCGTTCGTCTTTCTTTCAGGCACGATCGGGGAAGAAGTAGCGGTCAACGCCATGAGGGCGGGAGCCCAGGACTATGTCATTAAAGGCAAGGTGGCGCGTCTTCTTCCGGTAATCCAGCGAGAACTACATGAGGCCGAACTCCGGCGTGAACGCAAGCAAATGGAGCGACGCGTTCGTCAATTGGAAAAGTTTGAGGCGCTTGGAAAGTTGGCGGGTGGAGTGGCTCACGACTTCAATAACGTCATCGGGGCCATCATGGGGTGGGCAGAACTCGGCCTTGATCGCGTAGCCTCAGAGGCCTACGAAGCGCGGTTGTTTCGAAACATACGCGACCAAGCCAGGCGTGCGGCAGGTTTGACCCGGCAACTCCTCGCCTATGCGCGGCGTCAAGTCTTGGAACCCAAGAACATCAATCTGAACCAGATGGTAAACGAGACCACGACCCTGCTCCAGAAGACCCTCGGCGAGCAGATCGAAGTGAAGATGCTTCTTGCGCCGGATCTTCAGACCACCCATGCCGATCCATCTCAAATCGAACAAGTGCTCATGAATCTGTGTTTTAACGCGCGGGACGCCATGCCCAAGGGCGGCCAACTGGTCATCGAGACACGCAATGTAGAACTGCATTCACAGTATTGCAAACTGCATGGCGATGCGCGCCCGGGACCGTATGTCCAGATTTCGGTCTGCGATACTGGTATTGGCATGGACACGGCGACGCTGGAGCGGATTTTTGAGCCGTTTTTCACGACCAAGGAGCCAGGCAAAGGGACGGGACTTGGGTTGGCAACGGTCTCGGGCATCGTCAATCAGCACGGAGGAATACTCGACGTACACAGTGAGCCTGGGAAGGGCACTGCGTTTCGCGTCTATCTCCGGGCCAGCGAGGGTGATCCGGAACCGCTGCACTATGTGGACGACGCCCCGGTTCGGGGAGGCACGGAAACGATTTTGATTGCTGAGGATCACGAAGGAATGCGTGACATGGCGCGCGAGATTCTTGAGTCGCTAGGCTATCACTTGATTCCCGCCCGGGATGGAGAAGATGCCGTCAATCAATTTGCAGCGCATCGAGATGCGATAGCGCTCGTCCTGCTCGATGTGATCATGCCCAAGCTTGATGGCATCGACGCGTACGAACAAATGTCCAAGGGAAGGCCTGGATTACCGGTGATCTTCAGTTCCGGCTATTCCGAACACGGGGCGAAGCTAGCCGCCTTGGCTACTAAGGGCGCGACCATCCTCCAAAAACCGTACGGGTCAAAGGACCTGGCCCGAAAAGTGCGTGAGCTTCTAGATAAGGCGGGGGTTCTGGAACCTATTCACTGATTGTTGGTCATCCAGGTGGCGGTTCATTCATGGTTAGCCAATAGACTCCCAGATGTCTTGCAGCGTCGACGAATTCACCGAAGGCAACTGGCTTGCGCACAAAGCTGTTCGCCCCCAGGTCGTAGCTTGACGCTACATCGTTTTCTTCCCTGCTGGATGTCAGCATCACGACCGGCAATCGCTTGGTCCGTTCGTCGGCGCGCATTCGCCGCAGAACTCCCAAGCCATCCAGCTTCGGTAGTTTCATGTCCAGCAAAACGACTTCGGGCATAAGCGCGGGATCGCGACCGGCATGAGGGCCGGTCGAAAAGAGATAGTGGATGGCCTGCTCTCCATCGCGCACCACAACGATTTCTTTGTCCAGGCTGCTTTTTTCGAAGGCACGCAAAGTCAGTTCTACGTCGTTGGGATTGTCCTCCACCAGCAATATGACGCGGTTTCTAGTCACATTGCACCGCCCCGTTTTGCTGTGGGGATTGTGAAATAAAAAGTTGCACCCTGGCCGACCATGCCTTCGGCCCAGATGCGCCCGCCGTGCCGGTCGATGATCCGGTGCACGGTGGCCAGGCCGATTCCCGTTCCGGGAAAGTCCGATTCCGTGTGCAACCTCTGAAAGGGGCGGAAGAGCCGCTCGGCGTAGCTCATGTCAAAGCCGGCGCCGTTGTCGCGGATGAAGAACACGCGCCCTTCCGATTTTTGCTCTACGCCAAGTTCAATCCGGGCCCCCGCTACTTTCGCGGTGAACTTCCACGCGTTCCCCAGTAGGTTGTCGAAGGCCACCCACATCAGCCGGCTGTCCGCTTCCGCCAGCAGCTCCCCTGCGACGCACAATTCCACTTGTCTGTCCGGCTCTTTTTTCTTCAACTCCTCAAACGCCGCACCGGCGATGCTTTCCAGATTCACGAGGTCTCGCTTCAACTCGGCGCTGCTAACGCGCGACAGCAACAGGAGATCGTCGATGATCTCGCTCATGCGTTGCGCCGATTCACACACGCGCCGCAGATAATCCTGCCCTTTGCTGTCGAGTTTGCCTCCACAGTCCTCGAGTAGCAGTTGACTGAATCCATCGATACTCCGAAGCGGAGCCCGCAAATCGTGAGATACGGAATAACTGAACGCCTCCAGCTCGCTGTTCTTTCGTTCTAGTTCCTCGACGAACACGGCGCGCGTTTCCGCTAGCTCTCTGGCGGAGTTCGCAACGGTTATTTCGAGCTCCTTTTGCAGAAGCTGTTCGCGGATGTTGCGGTTCTCATCCTCGAATTGCTTTCTGCGGAGTTGCGCCCGCACCCGCGCGCGGAGAACCTCGAGATCGCTGGATTTCGCGATGTAGTCGTCAGCACCGGCGTTGATGCCCTCGATCATCGCATCTTGCTCTTCGAGGGCCGTATGCATGATCAAGGGAATGTCGCGCCAGGCCGCGGTGCCCTTGATGCGCCGACAGGTCTCCTGCCCAGAAAGGCCCGGCATCACCAGATCCAAGAGTATGCAGTCCACCGTTTGGACCGCGAGCAACTCGAGCGCTTCCTCGCCCGAGCGCGCCGGAATCACGTCGTATCCTTCGTCCCGCAGCGTACCGGCAACTTCATGAAGATAGGTAAGGCTGTCATCCACGGTCAAGATCCTCTTTGGGCCCAGCAGACTGGCAGTAGAGCCAACCGCCGACCGAGCTCCCGAAGAGCGCAAGACCGCGGTCACCCGAGCGAGAATGACCTGCGTATGCTCCTCCTTTCGCACGTACGCATCGGCGCCTGCTTCCAAAGCACGCAACTCCCCCGTGCGTTCCTCGGAGCCGGTCAACAAGATACAGGGAGTGGTGCGAAGCACGGCGTCGGCTCGGATTCGCTTGATCACGGTCGAACCATCGATTCCAGGTAGTACGCCATCTACCACAATCACGGCGGGACGAGCATCTACGGCCGCCCGCAGGCCATCCTCTCCGGTTCCCGCCGTGATCACGGCATAACCGGAAGATTTCAGAACGCACGCTAGTTCCTCGCGAAAGGTGGGACTGTCGTCGATGACCAGGACGGTTTTGGACTTCGCGAGTCCATCGGGTTGCTCTTTCTTTCGCAACAGTTCTCGGGCACGGGCGACGACGTAAGACTGATCGTACGGCTTCCCGACGTAGTCGTCGGCGCCCCTATTGAGCCCTCGGATCCGGTCCTTCACCTCCGCCTCCGACGACAGCAACATTACAGGAGTGCCGGATATCGAAAGACTCGTGCGGATCTCCTTTAGAAATTCCGTTCCGTCTCCGTCGGGAAGCAGTACGTCGAGGATAATCAGGTCAAACGAATTCTTGGAGAGCGCGCCACGCGCCTCCGACAGAGTTGAGCAAAGGGTGTTTGCGAACCCTGCCGATTCGAAAGCTTCGTCCAGGTCCATGCGAACCGTCAGGCTGTCGTCCACAATGAGAATGCGTTGCTTCACCCGTTTTTTCCTTGCTCAGCCTCGTGTGCGGCAGCCGTCAAGGCCGGGGCGATTTGGTTCAACGCGAGAACGCGATGCGCGGCGCCGATCTCGATAGCTTCCTTCGGCATCCCAAAGACGACGGAGGTAGCCTCGTCCTGGGCGATCGTGAGGGCTCCCGCGTGCCGCAAGGCAAGCAGACCTGCGGCGCCATCTCGCCCCATCCCCGTGAGAAGGCAGGCTGCAGTTTGGCCACCCACCTCTCTGGCGAGAGATTCGAAAAGGACGTCTACTGAGGGACGGCAGGAATTCCGTTCCGGATCACGCGTGAGCCTGAGTTTTCCGCGCTGCACCACCAAATGGAAGCCAGGCGGAGCCATGATCATTCCGGCTTGGCCGATTTCGGGCAACTGTTCCCCATCCGTCGCGTAGCGCACGCGAAGCGGCGACAGTCCGTCGAGCCAATCAGCGAACGAGGCGCTGAACGGCTCGCCGATGTGGATGACCAGAAGTATGGGTATGGAAAAACTCGCAGGCAGACCTCGAAGTATTTCCACAATCGCCGCAGGGCCACCCGTCGATCCGCCAATCGCGATAACGCTCTTTCTTGCCGAGCCGTTGCAGGGAACCGGGTTAGCCTGAGACACGAAAGTTCGTCCGGCCGACGCGAGCCTGCCGCGAATGTGGGTGATCACTCGAATCCTCGACACGAGTTTCACCGACGCCACAAGACCGCGCTCCCAGACTCCATTCGGATCTTTGCCGGTCGGTTTCTCGAACACATCAACAGCGCCCGCCGCCAATGCGTCATAGGTCTTGTAGAGTTCTCCCCGGTTGGTTGACGACGAGACGATAAGAATCGGCGTCGGACAATAGGCCATGACGTACTCAGTGACCGCCACGCCGCTCATGACTGGCAGCATCATGTCGAGGGTCATCACATCCGGACGTAGACTCCTGCACAACTCGATAGCACGTTTGCCGTCTTCGGCTTCTCCTGCGACCTCGAGTTCCGGATCGCCGCTCAAAATTTCCACCACGTGCTTCCGAGCGGTCAGGGAATCGTCAACCACCAGAACTCGGGTCTTCACCATGTGCTATCCGATCAATTCCTTCGTCATTCGCAGCAGATAACCTTGGTCGAATTCGCCCTTCACGATGTACGCCCGAGCGCCCACCTGCTCCCCACGCCTCCGGTCTTCTGCAGCGCTCCTCGAGGTGACGAGGATGGCCGGCACGGCGCTTAGACGCGAATCGGCTTGTGTCCGCGATACAAACTCGAAGCCGTCCATTCCGGGCATTTCGACATCGACGAGGAACAGGCCGTATTGTCTTGCGCGTGCTTTTTCGAGGCCCTCCTCCCCGGAAGTTGCGACTTCCACTTCATATCCCGCTGACTCAAGAATGCTCTGCTCCAGCATCCGCGTCGTGAGCGAGTCATCTATCACCAGCACAGGAGCCCGTTTTACCGCAGCGACTTCAGCGAGAACGGCGTGCCCGAGGCAGGCTTTTGCCACGAGACCTTCCGGATCGAGTACCAGCTGCGGGTCACCTTCCGCATTTAGAGAAGCTCCGCTAATGCTCCCCTCTCCTACCGCCAATGGCGGGAGAGGTCTCATGACAACATTCGCCGTGCCCAGCAACCGATCCACGCCCACGGCAGCGATTCCCGACGAGGCTTCCAGAACGATGACAGACCAGAAGCGCCGCTTTTGTTCCTCCGCATTGTTACGCAGTGTTTTCGGGAGACTTAGGAACGGAATCGCTTTCTCTCGGTAGACGATGGAGTCTCGTTCCGCAGTGCGCACAATGTCGTGATCGGCGAGTCGCAACGTCTGGCGCACCGAGTCTAACGGCAGAGCGGCAACAATACCGCCGGCATCCAACTCGAGCGCGGCCAAGGAACACAGCGAAACGGGGACACTGAGTTCGAGGGTCGTGCCTTTCCCCGCTTCGCTGCGTACCGCCACATTTCCTTTCAGCCGGGTCGCTGTTTCCCTCACGACGTCCAACCCGATTCCCCGACCTGAAACTTCGTCTACGGCGCCGGTGGTGGTAAATCCCCCTTGCATGAGGATTTTGACCGCTTCTTCCAGGCCAAGCGACGGCGCATCAGGAGCGCTCACGAGTCCCCGGCTGATCGCGACGCGCCGAACGGCCCCCACATCAATGCCCCGACCATCGTCTCGGCAGATGAAGGCAACACGCGTCCCCTGCTGCTCAACGCGAAGTTCGACACGTCCCTGAACAGGTTTCTTGGCAGCCGAACGTTCCTGGGGGCTTTCGATGCCGTGCGCCACTGCGTTTCGAACCACGTGCAGTAGGGCATCACGCAGAGCCCCTAGTACGTGTGCATCCAGGCGATTCGCGCCACCAATCGATTCGAAGACCACCTCTTTGTGAAGCGACTGGGCCGCGTCTCGAACCGCGCGCTCCAGAGACGAGAACACCGTCGCGGCGGGCAACAGCCGTAGACGGTTTGTCGCATCCCGAACTTGCGCGAACTCCCCTTCGACCTGCTCGATTCCCGTCACGAGATTGCGTCCGAGTCGCTCCAACTGCACAAGCAGATCTTCGGCGGTTGCGCGGACTTTCGAACCGTTGCCAGTCCACCGGTTCCCGTTGGTTTCCGTCTTGAGTTGCAGGGATACGCCGTCCAGAAGATTGCCGGCCAGTTGGCGCGCGCGATCCACGCTCTCCATTTCCTGCCGGAGCCCTCGAAGCTGCACCGAGGCTTCCGACACTCCTTCCAGCAGCCGGTCCATCTCCTCGATCTCTACGCGCACCGTTTCGAACATCTCTTCGCCGGTCCGCCGAGGTGTTTCCTTAGGGCGCTCCGGCACTGGCGAATCCAGATCCGCGATTTTGACGGCAATCCTATCCAGTAGTCCCAATACTTGGTTGGTGCATTCTTGCGGAATTGCATCATGTCCATCGCGATGGGGCGCAAAGGCGTCCTCGATGGCGTGCGCGCACTCCGCGATGCCCGGTTGTTTCACGACGCGTGAGGCACCCTTGAGCGTGTGTGCGTACCGCAATAGGCGTCCAAGGACTTCTTTTCGGCTGCCTCCCCGTTCCAATTCGAGCACAGCCTGGCCGAGTCCCTCGAGCAGCTCTCGTGCTTCGATCCGGAAGTACTTGTATTGATCCTTGGCCATGCCTCAGGCACTCGCAGTCGCTTGGATAAGCCGGATCAGTTCGCGGGAGAGTCCCGCGAGTTGCCCCGCGGTTTGCAGGGTCTGGCTGGAACTCACTTCCGTTTCCTTGGCAGCTTTGGCGACGTTCGACACCGCTATGTTGACTTGCTCCACGGCCGTGGCTTGCTGCTTGGTGCTGAGTTCGATTTCTCTGGCCGCCGCCGTAGTGGTGCCAAGCAATTCGGTGATTTGCTTGAGCGCAGCCGTGACTTCGACGAACTGCCGAGCACCTAGATCGACTGCTTTGGAGCCGCCTTCCGTGGCCATCACAGTCGTATTCACCGCCGCGCGGATTTCTTCGATCAGTACGCGAATTTCCTTTGTGGACCCGCCCACACGGTCCGCGAGTTTGCGGATTTCGTCTGCGACGACCGCGAACCTCTTTCCGGCGTCTCCGGCACCTGAGGCTTCGATAGTGGCGTTGATCGCGAGAATGTTGGTCTGCTCGGAGAGTTCGTTGATGATTTCGAGAATCCCGCCGATCTGCTGGGACTTCTTTCCGAGGTCCAGCATGTGCGTCACGATCAGGTCCACCTGCCGTTTCACGCTGTTCACCGAATCATGCGATCTTTGAACCGTAGTGTCTCCGGTTCGTGCGGCCGAAGACGTTTCTTCGGCCACGTGAGCCACACGCTGCGCACTCTCGGCGATTTGCCGCGATGTCGCCAGCAATTCGCTGATGGTCGTGGTGATTTCCGTCATGGCCGTCGCCGATTCTTTGGCACCGGACGCTTGCTGATTGGCCGCGGATTGCAGTTCCGCCGAGGAACTCTGCACGTGCCGGACCGCAGATCCGATCTGACCGCTGAGAGAACGGGTAATGAGAAAGCCCGCCGCAGTGACCACCAACAGGCAAAGAACCGTGCCGAAAATGATCGTCGTCTTGGCGCCGCTTGATGCGGTCTCCACCTCCTCCGCGCGTTGCTTAAGTAGTTCTCGCTCTTCACGCTCCATCTGGCCCAGCACGGAGCGCATATCATCCATGTACTTCTTACCCTCACCCGTGCGAATGACCTTTACTGTTTCCTCGAAACTTGCCTTTCTGCGCAGTTCCACCGTGCGCTTGAGTTCAGCCAACTTCGCCGCAGCCAGTTGTTCTACCTGATCCAGGCGCTTCTGCTGATTTTGGTTGTCGGCGGTCAATTCCCGAAGTTCTTTGATCACTTTGGGGAGGTTCTCGACTCCGCTTTTGTATGGCTCCAGGTAGGAGTCTTCGCCGGAGATCACGTAGCCCCGTTGCCCGGTTTCCGCGTCCTTCAGAAAGCTGAGCAGGTTGGCGATGCGTTCCAGAACTTCGTGCGTGTGCGTCACGGTGTGGCTCGTGTTCGCAAGCAAGTCCAGGCTACGATACGCAATTCCGCCGATTCCCAGCAAAAGCAGGAACGCCAGCGTGAAGCCGGCCGCGATCTTTCTTCCAAATGTCCACATGTCATTGCTCCTTTGGAACGCCGCTTGTGCGGCAGCGTTCTTGAATCGCTTCTCTTAGCATGGGAATGCTCACGAGGGCCCGAACCATGTTTGTCGCTCGCGCCGCATGGGTTACAAAAGTGCGCCTCACGTCCTTCTGTTCGGCCGAGTAAAGCTCGGCTTGAGGTACGCACAGGTAACCTTCAAAACCGCTGAATGCCAGCGCGAAGGGCTCATCCGTTCCGCACAAAACCAACCAACGCACCTGCCCTGTCTCCTGACCGTAACCAAGGAGCGCCGCGAGGCTGTAGACGGGAACAATCGCGCCACGCAGGCCGGTGACGCCGAGCAGTTCGGGAACCGGGCTGGGTAATGCCACAACCTTTTTGTCCGTCGAAATGCCGGAGATTTCGCTAACCCTTATCGCGTAAGGATCCCGCGCCACGCGGATCGCAAGCAGGCTTTCCGTCTGTACTTCGACACCCGTCGAGGACGGCACTGCCCGCGCTTGGTCGAATACCCTCCGGAGTTCCGCGGCCTTGGCGGAAATTAAAGAAATAGTCGTCAAGAAGGGCCTCCGCAGCCACGTAATTCCGCGCGGCAAAATTCCACGAGAGCCTCTCGGGTAAACCCGCCGCCGAAGAGAAGAATCCTCGATGCATCTTCCCGATCGAGCAGCGGCAGCGCTCGTTCGAGTTCGCGCCGAGTCGTATCCCTATCCGCTGAACGTTTGGCCAACAGCCCGAGGTGGAGATGCGGCATCGCGAAGGCCGAATCCAAGTAGGCCGCAGTCTGGTCATGCTGCACTGCGCCGTCTTGGTCGCCGGCATGTTCCCGGCAAAGCGCCAGCAGGTAGTGAGCCCCAGCATTCAACTCGTCAAGATCCAGAACATGCAGGCACACCTTCTCTGCCTCCGGCAAGTTACCTCCGTTGGTCAGCAGCACCGCTATGAGCAATTGCGTATCGGCGTCGCTCTTCGTTTCGGCGGGAAGGGCCCGAAGAAGTTCCATCGCTTCCGAGAATCGTTCGCTTCGCAGTAACTCGAGCGCAACGCTCCGGTCCCAAGCCACAGGCCGCGCCCTCGACATCTCCGCGATCGCATCTGCGGGAA
>Ga0137401_10000749_pt1 | contig 13297 bp, 16 predicted proteins | sample CZOMad1_1_16fung_FD_108286 | JGI IMG/M metagenome (GOLD analysis project Ga0137401, IMG submission 108286) | Vadose zone soil fungal communities from Angelo Coast Range Reserve, California, USA - CZOMad1_1_16fungal (Illumina Assembly) | ecosystem: Environmental > Terrestrial > Soil > Vadose...
CTCATCGCCGGCACCGAACCCAGCGGCCGCATCCTTCGCATTTCTCGCGCTTCCGGAAAAACCGCCGCCGATGGCTTCGTCCTCTACGAGACTTCCAAGCGTGAAGTCACCTCTCTTGCTGTCGCCTCCGACGGCTCCATTTACGCCTCCGCGATTGGTGAAAAGCCGCGCGCTGGCGGGTCTGCACCCAACGTTGTGATTGCTACGCCCCAAGGCACGACCACTCTTACAACGGGAGGCGTGATCGCTTCCGGCCAGCCGCAGGCACAACAACCGTTCGTTCCCTTCCCTCCTCTTCTCTCCAGCAACATTTATCGCATCAGTCCGGACGGCCTTCCGGAAGAACTCTGGTCCTCCCGCGAAGACGTGGTCTACGCGCTTGGCCTCGCCTCGGACGGTCGCCTCCTCGCAGGCACCGGCAACAGCGGCGCGCTCCTCGCCATTGACGGCCGCGGCGTCTTCGCGCATCTCGCCAAAGCAGGCTCCGCGCAGATCACCGGCATCGCCCGCAATTCCTCCGGCAAAGTTTTCTTGTGCACTGCCAATCCCGGAAAAGTATTTTCCGTCGGCCCCGAATACGAAGCCGAAGGCTCCTACGAATCCCGCTCGTTTGATTCGCAGCTCTTTTCGCACTGGGGCCGTATCGAGTGGTGGGGACCTCCGCCTTCGGCCTCGGCCAAATCCTCCGCCAATTCGAATGCCGCACGTTCGAATGAGTCACGCCTCGAGTTTTTTGTCCGCACCGGAAACACCGAAGACCCCGGCAAGGAGTGGTCCCGCTGGTTCGGCCCCTACTCGAAATCCGGCGCCGCCATGGAAGCCCCGTCCGCACGATTCGTTCAATGGAAAGCCATCATCCACGATGGCCGCGCAGGCGACGGCATCGAATGGGTGAGCCTCGCCTATCTCCCGCGCAACGTCGCCCCGGTCCTTGACGGCATCGCGCTTCAGGAACCCGGCATTCGCGCGCAGTCTCAATCAACCGTCGGCACGAATCAGCCCACCGTGGTAACGCTGAAACAGCCGCCATCGCCGAACATCACCGGCGTAGTCATCACGCAGAGCAGCGCCCCCGCTCGATTCGAATTGCCGCCGCAAGGCACGCTGCAAAAAGGCTATCAATCCGTTCTCTGGAGCGCCCACGACGATAACGACGACGAGTTGCGTTACTCGGTTTTCTTCCGCGGCGAAACCGAACAGGAGTGGAAACTATTGAAGGACAATCTCGAGCAGAAATTCTATTCCTGGGATACCACCACGCTGCCCGATGGCGCCTACTACCTGAAGATTGTCGCCACCGACGCGCCTTCGAATCCTCCCGACGTTGCGCGCAAGACCGAGCGCGAGAGCGAACGCTTCGAAGTCGACAACACTCCGCCAGTGATCGAGGGCCTCAAGGTTGGGCCGCCTTCCGGCAAGATGAGTGGCTGCCATCCCGCCTCCTTCACTGCGCGAGATGCTTCCACGGCGATCGAGCGCGCGCAGTACAGCCTGGACGGTGGCGAATGGATTCTCCTCGCGCCGGACGAACCCGTTAGCGACGCGCTCGTCGAACACTACATCATGGGCCTGCCGTCTCTCCCTCCGGGGGAACACAGCTTAGCCGTGCGCGCCTACGACCGCTTCGAAAACGTCGGCAGCGCGAAAATAACATTTACTGTGCCAGCCGCAAAACCCTAGCTGCGCCGCCCAGCACGCGAAATTGTCATCCTGAGCGCAGCGAAGGATCTCAATCGCAAAAATATCGCCAACTGATTATTCTGGGTTCTTTTGGAATATTAGGAACAGCTGCTGTCTAATTCGCCCACCGCTCTTGAGGCGGGATCGCTTCAAATTTTTCAATCTCCGCGCCGAAGCCGATCCGCCCGTCACCGTAGGGTTCGTTTCGAATGTGCACGACTCTCGCCGTACACCGCATTTCCTGCGAAGCGCTCCCTGTGACCTCTGCGGGCATTCGAAGGGTCGCCTCCAGGGGCATCCCAACCTGCAGCGGCGCCGAAGACGCAAAAAAGAACCCGCCCCGCGATATATTCAGCGCTTCCGTAAAATGTTCCGTCTTGTCCGCGGCTACGCCCAACGCCCGGAAACGCAATGGGGTGCGGATGCTGCTGCGCGCTAATTGTCGGCGTTCGGATGCCTTCATCTGGACCTCCTGCGCGGGAAAAACGTCTGTCGCAGGCTCTCGCAACAAAGGGAGGTATATCAAGCCTAACAGAGCACCAGAAGCGGTCAAGTACCAATCCCCAGTGGCCAAAAGATACCAGTACCGCTCTTGCCCACGCCGCCTTCTCTTGGCCCTAGCTGAAGAATCTTGCGCGCAATTCGAGGCCGCTACAGGTGGGCGGGCGGCAGCTTCTCCGCTCGGCGATTGGCTGTTACACTCTACGTGGGCGAGAGGCCGCACATGCAAAACGTTATCATCAAGGACAAGAACATACTCGGTGGCGAGCCTGTTTTCCGCGGAACCCGCGTTCCCTTCAAGATCTTGATCGAATACTTGGAGGGCGGCGATACGCTGGACCAGTTTCTAGAACAATATCCGAGTGTCAGCCGTGACCTCGCCATTGCGGCCATCGAAGAGGCGCGTTCTAGCCTTGTCTCACAGCTTAAATGAAGTATTGATCGACGAGTGCGCGCCAAGAGCGCTCAAGGGCTTTCTCTCAAAACATGGTCACGAAAGTCTTACAGTCCAGGAAGCAGGCTGGTCCGGAAAAGAGAATGGCGAGCTCCTGGCAGTGGCGGAGACTGAATTTGATGTGCTGGTTACCGTGGATACAAACCTCCGGTACCAACAAAACTTGACCGGACGCAGAATCGCCATCGTGGTTCTCCAATCATCCTCCAATCGTCTTGAACACCTCCAGCAACACTTTTCGGCTCTTGCTATGGCGCTCAAGAAAATCAAGCCCGGGGAAATCGTTCAGGTCGGCAGCACTCGCTGAGCCCTCTGATGCAAACCCAGACTCGCAGCACGCGGAACGGCCCCGAGTTTGGCGCCGAATGTTGCAGCCAGTTGAACCGGCTGGCACAAAAGTTCCATGTTGCCCCAAAGACAGACGGACCGACTACCGCTAGCCCTACGCTCTGTCCAGGGATAAAATGCCGCCTGGGAGGAAAGAACATGGCCAGCTTACCTCGTCCCGGGGGTCTCGGTTATGGTGCCATGCGCGACCTGAATTGGTCGCCCAAAGAAAAAGCCGTCGCCCGGAAAGCCTTCGACAGAGCACTTCAGCGCGAACTTGAAGCCGTCACGATCGAGGCCAAGACGCGAGCCAGAAAGATCCAGCAACCCTCCGACCTCTGGGAGTTGGAACGCTACCTGACGGAGCGCCGCAAACAGATCGACCGCGAGTACGAGCACAAATACTCAGTTCTTATTCTCGTTTTCGGCAATCTCATGCGGCAAGGAAGGCTGAGCGAAGAAGAGCTGCTGGGGTTGAATCAAGACAAGCTCGACTCGATTCGACGATTTGCGGAACCTTGAGTCTTCGCTTGCGTTCAAACGAGACTAGGATGAGTATCCGATTCTTCAATCGTCATAAAACCCATCTGATTGCTCATTGATGTTTGCGTCTGCTCGTAGCGGGCAACGACGGCACCGGTCGCGTTGGTTTCTTCTACCAAATTGTCATCGTCATAGGCGAACACGGACGTGCCGCTGGACGAAGATTCGCGGATTCGCCGACCAAAGGGGGCATACTTGCAGCTATCACTCAGGGCTCTTTCTGAAACTTAAATTGAGATCCTCGTTTACGATAAGCTTAATTCTCCCGAACTTACGACTTACCGGGAAGAACGAAAGCCCGTTCTCAATGCGTGATAGGTCCCGATCGATCTTACCTGTTGACTCGTCGACAGGCAGCGCACCGTGAAGAACCACTTGCGTTTCCTTTCCGGTTCGCAACTCCCACTTGCCAGTTCTACGCGCGAGGTTCGAACCCTGCTGCCCCGCGAGGATTTGATCGAAAGTACCATCCTTCCTAAGGACTAACTCCTCCGTCGTTTCGGGATATCGGACCGTCCATTTCCCCACGATGTCGTCGGCAGTCGTACTCCCATAGCAACCTCCAATGAAGGATAAGAGCACCGTGAGCACGGTCCAGAGTCGGCGGGTGGCCAACTGGATTCCTGATGAGTTTTTCTCGTCGACAACGCACGATGAGAGGATCACAGTTCTCCAATTTATCACGAGGCTGAAAGACGAGGGTGCCTGCCTTTGCGCTTTTGTTCTTCGCAAAGGTGGGGCACTCTGCACCTCGGTCCTTCAACTCATCGATGGCCACGATCAGCCGTGCGCACAACCCCACGCCGGACCTCATCGGCCTCCTCGGACTTTTGCAGAACTGCGGTACGGGCATTCCTAGACGGGCTCATGTCATAATTCTTTCATGAGCACAGCACCGCAGGTCGAAAACACCGCCTACCAGCCGCCGAGTTGGGAAGCCATCCTCGCCGCCCACGCGCGCATCGCGCCAAGGATCCATCGCACCCCGGTCCTCACTTCCTCTTCGCTGGACTCGATCACCGGCGCGAAGCTTTTCTTCAAATGTGAAAACCTTCAAAAGACCGGCTCCTTCAAGATTCGCGGCGCGACGAATGCCATCTTCTCCCTTTCGAACGAAGAAGCGGCGCGCGGCATCGTCACTCCCTCCAGCGGAAACCACGGCGCCGCCGTCGCCTGCGCCGCCGCCTGGCGCGGCGTGCCTGCCTACGTCGTCGTCCCCAAGAACGCCCCGAAAGTGAAAGTCCAGGCCATTGAAGCCTACGGCGGTAAAGTCACATTCAGCGAGCCGACCATCACCTCCCGCACCGAGGTCGCCGCGCGCGTGCAAGCCGAGACCGGCGCGCATCTCGTTCATCCTTACGACGACGACCGCATCATCGCCGGCCAGGCCACGGCCGCGAAGGAATTGCTCGAGGAAGTCGGCGATCTGGACGCCGTGTTTGCACCGGTCAGCGGGGGAGGTCTCCTGAGCGGAACGTGCCTCGGCGCCAGAGGCATTCGAACGGCCGTTCGAATCTTCGGCTGCGAGCCCGCGCGCGCCGATGACGCCTACCGCTCGCTCACCACAGGAACTTTGCAATCGCTCGATTCCAGCGACACCATTGCCGATGGCTTGCGCGCTTCTCTCTCACCGCGCACCTTCGCCATTCTCCGCAAATACGCCGATCGCATTCTCCTGGTCAGCGAAGAAGAAATTATCTCCGCCGCCCGCCTCGTCTGGGAGCGCATGAAAATCATCATCGAACCTTCCAGCGCCGTGGCCATCGCGCCGCTTCTCAAACCGGGCGTCGTCGCTTCTCTTAATCTTTCGAATCGTCCCGACGGCAGCCCCCCAAAACTTGGCGTGATTTTCTCCGGCGGAAACGTCGACTTGTCCGCCCTCCCCTGGATCCGCTGACCGGCAATCCCCCCGTTCGAAAGCTCGTTCCCCATGGCCAATTCTCTGTACCGTTTGTGTAAGGATTTGCACAAACTGAGCACCCTGCCAGCTCGAATCGATTGTAACCACAAGAATTATAAAGACTTACACACTCGTCAGTTTGGATTGACGTTTGCTCCTATGCCCCTGGAAGGATTGGCTCCCCCCATGGGCATGACCCCGCAAGATCGAGTCGAAGAACACAAGGCGGCGGTACTGCTAGGCCTCCCACCCACGGAGCTCCGCCGGTTCTCCCGTTTATCCGGAATCGGTCACCTGGAAGAAAGTGTCCGCGGCCAGGAGATGATTTTCACCTACGAGGAGCTGCGCAGACTTTGTCTGCTGGCGGCGCAGTCGTCCAAATAGAAATTCTAGCAAGAAGAGATTCAGTTTCCCTCGCATCACCCCCCCGGCCCCGGGCGCCTTCCCACAGGTTCCCGGGGCTTCCTAATTCAGCGCGGCCATTGTTCGTGCCGTGGAATTCTCCCGGTCAGAAACGATTGTCGCGGGCCCAGAGATTGATTTCTTCTTCCACGGAGAAAACTTCGGGGGGAGTCATCGAAAAACGTGCTTCGAGTTGGAAGGCCTGGGCTTCGAGAGGAATGTTGATCCACGAACGAGCCTTCAGAAAACCGCGAAGATAAAAACCGATGTACGTCTCCAATCCCAGAGCAGCCATCTGCTGCGCGTGGACCAGCCCGTGAAATAGCGTCCGCGGAAGAATCGCGTCGTTGAACACAATAATGTCAATGTAAGTCACGGAAGCGAGATGCACGAAATCGGGAAAATGCCCGCCACTCATGGCAACGGCTTCGGAATAAAAGGGTGGAGGCGGGATGCGCGCGCCGTCAAGAGAGATGGTTTTGACAATGTCGAGCAGGGATTTTGTAAAATAATCCTCGAAGCTGGACTTCCAGACGGGCGCGAGGGGCTCGCTTGCGCGCTGGTACAACGCTCGTTCCTCGCGAAAATACGCGACAACCTTGGCCAACATTTCCGCAACGCGCTCTTCCGGCAATTGGGGCGTATCCATAGCGTTTGGCTTCCATCATAGACGAAGAGAGAAGCTATTTTTCCTTCAGCTTGAGCTTGCCAGAGGATTTGTTTTCTTCGAGGAATTCGCGGAGCTGCGGCACGGCGTCGAGGAGGCGGATCCACTGTTCGTAATAGAGGGTGACGGGAAAGCGGCCGAGGCCGTAAACGCTGACGCCGCCTTTTTCGCCGACGCGAAATTCGAGAGAGCCGCCGCGCCGGCCGCCGGTCTGTTTTTCCATCTCCGCAATCTTTGCTTTGAGTTCTTCGTAAGTTGGTTCGGCCATGGTGTCTCCTGTCGTGGATGGAGTCGAAGCAGGATTATACAACGCGTTTCGATTTGCATGGCTACGGGCTATACTCCTGCGCGAAAGTGCGCGGGAAGAAGGTGAAGCGTGGCAGGAGAGGAAAGCAGAATCGTGGATTGGGTGAATCTGCCGGCGGGAATTTCCATTGAGTCCCTGTGGGAAGGGCTGCACGAGGCGCAGATTATTTCCATTCAATCCAATCTGCTGGAGCGCACGGTCACGCTGCATGTGGAGATCGAGAACTTGCGGATTTTTTATCAATTGCCGCTGGACATGCAGTTTGTTTTCCGGCTCGAGGGGGTGCAGTCCGCGCGCGTGATGAAATATTCGATCTGGCCGGGGCCGTTTGCGGTTCCTCCGGGAGTATCCAAAGAAGAGCAGGAGCGGCTGGTGGCGGAGTATCAAGCAAAGTGGCGCGAGGAATCCTTGAACTGGAGCGATTTGGAAAAAGCGCTTACGGCGGAACACAAACAGGTGATTGATATTTCCGATGCGGCGCTGGCGAAGGAGAAGGACGGCGGCGTGGCACTGCGCATCAACGGGCTGCTGAATTACACGATGTATCATGAACTTTTCCTGCGCGCGGAGAAGCTGACGATTTCGCGGACGGATGCGGGCGAAGTCACGGTTGCGGAGTTGATGGCGCTGGGCCAGGGGTACTGGGATGCACTGGAGCGCCAGGAAGACGCAGAATCCCTGGACGGTCCCGGGGGCGAGGCATGAGGAAAATGAGTAGGAAGAAAATTCTTGCGTTGGGATGCTTGGTGATTTTGACCGCGCTGTTCGTTGCGCCGCGAAATGCCGAAGCGCAGACGGCACCGACATTTGTTGGCGTGCGGACTTTTTTGAGCGCGCCGTACGAGCCGGACCTGGACAAATTGAAAGCGGATTTCGCGGTGCTGGGCGTGCCGTTTGATGAGGGCACGTGGGGACAGCCGGGCGAGCGCTACGGCCCTCGCGACATGCGCGAAAATTCGCAGGAGTACGCGCACGATTTGACGGAAGGGTTTTATTACATCGACGGCGACCGCACGGTGCTGAAAGGCAAGCGCTGGGTGGACGTGGGCGACGTGGTGATTTATCCAACGGTGGCGGAGGAGACGAACGCGAAGATCACGGAGGCGGTGAAGAAAATCCTGGCGAAGAAGGCGTTTCCAATTATTTTGGGCGGGGATCACAGCATCACGTTTCCGGTCGTTCGTGCTTACGACATTCCGCTGACTATCGTGCACATTGACGCGCACCTGGATACCTGGAACGGGGCGAAAGGAAATCTGGACCATGCGTCGTGGGTGCTGCGCGTGGCGAAATTGCCGACCGTGAAACATATTACGCAGCTCGGGATGCACGGGATCGCCAACGATCAGGAAGCGATCGGCAATGCGCGGGCGATTCACACGAAAATCGTGACGAGCGAAGAGATTCACCGGCGCGGAGTAGCCGCGGCGATTGAAGCGATTCCGCAGAGCGAAAATATTTACATTTCGTTTGACGTGGATTCGATGGATCCCACGCTGGCGCCGGGAACGGGAACGCTGGAGCCGGGCGGGCTGAGTTTCGCGGAGATTGATGAATTGCTGCGCGGGATACCGAGCAAGGGGAAGCTGGTAGGACTGGACATTGTGGAAGTGAATCCGTACCGCGATCCTTCGGGGAGAACAGCGCAGACGGCGATCCGGCTGATGGTGGATTTGCTCGGAGCGGCGTTTCATTAGGCAAACAGCGTTGGCAGGTTTGAAGGTTGGAAGGTTGCAAGTTTGAGAAGGCCGAAGAGAGAGCCCTCGCTCCTCCGCCGCGGCGGACTCGGCACAGACATGCTTCGCGGCATGTCTGGTTAACCATAACACCCCCCACCCCCCCTGTTTTTTGTAAGTGCGGAATCTAAAGGACTTAGCGATCCTGTAAGTTCTTTGGATGCAACACTTACGGGGTATTTCACAAGTGTTGATTCTAAAAGAGATAGTGGGGAGTGGACAGTGACCCTGTCGGGGCAGGCTAGTGGACGGTGAGGGAGGCAGGGAAAGAGGTTGAAAGTTCACAGTTGAAAGTTGAAAGGGAGGAAGCGCGGAAAAACGCAATGCGATGGACCCTTCATCTCGACAAATGAGCGGGAGCGCAAGATCGGGCGTCGCTCGGGATGAAGAGGTAGCGGACAAAGGGAGGCGCTCCTTTCTCCGCCGAGGTGAAAGACAAGGGAAGTATAACGCGGAAGGTACTGGGTGTCAATGTGTATTTAGTGGGCAATTCGAACGGACTTGGAAATTATTGAAAGGATGTGGCTTGCCGGTTCGTGGATGCAAAAACAGCAACCGGAAAGCCGCCCTGGCGCCCTGCAAGAAAAAGCAAGTGAGGAAGGACTCGCCCTTTGCAAGAAACAAGAGAGCAAAGCGTAAGCCACCCGCCCGCGACAACGCTCCCGCCGGAAATCGTGAAATGCCTGAAGTGCGGGGAAAGATTCTCAGGAGGCCACTTATTGTGCAACCGACGTACGGCTTGACGCTGAGGCCTCCGTTGGTCCTGGAATGTCATGGCTGTACGTTTCGATCAGTTCACACATTCTCACACCTACGTCGGTTAGGCGAGCATTGGTGAAGTTGACGCCGCTTCCATCGGTCCACGTGCGAGGCGTGAGAATCGAATACCGCATCAATACTTCCTCATCCTGGACAATGAGGGAGTGGACGTTGTGGCCTATGCGGGTGGCGACATGGTTGAGCCAGTTCTGTGTACTTGGTTGTATGCTGTTGTCGTTAAAATGCTTTTCTTTGTAGAAGGCGTGGCAAATGCTGAGTAGGAGCAGTTGCGACCCCGATAATTTGAGAACAAGGTGAAATAGCTGGTATCGGGCAATCGCTTCACCCTCGTCGACCTTCGGGGCGTTCAATGCAGCAAACAACGCTTTGGCCGTTCGCATCTTGTCGTCGTCTGGTGTTTCCTCCTCTATTAGCTTCAGAAGGTCAACCAAAGAATGAAAACCGTATTTCGTATCCGCATAGTTCTCACGGAGTTTTCCTTTTTGGTGAAGGTCTTCCAATTCCTTGCCGAACTGTATCATTGCGCGGCCTCTAAGGATCGCTTGAGCGACTCGGCCCCCCGCCAGTACCATCTGCTCGCGGCCCATCGCCAGCGCAGCAGTAAGCATCGCTGTGACAGTAGGCAAGGGTTCGTTCAAAAAGGCTTGGACAACCTCGCTCTGACGCAGGTCCTCTGGCAGCGCACGCATAAGGCTATTAGAGTCCCTTTTAGCCGACTCGGACATATCGGAAGCTCTCTGCTCGGTTTTAGTGAACACACAACGCGGGAAGGGCGTTGCAGTTGGTCACTTGTATCTGCTGTGGCGGGTTGTACTTCGGCATCGCATTATAGAGCGCCAGCGCATTGTTGAATCGTTGCTGGCGTGAATTTGCTGCTCTCAGTTGGGCATCTAGGTTTTGTGCGACGTCTAAAAGGGAGTTGTACTTTTGCACGAGTGAACCGTAGTCGCTTTGCAGCTTATTGGCCGCTGGGTAGACAACGGCGTCAACTTTCAGAAGTTCCGCCGCTGCGTTCCTGATCTCATCCATCTTCTGCTTCAGTTCCGCGTTACTAGCTTCCAACTCCTTATTCTTGCTTTCCAATACTTTGTTCTTACTTTCTAGTTCGACCCGGGCCAACTCCGATGCTTGCAAGTCCGCCTGAGCTTGGGCGAGTTGCGCCTTCATGGTTTTCAGGGGAGGGGCAGTCGTCTTTGTCTGAGCGAAGCATGTTGAAGCAAAGAAGACGGCAATCGAAAGGGATAAGGCTTTCATTGGGTACCTCCAAGAGCGTTCTTTATTTCTTCGCGAAGCTGGCGAGTGCTTGCTCGGCGCTGGCAAACTCACCGGACCAGTCGCTCCAAACTTTGTTTGTCAGACGGCGGGTCTGCCAACGGTGGTAGCTCTTCCGAATTTGGGCCTCTTGACCCGCTGGCAGGCCATCAACCCTAAAGTGAAACGCCTCGCGATTGTTGTTGAGATTCGGGCCGTCAAAAGAATGCGCCAATACGTGTGTCGTTAACATGCGGTCTATGCTAATCCTTACCGGGATTGTAGCAGAAAATTGCGGGCTATTCGGCCACAGACCTTACTTTAGAGACGGGAATGACAGGGCGCGTGAGGGGGGGCCGCTCCGCCCCCAGAGAAAGGGCATCGGACAAGAGTCGAGTCAAAATCCCCACACGCAAACCCGGCGTGTGGGGCACCCGCTGCGGAGTTGGGGGGATGCGCGTTATCGCCGGGATTCCGGGGGGACCAAGTTGTTCGCGCGGTAGTAGACGACCAGCTGGCCGAAGTGCTCGGTGCTGTGCTCGATGGCGGTGATCCAGATATAGGAATTGTGGACCACATGCTTCCCGGTTTCCCACCCAAACGGCATGGTTTTGTCCAGGCCGGCATCGCCCTGCTGCTGGATCACGGCCGCCCCGTCGGCGACGGCCTGCTCGATGAGTTTCACCACATCGGCTTTCGTCTTGTAAACTTCGCGCGACGGGTTGTGCGCATCCTTGCCAAAGTCGGGACCTACGTTCGATCCGGAAACCCTGCGGATCAGATCGTAATCGACGGCAGCGACGTGCAGAAGATTTTCGGCAAAGGTGCGCTCGTCTTTCTGTACCTTGAAATCGTACTTGTCTTCAGGAAAATCCCTGGCCATGGCGATCAGCCGATTGCCGATGTGGTTCCACCATTCGAGGGTCTCGTCGGCCCGAGAACGCGCGGAAGCCATGGATTGATTCTGCGACTGGCCCTGAGCGTAAAGACTCGTGCCGGTGAGGGCGAGCAGAGTGACCGCAATTAGCGCAAGTGAAGACCGCTTCATCTTTGTTTTCTCCTTTGGATTGAATCCGCTTTCCAAAACTCACCGATGTGCCAAAATCAGCAGACAGAGCGTTCCCGGAGGAATTTCGTCTCGAGGTAAGCATCACCCCTGACCTAATGAGACTGTGCTACTTATCGAATCGTTAGCAGGTTTGCGCAAGAAACATGCTGCGCGGGAGAGGCGAAAGCAGAAACTAGAAACTAGAAACTAGAAAGCAGAAAGGGGAAAGGGAAGATAGGAAGAGTCAAAATCCCCACACGCAAACCCGGCGTGTGGGGCACCCGGCAAAGACGGGCAGAGGCTCAGGGGAAAAGCGCACAGCCAAGATTGGCTGTGCCACAAATGCGAAGAGGCGAAGCTGGAAATTGGAAACTAGAAAGCAGAAAGGGGAAAGGGAAGATAGGAAGAGTCAAAATCCCACACGCAAGACCGGCGTATGGGGCACACGGCAAAGACGGGCAGAGGCTCAGGGGAAAAGCGCACAGCCAAGATTGGCTGTGCCACAAATGCGAAGAGGCGAAGCTGGAAATTGGAAACTAGAAAGCAGAAAGGGGAAAGGAAAGATAGGAAGAGTCAAAATCCCACACGCAAACCCGGCGTGTGGGGCACCCGGCACCCGGCGGGAAAGGCGAAAGCAAAAACTAGAAGGCAGAAAGTAGAAAGCAGAAAATGGAAATTCAAGGCACCCACAGAGCCATCGATTCCGAACCAAGAACCAAAAAGAGAGCCTGCCTAAGCAGGCTTTGCATGCAACTTCTGGTGGCAACTTAAGCAATGAGGACGCCTGTCGCTCCAGGTGACTTCCAGCGGCTTGCCGCAGATTGGACAAGCGGACGACCACGGACTACCGCATTCTGGGCATTCGTTGAGGATAAGCTCCGAGCGAGGCATGACACGGCCATTTTCTCGAAGGTCGAGAACCATGAGGCATTTTGGATTCTCACAGATCAGGAAGGATGGCATGCGCGTGCCTACTTTGGACGCCAGATCATTAGCGACGCGCATCCAGGGGTCAATACCGCGGATAAGCTCCGTTTAGTTACGGACGTAGTCAGGCGGACAAAAAGCAGGGAAGGAACCAGCCGAAGCTAAATCATGTTGTTGCGAAGCGCGTAGCGAACGAGTTCAGCGAGTGAACGGAGGCCAAGCTTAAGCATCACGCGAGCTCTGTAGGTTTCCACCGTTCTAACACTGATATTCAGGATGGCCGCCATTTCTTTGTTGGACTTTCCCGTTGCCAGGAGTTGTACCACCTGACGCTCGCGATGACTTATGGAGTGAGCACGCAACTCGCTCATCAGAGAATGCGACTCAAGCGGAGATAACCCAATTTCTCCCGCCGGTACCTGCTCCCATGCAGGCTGGAAAAGTATCTGCTGATGCCGTTCTGCCGCCAAACGCAACTGTGGCCTTAGCAATTCTGAGATGGTTCGCGTTTCGGATATACAATTCTCAAGCAGTTCCAGGGGTACCGCGGACCGTGCAGCCTGTGCATTCGGCTGATGGCGAATGTTTCCGTGGGTCTTCAAGGTTTTGGCCGCTCGACGCAACTTGTTCGTAAGGCGATAAAGTGATTGTTCGACGTTCTTCCTTTTCGTGACTTCCAGAACGATGACCCCGACCTGGAGGACTTTCCCCGACCCTGCTTTTATCGGGTAATAGTTCTCGATCCAATGGCCCGTTTCCGATCGAGTAGGCAGA